>VFSW01011372.1_pt1 | contig 12526 bp, 13 predicted proteins | sample 5358111 | NCBI WGS metagenome assembly VFSW01 (sample SAMN11554181, study PRJNA540505) | mine drainage metagenome | isolation source: sediment from site ElyBrook_90M | place: USA: Ely Copper Mine, Vershire, VT | collected 2017
GCGCGCGCGCAGACGCGGGCGCAAGCTCTTTGGGAAGCAGTAAAACCCCCCTTATTGGTAATTATTTACAATAAGTAGTAAAATCCCTCGACGGGGCAATCATTTTTAAAACAAAGTCTTCTGGAGACAAAAATAATGAGTACGAAAGGGCAACTCTTACAAGACCCGTTTCTCAACGCACTCCGTAAAGAACATATTCCCGTTTCAATCTATCTGGTTAACGGCATCAAGCTACAAGGCCAGGTGGAGTCTTTCGACCAATACGTGGTGTTGTTGAAAAACACCACCACTCAAATGGTATACAAGCACGCCATTTCCACTGTTGTTCCGGCACGTTCTGTGTCCATGCCCACGACCGATTCCGCTTCAGAAAGCTGATGGCGCAATGACGGATTCTGGCCCATTGGTGGGCCGGGGTCGCAAGTCCCCACCCAGAAGGTCAGAAGCAGTAGGTGCTCTGGAAACCACAGAGCAGGTCATCGGAGATCCACAGCGGGCCGTTCTGGTCAGCCTCGATTTAGGTCGCGATTCTGATAGCGTGGATGAGCTGGCACTGCTGGCACAGAGTGCAGGCCTCACTGTGGCCGATACTGTACTGGGCAAACGGCTTAAACCGGATTCAAGCACGTTCGTGGGTAGTGGCAAACTGCAGGAAGTCGCCGAGCGGGTGGCTGCAGAACAGGCGGGCCTCGTCATCATGAACCACGACATCTCTCCAGCGCAGGAACGCAACATGGCGCGTGTCCTGGGTTGCCGGGTCATTGATCGTACCAGCCTGATCCTGGATATTTTTGCGCAACGCGCCCGCAGCCACGAAGGATTGCTCCAGGTGGAACTGGCCCAATTGCAACGTCTGGCCACGCGGCTTGTTCGCGGTTGGACCCATCTGGAACGGCAAAAAGGCGGGATTGGACTGCGCGGTCCTGGTGAGACGCAGTTGGAGACGGACCGCCGGCTGTTGGGTAAGCGGGTCAAGACCCTGAAGGAGCGTCTTGCCAAAGTGCGTCGCAGTCACCGCACGCAGCGACAGGCCCGCGGCAGGGCAGGGGTGCTGCAGGTTTCCCTGGTGGGTTACACCAATGCGGGCAAGTCCACCTTGTTCAATCGGCTGACCCACGCCAAGGCGTATACCGCGGACCAGCTGTTCGCCACCCTTGATACGACCACCCGCAAACTCTATCTCGGTCCTGAAGCGACGGTGGTGTTGTCTGACACGGTGGGGTTCATTCGCCATTTGCCCCACACCTTGGTGGCAGCATTCAGGGCGACCCTCGACGAGACCCGGGATGCCGACCTGCTGGTACACGTGGTGGACAGCGCCGACCCTGAACGCGATGAGCAGATCGCGGCGGTCAATGCCGTGCTTGCGGAAATCGGTGCGGACCAGGTGCCGCAACTCCTGGTCTACAATAAGGTGGATCGTTTGCCGCTGGTTGAGGCCGGATTGGAGCGGGATGCCTATGGTACAATTTCGACGGTTCGGGCAAGCGCTTTGACGGGTGCCGGGATGGAGTACATCCGGCAAGCCTTTGCTGAAATGTGCCAATCCCGGCGACAGGTAGCCGAGCAATCCGATGCTCCCATCGAGAGACATACTGAATATCCCAATGGCACAGAATGATCCCCAGTGGGGAAAGAGTAATAACGAAGGCCCCCCAGATCTCGATGAGATCTGGCGTCGTCTCGTTCAAAAGCTGAAGTCCAAGGGCGCGCCCGGACAGGCGCCGCCGCGCACTCCCGGGGCAACGCCTCCCGGCCCTGGAGGGACGGGCCGTAACCTTCCCGGAGGGAAGAATGCCCTGTTGGCCCTGTTGGCAGGCCTCGTGGTGGTTTGGCTGCTGTCAGGCTTTTACATCGTTGATGCGGGGCGCATCGGCGTGATCCTGCGCTTTGGCAAATTCCAGGAAACCACGGCGCCCGGCCCCCATTGGCATCTGCCTTATCCCATAGAAACCCAGGCTACGGGCAGCCCCCTCAATGTGGCACAGGTTCGTACTGTGGAGTTGGGCTATCGCACCAACCTCAAATCAAAGGTGCTGCACGAGTCCCTCATGCTGACCGATGACGAAAACATCATCGACAACCAGTTCGCCATCCAGTACACCATCAAGGATCCGCAGGCCTTTCTGTTCAACAACCGCGATCCTGACGAAGCCGTCATGCAGGTGGCCGAAACGGCAATTCGCGAAGTGGTGGGGCGCCACAAAATGGATTTTGTGTTGTATGAAGGACGCACCCAGATTGCTGATGAATCAGCACGTCTGATGCAGGAAATTCTGGATCGCTACCAAACCGGCATTGCCATCAGCAAGGTCAACATGCAGAATGCGCAACCTCCAGAGCAGGTTCAGGCGGCTTTTGACGATGCGGTCAAGGCGGGTCAGGACAGGGAACGTCAGACCAACGAGGGCCAGGCTTACGCCAACGACATCGTGCCCCGTGCCAAGGGAACGGCCTCCCGTTTGCTGGAAGAGGCCAAAGCCTACGCCCAACGAGTGGTGATTCGCGCTGAAGGCGATGCCAGTCGTTTCAAACAGGTGCTGGTGGAGTATGTCAAAGCGCCTGAAGTGACTCGTCAACGTTTATACCAGGACATGATGCAGCAGGTTTTGACCAATACCACCAAAGTGGTGGCAGACCAGAAATCCGGAACCAACCTGTTGTATTTGCCTCTCGACAAGCTGATCCAGGCCAGCAGTGGGGCATCCGAAGGCGGTTCAGAGAATCAACCGCCTGCGGCGCATGCAACTACAGCACCGGCACCCACACCAACGCCAACGCCGGTTGCACCTTCTTCTTCAGGTAATGCTGCTTCAACATCACCACCCCAGGTGGATGCGGTTCAGGATGGGCGCTCTCGCGATGCCTTCCGTACCCGCGACAGGGAGCCCCGGCCATGATGAAGGATATGGGTGCCTACCTGATCGGCTTGATCGTCGTTGTCTTGCTGGCCATATTCAGTCTGTATACCGTCAATCAGACCCAGCAGGCGCTGGTGTTTCAACTGGGTGAAGTGGTTGCCGTCCGGACTTCGCCGGGACTTTATTTCAAGATTCCCCTGATCCAGAACGTCAGGTTCTTCGATATTCGCATACAGACGCTCGACAACAAGGATCCCGAACGATTCATCACTTCCGAAAAGAAACCCTTGCTGGTGGATTACTTCGTCAAGTGGAAGATCGCCGACGTCAAACAGTTCTACGTCAGCGTGGGTGGCGACGAGCGGCGCGCCCAGGTGCGTCTGAGCCAGACCGTCAATGGCGACCTGCGTTCAGAGTTTGCGCAACGCACGGTGCATGAGGCCGTATCGGGTGAACGGGCCAATATCATCGAAGCCATGCGCGCGCGCGCTGATCACGATGCACGACAGATTGGCATCCAGGTGCTGGATGTCAGAATCCGTCGCGTGGAGTTGACCCCTGAGGTCAGTGAGTCGGTCTATCGGCGCATGGAAGCCGAACGCAAGCGTGTGGCAAATGAATTGCGCTCGACGGGTGCTGGCGAAGCCGAAAAAATCAGGGCAGATGCCGAACGGCAGCGTGAGGTCATCCTGGCAGAGGCTTTCCGCGAAGCCCAACACATCAAAGGGTCCGGCGATGCCAGGGCTTCGGCCATCTATGCGGAAGCCTATGGCCGCAATCCCGAGTTTTACGCGTTCTATCGCAGTCTGGAGACCTACCAGCAGGGGCTGAAAGGAAAAGGGGATGTACTGGTGCTCGATCCATCTTCCGAGTTCTTTAGGTATTTCAAAAATACGCCGGGCGCCTCTGGTAAAAAGTGAGTCTTTCCATGCAGTCTTTGTTAACCGCCCTGGCGTTGGTGCTCGTTCTGGAAGGCTTGATGCCTTTCGTTGCGCCTGCCCGCTGGCGTGAGACCATCACGCGGATTGGCCAGTTCAGTGATGGTCAAATCCGTTTTCTGGGATTGGGCGCCATTCTCGTGGGCGTCATCCTGCTGCAGGTGACACGATGACCTATCGCTGGTTGCTGCCAGAATACATTGATGACCTGCTTCCCCCAGACGCCTGGCGGGTTGAAATGGCTCGCCGGCAGCTGCTTGATCTGTTCCGTGAGCGCGGTTTTCAGCTGATCATGCCTCCGCTACTGGAATATGTGGAGTCCCTGCAAACGGGTACGGGTCGCGATATGGATCTTCTGACCTTTAGACTGGTGGACCAACTCACCGGGCGTCAGTTGGGGTTACGCGCCGATATCACGCTACAGGCCGCACGCATCGACGCCCACGGCATGAATCATCAGGGAGTGAACCGGCTGTGTTACGCCGGAAGTATTCTGCACACGCGGCCAGAAGGACTCAATCAGTCGCGCGAACCCTATCAGCTTGGGGCGGAAATCTATGGCCTGGAAGGGCTGGCGGGTGACATCGAAATTCAGGAGCTGATGCTGGAGGCCCTGAAACGCGCAGGGTTGCCCCAGGTGACGCTGGATGTGGGGCATGTGGGCCTGTTCCGTGGCTTGTCCGGCCTGGCAAAGCTTGACGAAAAGTCTGAAGCGCTCTGGTTTGAAGCGCTGCAGAATAAGGACATCCCCGCTTTACAAATTCTGGCCGGGGCCTTGCATTCGCCTGTGGCAGCTGCACTGCGCTGTCTGCCCGAACTGAATGGTGATCGCAAGGTGTTGGCCATGGCACGTGCACAGTTGCCGGATGTTCCTGAGATCCGGGCGGCGCTGGCACAGCTTGAAGCCGTCGCCGACCATTTCGAGGGGCGCGTGCCCATGAACTTTGATCTGGCCGAACTGCGCGGCTACCACTATCACAGTGGACTCGTATTTGCGGCCTATGCAGCGGGTTATTCCGACGCAGTGGCGCGGGGTGGCCGTTACGACGAAATCGGACGCGCATTCGGACGCGCAAGGCCCGCCACCGGGTTCAGCCTGGATCTACGCGAGTTGCTGCCTTCCTTACCGGAAGCCTGAGCTTTCACCCGGGGCATTCCTTTACCGAATCAGAAATTTTGGAGACTTTCTCTTCATGGCAAGAAATGTTGTAGTCGTTGGAACCCAATGGGGCGACGAGGGCAAGGGCAAGCTGGTCGATTGGTTGACAGACCACGCAGCAGGCGTTGTGCGCTTTCAGGGTGGGCACAATGCGGGCCACACGCTCGTCATTGGCGGCAAGAAAACGGTATTGAGCTTGATTCCTGCGGGCATTCTGAGGGAGCACGTGGAATGTTTCATCGGCAACGGCGTGGTGCTCTCGCCTGAAGCCCTGATGCGGGAAATCGACATGCTGGAATCCTCTGGCGTGTCGGTGGCTGCCCGATTACGCATCAGCGACGCGTGCCCTGTGATCTTGCCCTACCACATCGCCATTGACCGCGCGCGCGAACTCTCCAAGGGGGACAGCAAGATCGGCACCACGGGGCGCGGCATCGGGCCCGCCTACGAAGACAAGGTGGCACGCCGAGCCATTCGCCTGCAGGATCTGTTTTATGCTTCCCGATTTGAAGACAAACTGCGGGAAGTGCTGGATTACCATAATTTTGTCCTGACGCAGTATTTCAAGACGGACCCCGTGGATTTTGCCGCAACACGCGATCAGACCCTGCTGCTTGCCGAGCGCATTCGCCCCATGGTGGCAGATGTCTCCAGCTTGCTCTACAAGGCCAACCAGGAAGGCAAGAATCTGCTGTTTGAAGGCGCGCAGGGGACGCTGCTCGATATTGACCACGGCACCTATCCTTTCGTCACCTCCAGCAATTGCATCGCGGGCGCCGCCTCCGCGGGCTGCGGGGTGGGCCCCCAGCAGCTGCATTATGTCCTGGGTATCACCAAGGCCTATACGACGCGTGTGGGTTCAGGACCGTTTCCCACCGAACTGGATGATGCGGTGGGCAAGCAGCTGGCCACCCGTGGACATGAGTTCGGTGCAGTAACCGGTCGCCCCCGTCGCACGGGATGGTTTGATGCAGCAGCGCTCAAGCGCGCCATCCAGATCAATGGCGTGTCCGGTCTTTGCGTGACCAAACTGGACGTCATGGATGGTCTCGAAACCGTCAGGATTTGCGTGGGATATCGACGTCACGGAGCCGTCACTGACATACTCCCCTTGGGTGCCGAAGCCATTGCAGAATGCCAACCCATTTACGAAGACATGCCTGGATGGACTGACAGCACGGTGGGCGTGGAACATATGGATCTGTTGCCAGCCAATGCCAGACGCTACCTCGAGCGAATGGCTGAGGTCTGCGGGGTTCCGGTCGACATGGTGTCCACCGGACCGGATCGTCGTGAAACCATCGTATTGCGCCATCCTTTTGACGCCTGAACGCCACCGCTTTAGCTGATTCCTGCTTTCTCCTCATAGCCGTTCACTGACGCGATCCTCGCGCACGAAGCTCTCGGGCTTCGTGCGTTTTTTTTCGCTGGCACGCCCATTTTTTCTTCACCGATTTAAAGATTTCTTGACGCGTTGATGCAACTGGATATAATGGGAAAAAATCCCATACATATCCACAGAAGCATTTCCTTAGGGGGTGTCACGACACGCCCACTGGCTAGAGGTGAAAGAAAAAATGAAAAAAATATCATTATTATTCATAGTATTAACGATAAATAGCCTGATGTTTTTCCCCCTGACAGCATTTTCGGCAGGAAATGCTGGAACAGCCCCCGAATTTGCGCTACCCGGAGCAGATGGCGCCGTCAATCTGGACCAATACCGCGGCAAGCTGGTTTATCTGGATTTCTGGGCTTCCTGGTGTGGACCGTGCAAGCAATCCTTTCCCTGGATGAATGAAATGCAGGCGAAATACGGAAAGCAAGGGCTCCAGGTGATCGGCATCAACCTCGACATGAAGTCGGAAGATGGCCGTCGGTTCCTTTCGACAACGCCCGCTTCATTCATCGTGGCTTTTGATCCCAACGGCGATACGCCTCGCAAGTATCAGGTGAAGGGCATGCCCACCAGTGTTCTCATCGGGCGTGACGGAAAGATCATTTCAGAGCACATGGGCTTTAACAACAAGGATCGTGGTGATCTCGAACGCATCATCACTTCGGCCCTGGAGCAACGCAATTGAACGCGCACTGGGTTCATGTACGAAGAGGCGGCGTGCGTTTCGTTTTCCTGGCCCTGTTATCAGGCTGTGCCACGACGGCACCGGTACAGCCCTGGGAAAAAGGGGATCTGGCGCGTCCTGAAATGATGTTTGGCCAGGATCCCCTGGATAGCGCCTTTACAGAACATATTTATTCAAGCAAGGAAGGCGCCTCGGGCGGCTCTGGCGTGGGTGGCGGAGGCTGCGGATGCAACTGAGGAAATTGAAGCAGGTTCGCCACCTCCTGAAACCTGCCAGGGCATCGGCAAGTAACGCTTCAGCTTCTGGCCCGGCGATTTTGCTCGCTGCCATGAGTTTGATGACACTCAAGCCAGCTGTGGCGGAGATTGCCCCTGATCGTGGTCTGATGAGCCTGCGTTACCTGGACTATCAGGACAGCCAACCGGGCGAAAACAGAATCCATGTGGGCGCCACTTCGGCCATGGTGATGGTGCCCCTTGCAGGGGAATGGGCGGTGACGGGAACCTACACCACGGACTCCATTTCAGGCGCTTCGCCGCGCTATTACACCTACGACAGCAACGGCAAGTTTCCAAAAATGCACGATTTGCGTCGCGCCGAGGATGTCTCACTGACACGCTATTTTTCACAAGGCACGGCTACCGTCGGGGCCTCATATTCCAAGGAGTCGGACTACATTTCCCAAGGGCTTTCAGCACAGGGCACGCTTTCCACGGAAGACAAGAACACCACCTTCAATTTCGGCACTGCGGTGTCCAATGATGAAATCAACCCAGTCAACAAGATCGTGATAGGGGAGCGCAAGCATGTTCTGGACATGCTCGCGGGTGTGACCCAGGTCTTCACTCCCCAGGACATTGCCCAGTTCGATTTGGGGCATTCCATGGGTGACGGCTATTTTTCAGACCCCTACAAGATCTTCGACAATCGGCCCAGATCACGCAACCATACCACCGCCATGCTGCTCTGGAACCACTTCTTCCATGCCACGGAGGGAACCGGGCATCTGTCTTATCGGTATTACAGTGACACCTACGACATCCGCGCGCATACGCTGAACGCATCCTACGATCAGCCCACCGCATCGGGATGGATGCTGACTCCTGAAGTTCGTCTCTACTCGCAGTCAGCCGCCTGGTTCTACCTTGAACCAGACCCTACGGCGCGACCTTATCCCACGTTTCCAAGTTATGGCTCCACCTACTATTCGCTGGATCAACGACTCTCTTCGTTCGGCGCCATCACGCTGGGGTTCAAGGTCTCCAAAAAGATTGGTTCAGACTGGCTGGCCGACATCAAGTACGAGCAGTATGAACAGCGTAATAACTGGAGCGTGATGGGCAACAGCGTTCCGCTGGATCCATTCCGTGCGCGCAGCATCCAGTTTGGATTGTCCTGTCTTTTCTGACATGAACGTTACCGTCCGCCAATTCAAAGCCATGGCCTGTGCGTGTGAAATCGCACTGGCTGACGCCACGGAAGCAGAAGCCGCACTGAAGGCGCAACACGCCATCGACGAAGTACTGCGCATCGAGACGAAGTATTCAAGGTACCTGAAGGACAGTGTGGTGTCGAAAATCAACGCTGCCGCAGGATTGGGATGGGTGGCCTGTGACGAGGAAACGCTGCATTTGCTTCGGTATGCCGATACCTTGTACCGCACGAGTGCAGGATTGTTCGACATCACCTCAGGCATCCTGCGCCGCGCCTGGAACTTCAATACACCGCGCGTTCCAGATCAGAATGAATTGCGCCCGCTGCTGGACAAAATCGGCTGGTCCCATGTGGATTTGAAGAGCGACAACGTCAGGCTGTCCAGGACGGGCATGGAAATCGATTTTGGTGGGTTTGGCAAGGAATACGCCGCTGACCGTGCCGCCCAGATCCTCATCGATGCCGGCATTGCCCATGGCTACGTCAATCTGGGAGGAGACATCCGTGTGATCGGCCCCAAGCCCGACAGCAGCGCCTGGTCTTTCGGAATACAGCATCCCAGGGAGCGCCAGCTCATTGCCACCATTCCCATGTCGGGCGGCGCCCTGGCTACCAGTGGGGATTATGAGCGTTTCTTCGAACGCGATGGGCGTCGCTATTGCCACATCCTCAATCCCAAAACGGGGATGCCGGTCTCTCACTGGCGTTCGGTGAGCGTGCTGGCTCCGCTTGCGATTGCCGCAGGTAGCTGCACCACCATCGCCATGCTCAAGGAGAAGGATGGCCTGGCCTTTTTGAACGAAACGGGCTTTCCCTATTTTGCCATCGATCACCATGGAAACACCTTTCGCAACGCCACCAGCGTTACACCAGCCACAGCCTGACACCCTCATGAATAGACTCCATTCACTCATCCAAATTGCCTTGCTGGGTGCGATGCTGGCCCTGCTCTTTGGTCATTCTGCCAGTGCTTCCGACGAATTCCTCAGCCCGGAATCGGCTTTTCGACTGAGCGCCAGTTATACGCCAGAGCATCGGCTGTTGCTTCACTGGGACATTGCTCCAGGCTACAAGCTATATCGGGGTCGCGTGCACCTGGCTGCCGTGGGCGGCGGGGCGACCCTGGGCAATATTGTGTTGCCCAAGGGGTTCCGCGTTCACGACGACAATTTCGATCAGGATGTAGAGATCTACCACCAGAAACTCGATGTGGCTGTCCCTGTGGAACTGCAGGGCGAATCCGCGCTCATGGCCGTGTCGTACCAGGGTTGCGCTGAAGCAGGATTGTGTTATCCGCCGGTGGAACGACGGTTTCGCTTGAGCCCCGGGCAGTCTGGCGCATTGACCGCACTGGCAGAGGAGGGGGCTGTATTCCAGCCTGTCGCGCAGAACAGCGCTTCCGTTCAGGAACAACCCTCCACGGTGCATCAGATTTTCGCCAGCGGCAGCCTGTGGACCATTGGTTTTGCCTTCATGATCTTTGGGCTTTTGTTGTCCTTTACCCCCTGTGTGCTCCCGATGGTCCCCATTCTGGCTGCCATCGTGGTGGGCGAGCGTGAGGTGACGCGTGCGCGCAGCTTTACGCTGGCGCTTTCCTATTGCCTGGGCATGGCGCTGGTATACACCCTGTTCGGCATCGCTGCGGGGCTTGCTGGTGAGGGGCTTGCGGGTGCCTTGCAAAAGCCCTGGGTGTTGCTGTTGTTTGCCTCATTGCTGTTTGCCATGTCCCTGTCCCTGTTTGACGTGTACCAGTTGCAGATGCCCAGTGCATTTCAAGGGCGCCTGAACCAGATCAGCAATCGCTTGCAGGGTGGGCGAACGCTTAGCGTGTTCGTGATGGGCGGATTCTCTGCCCTGATCGTGGGGCCCTGTGTGGCCGGCCCACTTGCCGGCGCGCTGATTTACATCAGCCAAACCCACGATGTGGTATTGGGCGGGTTGGCCCTGTTTTCCATGGCCATGGGCATGAGCGTACCTCTGTTGCTGATCGGGCTGTCGGCAGGGCGGCTTTTGCCCCGCGCCGGGGCCTGGATGGTCGCGGTCAAGCACACTTTTGGCTTGATGTTGATGGCGGTCGCACTCTGGATGGTTCAACCCATTCTGCCGGCACCAGCTGTCCTTGCAATGTGGGGCGCTTTCGCGATCTTGTGCGCGGTATTCCTGCGAATTTTCGATACTCCCCCCGACCAGGTTTCGGTGGCACGACGGTTTTCGAGATCGCTGGGCATTCTGGCTTTCATCGTCGGCATTTTTGAATTGGCGGGTGCTGCCGTCGGAGGCGTTGATGTGCTGCAGCCCCTGGAAGGGTTCAAGTCCTTGGCCACTGGCAACGCCCCGACCGAAAAGGCCGTTTCCTTTCAGCGCATCTCGTCGATCTCCCAGCTGGACCAGGTCCTGTCCACGACCCGGAACCCCGTCATGCTGGATTTTTATGCGGACTGGTGCGTGTCGTGCAAGGAGATGGAGCGTTTCACGTTCAGCAATCCAGCGGTTGCAAGCCATTTGCGTGGCATCACGCTCGTGCAGGTGGATGTCACGGCCAACACAGCAGACGATCGCGCGCTGATGAAGAGATTCAGCTTGTTTGGCCCGCCAGGGATCCTTTTTTTTGATGCTGCGGGCAGGGAAGTCCCCAACAGCAGGGTCATCGGGTATGAACAACCCGACAGATTCCTGGAACACCTGACGCAATACCTTGCGCTCTGAAGCGCATTTCTTCTGATTTCATGAGGACAATACCATGCCGACACTTCAACTCACCGGTGCCCAAAATCTGGCCAACATTCCTCCAGGAGGGTTGACCTACACCATTATCGGGAACGCCGCGTTCACCAACAATACGGTGGATTTTCTGCAGGGGCTGCAGTCCAACTTCACCATCATTCAAAACCCTGACAAGTCAGTGACCGTGGATTCGGTGTCGGGTGCCAGCAGCCCGTACAACCTGACACTCAAGGATATTCAGTATCTCAAGTTCAATAGCGATACCGTGACCGTCAACCTCAACACGTATTTCGGCACGGTGCCCCCTTCGGTTGCAACCCTCATTGCCGACCAGTCTGCAGTCTACGGGATGCCCTTCAAACTGGTGGTTCCCGCCAGTACCTTCAGCGATCCCAATGTGGGCGCCACCCCCAGCTACAACGCCACCCTGTCCAGCGGTGCGGCGCTGCCTTCGTGGCTGACTTTTGATCCGGCTGCTGACACGCTCAGCGGCACCCCGCCGGGTACTGGCACCTACAGCATCAGCATCAAGATGACGGATTCACTCAACCTGAGCGTCACGGATACCTTTAACCTGACCGTTGCCTCGGCATTCAACGTTACAGGAAAACCAGGCAACAACACCTTTACCAGCAGTCCGGGCAACGACAGTTTTACGGGCGGCAGCGGTGGGATCAACACGGTGATCTACAACGGCAAGTCCGCCAACTTCACCATTACCCACACAACCAGCGGATTGACCGTGCAAGACACCACAGGGGCCCAGGGTACGGACGCACTGGTCAATATTCAGCGCATCAAGTTTTCTGATGTCTCCCTCGCCTTTGATACGGGAACCACGCAGTCCGGCGGACAAACTGCAGAAATACTGGGTGCGGCCTTTGGCGCAGCTTCCATTACCAAGAACCCGTCCTATGTTGGCATTGGGTTGCAGCTGTTCGATTCAGGCATGACCATGGCCCAAGTGGCCCAATTGGCCATCAATACAGGGGCCGTGAGTACGCTGCATGACAACGCTTCCTTCGTACAGGCAGTTTGGTTGAACGTCGTGGGCTCGCCTATTGACGCCACCAACCTGGCCACTTTCAAGGGGTTGCTGGATAACGGCACCTACAGCCAGGCAGGGCTGCTGGCGCTTGCTGCGACCACCCAGATCAACCAGGACCATATTGGCCTCGTGGGACTGGCACAACACGGCTTGACCTACGTCTGATCGGGAAAACCAGGAGCTGTAAAACGCCCGTGGCGCTCCTCGCAGGGAGGGCGTCATGGGCTATCCTTGTTGATAGTCATGGCAAGCAGCAGGTGTAAGTGAGATACTAGCAA
>VFSW01011373.1_pt1 | contig 12525 bp, 13 predicted proteins | sample 5358111 | NCBI WGS metagenome assembly VFSW01 (sample SAMN11554181, study PRJNA540505) | mine drainage metagenome | isolation source: sediment from site ElyBrook_90M | place: USA: Ely Copper Mine, Vershire, VT | collected 2017
GTCTACCCATGATCGTACGCTCCAGCAAAGCAAGTGACGCGGAGTCTACATCACGGACGTCCAATGCGCCCGTCCAACCCCCAGCCACCGGGCGAGATCCTCGGGCGTGTCCAGGTCGGCCGTGACCGTAGGGTCGTCCACCGCCACCCGCAGCACCGCCTCCCCCAGCCCTGCGAGCACTTCCCGGAGGTTCCTTGGCTCTCCAGGGGATGCAAACGCTGCGAGGACGGCCCCGCGGAGCACCACGGGATGTCCGCCGCGACCGTTGTACACAGGCCGCGCGGCCAGGGATTCAGCGCTGGTTTGTACCGCGTTCCGCAGCGCCGCCAGGGTGGCTTCCCGCACCGGGAGAGCGTCTACCGGGGTCACCCCCCACAACCCGTCTTTTACGTCCACGGCTTCGACCAGGGCTTGGAGCGACCCCGCGGGACCCCACGCATCGGGCTTGTTCGACACCACCACGGTGACCCGGGACGCATCGGGCCACAGCGGTGCGAGCACGGCGGCGACCTCTGCGCGTAGCACCACGGCGACGGTGCGCACCCCCGCGGCCAGGAGAGAGACCGCGTGGGCAACCGCCAGGGGGTGTGCCCCAACGTGCACCAGGGCCTTGGGCCCGCCCATCCGAAGGCCGGCACCGGCCGCCAGAACCACGGCGCGCATCATGTTTGCGCACGGGGATCACCCATGCCCCGGTCCTTCGAGCAAGGCGCCGGGCGGGAGGGTGAGCCCGTGCCGCCACGCGACGAGTTCTGCGGCGATGGCCACGGCGATTTCGCCCGGGGACCGTGCGCCGAGGGCGAGGCCCAGGGGCATGCGCACGCGGGCGAGGTCGGTTGGAGAAACGTCCCGTGCATGGAGTCTCGCGCGGAGCTTTGCCACTTTGGCCCGGCTGCCGACACCGCCCACGAGCGCATAGCTTTCGCGAAGCGCCCACGCCAGGGCGTCTTGATCCATCTGATGGTCGTGGGACATCACCAGCAACGCGCCGTTTCGGGGAACGTGGGCGCCGAGGAGGGTGTACGTGCCGGACAGTACCTGTACCCGCGCGTCGGACATGCGCGACGGGTCGGTCCAGGACTCCCGCTCGTCGACCACGGTGACGGTAAACCCCGCGGCGACGAGAATAGGCGCGAGGGCCGTGGCGATGTGCCCGGCCCCGACGATTCCCACCGCGCGGGCGGGAGACATGGCTTCAATCAACACGTCGACGCCTCCACCGCAGCACATGCCAAGTTCACCGCCCAGGGCAAAGTGTTGGGCCACGGGGGTACCTTCGCCTTCGCGAGCGGTTTCGAGCGCCTTGGTCGTTGCACCGAGCACCGCGCGCTCCAGGGCGCCGCCGCCGACGGTGCCCGCGCAGATTCCGTCGTCGGTGCGCACGAGCTTTTGTCCGGGCGTCGCGGGGGCGCTGCCTTGGCGGCCCACGACCGTGACCACCACCACGGCCACCCCACGCGACAGTGCTTCGGCCGCGATGCGTAACACTTCTCCCACGCCCGCGGGGCGGGGAACGATCAGGGTGTCGTCGACGTCGGCGGGCATGGGTGCCGTCACCCCCCCGTGGCGCGCATGGAGACCGCACGGGCGGTGTCTTCTGTGCAGCCTTTCCAGTGTCCGTCGGGTTTCATCCGCCAGGCGTCGTGGAGGCTTTCGGCGATGACGGTGGGGGATGCCCCCGCGCGGAGGGCCTCGGCGACGCTGACGCCGTCGGTGGTGGACAAACACGGACGAAGCACGCCGTCACTCGTCGCCCGCAGCCGGTCGCAGCCGGAACAGTACGTGTCGGTCGAACCCGAGATGAAGCCCACGCGATGGAGACCCCCGTCGCGGGCGGAGACATACCGTGCGGGTCCCCGGTCGGGGTCCACCGCGCCGTCTTCGGGGGTGAGTACCCCGGCGAGCGACGCCCGCATCACGGCGACGGGAACCAACGCGTCGCGCCAGATGCGTCCGCCCTCGCCGATGCCCATGACTTCGATGAAGCGCGGGGTGAGCCCGAGGGACCAGGCCCAACGCACGATGGCTTCGAGCTCGCCGTCGTTTTCGCCACGGAGGACCACGGTGTTGGTCTTGACTTCGTCGAAGCCCGCGGAGAGCGCCGCGGAGATCCCGTCGAGGACGACGGAGAGCTCGCCCCCGCGGGTCATGCGGGCAAAACGCGCGGGGTCGAGGGAGTCGATGGAGATGTTGATCCGTCGGAGGCCGGCTTCGCGAAGGGGGAGGGCGAGGGCACGGAGCCTGGAGGCGTTGGTGGTGAGCGCGAGGTCGTCGACGCCCAGGGCGCGGATGCGGTGGACGATGTCGACGATGCCGCGAAAGAGGAGAGGTTCGCCGCCGGTGAGGCGCACGCGGCGGATGCCTTGGGACACCAGGGTGCGAAGGAGGGATTCCCAGTGGTGGATGTCGAGGCGGTCTTCGACGGGGAGGTAGCCGTCGCGGTGGGAGGGACGACAGTAGACGCAGGCCATGTCACAGCGGTCGGTGACGGACACGCGGACGGAGCGGGGAGACGTGACGGAGAGAGAAAGCTCGGGGGGCTGGCGCACGGAGGCTTCAGAAGGGATCAAGGCCCTCGCGGCGAGGACAGACCGCAGGACGGGTAGGGGAAAGCCCATGATGCAACGACCGGGGTTGATTTGTGGGACGCTTCGGGCGCGTTGTAAACCCCGACGGAGACGGAACGGACGGATTTCAACCGATGGGAGGGTAGAGAATGACGGCGAGGCGTACGAGCCATGTGAACACGGCGGGAGAAGTGCACATGGTGGGGGTGGGAGAAAAGTTGGTGACGGCGCGGCGGGCGGTGGCCCGGGCGAGGGTGGTGATGCAAGCGGACACCCGGGAGATACTCCAGCGGGGCGCGGGCCCGAAGGGAGAGATCGAAGCGACGGTGCGGATTGCGGGGATGATGGCCGCCAAGCGGACGCCGGAGTTGATACCGTTGTGTCACACGGTGGCGCTTACGGGGGTTACGGTGGGGTTGGCGTGGACGGAGACCGGGGTGGAAATCACGGCGACGGCGGAGGCGAACGATAGGACGGGGGTAGAGATGGAAGCCATGGTGGCGGCGTCGGTGGCGGCGTTGACGGTGTACGACATGGCCAAGGGACTCGAACGGGGGATCACGGTGAGCGCTGTGGAACTTGTCGAAAAGTCGGGTGGGCGCTCGGGGCGCTGGACCCGAACGGAGGGGTGACGTGTACGAAGTGTGGGACGGTACGCTGTCGGTGGACACCGTGCGCGCGGCGGTAGAACACCCGGGCGCAGGGGGGGTCACGGTGTTCATCGGGGCGGTGCGGGAGGTCAACGAGGGACGGGCGGTGACAAAGCTGGCGTACGAAGCGTACGGGACGATGGCCGTGCGAGAGATGCAACGGATCGGAGACGAGATCACAAGGGATCTACCCGGGACGCGGGTGGCGGCCGTGCATCGTGTGGGAGAACTCTCGGTGGGGGAGATCGCCGTGGTGTGTGCGGCGAGTGCGACGCACAGGGACGAGGCTTTTCGCGCGTGCAGGGCGCTGATCGACGGGATCAAGGCAAGGGTGCCGGTGTGGAAGCGGGAATGGGGCCCCGACGGGCCGTACTGGGTCGGCTGGCAGGACGCCCGATGCGGTCATCCCGGGCACGTGGGGGATCATCCGGGGCATGGGGGTGCGTCGATGCACGAGGGCACGAGGGTTCCCCGGGTGGTGACGGTCACCGTGAGTGACACCCGGACGGAAGAGACGGACACCGGCGGACGTACCCTCCGTGAGGAACTCTCCCGGGCGGGCTGTGTGCTCGTACGGCATTGCATCGTCCCGGACGAACCCGACCGTGTGCAGGCCGAGGTCACAGAAGCACTGGACACGGGCGAGGCCGACGTTGTGGTGACCACGGGCGGCACGGGAATCTCCCCAAGGGACCGTACGTACGAAGCCGTCACGGCCCTGTTGGACAAGACTCTGGAGGGTTTTGGCGAAGCGTTTCGGCGGATGTCCTGGGAGCAGGTGGGCCCGCGGGCGATGCTCTCCCGGGCCGTGGCGGGCACGCGGGGACACGGCGTGGTGATCGCCCTCCCTGGCAGTCCCGATGCGGTACGTCTCGGCGCGCGAGAACTCATCGCGCCGGTTCTTGGTCACATGGTCGCCCTTGCCCAACGAAAAGCCTGACCCACGATGCTCCCTTTTGACGAAGCCCGCGCAAGAGTTCTCGCGGACGTGACGGTCCTCGCGGCTGAACGGGTGTCTGTGGCAGACGCCATCGGGCGGGTACTCTCCAACGACGTCTTCGCGCACGGCCCTTTGCCGTCGTTTGACTACAGTGCCATGGACGGTTACGCGGTGTGTGCGTCGGACGTCACCGCAGTGCGCGGGATGTCCCTCACGGTCGTGGGCGAGAGCCGCACGGGGGGAGATCTCCCGGGCGAGGTTTCTCCCGGGACCACCTGTCGGATTTTTACGGGCGCGAGGATCCCACCCCGGGCCGACGCCGTGGTGATGCAAGAACGGGTGCGCCGTACGGGGGAACTCGTACGGTTTGACACGGTGCCCGTGCCGGGGGCGAACATCCGCCGTGCGGGGGAAGACCTTGCCGTGGGGGCCCGCGCGCTGGCCGCAGGCACGCGGGTCACGCCGTACCATCTTGGATTGTTGACCGCCCTGGAATGCGCCTGGGTCACGGTCGCTCGCCGCCCCGTCGTGTCCATCCTGTCCACGGGGGATGAACTACGGGATGTCGGAGACCCTGCCCGGGACGGTGCCGTTGTCGACTCGAACAGTCCCACCCTCGCCGCGGTGGTGACCCGTTGTGGCGGGACAGCGCGCCGGATGCCCCACGGAAAAGACGACCCCGAGAGCCTTCGTGTCGCCCTTCGCGCAGCCCTCGACGGGGCCGACGTCGTGCTGACGGTCGGTGGCGTCTCGGTCGGCGACCATGACCTCGTCCGCGCGGCCATGCAGCACGAGGGAATCAACCTGGACTTCTGGCAGGTGGCGATCCGTCCGGGCAAGCCCCTGGCGCTCGGGCGGGCTCCCCAGGGCCAGCGGGTGCTCGCCCTGCCTGGCAATCCCGCGTCGGCCACGCTCACGTTGACCCTCTTTGGCGCGCCGTTGATCCGAGCCCTCCAGGGTGATACCCAGCCCGTCCCGATGACCGTCACGGCTGTACTCACCGAGCCCCTCGTGCACACCCCGGGGCGGATGGACTTTGTTCGCTCGTGGCTCGACGAGTCCGGGGACGGCGCGCGGGTGCGGCCGCTTGCCAATCAGTCGTCCGGCGCGGTGACGGCGTTTGCATGGGCCAACGCGCTCACCCTCGTGCCGCTTGAATCCACGGGGCTCCCCGCGGGCGCCACCGTCCGTTGCATCCGGCTGGGCGATGTCTGACACCGTCACCGTGCTGCTCTTTGCCGCCGCAAGGGAAACCGTCGGCGCGGCCGAGGTCACCCTCCCCCTGCCCGCCGACGCCACCGCGCGTGGAATTCTCTTGGCGCTGTGTGCGAGCCATCCCGCGCTGGGGCCGTATGTGCCTTCCCTGCGGGTGGCCGTCAATGGTACCTATGCCCACGCCGACGAGCCCGTGAAGCCCGGGGACGAAATCGCCGTGCTCCCGCCCGTCTCCGGGGGATGACGTCTGTGCGCCGACGGACCGTCAGCTCGCGACGCTGACCATCGCTTCGATCTCCTGCTCGATCATCGCTTCGGTGACCTGCCGGGCCAGCGCGAGTTCTTTCATCAACAGCCCGCGGGCCTGGTCGAGCAGGCGCCGCTCGCCGTACGACAGGTCTTTCTCGTGGCTGAACTTGATTCGGTACAGGTCCCGGAGGACCTTGGCGACCTCGATGGGGGAGCCGCTCTTGATCATATCGTTGTACGCCCGCTGCCGTCGGTTCCACGGACCGTTCGTGACGGCTTTTTCGTCGGTGCGAAACACCGCCAGGACGGTGTCCGCCTCGCCGCGGGACATCACCGTGCGCAGTCCGACGTTCTGTTCTCCCGTCGGGACCATCACCTTCATCCCGGTCTCCAAGATCTTCAGCACGTAGAAGTGCCCAAACGCTCCCGCGATCTCCCGCCGCTCAATCGCCGTCACCTCACCCACCCCATGCGCAGGATGAACAGCCTTGTCCCCAACCTGAAACCTCGATTGCATCACCGGCTTATCTCCTCGCCGCGGACACCCTCTACACCCACAACCCCGGCGCAGAACCCTTGTACGCCAACCCCCGTGGGCCGTTCGTCTACCAAGATCCCAGCGCGCTCCCCATTCCCGTGCCCTGCCTCATGTTGTTTCAGGGTTGACCACCGCCTCGGCCCGCCGCTTCAAGCTCCGGCCCCTCACCTACGGGGGTCCTCTTCTGTACCACGCCCCACGCAACGCGTCAAAATCCCGACACGCTCGCCCCTACGCTTCCGCGTAAAACATCCGCCAGCGCATCGACGCCTCGCCACGGAATCACCACCCGCACCCCCAGATGGTGCTCATCCCGGGTTACCGTCACCCGCTCCCGCGCCAGCCAGTCTCCCGCACCCACGGCCGCACCCAGGGGACTCTCCGCCAGGACACCCACGGCCGTGCGTATCCGCGCCTCGCCATCCGTCGGCACGTCGCCCTCCAGGGTAACAGCCACCGTCACCCCGTCCCCCGTCGCATCCGCCCGCACTTCGATGTCGTGCATCACCCGCAACAGCGACCCGTCCGTCGGTCGCAGCACGGCATCGGGAATCTCTCTCGCGTGCCACACCAACATCTCGTTCGGATCGTTTCCAGGGCGTCCAGGCAGCACCGCCCGGTCTACACGCCGGGTGTCTCCCGTCGCCCACGCGGCCACGCCACACACCGCTTGCACCGCCAGGGCGACCGCCTCGCCCTGGAGGACACCCTCCATCCGTGTGACCGCGGGCCCGGATGCACCCCTGCGACGGGGCGGGAGCAGTCTTTCCCACAAGAGATCCACCATGCGGGCGGCGTCGAACGCACCAAGACCCACGGCGAGTTCACCATCGGGCATCCATGCAAGCATCGCCAGGTCCACCGCACGGAGGTCGTAGCCCAGCCGACGGCTGCGGGTGACAAGCGCCCGCTCGCTGGCATCGTCCGACGCCCGATCCAGCGCCGGACCCAGCCGCGGGTGCTCGAACATCGCCCGCGGCCGTACAAACAACCACTGCGTGGCCTCGGGCGGACGCAGGGGCGTGAGGCTGTGCACACAAGCCTCGACCACCGGGGAAACCGTGGTGGGACGTACCCCACGGGGCGACGCACAGCCGTGCATCCACGCGCACACGGCCAGCGTGACCGCGTGCGCGCGGGGCGAGACCGTCACGCCTGGGCCTTCGGACGCTCCTTGTCCTTGCGCGTCACCGGCGCGGGTTCTTTCTCTTCCACCAGGGTGGGGCGCTTCAGTCCGTGCTTGGCCAGGACCTCGGTTTCGATCCGGGCAAAGACCTCCGGGTGCTCTTCGAGGTAGGCCTTGGCGGCTTCGCGTCCCTGGCCAATCCGCTCGGACTTGTACGAATACCAGGCCCCGGACTTTTCGACCACGCCGTTGTCACTCGCAAGGTCCAGCACGTCGCCGCTCCGGGAGATCCCCTGCCCGTACAGGATGTCAAACTCCACCTCCCGAAAGGGCGGGGCGAGCTTGTTCTTCACGACCTTTACCTTCGTCCGGTTGCCCACGATCTGCTCGCCGTTCTTCAACGCCCCGATCCGCCGGATCTCGATCCGCTGCGACGCGTAGAACTTCAGTGCGTTGCCCCCGGTCGTTGTCTCCGGGTTGCCGAACATCACCCCGATCTTCATCCGAATCTGGTTGATGAACACAAGCAACGTCGACGACTTGTGCACCGTCGCCGTGAGCTTTCGCAACGCCTGGGACATCAGCCTCGCCTGGAGCCCCGGAAGCTGATCTCCCATTTCCCCTTCGATCTCGGCTTTGGGCACCAGCGCAGCGACCGAGTCCACCACCACGATGTCCACCGCGCCGGACCGCACCAGCATGTCCGCGATCTCCAGCGCCTGCTCCCCGTAGTCCGGCTGGGAAACCAGGAGTTCGTCCGGCTTGACCCCGAGCTTCTTCGCGTAGGTCATATCCAGTGCGTGTTCAGCATCGATGAACGCCGCCACCCCGCCCGCCCGCTGCGCTTCCGCGATCGCGTGCAACGTCAGCGTTGTCTTGCCCGAGCTCTCGGGTCCGTAGATCTCGATGATCCGCCCGCGGGGATAACCCCCGATGCCCACGGCGATGTCCAGGGAGGGCGACCCCGTCGGGATCACCGCGATGTCCGTCTTGGGGTCTTTGTCCCCATCGAGCTTCATCACGGCGCCTTTGCCGTAGTGCTTTTCGATCCCCAGCAGGGCGACTTCCAAAGCCTTCTTGCGATTCTCGTCCATCTTGGCCTCCGTCTCTCGCGGGCCGTGCCCGGCGGTGCCACCGCCCGACCGTTCGCGCTCCGACTCTATAGCCCTCTACTGAACACCCGTAAAGCCTTTGAGCGCCCCTCACGGTCTGTCCAGCCCTGGCCGTCCCCTCGTTCGTGCAAATCGCCCTGTGTTTCTAACGCAGGCGTCCCTTGCACACGGGACATTGTCCGACCGTCACCCCGGGCGCTCCGCGGGTTCCCGCGGAGGCGTTGTCTGCCGTGCGGGGCGTTCCAACGGATACCGTGCGAGGGCGGTGTATTCAACCCCGGGCCTTGCGTCGTCGCTACGGTACAAAGCCACCTCGGACAGCATCCCCACGCCACAGTCCGTCTCCGCGGGAACGATCGCCCCGAGCGCACCCACCGCCCGACGCACCCGTCCAAGGGTCACGTGTCCATGAAACGCACGGACTTCTCTCGCAAAGCCCAGCGCGGCGCACGCATCGTCCACCGCCCGGGCGAGCCCCGCCACCGCGCTGTGCCCCTGTGTAAGTTCTGCAAACAGCACCGTAGGGTTGTCCACGGAGGGAAAAGCCGACACCCCGCCGACAGAAACCCGCAGCGCCGCGTACCGCTGCGCGATCTCCGCGAGGGCACAGGACAACGGCTCAACCAACCCGATGTCTACGTCTCCCAAAAACTTAAGGGTCACATGGAGGTTGGGGGGCGGCACCCAGGACACTTCCCACTGGGCCTTGCCCGCGGCGGTGCGTAGCACCCGTCCGAGTTCGGCGACCTTGCGCGTGGTGCCCAGGTCCAACAGACAACCGACAAACGCCCGTGCGGTGTCCATACGGTCTATTCGCACCCGGGCGCGGGGGGCGGGACGGTCACCGGTCCGCGGCACGCTCCGCGGATGAGGGACAGCGCTTCGTACGCAGCGGATCGCTGGACCGTCGCGCGGTCGCCTGGGTAGTTCCGCTCGATCACCTCGGTGCCGTGCGCCCTGGACAACGCGAGGTACACCCTTCCGACGGGCTTGTCGGCGGTGCCTCCACCAGGGCCCGCGACACCCGAGATAGACACTGCAAGGTCGGCACCCGTGAGCCGTCTCACCCCTTCGGCCATGGCCCGGACGCACTCGGAAGACACGGCGCCGTGGGCCCGGAGCACCTCCGAAGGGACGTCGAGCACGCTTTCTTTGGCCGCGTTGGAGTACGTGACGGCGTCGAGGAGGAGGTAATCACTGGACCCGGGGACGGCGGTAAGCATGGTGCCGACGAGTCCGCCGGTGCAGCTTTCGGCCACGGCGAGGGTAAAACCCCGCGCACGGAGCCCACGGCCCACGACCGCGGCGTAGGGCTCGTCGCCTTCGCCAAACACCACGTCGCCCAGCCGTGCACGCACCCCCGCGGCGGCTTGCGCGGCGCGGGAACGGGCGGAGATCGCATCGTCGCCGCGGGCAAGGACCTTGACGTCGACTTCGGGCGGGCTGTTCTGGTAGCGCACGGTCACTCCGGGGACCGTCGCTTCGATGTCCGAGAGTCTCTCGCCCAGAGACCCTTCGGACAGTCCATAGGTCCGCAGCACCACCTGGTACGACCGTGGAACTGCCAGGGGAATCAAGCGTCGTGCGAGCACGTCGTCGAAGACCCTCGCCATTTCTTCAGGCGCCCCTGGGAGAAAGTAACAATCCGCCCCTCCCACGGCGAGGCGAAACGCCGGCCCCGAGCCCTCGGTGTGTCCCAGCACCTCGGCGCCCCGGGGAATGTCCGCGAGCTTTTCTTGCATCGCACCCGGCGTCCGCGGTCCATATCGGCGCTGGACGTGGGCGAGCACGGCGATGTCCCTGGCGACAGGCACACCCGCGGCCTCCGCGGCGGCCACCACCGTGACATCATCCGTGGTGGGTCCCAACCCGCCCGTCACCACCACCACGGGCATCGTGCGACCAAGACGCTGGAGGACTTCCCGCACCCGCGGGATGTCGTCGTCCACGCAGACGATCTCGTGGACTTCAAACCCAAGGCTGGTGAGTCTCGCCGCGAGCCACGGGGCGTTGGTGTCACTCACCTCCCCCCGGGTCAGTTCTGTCCCGATCGTAACGATCGCTGCCACCATAGGATCCTCGGGACGGTACGGGCCGTTGCCCCCGCGGGTCAAGGAATCGCGCCGGGACTGGGGTTCGGAGGACCCGCACCTGGTCGTGCCGATCGATTGGACTGCGAGGCGCCGAGTCACAAGCAGGGGGAACCCTGACCCTGATTCTGCCAGGATGATGGGGAATCTGTTGCCCCACCGGCGGCCGTACTCCAACGCGTCCTGATCCTCCGGGAGAGATCCTTGCGTCCAGGCTGTCTCCCGGGATAACGGTCTTCTCCAGTGCTCACCGCGGCGAGACCGCCGTCGCGTCCAACACATGCCAGTCATTCCCCCGCCCGAACACGTCGCCCTTTGCCTCCCAGACACACCGGTCCGACTTCAATTCGCAACCGATGGTTTGCTGGCGTCGGGCCTGGTCGACGGGACGGTGGCCACGGTTGACGCGACGAACCAGCGTCTTCGCGCCATCTTTCGTGTAACGAGCGAGAAACCGTACTGCCGCATCGAGGCAATCAGTGCCACGCGCAGTGGGTCGCTGTTGGCAGGAGCCGCCGAGAATGGCCGGATTGCCGTCTTCGACCTCGACTCAGGCGCACCGGTCTTTGAGCACGATCCGGGTGACACACTTCCGACCACAGGATTGGCCTTCTCCCGCGATGGCCAATTCCTGGCGGTGCGCAGAGGCAAGGACCTACGACTCCTGGAGACCCAGCGTTGGGGACAGGTCTGGCGGATCGGGGTTCTGGCGGGGCAAGGCCTGGCGGTGGGAGCGGGCCAATCCTTCTGGTCCGATGAGTGCGGGGTGACGAACCGACGCGTAAACAATGTGGATCTCCAGGGCGCGGTCCAACTCCAATGGCCGACCGCGGCAGAAATTCTCGCCCACTCAGACGATGGACGATTCCTGGTGCTCGGAGGGATCGACAAGAGCGAAATGATGTGTGCTGAGACGGGCCAGTCGGTTGGCCAATTTCCCGCAGCAAGGTGCGCAGCCATTTCGAATACGGGGGTCTGGGCCATCGGAACGTGGCAAAGAACCATCCTCTTTGGTCGGCTCGAAGCGCCGGGCGAGGCCAGCGAGTTTCCACTGGTCGATCCAGACACCTCCAGGCCCTTTCCCGGCTATGCACTGGCCTTCGATTCGACTGGCAGGCTCGCCTGGGGTGCAGGTCGCCACGTCTGCCTCTCGAGAGGTCCACTCCCGCAGGTGGGACGGGGAGTGAGGTCCATTGGCAAAGTCAGGCGGTACACCACGGTGTGAGTGTTGGGGTGGGCGCCCGAACGCGCATGGGACGGATGTGCGGAGAACGGGCCCATTCTCCGGAAGTCACGCTCGGGGAGGACGCCCGGAGGCCGACGAGCACGCCGCCGTGCTCCCAGCCGAACCCGTGAGCTTGTGGTAGCGTGGCGCCCTGCCCCGGTGGCGGCTCTCGGGAGGGCCCCGTCGCTTGCTGCAGGTGTGCCCGGGAAGGCGGGAGGAAAGTCATCGCCATGAAGTGTATTTTCAGTCACAGGTCGGTACCCGTGTGGGGGAGCGCGCTCGCCGTTGCAGGAATGGTGACGGCGCTGGGCACGGTCGCCTTGGCGCAGCCATCGCAGGTCGCTCCGGCCACGCAGCCGTGGGGAACCCCACCGCCGCCCGCGCCACCGCCACCGCCGCCCGATGAGTCGGTCACCCTCGCGCAGCCCTACATCCTCGCGCAGCCCGTGCCGCCCGTCCCGCCTCGGAGTTTTGTGTACGGCATCGGCCCCGGCGCCGGCAACGTGGCCGTCGGAATGGGCGCGCGGGTGTATTTCGCCACGGGGGAAGGAAACTTCATCCCGATCCCGACCTACGACCTCAACGTGGTGTACGGGATCTCGGACGCCGTGGACTTTGAGCTCCGGCTGGCCAGTCTCGGGCTCCTCAACCTGCTCGACGTGGGGGTGCGGGCGCGGATCGTCGGGGACGAAACCGCTTCGTTCTGGGTGCGGGGCGACGCCACGGCGTTGGTGATGTGGCTGGGCAACGTGGCCTCGGCGGGCCGGGATCGCCTACGGAGCAACTATGCGGCACGAAGTATCGGGGTGACGT
>VFSW01011374.1_pt1 | contig 12524 bp, 10 predicted proteins | sample 5358111 | NCBI WGS metagenome assembly VFSW01 (sample SAMN11554181, study PRJNA540505) | mine drainage metagenome | isolation source: sediment from site ElyBrook_90M | place: USA: Ely Copper Mine, Vershire, VT | collected 2017
GCGGCCGGGCTGATTCACGATGACACGCATTCCCTCAGGGACGTCCGGCATGGCAACGGAGAAGTCCATTTGCATGCCGTGCTGCGAGAACTCGTATGCCCGTACATCGGCATCGGCGCTTAGACCGTAGGTACGTATCGGTTTATGCACCTTCGGTATGATTTCCCGCACTACAGAATCATCAATACACAGTACCGCCAATCCGTAGAACGGCAGGTTGTGCAGAAAATCGATGAACGCCTGCTTCAATCTGGAAAAATCGCCGCCATAAGTCCCCATATGATCCGCATCAATATTGGTCACGACGGCAAGATAGGGCTGCAGGTGTAGAAACGAAGCATCGCTTTCATCGGCTTCCGCGACCAGGTATTCACCGCGCCCCAGACGCGCATTCGCCCCGGCACTGTTGAGCCGCCCACCGATAACAAAGGTTGGGTCAAGACCGCCTTGCGCCAGCAGGCTTGCTACCAGGCTTGTAGTAGTAGTCTTGCCATGAGTACCGGCAACCGCGATCCCGTGCTGCAGGCGCATGAGTTCGCCAAGCATCTCGGCGCGTGGGATGACCGGGATCTTGGCAGCATTGGCAGCCACGACTTCCGGATTGAGTGAACCGACTGCGGACGAAATCACCACAACATCGGCCCCCTGGACAAAGGAGGCGTCGTGGCCAATATGAACTTTTACACCGAGTTCACCCAGGCGACGCGTATTGGCGTTCTGATGAGCGTCTGAACCCGAGATCTGGAACTGCAGATTGTGCAGAACCTCGGCGATTCCGCTCATGCCTGCGCCACCTATCCCGACAAAGTGAATGCGCTTGACCCAGTTATGCATTGGCCGCCTCCAGACACAAACGTGCAACAGCCTCGGTCGCGTCGGGCACGGCGCATGCACGCGCATTACTTGCCATCTTAAGCAGCAATTCGCGGTTCGCGGCAAATCCGGCAAGAAGCTCTGCAATACGTTGTGCGCTGAATTCGGCCTGCGTAACCAAGACCGCTGCGTCTCGGTCGGACAGGAATCTTGCGTTTGCAGTCTGATGGTCGTCGACAGCATGCGGGTAGGGCACAAGAATCGCGGCAACACCGGCGGCAGCGAGTTCGGCAATCGTCATGGCGCCTGCCCGACACACCAGCACATCCGCCCAAGCGTAGGCGTGTGCCATATCGTCGATAAATGCAGTCACCTTTACTTCGGCTTCCGTTCCACGGTAGGCCTGCTCGGTGCGCTCACGCTCGGTTTTCCCGGTCTGATGCCAGACCTCGGGGACATGCTGATGCGAAAGCCTTGCAACTGCCTCCGGCATGATCCGGTTGAATACGATCGCGCCCTGGCTACCGCCGATCACCAGGACACGCAGCGGCCCCGTGCGACCACTCAGGCGCTCGGCCGGTAATGGCAACGCAAGGATTTCGGTTCGCACCGGATTGCCCACGTGGCGCGCGCCTGGGAGCGTACCGAAGGCCTCCGGAAAGCCACACATGACCGTATCCGCAACATAAGCCAGCCACCGGTTGGTAAGCCCTGCAACTGCATTCTGTTCATGGATCAGCAAGGGCCGACGCAGCATTCGCGCCACCAGCCCGCCAGGCGCTGCGACAAATCCGCCCATGGCCAGCACTGCATCCGGACGCCGACGGCGCAGAATACGCCACGACTGAAACATCGCCACGACCAGGCGCAGCGGCAAGAGCAGCCACGACAGCCAGCCGGTCCGTCGCAGGCCACGAATTGTGATCCACTCAATCTCGAACCCGGCTGCGGGCACCACACGCGCTTCAAGACCTTTGCGCGTTCCTGCCCACACAACCGATACGCCTTGAGCACGCAGCTCGCGCGCGACTGCCAGCGCCGGGTAGACATGGCCGCCGGTCCCACCCGCGATAATAAGTACGGTGGTCATGTTTTTGCTGTCCTGTGCTGGCGGGTTTCACGATCGACCAACAACAACAGACCGGCGGCAGCGCAGCTTACGACCATACTGCTGCCGCCGTAACTTACAAAAGGCAGTGTCAAACCCTTGGTCGGCAACACCCCCATATTGACGCCCATATTGATCATCGCCTGGGCGCCAACAAGCAGGCCAATCCCTTGCGCCAGACGCGCGCCATAAATCTGGCCCAGCTGCTCCGCGGCTCGAGAGATCACGAATGCGCGCCACACGATGATTCCGAACAGCGCGATTATCACCAGCACCCCGATCAGGCCCAGCTCCTCTGCGAGCACTGCAAGCAGAAAATCGGTATGCGCCGCCGGCAGATAGAAAAGTTTCTGGATACTTGCACCGAGCCCGACTCCGAACATTCCGCCGCGCCCGAACGCAATAAGCGCCTGCGTCAGCTGAAAACCCCTGTTGAAGGGGTCGGCCCAGGGATTAAGAAACCCGGTAATTCGCGCCATGCGATACGGTGAATAGACGGTAAGGAGAACCATTCCGCCGATACCGGCCCCGACGACCGCCATGAAATGCCAGAAACGCACTCCTCCGAGAAACAGCATGACAAATACCGTGATACAGATTACGACTACCGCGCCGAGATCGGGCTCCTGCAAAAGAAGCATTCCGATGACTGCCACCACAATGCTCACCATCAGGATGCCCTGGGTGAAAAACCGCAGCTCATCCTGTTTGCGCACCAGATAGCCGGCGACATATACGATCATGAACAGCTTCACCAGCTCCGACGGTTGAAGCTTGAATATTCCAAGACGCAGCCAGCGCGAACTGCCGTTAACATACGCCCCGATTCCCGGCACCAGAACCACTACAAGCAGACAAATGCCTGCCAGGAGAAGGTAGGGTCCGACCTTCTCCCACTGCCGCACGCGCGTTCGTACGATGATTTCGGCTACGCCGAGACCCAGCAGAATGCTTATCACGTGGCGCAGGAGATAGTAGAAGCTGTTCCCCACTAAGCGTTCGGCTGTAGGTATCGAGGCCGAATAAACCATCACTATGCCAATGGCGAGCAAAATACCGATGCTGCCAAGGAGCCAGGGATCACGCTTGGCCTGGACTCGCCCAGCGATTCTGGAATTCCGGTTGTTGGTCAAAACGGCACTCATGATTGCGTTACATTCCCCATTACACAGCCGTGCCTTGCTGCATCGGTCGGCGCACCCGAGGTACAAGACGTCGTCACAAGATCGGTTGTGCTCACCCGAGCATCCCTTTAACCGCATCGCAGAATGCATCGCCACGATGTTCATAATTGCGAAACATGTCGAAACTCGCGCACGCGGGCGACAGCAGCACTGCATCACCGGGATGCGCAAGGCGCGACGCCTCGTGTACCGCCTCGACCATGTCAATGGCAAGCACTACGGTCACAAGATCGCCAAGTGCAGCCTGAAGCAACGGCGCATCCCGCCCGATCAACACCATTGCGCGCACATGCCCCTTGACGGCATCGCGCAACTCCGAAAAGTCTGCACCCTTGCCTTCACCTCCGGCAATCAGCACTACCGGGCGCTCCATGCCATTCAGTGCCGCAACGGTAGCGCCGACGTTCGTCCCCTTGGAATCATTTATCCACAGCACCCCGTCGCGCTCACCTGTTACTTCCGCGCGGTGACGCAATCCCCGGAATTGCGTAAGTGCACGCTTCATGGCGTCGAACGGAACTCGCGCCGCTTCTGCAAGCGCCACCGCAGCAAGCGCGTTGGAGAGATTATGACGTCCGGCAAGCCGGATCTCGGCACATGGCATCAATGCCCGTGCACCACGCGCAATCCATTCATCGTTACCGCGGCGAAGCAGGCCATAGTCTGCATCGGTGCGCGGCGAGTCCATTCCGAAATAAACACTGCGCCTTGCAGAGCTGCTCATGGCCATCACCCGGGGATCATCGCGGTTGAGGACCATAACCCCGCCACCGTGAAAGATGCGTTCCTTGGCAGCCGCGTATTCCGTCAAGTCACGATAGCGATCCATATGATCGGGCGTGATATTGAGCACAGTCGCGGCGCGTGCGTTCAGGCTGAAAGTGGTTTCGAGCTGGAAACTTGAGAGCTCCAGCACATAGACATCCGGCTCGGGTTCCTCCAGCAAATCGAGAACTGGAACACCAATATTGCCTCCCACAGCTGTATCAAACCCAGCTTCACGACACATTTCGCCGACAAGCGCCGTTACAGTGCTTTTGCCATTGGCGCCGGTAATGGCAATGACCGGGGCTCTGGCATTGCGCGCAAAAAGCTCGATATCACCGATGGCCGGCACCCCGGCGGCAACGGCTGCTGCGATGGCGGGTTCGCGCAAGGAAAGACCAGGGCTGACGACAAGCATGTCCGCGCTTCGAATCAGCCTGGCGTCCCATGTTCCGGTATGCACAGGCATGTCCGGAAACTGCATGCGCAGCTTCTGCATCATGGGTGGCGACAGTCGGCTATCTGCGACCTGCACCCGGTAGCCATGCGCGGTCAGGTGACGCACGCAGGACAGGCCTGTTGCACCAAGGCCCAGCACCAGCGCTGTCTGCGGATCAGTCCGTACCATGCCTGCCACCTGCATTGTCATCGAATTTTCAATGTCGCAAGACCGATAAGCACAAGAATCAGGGTGATAATCCAGAATCGCACAATCACCCGCGGCTCTGGCCAGCCCTTCAGTTCGAAATGGTGATGCAACGGCGCCATGCGAAAAATTCGGCGTCCAGTAAGCTTGAACGACGCTACTTGCAGCATCACTGATACTGTTTCCATTACGAACACGCCACCCATTATGAAGAGCACTATTTCCTGGTGTACCACGACCGCAATGACACCCAGGGCTGCGCCCAGCCCAAGCGCACCGACATCGCCCATGAATACCATCGCCGGATAGGTGTTGAACCACAGAAACCCGAGTCCGGCACCCACCAGCGCGGAGCAGAAAACCAGCACTTCCCCCGCACCGGCAATGTAGGGAATTCCAAGGTACTCGGAAAATTTTACGTGGCCGGTTACATACGCAAAGATGCCAAGCGCGCCCGCCACCATCACGGTCGGCATGATTGCGAGCCCGTCCAATCCGTCTGTCAGGTTCACTGCATTGCTCGAGCCGACAATCACAAAATAGGTCAGGAGGATGAACCATGGCCCCATGTCGATTGCAACATGCTTGAAGAACGGAACGATCAGCTCGATTTCAACCGGCGAATGCGCTGTGTAATAGAGAAACAACGCTGCCCCCAGGCCTGCCACTGACTGCCAGAAATATTTGGCTTTGGCGCCGATGCCACGCGGGTTCTTGCTGATGAGTTTCTTGTAGTCGTCAACCCAGCCTATGGCACCGAAAGCAAAGGTAGTGAAAAGCACTACCCACACAAAGCGGTTGCTCAAATCAGCCCATAACAGCGTAGTTATGAAAACGGCAACCAGAATCAACGCCCCACCCATCGTCGGAGTGCCGGCCTTGATAAGATGGCTCTGGGGTCCATCCTGGCGTATTGTTTGTCCGATCTGGTACTGACTCAGCTTGCGAATCATCGCCGGGCCGACAACAAAACAGATCGCCAGCGCAGTAAGGACACCGAGAATGCCGCGCAACGTGAGATAACGAAAGACATTAAAAAATGAAATGTCATGCGCAAGCCACTCGAATAGATATACCAGCACTTACCCGCTCCTCCCGCCACCAGCCTCATTCGCTTTCCGGATTGCATCCTTTGCTGCGTCGTGGATGTCATTGCCAGCGGACGTGATCCCGCGCACAACCTGCTCCATTCGCATTACACGCGACCCCTTTACGAGAATGATCATGTCCCGATGCATTATGCTGCGCAGGCTTTCTACCAGCGCCTCGTGATGATCGAAATGCATGGCTCCTGAACCAAAACCCTGCACCGTCAAACGGGTAAGTTCACCGACTGCATACAGGCGGTCCACACCCAGCCGGCGTGCGAGCTCGCCCGCACGCCGGTGTATCTCGCCTGCGGCATCACCCAGTTCCGCCATGTCGCCAATCACCAATACCCGTTCGCCATCGGCATCCTTCAAAACCGCAACGCCCGCGGCTAACGATGCAGGATTGGCGTTGTAAGTGTCGTCCAGCACCCGCGCGCCGTTGAACCCCGCCTTGACCTCGAGCCGACCAGCAGCTGCGCGCAGCTTTTCCAGCCCACTCTTGATATCACTGAGCTTGACTCCCGCGGCCACCGACGCAGCGGTTGCAGCCAGGGCATTCATGACATTGTGCTTGCCAAGCATGGTCACTCTCATTTCTGTCTCCCCTTGCGGTGTCATCAATCGTATAGAACTGCCCAGAGCATCAAGTTCGTACTCAGCAGTTATATCGGTTCCGGCTTGCAATCCAAAGCTGATCTGACGCCGCGTGCCGGCAAGACCACGCCAATATTCCGCGTAGCGATCATCAGCGTTTATTACAGCGATGCCGCTGTCATTCAGTCCGGCAAAGATCTCGCCCTTTGCGCGCGCGACCGCCTCGAGACTCCCAAGGCCCGCGAGGTGCGCCTCGGCAGCATTGGTAATGAGCGCAATGGTTGGTTGGGCAAGGTGCGACAAATAATCAATCTCGCCAGGGTGATTCATCCCCATCTCGATGACGGCGTAACTGTCGTCGGCACGAAGGTGCAGCAGAGTCAGGGGTACGCCGATATCATTGTTGAGATTACCCTGGGTCGCGACGCCCGTTCCGGTCTCTGCCATGATCGATGCCAGCATTCCTTTGACCGTGGTCTTTCCATTGCTTCCGGTCACGGCAATCAGAGGCAGCGTGAATTGCTTACGCCAGTGTCCGGCAAGGTCGCCGAGCGCACGGCGCGTGTCGGGAACCATGACAGTCGGCAGGGCGGTTTTTGCAAGCCGGCTGACGAGAGCGCCGCCAGCACCGGCGCGCTCGGCCTCAGACAAAAAATCATGTCCGTCGAAATTCGGTCCGGTCAACGCCACAAACAGCTCTGCGCGAGCGAGCTTGCGCGTATCGCTGCTCACGCCCAGAAACTCTGCGTCAGCACCGGAAAGGCGCCCGTTCAGTATCCGCGCAGCTGCAGCAAGCGTCATCACGCCGCTTCTCCCAGTATCCGCATCACGATTTCTCTGTCACTGAACGGCAAACGTCGATCCTCGATCTGCTGATAGTCTTCGTGGCCCTTGCCAGCCACAAGCACCGAATCACCTTCCATTGCATCACGTATCGCCAGGCGGATTGCCTGCGCCCGGTCACGCACGATGATCGGCACCGATGTCATTCCGCTGGAGATGTCGGCAATAATACTATCCGGTGGTTCGTGTCGGGGATTGTCATCAGTAAGAATTACAACATCCGCCATTCCTTCAGCGAGCCTGCCCATCTGAGGTCGCTTGCCGCGATCACGATCACCACCACAACCAAAGACACACCACAGGCGTCCCTGCGTATGCTCGCGCAGCGCTGAAAGGGCTTTCTCCAACGCATCTGGAGTATGCGCATAATCGACCACAACCAGTGGCGCGCGACCGCTGCCTCCAAATCGTTCCATTCGACCCACAACGGGTTGCGCCAGGGACAGGCGCTCTATCGCATAAGCAAGCGGCGCGCCGGCAACCAGCAGCACGGCCAGAACCGCCAGCAGGTTCATCGCATTAAAACGACCAAGCAGCGGGCTGCGTAAAGTGGCCGCACCCGCAGGGGTCATGACATGCATGTTCAATCCGTCCGGCATCGGCATTATCTCTGTTGCCGTCACGTCGGCCTGATGAAGGCCAAAGGTTGTGACCCGGACCCGCGAGGAAATCCCGTCTCTCAGATTCCGTCCCACTGCGTCATCCATGTTGATGACCGCTGCCTTCAGGCTGCGAAAACCGAACAGACGGGATTTGCTCTCGGCATAGGCCTCCATGGTGCCGTGATAATCGAGATGATCGCGCGTTAGGTTTGTAAAGACCGCTATATCAAAGGCAACACCCTGAACGCGGCCTTGATCGAGGGCATGTGACGACACTTCCATGCACACAGACGTTGCACCGGCATCGACGAATCGGGCGAGCAGCCGATGAACGCTGATCGGATCAGGGGTCGTGTGGTTTGCCGGATCGAGCGCACCGGGGAATCCTGCTCCCAATGTTCCAACGAGACCGCAACGGTGTTCTGCCTGATCAAGCACCTGGGCCAGCAGATGAGTACAGGTAGTTTTGCCGTTTGTGCCAGTGACGCCGATTACGGATAGATGCCGCGACGGCATGTTGAAGAACCGATCGGCAATCAGTCCGACGCTTTCCCTGAGGTTCGGTACCGGCACTGCCGGTACCGAGATACCGGACGGGTCGAACTGGGCTCCTGTCGGAAGCGCCTGGTTCGGCTCGAACACCACGGCAATTGCGCCGCGAGCAATTGCTCCACCAATGTGTTCGCGCCCATCGCCGCGCACACCGGGCGCTGCCAGAAACAGCCAGTCAGGCTCGACTGTCCGACTGTCGCTGCTTATACCGCGGATCTCAGGGTCCTGAACCAGGCGCAAATCTAGCAGCCCGTCGAGCAGCTGGCTCAAATGCATTGAGCTCATAGCGCCCCCTTCGCGGAGTATCTGCTGCGCTGCGACACAATTTGCACAGATGTTTCAGATCCGGGTGTTATGGTTTTCGCCATCCATTGTTTCGGTCGAGGCAGATTGTCCGGCGGGATGTTAAGCAGCCGCAGCGCTCCAGTCATCACCGTGCTGAATACAGGCGCTGCGATCTGGCCCCCGTAGTAGGCGCCCCCGGTGGGGTTATTCACCACAATCACCATAACCAGCCGTGGATCGCTCGCCGGCACAAAACCGGCGAACGACGCTATGTAGTTGTTTGCCTCGTAGCCGTCAGGACCGAGCTTGTGTGAAGTGCCGGTCTTCCCTGCAACCTGGTAGTTTGCAACCTGGGCAGCGGCTCCGGTACCGTCAGGGCCGACCGCAAGTTCCAGCATCGCACGCACCTGGTGGGCGGTGATGGCCGACATTATTCGCCGTCCGGCAACCGGCTGGTCACGTCGCAGCAGCGTCACCGGCATCATAACGCCATCATTTGCAAGACCACCGTAGGCCTGCGCAAGCTGCAATGGGGTAACCGAGATCCCGTAACCGAAAGACATGGTTGCCTGTTCGACCGGGACCCACTGCTGTGACGGATTGACGAATCCTGGCGCCTCGCCGGGAAGACCGATACCTGTTACCTGCCCGAAGCCGACGCGGCGAAACATGTTCCACATGATATCGCGGTTAAGCGACAGCGCGATCTTGGTAGCGCCGACGTTGCTCGAATGCTCGATCACCTGCGCAACCGTGATCAGCCCGTAATTACGTTCGTCGCGGATGATGTAATGGCCAATCTGGATGCTCCCGGGCGCAGTATTGACAGCCGTGCCTGGAAAATACCTGCCGGTTTCAAGTGCCGCGGCAATCGTGAATGGCTTGAGTGTCGATCCAGGCTCGAACTCATCATTCACCGCGCGGTCGCGGAATACCTTGCTGCGTAGATGGCTGCGGTTGTTTGGATTGAAACTGGGTTCATTGACAAGCGCCAGCACCTCTCCAGTACGAGCGTCAAGAACAATCGCGCTCGCGGCACGCGCATGGTGCTCTGCAATCGCAGCCTTGAGCGCACGGTAAGCAAGATACTGTATGCGCCGGTCAATGCTGATGGTGAGATTTTTTCCGGGTACCGGGAGAGATATGCTCTCGACCGTTTCAACAATATTGCCATAACGGTCCTTCAGTACGCGCTTCTTTCCCGGCATGCCGCGCAGCCAGTTATTATAGGCAAGCTCGATTCCTTCCTGGCCTTCGTCGTCCACATTAGTGAACCCGATCACATGCCCGGCAACAGGACCTGCGGGATAGTAGCGACGATACTCGCGTTGCAGAGCGATGCCGGGTATATCAAGTGCCATCACTTCCTGTGCGGTCTCCGGTGCGATCTGGCGCTTGACATACATGAACTCACGTCCAGCCTGACGCTTGACCTCATGCGCAAGGTCAGCGGCTGAAATGCCAAGCAGTCTGGTTAATGCCGGCCAACGGTCGCGCGCGCCGGCGAGATCATCGGGATTGGCCCAGACCGAGTCGACCGGCGTGCTGATTGCGAGCGGTTCGCCATTGCGGTCGAGAATCATGCCGCGATGGGAGTCGTCCTCGACCGTGCGAAGATGGCGCGCGTCGCCCTGCTCCTGCAGATAGTTGGCATCCAGGATCTGCAGATAAAAGGCACGTGCAGCAAGCAGACAAAATCCGCAAAACATCATCAACAGTACCAGCCGGTAGCGTGACCAGCGCTGGCCGAAAGCCACGCGGCGGTTCACTCGTGACCTCCATGGAGATAAACGATAATGACCTGGTCTTGCGCGGGGGGCGCCATCCCGAGGCGGGTCCGCGCGATCTCCTCGATGCGGCGATGCTCCGACCAGGTTCCTTCCTCAAGCAGTAGCTTGCCGCGTTCGATATTGAGATTGTCGCGCTCACTCTGGAATGCCTGCAGCTCTACAAAATCCATGCGGTTGCGCTGGCGCAGGTAGACGACCGCAAGTGCCGAAACCATCACTGCGATCACGAGCGCTGCGACGCGCTTACCCATGGAGCACCTCGGCCACGCGCAGTACAGCACTGCGTGCGCGCGGATTCCCCTGCAGCTCCTCTATGCCCGGGCGAACGGCCTTGCCCACGATGCGCAAGCGCGGTTTCAGCATTGCCGCCGGGACCGGCAGGTCTGGCGGAAAAGCATCGCCCTTGGCTTCGCGACGCATGAATTCCTTGACGATCCGGTCTTCGAGTGAGTGGAAGGTAATTACGGCCAAACGTCCTCCCGGCGCCAGAACGTCCAATGCCTGCGGAAGAACTACACTCAGTTCATCGAGTTCATGATTGATATGGAGCCGAATCGCCTGAAAAGTGCGCGTTGCAGGATTCTGGCCTGGCTCGCGCGTCGACACTGCACCCGCAACGATCCGGGCAAGTCGGTCGGTTGTGACAATCGGCTCGCGCACGCGCTCCGCACAAATCGCGCGTGCGATTCGACGGGCAAAGCGCTCTTCGCCATAATCGCGAATTACCCGGGATATCTCCGACTCCTCTGCACGATTGATCCAGTCGGCGGCTGAAACTCCGCTGTCCGGGTCCATGCGCATATCCAGCGGACCTTCGTGACGGAAGCTGAACCCGCGCCGCGGATCGTCCAGCTGCGGCGAAGAAACCCCGAGATCCAGGAGGATGCCATTGATCTTGCCTATCCATCCTTGGTTTTCTATGGTCTGCGCCATCATCGAGAACAGCCCTCGTGCGATTTCAAAACGTCGGTCGCCGGCAAATTGCGCGCGCGCCGCTTCCACTGCCTGTGGATCCCGGTCGAAGGCCAGCAAATGACCTGCGGGACCAAGTCTTCTGAGCATCTCTCGCGCGTGCCCGCCACGGCCGAAGGTTGCATCCACATAGATTCCTTCGGGTTTCAGCGCAAGCGCCGCAAGAGCTTCTTCCAGGAGTACCGGATGATGTTGTTTGTCATCCACTCCGCGGCCTAGAGGGACAGTGATTCGAGTTCCGCCGGCATGGCGCCATCACCCGCACCGGCGGCCAGCCATTCCGCGCGTTGCGTGTTCCATGTCGCCTCGTCCCAGATTTCAAATTTATTGCCCTGTCCGATCAGGACGACACCCTTTTCCAGGCTGGCAAACTCGCGCAATGGCGGCGGCAGCAGAATCCGGCCGCTGCCATCCAGTTCGCATTCCGTCGCATGCCCAATCAACAGGCGCTGCAGGCGTCGCGCCTGAACATTGAAACTCGGAAGCTTCACCAGTTTGCGCTCAATCTCTTCCCAGTCCGGAAGCGGATAAAGGAGCAGACAATGGTCACGGTCTACGGTCACGACCATGTGGCCATCGCAGTGGCGCGCAAGCGTCTCGCGATAGCGCGTCGGGATACCGAGGCGACCCTTGCTATCGAGGCTGAGTGCGTTGACTCCGCGAAACATTTATTTCCTCTTATCCATCCGTAATTCCACAATTATCCACATTTTCCCACTACACGACACTATAGAGAGGACAATGGATAAGTGTCAAGAAAAATGCGCAGACGTTAGATAATTTCTCCTTTTGGAGACAGAGGGTTACGGAAACGTAAGAGAACAATTCGCGTCGAAAAACGGGAACTCACCGAATGTCACCGACAATTGGCTGGGATGGGCTAGAAAGATGGACTAAAAACTGCACTAAAAACATCAGAAATACAAAAAATTACGATCCATACTTAATGTGAAAGATGGAGTCGGCCGATAAGCCGGGTTCTGTCGAGGACAGCCATTCCTCTAGGATGCGCGTCACCACGCACCTCAAGCAACCTACCCGGGAACGGTGCGGGCCACACCATAGTTCCTCTATTCGGTCTTGCTCCGGGTGGGGTTTTCCCTGCCACGGGTGTTGCCACCCGCGCGGTGCGCTCTTACCGCACCATTTCACCCTTACCAGCGCCGCTGGCAAGGCCAACGACGCTTCGGCGGTATATTTTCTGTGGCACTTTCCGTGGGTTCGCACCCCCCAGGCGTTACCTGGCACCCTGCCCTATGGAGCCCGGACTTTCCTCCGC
>VFSW01011375.1_pt1 | contig 12524 bp, 11 predicted proteins | sample 5358111 | NCBI WGS metagenome assembly VFSW01 (sample SAMN11554181, study PRJNA540505) | mine drainage metagenome | isolation source: sediment from site ElyBrook_90M | place: USA: Ely Copper Mine, Vershire, VT | collected 2017
GGCACGGCTTCGCCGCGGGTAGGAGCTTCCGCACCTGGCGCGGCGTCGGAAGCGAGGAGTGCCCCTCGATGTTCGTGTCGACGAGGCGGGGCGGCGAGGGCTTGCGCGGGGCGGTCACGGATGCATTTTGCCATAATTTCCCGAGCCATGATTTCCTTCCGAACCGCCGGAGCCGGCGACGCCGAAGCGCTCGTCGCGTTCGTCAACGGCGGCTACCGCGGCGAGAGCTCGAAGAAAGGGTGGACGACCGAGGCCGATCTCCTGGGCGGACAGCGCACGGATCTCGGCAAGATGCGGGAGATGATCGAGACGCCGGGCGCCCGCGTCGAGCTCGCTCTCGCCGAGGACGGGCTCTTGATCGGCTGCGTGTACCTGAAGAAGGAGCCGGACGCGTCCTGCTACCTCGGCATGCTCACGGTGGACCCGGAGCGCCAGGCGGCGGGGATCGGCAAGCTCCTGATGGCGCACTCCGACGCCGTCGCGCGCGCCTGGGGGTGCCGGCGCATGCGCATGACCGTGATCTCCGCGCGCGCGGAGCTGATCGCGTACTACGAGCGGCGCGGCTACGCGAAGACCGGCGCGACGGAGCCCTTTCCCGAGAACGACCCGCGCTTCGGCCTGCCCAAGGTGCGGGGCCTGACCTTCGCCGAGCTCGCGAAAGCCCTCTGACGGCGGGCTACTTGGCCGGAGCCGGCCCCCAGATGCAGGCGTTGACGAACGCGCTGTCGGCGCCGGTCCCCGCGTCGATGGTTCCGCCGAGCACGACGCGCAGGGAATAGCCGCCGTCGAGGACCGGCGTTTCGGAGGAGTCCAGGCGCCCGACGACGACGGAGCCGGCGAGAATCCTCCCGTCGGCGGCGACCCAGAGGTCGGTGAAGGACTGCTCCCTGATTTCGGAGCCGAACCGGTACTTCGCCGTCGGATGGCCTTTCCCGTCGAGAACGAGGGTCGCGCCCGACAAGGCGCCGGCCCCTTCGGGGCTCATGCGGACCATGTCTCCGTCCGCGCACGCGATCGCGCGCTGAGGCGCGGCGGGAGCGGGCGTCGGCGCGGCGCTCGGGGTCTTGGACAAGGCCTTCGCTTGAGCGACGAGCGCTTGAGACGGGACGGTGCCCGACCAGTCGGCCCGCGCGCGCGGCGCCGCCGCGCAGACGGCGGCCGCCAGAAGGGGGATCACGGCCATCCGCTTTGCGTTTTTCATCTCGAATTCTCCGTGGAGCGAACGACGCCCATATCTTACCACGGCGCCGGCCGGGATGCCTTGGGCCGGAAGACCCGGTTCCGCGGCGGGCGTCGAGCCGCCTCCGGTGGGTCTCCTGCGGACGAGTTCCTGGGCCTTATGATTCTGGGGGGGAGGCGTCCGTCTCCGGTACACTCAGGGCGCCATGGACCGAAAGACGCGCGCTCGAAAGCTCCGCAAGTCCGCCGCCTTCGCCGCCGCGGCGTTGGCCTTTTTCGTCCGTCTGCCGGCGCTCCGCGCCGACGACGCGGCTTTTCTCGAGAGCGCCGGCGGGAAGATCCGCGGTCTGCTCCAGGAGCACGCGAAGAGCCGGACGGAGGAGCTGAAGCGGGCGAAGGAGGAGGCTGACGCCGCGCCCGTGGCCGTCGTCCTTTACGAGACGAACGACATCCACGGCCATCTCGACGGCGCGCCCATGCTGGCGACTTTGCTCAAGAGCGAGACCCGTCCCCACCTTTGGATCGACTCCGGCGATTGGTTCCAGGGCACGCCGGAGGGGAACATGACCAAGGGCGACGCCGTCATCGCCATCCTCAATAAGCTGGGCGCGGCCGCCAGCGAGCTGGGGAACCACGATTACGATTACGGCGAGGAGAACGTGAGGCGGCTGGCCGCCGAGGCCCATTTCCCCATTCTCGGGTCCAACATCGAATCGGCGGGGCGAATCGTCGACTACGTGACGCCGTACTTTATCAAGGAAGTCGTTCCGCACGTCAAGATCGGCTTCTTCGGCCTGCTGACGCAGGACATGCCGAACTTGGCGTTCCCTCAGAACATCGCCGGCTTGAATTTCGACGACGGCGCGGCCACGGCCCGGAAGATGGTTTCGGAGCTGCGCCGCCGCGGCGCGACGGTCGTCGTGGCGTCGACGCACCTGGGCATCGAGCAGTACGGCGGGAAATCCTACGGAGGCTCCAAGGGCGACCTTTCCGTGGCCAACGGCGCTCCCGGGATCGACGTGATCCTGGGCGGGCACACGCACACGAAGATGACTCAGCCCGTCGTCGTGACGGGGCCGGGCCGGGCGCCGACCATGATCACGCAGACCCAGGGTTTTCTCGAGGCGGCCTACCGCGTCGTGCTCTGGGTCGATCCCAAGACCGGCGCCCTGGTGAGGGACGAAGGCGAGCTGATCCCCCTGGACCCCGCGCGCTATCCGCCCGATCCCGACGTGCAGAAGATGGTCGACGACGACAAGAAGGCGGTCGCCGCCGCGATGGATCGGGTGCTCGGATCCGCGTCGGAGGACATCCTGCGCGGGTCGGGCGCGAGCGAGTCCGTCATGGGGGACTGGCTCACCGACATCCTGCGCCGGAAAGGCGGGACGGACCTCGGCGTGGTCAACACCTTCGGCATCCGCGGCGACCTCCACCGCGGGCCGGTGACGTTCGGCGACGTCTACCAGGTCATTCCTTTCGACAACCGCCTGGCGCGGGTCGAGATCGCGGGCTCGGAACTCCGCAAACTGATCGAGAAGAATCTGGGCAAGGACACCATCTACCTGCAGTGCTCCGGCGCGGACATCGTCTACGACCTTTCGGCCCCTCAAGGCCGGCGGCTGAAGAGCTTGAAGGTGGGCGGCGCTCCCGTGGACGACGCCCGGATCTACACGATGACGAGCATGGACTTCACCGTCGTCGCGGGCATGACCTTCGCGGGCATCCAGAAGAAGATCGTGGAGATCTCGCCGATCCTGATCCGCGACCTGCTGGTCGAGGAAGTCCGGAAGCATTCGCCCGTGTCCGCGGGACTCGACGGGCGGCTCGCGCCGGCCCCGGCCCGCTAGCCGGTCCCGGCTCCACTTGACGCCCGCCGCGTCGAGTGTTACTCTCACACCGCATGGCGAAGCGCGTCGTCGTCAAATTGGGCTCCGGCGTCCTCTCCGCCGGGGGAGCGGGGCTGGATTCCGCGACGCTGCGGCGACTGGCCGCCGACGTGGCCGCGGCGCGCGGCGCCGGCTGGGAGGTCGTCGTGGTCTCGTCGGGCGCGATCCTGGCGGGGCGCGAGCGCCTGGCGCCGGTCGCCCGGCCCAGCACTCAGCTCAAGCAGGCCGCCGCCGCCGTGGGACAGAGCCGCCTGATGCGCGCGTGGGAGGCGGCGTTCGCCCGCCCGAAGATCACGGTCGCGCAGATTCTGCTCACCGCCGACGACCTGCGCCGCCGCGAGCGCTACCTGAACGCGCGCAGCACCTTGATGACCTTGCTGCGCCTCGGCGTGGTCCCGATCGTCAACGAGAACGACACGGTCGCCGTCGAGGAGATCAAGTTCGGCGACAACGACGGGCTTTCGGCCCTGGTCGCGGGCCTGGTCGACGCGAACCTCCTGGTCCTGCTGACCGACCAGGACGGGCTGTTCACCGACGATCCGCGCACGCACGCGGACGCGCGGCTGATCGCGCGCGTGCGCCCCGGCGACGCGCTCGCGCGCGTCGGCCGCGCCGGACCGTCTGGCACGGGCGGGATGGAGTCGAAGGTCCGCGCCGCGGCGCGCGCGGCCGAGAACGGGATCTCGGCCGTGATCGCCAACGGCGCCAAGCCCGGCGCGCTCGCCGCCCTGCTGTCGGGGGGCGCGGTCGGCACGCGCTTCGAGGCGGGGGAGAAGCCGCTGGCCAAGCGCCGACAGTGGCTGGCCTTCGCGTCCCAGCCGAAAGGGCGCATCGTCGTGGACGCGGGCGCGCGCGAGGCGCTGGTTTCGCGCTCCAAAAGCCTGCTCGCCACCGGCGTGAAGTCCTCAAGCGGAGCCTTCGCGCCCGGCGACGTGGTGAGCCTCGTCGAGGGCGGCGTCGAGTTCGCGCGGGGGCTGACGAATTTCGGCGCGGGCGATCTCGAGAAGATCCGCGGGCTCAAGAGCTCGCAGATCGAGGGGGCCCTGGGCCACAAGCCCGCGGACGAGGTCGTCCACCGGGACAATCTGGCGGTGCTCAAATCATGAAGAAAACATTCGACGTGGAAGCGATGGCGCGCGCGGCCAAGGACGCCTCGCGCGTCCTGGCCGCGGCGTCGACGGCGGAGAAAAATCGCGCTCTGCGCGCGATGGCCAAGGCCCTGCGGCGCCGGTCGAAGGTCATTCTCGCCGCGAACAAGATCGAGGTCGCGGCGGCGCGCGCGGCCGGACGCGCGGCGGCCTTCGTCGACCGCCTGACGCTCGATCCGGGCCGCCTCGAGGGCGTGGCGCGCGGCTTGGAGCGCGTCGCGGCGCTCCCGGATCCGGTGGGCGCGACGGCGCCCTTCGCGCGCCGTCCCAACGGACTGGTCATCCGCAAGATGCGCGTGCCGCTCGGCGTCGTCGCGATCATCTACGAGTCGCGCCCCGGCGTCACGGCCGACGCGGCGGGCCTGTGCCTCAAGTCCGGCAACGCGGCGGTCCTGCGCGGCGGCAAGGAGGCGGTGCGCACCAACGCGGCGATCGCGGCCGCCCTGCGCGAGGGGCTGCGCGCGGCGGGATTCCCGCTCGGCGCGGTCGGCTTCGTCGACGACCCCGACCGCGCGGCGGTGCGCAAGCTTCTCGCGCTCGATGCTCTCATCGATCTGGTGATCCCGCGCGGCGGTCCCGAGCTCACGGTCGCGGTGCGCCGCGAGTCGCTGATCCCGGTGCTCGCCCACGACAAGGGGCTCGTCCACGTCTACGTCGACAAGGCCGCGGACCCGCGCATGGCGATTGAGATCGCCTTCAACGCCAAGGCCGAGCGGCCGGGCGTGTGCAACGCGATGGAGACCCTTCTCGTCCACCGCGCGGTCGCGGAGAAGTTCCTGCCCGCGATGGCCCGGCGCTACGCCGAGGCCGGCGTCGAGCTGCGCGGCGACGCGAAAACGCGCCGCGTCCTGCCTTTCGTCAAGGCCGCGTTCGAGGCGGACTGGGACGCCGAATACTTGGATTTGATCCTTTCGATCAAGATCGTCGATTCGTTCGAGGAGGCCGTCGCGCACATCGCGCGCCACGGCTCGGGCCTGGCGGAGGCGATCGTGACCGAGGACCCCAAGGCCGCCGCGCGCTTCCAGCGCGAGGTGGACGCGGGCGCGGTGTACTGGAACGCGTCGACGCGCTTCACCGACGGCGGGGAGTTCGGCCTGGGCGCCGAGATGGGCATCAGCACGCAGAAGCTCCACGCGCGCGGCCCCGTCGGGCTCGTCGGCCTCACCTGCGAGAAGTTCGTCGTGAACGGACGCGGCCACGTCCGCGACAGCCGCCGACCCGCGAAGTAGCCGGGGCTATTCGTAGCGCAGGGACTCAATAGGATCGAGCTTCGAGGCCTGCCAGGCGGGGCCGACGGAGAAGATGAAGGAGACGGCGACGGCGATCGCGGTCGAGGCGAGGGCGTAGAGCGGCGAGAACGCCTGGACTTGGCGCTCGGACGGGGAGCCGAACACCACCGCCGCCGCGCCCAGCGCCGAGCCGGCGACGCCGGAGAAGGCGCCCAGGATCAGGGCCTCGACGACGAACTGCGCGACGACGTCGCGGCGCGTGGCGCCGAGCGCGCGGCGCACGCCGATCTCGCGCACGCGCGAGAAGACGGTGGCGAGCGTCACGTTCAGGATGCCGATGCCGCCGGCGAGCATGGCGACGATGCCGATCGCGGCGATGCTGGCGATGAAGCTCTTGATGGCCTTCAGCGCGCCGCCCATGATCTCGCGGTAGTCCTTGATCTCGAAGTCCTTCTCCTGGCGGTGGCGGTAGGTCAGGGCGGCCTCGATCCTGCGCGCGTAGAGGCTGGCGGTGGCCTCGTCGCCGGTGTCGACGTCGATGTCGTCCGCCGAATCGGCGGCCTTCTCCCAGCGCCCGAGCAGGACCTGGTGATAGGCCGTGATCGGCACGAGGATCGTCTCGTCGCCCAGGTGGTGGAACCAGCGCGGGTCTTTCTCGCGCACCGGCTCCTGCATCACGCCGACGACGAGGAACGGGCGGCCCTCGAGCAAGATCCAGCGCCCGAGCATGTCGTTCTTCTTGATGTGCTCCAGGTAGGGGGAGACGTAGGTCTCCTTGTCCCAGTAGGGCCGCTTGTGCCAGCCGCCGGGAATGACGAGCACGCAGACGCGCGCGCCCTCGGCCACGTCGCGCGCGTTGAGGAAGCGCCCGCGCAGGCTCGCCACCCAGTCGCGGCGGCGCCACTCCTCGGTGACCCCGGTCACGGTGACGCCCTTGCTGCGGAACGCTCCGTCGGAGAACTTCACGCCGCCGCGCGAGACGGTCGGGCTGACCATGTAGAGGCCGGGGAACAGCGCGCGCAGCGCGCGCGCGTCGTCGAGCGTGAGGCCCTTCGACAGGCCCTTCGGGATGTAGCCGGAATTGCGCGTGATCTGGAGCCGGCCGGGCCCGACGACCCGCATCGCGCCGCGGTAGCGCGCCCCGATGCTGGCGACCTGGCTCAGCGTGTACAGCGCCGCGGCGACCCCGATCGACAGCGACACGCACGTCAGCGCCGAGCGCACCTTGTGCGCGCGGATCTCGATGAAGGCGCTGCGCACGAGGTCGAGGAACCTCACGATTCCTGCCTCAGCGCCTCGATCGGGTCGAGCCGCGACGCGCGCCAGGCCGGATAGGCGGCGAAGGCGGCGGCCACCGCGGAGGACAGCGCGACCATCGCGACGGCGTGGTACCAGGCCAGGTCGGCCACGTCGCGATCGGCGCCCTTGGCGAGCTTCTCGATGCCGGCGGCGCCGAGCAGGACGCCGGCCGCGCCGCCGGCCAGGCCCAGCAGGGCGGCCTCGACGAGGAACAGCGCCATCACGTCGCCGCGGCTGGCGCCGACCGCGCGGCGGATGCCGATCTCGCGCACGCGCGAGTACACCGCGGCGAGCGTCACGTTCAGGATGCCGATGCCGCCCGAGAGCAGCGCGACGATGCCCAGAGCCAGCGCGACGGCCACGTACTTGCTCTCCTCTTGGATCGAGTCCTCGACGTCCTGGCGGAGGTTCTTGACCTCGACGTCGTCCTCGCCGCGGTGCCGGACCTTCAGCAGGGCCTCGATGCGCCTCTTGGCCCACGGGATCTTGGACTCGTCGCCGGTGTCCACCTTGATCTCGTCGATCGAGTCCGGCGCGCGGTCCGCGGCGGCCGAGAGGTAGTGGCCGAACGAGCTCAATGGAACGATGACCGACGGGTTGTTCCACGTGCTCCAGCGCGGGTCCTTGTCGTGCGGCGGCAGCCGCATCGCGCCGACGACGAGGAAGTCGTGGCCGGCCAGCCGCAGGCGCGTCCCGAGCATGTCGCGGCGCGTCACGAGATCGTCGAAGGGGGATTTCCAGTTCCAGAACTTGGCCCAGAACGGCTTCTCGACCCAGCCGCCGGGCTCGACGACGACGCAGACGCGGGCGGCGCCGCGGACGTCGGCGTCGTCGATGAAGCGCCCGCGCAGGCGATACACCCAGTCGCGCTTGCGCCATTCGGTCGTGACGCCGAGCACCTGAGCGTCGTCGATCCTCCGGCCCTCGAACGTCGCGGCCGCGCTCCACGTGTTCGCCGTGGGCGAAACCATGAACAGACCCGGGATTTCCGCGCGGATCGCGTCCGCGTCGCCCACCGTGAGGCCCTTCGACAGCCCGCGGCCTTCGTAGTGGGGGCTGCGCGCCGCCGACAGCGCGCCGGGGCCCATCAGCTCCAGGTTGCGCCGGGATGCCTGCTGCATGCCGCGCGTCTGCGCGAGGGTATAAAGGAGGGACGCGCTTCCGACCGAGATCGCGGCGAAGCTGAGCAGGGAGCGGACCTTGTGGACGCGGATCTCGCGCGCGGCGGCGCGCGCCGCCTCGCCCAGGTTCACGCGAGCAGTCCGTCCTTCAGGCGCAGGATGCGCTGGGCCGCGCCGCCGACGGCGGCGTCGTGCGTCACGAGGACGATGGTCAGGCCCTCGGCGTGGAGCTCCTTGAAGAAGGCCATCACGTCCACGCTGGACTTGGAGTCGAGGTTGCCGGTCGGCTCGTCGGCGAGCAGCAGCGACGGGGAGTTCGACAGCGCGCGCGCGATGCCGACGCGCTGGCGCTCGCCTCCGGACAGCTCGAGCGGCGTGCGGCCGGCCTTTTCTTCCAGCCCGACGCGGGCCAGGAGGCCGCGCGCCCGCTCGCGGCGCTCGTCGAGCGGCAGGCCCGCGTAGGCCATCGGCAGCGCGACGTTCTCGAGCGCGGAGAGGCGCGGCAGGAGGTTGTAGGCTTGGAACACGAAGCCGATGCGCTCGCGGCGCAGGCGCGTGAGCTCGGCGTCGGGCATGAAGCGCGCGTCCACGCCGTCGAGCAGGTAGCGGCCGCCGCTGGGCCGGTCGAGCAGGCCCAGGAGCGCCAGCAAGGTGGACTTGCCGCAGCCGGACGGACCCATCACGGCCGCGAACTCGCCGCGCGCGACCGAGAAGCTGACGCCCTTGAGCGCCGCGTAGCTGCCGTAGCTCCGCTGGAGGTTCTCGCAGACGACGAGAGGTTCGCCGGCCATCGGGCTCAGGACGCGGGCTTGTCGACCGGCTTCTCGGTCAGGAGCTTCTCGCCGGGCTTCGGCCCCTCGAGCACCTCCGCGTCGGTCTCGCTGCGCAGGCCGAGCTTCAGCGGGATCTTGCGCGGCTTGTCCTTGTCGGCCGCGGCGCCGGAGTACGCGATCTCCTTGCCGTCCTCCTCGAAGACGGCCGAGAGCGGGATCTTGAGCACGTTCTTGCGCGAATCGAGGAGCCCGTCCACGCGCGCGGTCATGCCGGGCTTGAGCCGGGGGTCGTTCTTCTCGAGGGCGACGTCCACGCGGAAGCTCTTGATGCCGTTGGAGTCCTTCTCCGCCTGCGGGGAGATGACGCTGACCTTCGCCGCGAACGTCTCCGAGGGGATCGCGTCGACCGTGACCTTGACGTCCATCCCGTCGTGCAGCTTGAGCACGTCCATCTCGCTGATCTTCATGCGCACGACCAGCTTCGTCAGGTCGGCGACCGTCATCAGGTACGTCGGGGCGTTCGACTCGACCAGGCCGGTCACGTAGTCGCCGAGCCGCGCGATCGCGCTGGGATCCGTGCTGCCCTGCTTCTGGTAGCGCATCACGACGCCGTCGATCGGCGCCTTGACCGTCGTCGGCACGTAGCGCTCGGCCTCGCTGCGTCCCGGCTGGACCACGCACAGCGCGTCGCCCTTGCGCACGCGCGAGCCCTCGTCCACCGCGAGCGACGTCACGCGGCCGCTGACCTGGGAGGCCACGTCGACGAAGTTCTTCGGCGCGATCTCTCCTGAGTCGACGAAATGCTTCTCGAGGTCGCCGCGCGAGACTTCGACCGGGGTGGAGCCCCCGTCCGCGTCGCCGGAGGCCGCGCGCCTCTTCCACGCCCAGCCGCCGAGAGCGACGGCGGCCGCCAGGATCGTCCAGAGCTTCCACGACTTCACCATAACGGGACCCCCGCCGCGCGGCGGTAGGCCGCGCGGTAAACGAAGATGTTCTGCAGCGCCGTCGCCTTCTGCACGCGCGCGGCCAGCAGGTCGCTGCGCGCCTGAGCCATGCGCAGCGCGTCGGCCGTGCCTTGGCGGTACTGCGCCTCGACGATTTCCAGGCCGCTCTGCGCGATTTCCTCGAGGCGGACGGCGAGCACGTAGGTGATCGTCGCGCGCTCGAGGTTGACCCACGCGGCGTACAGTTCGTCGCGCGCCGAGCGCAGGGCCAGCTCGGCCGCGGCCCGCGCCCCGCGGCGGGCCGCGCGCGCGGCGGCGTAGTTGAAGGCCTGCGACGCGCCGTTGAAGCCGAACGGCAGGGAGAGGGCCAGTCCGATCTGGCGATTCGGATTGGGGATGCCGAGAGTCGAGGACGGCAGGCCGTCCGACGCGGTGTCCTGCCGGTTCCAGGTCGCGTTCAGAGCCAGGGACGGGAAGAGGCCGACGAGAGACTGCTTCTCGGCTGACGCGGCCTTCGCCTCGTCGCTGAGCGCGCGGACGATCTCGGGGCGGCGGCCGGCGAGCTTCGCGTCGTCGTCCTCGATGCGCGGCAGGTCGGTCGTTCCGGGCTGGAGTTCGGCCGCGATCTCGGCGCTCGTCCACGGGGCGCGGTTGAGGAGCGTGTTGAACGGCTCCTGCGCCGCCTTGTAGTCGTCCTGCGCCGAGTAGAGGCGGACCTCGCTGGTGTGCCACTCGGTCTCGCTCTTGTAGAGATCGGCCAGGCTTTTCAGGCCGTCGCGGTACAGGCCCTGCGTCTGACGGTATTGCTCCTCCTGCGCGCGCAGGTCCTCGCGCGCGACGTCGATCAGGCGCGCGGCGGCGTCGAGCGCGTAGAACGCCTGGAGCGCGGCGTACGAGCGGTCCTGGCGCGCGGCGGCGAGGGTCTGCGCGGCCGAGTCGCGGGCCTCGGCGGCCACGCGCGTCTTCAGCAGGTCCTGGAAGCCGTTGAACAGGTTCCAATTCGCCGAAGTGTTCGACGTCATGTCCGAGCGCTTCCACTGCCAGGAATGATGGGCGTAGCCGAGCGAGGGGTCGTCGCCGTAAGGGTACTCCTGTCCGGTGAAGGACAGGGTCGGCAGGAGCATCGCCGCCATCTGGGATTTGTAGGCGTCGTCGGCGCCGCGCCACGACTCCTCGGCCTGGCGGACCTCGGGAGACGCGGCGAGAACGGCCTTCACGTACGCGGCCGCGGTCAGGCCTGCGGCGGCGGCGCGCGGCGCGCAGGCGGCCAGCGCGAGGAGGATCAGCGGTCTGGAGACGCGCGGCATCCAGTCGATTCTACTCAATCCGACGGCCGTTTTCGCCGCGCGCGCGCCGCGAGAATCTGGGCCTTGACGCGATTCCCCGGCCGGGCTACGCTGGGGGCATGGTCGAAAATCTCGAGCACCTTCTCCGGCGGGCCGCGCGCGATCCTCGCGCCAGCCGCGCCGCGCTTTTCAAGGAACTCCTCCGTTCCGAGACGTATCTGCTGACGGTGGACGAGCCCCTGCTGAAGGGCGAGACCAAGCGCGTGACGCGCGCCGACGCCTCCTTCCCGGTGGGGGCCGACAAGGACCCGGAGCTGGGCGGCGTCTGGGTGCCGGTGTTCCCCGCGCGCGACCGCGTGCGCGAGTTCGTGGCCGCGCGCGGCCTCGCCGCGCCGAAAGGCAAGGAATTCCTCTGGATGGGGCACATGCCGGGGCAGGTCTTCTCGCTGGTGCGCGGCGTGCGGCGCTTCGCGGGCCTCAAGCTGTATCTCGACGGCGAGTCGTCCGTCGAGATCTCCTGGACGGAGGCGCGGACGCTTTCCGAAGGCCGGATGCCGGGCGACGCTCCGGCGCGCCACGAGCTGCCGCTCGAGCGTCTCGTCATCCCCGCGGGCGCGCGGCTTTCCTTCGGGAAGCTGAAGCCGTGGGAGGGGGAGGAGAAGCCCGTCCTGCTGACGATGCCGGACGCCGGCAAGTTCCGTCCCGAGGACGTGAGGCGTCTCGTGCGCCTGCCGCTCGGCGAGGGCCGCCACGCCTGGACGCCGTGCCGCCACTTCCTGCAGATGCTGCACCGGCTGAAGGCTCTCGGCGTCGACGAGTCGGGCCGCTTCTTCGAGACGCTGCTGGCGTCCCAGCTCGCGTTCGAGATGTACGGAGAGGCCGAGGCGCTGTGCGAGTGGCTGGCCGTGCGCGGGCACGAAGCCTACGCCTGGCTCGGACTGACCGCGATCTACGGGCGCACGGGACGCCTGGAGGACTGCGCGGCGCTGTGCCGCCGGGCCGTGGTCAAGTATCCCGGCGAGCGCTCCTTCCACGTGAACGGCCTGCGCGCGCTGATGGCCTTGGGCCGCCGCGACGAGGCCGCCCGGCGGGCGGAGGCGGCGGCGCGCCTTTTCCCCCAGGACGCGGTCCTCGCGGGGCTGAACAAGGAATTGTCGCCCGCGCTCGCGCCGCGCCCCGCGTAAAAGGCCGGTAAAAAACATAAAAAAGAAGTGAAAATCGTATTTTCCCCTTGCGGGATCGCGAAGGCGCGTCTACACTGTGGAAGGTCCTCGGAGGATGTATGAGCGAAGAAGGCAAAGCCCAAATCCAAACTCTCGGCGCCGGACTTCTCGGCTTCGTCGGCGTCGTCGGACTGGGGGGATTTCTGATCCTTCATCACGGCGGGGCGGCGGTGAAAGCCCCCGTGGTCTCCTACGCTCCCGTGGACGCGGCCTCTTCCCTGCCGACTCCGGCCCAGATTTCCGCGCTCAAGCTCGGCCGCTCCGGCGCCGCGATCGGGGAAAGCGCCGCCGTCGCTTCTTCGCCCGCGCCGCTCCTGCCGCCGGACGAGACCGCCGCCGCTCCGGCGGCCGCCGCGGCGGCGCCCGGCGCCGGGCCGGCGCGCCCGGCGGCGCGGGGGGGGGGCGGGGGGGGGGGGGGGGGAGGGGGGGCGGCGGG
>VFSW01011376.1_pt1 | contig 12522 bp, 25 predicted proteins | sample 5358111 | NCBI WGS metagenome assembly VFSW01 (sample SAMN11554181, study PRJNA540505) | mine drainage metagenome | isolation source: sediment from site ElyBrook_90M | place: USA: Ely Copper Mine, Vershire, VT | collected 2017
AAGATGCGCCTGACCCCCGCCGACGAGGCCGTGCTGCGCGAGTCGATCGCCGACGCCGCGCCCCTGATCCCCCGCACGCCCCCCGTCGTGTGGCTCATCCGCCACGCCCCCTACGCCTCGGCCATCGAGGGACAAGTCGAAGTGCTGGGCCCACGCGCCCGGCGGATCCAGAAGGTGATGCGTGACCGACGAAACGGCGTCCTCCCCAAGCCCAAGCCCGATCGCCCCAAGCCTGGTCGACCGCGAGCTGATGGCGCGCGACCTGGCGCGCCTGGCCGGCCTGCTGACCGCGATCCTCGCCAGTCGGCTGGAAGTGCTCCGGGGGTGGCGCCCCAGAGTGGGCCTCCTCTGAGTCCAGCGGGAAGTGCCCCTGGGGGAACTGCTCTACGAGCGGCTGAGGGACTACCTCCCCTCGCTCACCTCGGAAGCGCTGCTGACGGTTGGCCAGCTGCCGGATGGTGAGATCCGCGACCTCTCCCGCGTGATCGCGAGCGAGCTGGCCGCCTGGAACCGCGCCGGGCCGCCGCTCACCGACGACCAGTTCGCCGTCGCGATCCCCGCGCTCATGCGCCTCATCGGCGAGCCGCCCGAGGCCGCCGATACCGATCCGAGCCCCGCATGAGCCGCGCCCCCGGCTGAGTCGGGCCCCCCTACGCGCTGCCCGACGGCACCCACTGGCACCTGCTCGTCGACCTCGACAGCGGGGCCGTCATGCAGGCCGACGAGCGGCACGGCTGGACCCCCCGCGACCATCCGGGCCCGCTGGGCGCCCGGCACCGCCACGCCTGGTCCGAGACGCCCCTGCTCGAGGCTGCCCGTGCCCTGGGCAAGCGCGGCGAGGACGCCCACGCCTGGGCCGCCCGCCGCATCGGCCGGGTCCAGTTCGGGCCCTCCTACGGCTTCCAGCCCGGCCGCAGCGAGTGGGACGAGGAAGCGGCGGCGCTCTCACTCCACCCCGAGCTGCGCCCGCCCGCCCTGCGCGCCCGCTGAGCCGTGGACCTGGTCCCCATCCGGCCCGGCGACAAGGCCCTCGTCCTGGGCCAGAACGGCACTGGCAAGTCGCTCTGGGCGCACGCGGTGGCGCTCGCCTGGAGCGCCGGGACCGTCCTCGTCGTGGACACCAAGGGCGACGACCCGGCCGCCGAGCTGCCCAACCAGACCGTGGCCACGCGTGCCGAGGACGTGGTGCGCCGCCTCCCGGGGCGCGTCCTGTACCGCCCGAGCCTGGCCGAGAAGAGCGTCCGCAGGGTCGGCGATCCGCCCAATCTGCGTCCCCTCTGGGCGCGATTCGAGACGGTCGCGCGGAAAGTCTGGGAGCAGGCCCAGGTGACCCGCGCGCCGCAGCTGGTGGTGATCCACGAACTGGCCGAGCTGTGCACTAGCGCGGCCATCGGGCCCGCCTTCCGCGAGCTGATCACCAGCGGCCGATCCTGGGGAATCACGCTCGTCCTGCTCACCCAGCGGCCCCAGGGGGTGGCCGTGATCGCGCGCAGCGAGGCCCAGCACGTGGTCTGTTTCGCCCTCGCCGACCAGGACAGCCGGGACATGGCGAGCCGCCTGCTCGACGACATCTACGCCCCCGAGCTGGCCAGTTTCGTGCGGGCACGGTCGCTTCCCCGCGACTTCTCCTGGTGGTACAGAGGGCCCGACTACCGCCTGGCCCGTCACACCGCGATCGCGGCACCGGGACCCAGACGTGGAGGGAACGATGCACCTGCGCCACTGAGTCCGCGGCCTCGATGAGATGGCTCTGGAGGTCGCCTGGATCGCCGTCGCCGCCCTGCTCGGCTTGATCGTCCTCTCGCTCGCCATCAACTCGGCCTGGGTGGCCCGCCTGGCCCCCATCCCCATCGTCGGACCCGTGCTCGGCAGCGTGCGAACCGCGCTGGGCATGGTGGTCCGCTAGGAGGCCCGCCCCGTGCCCGCCCTGCAGCAGCTCTTCCCCGCCCGCTTCTTCATGCGCCCGTTCAGCTTCGACCTGGGCGGGGGCGACAAGGCCTTCGCCGCCGGCGGCGCCACCGTCACGGTGCCGCTGCGCAAGCAGGGCTACCTGGACGCCCTGATCGTCCACCTGGAGGCCACCTACACGGTGGCCACCGCGGCGCTCGTCTTCATCGAGCTGGGCGCCTACAACGCGGTCAAGAACTTCCTCTTCCAGGCCCCCGGGCAGGCCATCGCCCCGATCAATGCGGGCGGCGCCTTCATGCACCTGTGGAACCTGCGCAACCGCGACTACGCGGTGCTGCGGCAGGCCTGGCGTGTGCCCGCGCAGGGCGTCCTGGACGCGGCCGGCACCTGGGCCGGCCTGGTGGACACCTTCCCGACCTCCATTGCGGCCCACACCCTCCATCTGTGGTGGGTGCTCCCCTTCCACCTCTCCGTCGAGGACGTGCGCGGCACGGTGGCCCTGGGCAACACCAGCCAGGCCAACCTGATCGTCGCCCCGGCGCCGCTCGCCGACTTCCTGGACGTGCCGGCCAACATCGGTACGCCGGCCTTCACCCTCGACGTCGAGCAGCGCTGGCTGACGCCGCCCCCGCCCGGCGCCCCGATCGCTCCCACCACCACGCAGCCCAACCCGGACGGCGTGGACACCCAGTGGATCGTCGCCTACGACGAGACCTACCAGCCGGTGGTCGCGAACGGGCTGCAGAAGATCGAGATCCTGCCCGAGTACACCATCCTGGGCATCGCCCACGCGTTGACCCTGGCCACCGCCGGCACCGGCGCGCAGCTCGACCTGGCGGACATCACCGGGATCCAGCTGTGGCTCAACACGCAGCCCCTCTTCCCCGAGGGACCCCAGGGCCTGCCGAACTTCCTCTTCGAGCAGACCTACCGCAACGACGTGCCGCTCCCCGACGGCTTCCTGATGCACGACCGCGATGTCAACGGGCGGGCCGAGTGGATCTACACCGACTCGCTCACCGACATCCGCAGCGAGCTGACCATCGCCGCCGGCGCGGTGGCCGGCGCCTCGCCGCGCATCTACACGTCCGTCCGGCGCCTGGTGGACGGCAACGTCGCCGCGCACCTGCTGGCGTAGGGGAGGCGCGACATGCAGCCCAACCCGCAGGGCTGGTTCGTCAGCTCGGGCTCGGTGGCCGCCATGCTGGCGCGCCACACGGCCTCCGCCGCCCGACCAGCCTCCACCGGCACGCCCCTGGGCACCGTCGAGGGCGTGGCCGCCCGCCCGCTCTTCTGGTTCGCCATCCTGGCCGCCCTCTTCCTGGCCTACTGGTATCGGCGGGTGCTGTGATGGGGCGCATCGCCGGGCGCTCCAAGCACCGCTGGATCGCCGGCGCGATCCGCCACCCGGGCGCCCTCCACCGCGACCTGGGTGTGCCGGAGGGTGACCGGATTCCTGCCGCCGAGCTGCGCCAGGCAGCCGCCGGCGCGTTCGGCCCGCGCACCGCCCGCCGCGCCCGGCTGGCCCTCCGACTGCGAGGCGACTGATGGCCGACATCATCATCAACGACGGCCCGGGCTACGGCCTGGGGCTGCGCTTCGTTGGCCCCAACGATCCAGGCGGGGAGGGCCCCTACCAGCAGTGGCTGGAGATCCCGCCCGCGCCGGCCGTGCCGGTGCTCCACGTCCGGAACGACACCAATACGGGCTGGCTGGTGGCGGGGGGCAGCGGCCTCGCGCCGGAGGCCGCGTTCATCTTCGCGTCGACGGCCGCGCTCCCGGCCGGGTCGGCGCACGTGATCTGGGACGCGGCGAACTGGACTGACCGCGCCGGCAACGCGCTCGCCGATCCAACCGCCCAGCTGGCGGGGATGGGGCTCTCATACGACGCGGCGACCGGCGTCTTCACGGTGCTGGCTGGTGGGGACGGCGTGTACGCCCTCCGGGTGGACACGCAGGCCGCGGCTGTGGCAACCGTTCACTTCGCGACCGTCGCGATCCAGGGCACCGGCGGCTACGCGCACCTCGACGGGGCGGTGGCCTATGTCCCCGCGGGGAGCATCGCATCGTTTTACGCCGGGATCGCCCTGACAGACACCTTCGTGGCCGGCGACCAGTTCTACGTCTCGGTCGCGCAGACCGCCGCCGAGACGGACCTGTCGTGGGCGGCCCTCGGCATCGTCAAGGTCCGCTAAGGAAGCCCCCATGAACCCCCTCGGCCCCTACGGCAACATCGTCGCCTCGGTCCTCGTGGTGGTCACCGTGATCGCCGCCGCGGCCAGCCACCTGATCCCCGGGCTCACCCCCAGCGCGTTCCTCGACAACGCCGCCTTGCTCGCCCTGGGCGTAGCGTTCGGCACGCAGGTCGTCCAGAACGGCACGCAGTCGGCCGCCCGGACCGCCCTCGCCCTGGCGATGACGGCCCACACCCGGCTCGACGCGATCGCCAGCACGGGCACCGGCGCGCCCCCCTCGAGCGGAGGGAGTCAGTCGTGAGGGCGCTGGGCGGCCTGCTCTACCTCGCCGCGGCGCTCGCCCTGGCCTTCCTGTGGGCGCGCGGCTATCTCTCCGGCGCGATCGCCACGCTGACCGGGCTGCTCGCCGCGCCGCCGGCCCTGCGCCCCATCGTCACGCCCGCCGCCGGCGGCGGCGGCAGCGGCGCCGCGAAGGTGCAGTGATGGCCGTCCCCTACCGCTCGCTCCACGTGCAGCGCGCCATCGACTACGCCCAGGGGCGCCAGAAGGGCCGCAACGCGGTGCCCGCCGTGATCTGGCTGTGGGTGCTCCTGGTGCTGGTCATGGTGATCCGCAACGGCGCCCTCCCGAGCCAGAGCCAGGGCCTCACGCTGCTCATCATGGGCGGCGTCCTGGTGGCCGCCGGGGTCGTGCTGCCCGAACTCGTGGTGCTGCTCCTGGCCGGCCTCCTGCTGGCCGCCGTGGTCGGCCTGCCGGCCCTGCAGCCCACCCTCACCGCCATCGAAGCGCGCGTGGCCGCGCTCACCGGCAAGCCGTAGGAGGGATCCGCCGTGTACCTGCGCCAGCACCTCTGAGTCTCCCGAGGAGGCGAGCGCCATGGAGCGTGACCTCGCCAAGCTCGCCACGCTGATGATCTTCGGCGCGATCCTGGTGGACCTGGGCACCCACGGCTCCGCTTTCGCGACCGTCTTCAAGGCCATCGGCGACATCTGGAACGGCTCGCTCGGGATCGTCGCGGGCGCCAAGAGCTGACCGTGCGCCTGCGCGATCGCCTGTTCGGTCTGCTCCTCGAAGAGGCGCTGGCGCTCGCGCCGGTCGCCGCCTTCTGGTGGCTCGCCGTCATGGATGCCGACGACCGGGAGGCCGCGCTCGACCGCCTGCATGACCTGCTCGACCGCCTCACCGGGGCCGACCTGCGCGACTGGCACGACACCTGGTCCGAAAGCCCCGAAGCGGCCTTCGCCCTGAACCGGCGTGCCGCCATGCAGGCGGCCGAGGACGACGCCCCGGAGTGGGCGGACCCGGGGCTGCGCTCGCACGAGGTCCTGCGCGACCTCATCGGCGTGCTGGAACGCGAGGAGGCCCGCCTCGAGCTCGACCTCGAGGCCGCCGAGGCCGACGCATGGGACGGCGCGGAGCGCGCCTTCGGGGCCGCGGGATGCTGAACCGCGGCATCGTCAACCCGTACCCCTTCGGCCAGTACAACGGGCTGGGCCTCCCGGCCCGGGGGGCCGGCGCCCCGTCGCGGGGCGTGGTCCCCGCGTGGCCCGCCGGCGGGGTCAAGCTGCCCGCGCCCCCGGAGATGCAGGCGGCCGCCCTGGCCGCCGGCGGCAGCGTGTCCATCGGTGGCAGCCAGGTGACCATCGGGCCCAGCCAGACCACCGTGAACGTCGGGGGCAGCTCGAGCGGAGGGGTCGAGATGACCCTCAACATGCCGCCCGGCCCCAACCTCACGGCCATCCTGCAGGCCCTGCTGGGCGCTGCGGCGCCGGCGTCCGGCGGCGGCGGCGGGTGCGGCTGTGGCTAGCGTCATCGCGCGCCTGCGCACCGCCTACGCGGGCCACCGCATGGCCGCCCTGGGCACCGGCGCGGTGCTCGTCGGGGTGGTCATCGCGGCCGAACAGCTGCGCGCCCAGCGCGCCGTGGCGGCCGCCACGCAGGCCGCGGCAACCGCCACCGCGACGCCCGTCAGCCCCGACACGCAGGCCGCCTACGCAGCCGGCCTCGCAGCCGGCGGCTCGGCCGTCCAGGGAGGCGTCAGCGCCGGCGCCGGCGCGGCCACGGCGGGCATGGGGCCCGCCTCCGACCTCGCCCAGGCTGCCCTGGGCCTGGCCTCCACGATGAGCGCCGGGCAGGCCGGCGTGACGCAAGCGGCCGTGGCCGGCCAAGCGCAAGTCACCCAGCAGGCCATCGCCTCGGGGCTGGCGCTGGGCCAGTCGGGCCTCGCCGCCGCGCAGCAGGCCACCGCGTCAGAGGGCCAGCTCGCCGGCACCGCCCTGGCCAGCCAGTCGGGCTTGGCCAGCGCAGCCCTCGAAAGCCAGGCCGGCATCGCCGCCAGCGCCCTCTCGGGCGAAGGAAGCATCGCCTCGCAGCTGGCCAGCCAGCAGGGCAGCATCTTCACCGCCCTGGCCGCGCTGCTCGGACAGCAGCAGCAGCAGCAGCAGGCGCCCCCGCCCGCCACCACGTCGACCTCGACTTCGGGCGGCAACGCCGCCGCGATCGCGCGCTACCGCGCCGCGATCGCCACCGACAAGCACAACATCGCGGTCTACGAAGCCCTGCGCTCGCTCGACGCGGCGCAGCGCACCCGTCTGGCGGAGGACCGCCAGACGCTCCTCTACAACGAGTCCCAGCTGGCGGCCCTGGGTGGCTGACATGCAGACCGACCAGGATCCGCGTTACCGCGAGTTGGCGGCCGAGGCCGCCCACATGCTGGGTGGCGGCCCCGACCTGGTGCGCGCCGTGCTGGCGCAGTGGCAGTGCGAGATCGGCGCCGGCGATCCGTGGCCCCCGCCCAACAACAACCCGGGCAACGTCGGCGTGGTGGCGCTCCGCAGCGTGGGCATCTACCGGCCCTGGGGCAGCCCCCCGCAGGCGCGCTGCACCGATCCCACCGACGGCGCGAACTGCTACGCGGCCTTGATCATGCGCGCCTCCCGCTACGCGGCCGCCGTGGCCGCGGCCCAGGCCGACGACGGAGCCGCCTTCCTGCGTGCCATCACCGACGCCGGCTACGGCACCGAGCCCGGCTGTGCGCTGGCCCTCTACCACGCCCTGGCCGACGCCCCCGCGCCGGCACCGTCCCCCCATCCCTTCGGAGGCTTCCCCATGCCCGCAAGCGGCAACCTGGTGGCCGGCGCGATCGTCACCAACTGCGACTACATCGAGCGCATCGCGCAGTCGATCAGCCAGGGCCTGGCCACGCGCCTGCTCCCCTACCTGGCGCACATCAACGCCCAGGCCGGCGAGCTGGCCGACCGGACCACTGCCGCCGAGGCCGCGCTCGCCACCAGCCAGGCCACCCAGGCCGCGGCGGAGGCCGAGCTCGCCGCCGCGGAGGCCAAGCTCGCCGCCCTCGAGGCGGCCGCCGCGGCGCCCGCCGGCGGGGATCCTGCCCCGGCCGAGGCTACCGCCCCGTCGACGCCGGCCGCGTCGGATCCGAACACCGGAGGAACCAGCGATGGCACGTCGGCATCACCTGCCCCCGCGGGGTAAGAACGGCCGCTTCCGCCGCAAGCGCGGCTAGATGACCGATCGAGGTTCGGTCACCCATCCCGGGACCACCATGCACCTGCGCCTCTGAGTCCGCGAGCCAGACCGCGCCGGCGGGCGGCCATGACGCCGTTCGCCGCGCCGCTGACGGTCGCCCCGGGCAGCCCCGCGGGCACCGCGGTGCTCTTCGATCCGGGCACCTCCGACGCGTCCCTCGGCCTGCTCATGCTCTCGACCGACGTGCCCCAGTGGATCACCGTCGCCTTCGGGGGCGTGGCCGGCATCCCGGGGTCCGCGAGCTTCGGGGTCTACGTCGGCCCCGGCGGCGCCGCGCTCGACCTGCACGGCACGCCGCTCTCCGCCTTCGGCGCCGGCCAGGTGACCGTGACCACGATCGCCTCGGCGAGCGGCCTGGGGGCCCTGCTGACCGGCTGCCTGCTGCCATGAGCGGCGGCTGGGGAGGCATCGGCTCGGGCGTGGCCGCGAAGGTCTACGTCAAGGCCGCTGCCGGGCTCGTGCAACTGGCGGGCGGGAACGGCGGCTACGCTTGGGACGGGGTCTCGTACGACCCCGACGGGCTGGTGGCTCCGTACGGCGCTGACCCGGCGCTCGCGTTCGACCCGGCGGCGGTCGTGTTCAAGCGGCTGCCCGACGGGCTCTACCGGCTCTCCGCCATGATCTGGCCAGTCGGGTCGGCCGCGTCATGGGATGGCGTCATTCGGGGCGCCGGCGACGCGCTGACCGGGCTCGGCGACGTCGACGTGACGGCCGCCTACGCGGCCGGGATTCACATGACGAATTCCGCTCTCCCGTCCGCCTATGCCCCATCCCTGTTTGAGTGGGAGGGACGTGTCACCGAGGTCGACGACGGCTCGCTGCTGGGGCTCTACACGGCGCTGGCAATCGCGCCTGACAAGATCGCCCAGGGCTCCTGGCTCGCCATCCGGCAGATCGGGTAGCCCCCGGCCCGAGCATGTCGACCTTCGCCGACCCCCGCTACCAGTCCCTCGCCGCGGCGGCCGCGGGCCAGCTCGGCGGCGGCCCGAACCTGGCCAAGGCGATCCTGGCCCAGGCGCAGTGTGAGAACGGCCACGACATCTGGCCCCCGCCCAACAACAACCCCTGGAACGTCACCGTCGGGGCGCTGCGCTCGATCGGCATCATCCGGGGGCCCGGCAGCCCCTCGAACATCGCCGCCCTGGCGTCCACCGGGGACGGCGTGGCCATGTACGTCGCCCTGGTCACCGGGGCCAGCCGCTACGCGGCCGCGCTCGCCGACGCGGCCCGCGACGACGGCGGGGCCTACCTGCGCGACCTCCTGAACGCCGGCTGGGGCACCCGCCTGAGCTGCGCCCTGGGGTACTACGGAGGGGCGAATTCCACGCAAGCTGGCGCCGTCTCCGGCGCTACGCTGACCGCGGCCGGAACTGAGTCCCTGGCGGCCTTCATGGGCCTGGACCCATCCCTGCACGACTCCAACCTCTATCACGCCGTGGTGGCCCGCCTGAGCGGCTCCGGGGCCCGCTACGTGGCGTCGGGCAGCCCCGCCGACGCGGCGAACCTGCTGGCCTACATCGTCTGGCAGGCGCACATCCAGCCGCTCGACATCGCGGGCCTGCCCAACCTCCTGGGCCTGGCCACCGGCGCTGGGCTGGCGCCGGGGCCCACCGCCGGCGCGGTGCGCATCCCGGTCACCGCCGACGGCCACGCCGACATGTCCACCATCGACGCTGCGCTGCCCTCCAACGCGATGGAGGCCGGCCTGCCCACGGGCGGCCCCAACCTGCCCAACGTGGTGGTCAACGTCACCGCCGACCTGGCCAGCGGCCTGGGCGCGGCCATCTCGGGCCTGGTCCCCGACCTGGCGGTGCTGGGCGCGATCGCCGTGCTGGCCTTCCTGGGCCTGCGCCTGCTGCTCGAACCGGGCGTGGGCGCGGCCGCGTAGGGCCTACCCGAACGGGTAGGGCCGAAATCAGGGGTTGCGCCGGCGCCCAAGCGCGCGCACGCTGACAGGCCTACGTCAGGTCACACCGCGCAGCCCGGAGAGCGAGCCAGGTCCACTTCCGAGGCGGGATTCCTACCAGATCCGCACGAGAATCCCGTCTCTTATCGGAAGTGACCGGGCGAACCTCGCAGGCCTCGCGGCCCAGCTCGGAGGTTCGCCCGCATGCTCGACCAGGTCCCCGCCCGCGATGGCTCGCAGGGCGTCGTCCAGACCACACCGACCCACTACATCCAGTCCGACCGCGCCGACCTGCTGGCTGGCCACATTGGGCTAGCACCGCAGCGCTACCGGCTCGTCTCCCCGGCCCTCTGGCAGGACATGCCAGAGGGGGTCGCGGCCAGCCAGATCGACTGGCTGTTCGACCTCCAGCTCGGCCCCGGGTTCTTGGACGGCGACCCGGGCGACTACCTGGCCGCCCCAGAGCCCGGCTTCGGCCTCGTCTTGATCCCGGCCGAAATCCTGGCCACAGCGTATGAGCCGGTGCCGTGATGGACCGGTCAGAAGAGGCGGAGGCCCTGCGCCGGCACCTGGTCGAGGCCCACGGCCTCGACGCCCGGGACGAGGCGCTCGCCGAAGCAACGATGGTGGCCTTGGAGCGGCGTCACCTCCGCGAGCACTTCACCGCCTGGCGCCGCTTCGAGAGCGACGGCTACTGGCGCGAACTCGTCCCGCCGGTCGCCCGGCCATGACCCCCCGCCACGTCGAGGGCTTCGCCACCGCCGGCGAGGTCCTGGCCGAGCTCTGCCGCTGCGGGTCCCCCGTCTGTCCCCTCCCCCACGATCCCTGGCGCGCAGTGGCCTGGCCGGAGGACCAGGGCCTCTGCGACTGCCTCGATCAGCACTGCCGGCGGCCCCATTCACCTGAGGCGGTCGGCCGCTTCGTCTACGTCCACCAGGGCTTCGCCACCGCCGGCGAGGTCCTGGCCGAGCTCTGCCGCTGCGGGTCCCCCGTCTGTCCCCTCCCCCACGATCCCTGGCGCGCAGTGGCCTGGCCGGAGGACCAGGGCCTCTGCGACTGCCTCGATCAGCACTGCCGGCGGCCCCATTCACCTGAGGCGGTCGGCCGCTTCGTCTACGTCCACCGGGGGGTCCTGCTCCCTTCGTACGGTGCCGCCGTCCTCGGAGGTACGGACCCCGGCGCCTACCAGCCGCCGCAGACTGGCAAGGCCGCCTGGCCCAGGTCGGCGTCATGACCTGGCGCTTGGCATCGCTGCTCGATCCCCACGTCCACGGCGTCCTCACCGCGCCCCAGCTCGAGGAATTCCGAGGGCTCGGCTATCGCGTGCATCGCGTGGGGCACGCCGCCTACCTGCACCAGGGGCGCCGGCACTGGATCTTCGGTGTCTGGGACAGGCGGGACCCGCCGGCGTGGGCGCCCCGCCTGCGCGCCTACCGCCGCTGGTGGCTGGGCCGCGGCCCACAGCCCGGACCCGAGGCCCGCCGCGCGTTCGCTTGGTGGAAGCAGCGTCAGCGCCTCCGCCTGCGCGATCCGCGCTCCGGCCACTTCGTGGGCCGCGTCCCCTGGTGGGCCGAGGTCGACGCGGTCGGCCGCCTGCTCACCCCGCGCCACCTGGCGCCCTGGCGGCTGACGTGAGGCGGCCCGGCCGCGCGCGCGTCTACCGCCTGCCGGCCGAGAAGGCCCTGGCGGCCATCCCCGCCCGATCGATCAGCGTCCTCCTGACCGACCCGCCCTACACCAGCGCCAACCGCCAGGGCGGAAGCGGCTCGCACCTGCAGCACTGGTTCCGGGGCGGCCTCTCCTGGGCAGAGATCGCGAAGATCCTGGCGGTCGCCCGTCGCAAGCTCCGGCCTGACGGGGTCGCGTTCGTGATGACCAACAGCGACGGGCTCCACGACGCGCTGGGTGCCCTCCAGCGGGCCGGCTTCGCGCGAATCCGCACCATCACCTGGGACCGCACGTACCCCGGCCTGGGGGGCGGCCTGCGGCACCAGACCGAGTTCGTGCTGGTGGGCCTGCTCCCCGGGTCGCGCACCCTGACCGGCGTCGACCTGGTCGCGGTGCCGGCGGTCGGCCCCGGGACGGCTGGCCGCTACCCCACGCAGAAGCCTGACCAGCTCGGGCGGGTCCTGGCGAAGATCGCCAACGTCGGACCGGGCGACGTGGTGCTCGACCCGTTCGTCGGCTCCGGGGCCCTGCTGGTCGGCGCCCGCGAGCGCGGCGCCACGGTCCTGGGCGTCGACATCTCCCCGCTGGCGGTCCGGCAGGCGAGCGCGAAGCTCGGCGCCAAGTGACCGCCGAGCCCTGGTTCGACGCCTGGCAGGCCCCTCCCCCGCCCGCGCGGTCCTCTTCTCTTGACACCAGGGAACAAGTCGGGATCCGAAGCCCCCACGAGCGTAGAAGGGACGAGTTCCGGGCCCGGGTCGCGGCCGCAGATGGCCAGAAGGGGCGCCTGATCTCCATCCTGGAGGCCGCCGCCCGACGGGCCGAGAACGACTACGACCGCGAACGCTGGACCTACTTCGCGGGCCGCTCCGGGGCGATGACCATGTGTCGCTCGGTTCGGGTCTTCCGCCACGCGTGCGGGGGGAGGGTCCGCTCGGCCATCAGCTGCGACACCCGGGGCTGCCCCGATTGCGATCGGCGTCGCTCCGGGCGTCTGGTCGACGCTTACCTGGCCGCCGTCGAGCGCGTGGTCGCCGAGCGCCGGCCGGGCTACCGCGCGGCCTTCTGGACCTGGACTCTGGCCGACCTCGAACTCCGGAACCACCTCGAGGAGTCCGTCGACTTCCTCCGGGGCGCCTTCCGCAAGCTCCGGGACCGAGCCATCATGGCCGGCGGACGGTGCGGGATGCTCGAGCCGGATGGCGCCCCGTACCATCCCTGCCACGCGCCCCTCCGGTCCTGTCCGTCGGGCTGCGTCAACGCCCGCCGGCGCAGCTGCCCCGAGCACCCCTCCACCCC
>VFSW01011377.1_pt1 | contig 12522 bp, 5 predicted proteins | sample 5358111 | NCBI WGS metagenome assembly VFSW01 (sample SAMN11554181, study PRJNA540505) | mine drainage metagenome | isolation source: sediment from site ElyBrook_90M | place: USA: Ely Copper Mine, Vershire, VT | collected 2017
AACCATGAATGCGCCAAGTTTTGAAAAAATCTCCGATTCGGCCAAGAACACAGGCGAGCGAGAGCAATCCGGCAGGACCCTGTTCGGCGCGATTCGGCGCGGCTGCTGGCTGATCGCCATTTTGGTGTGGTTATGCGGAACACGCGTGATGGCTGGCGTGCCCGTGATTCCGAGCGGTGGAGACACAAACCAGGCCATTCTCGATTCATGGTCGTTTGCCGACACGAATTACTGGACCACTGACCAGGGTTTTTATCCGATTTCTTTCACAAATATTGCGGTTTCGCATTCGGGACCGGGCAATTCGCTCCTTATCGACACGACCAACACCGCTTGGCTTCAATACAACGTTTTTGAGATGTCGGGCGCTACGAATATCAATATTGAAAGCGATGGAAGCGCGGTGTTCTGGTTTTTTCCAAGCTGGGCGAGCACGAGCAACACCAACCAAACAGGCTCCGGCCCTGGGGTTGCGGGCCGCTTAATCGAGGTTGGAACCACGAATGGCGCAGCCGGTTGGTGGAGCCTCTTTCTCGACAGTGGAGGCAACAATCTTTATTTCTCCGCGCAGGACGGGTTAGGAAACTTCACCAATTATCTGGCTGCTCCGATCACGTTTGACAGTAATTCATGGCATTTGATGGCGCTTGCCTGGACGAGCACAAATACCACGCTTTACGTCGACGGCGCATTCGCAACCAACGGCCCCGGGCTGAGCGTCCTGCCCCCGGCGAATGCGTTGACTAACGGTTTCACTATCGGGAGTGACTTGGCGACAGGCACATTGCAGATGCATGGCGCGATGAACAACCTGACCACCTACAATTATCCAGTGGATGCAAATACAGTTGAAACCATATGGACCCTTGCTGGCGTTTTCTATTCCGCCGAAGGCGCCATTGCACAAGCTCCGTCGACACCAGAGATGAGTCCGGCATTCAACGCGATTGCTGGCCCAGGTTACCTTTCAGTCGTTAGTAGCAACAGCGGTTGTGGAAACAATACCAATGTCTGGCTCACCAACCCGACCTCAGTCATGACTAACGGAGCGGCCAACATAACTTTTACAATTGCAGGCGGGTCGAATGGTTTGCCCTATGATGTCTTTGCGACGCCTGCCTTGGGCCAGCCTCTCACCAACGCCACCTGGACTTGGATGGGGCAAGGCTATCAGTGTTGCACGTATACAATACCGAGCCTCACAAACAGCGATGTCTTTTTGGTGCTGGGAACGCCACAAGACTCGTTCGGCAACGGTTTGACTGACGCCTACGAACTTCTTGTCTTGCACCAGAATCCTGCTAATGGCAGCCAGAGCGGCGACGGAATGCTAGATGGATGGAAAGTCCTATGGGGGATGAATCCACTGATTAACAATGCCGCTCAACCCTCCGCACGCGCCAATTACACGTACGACGGCACTGGGCGTCTGGAAGAGAACTCAGGCGTTTCTTACTCGGGATTCTCTCAGGAACTATTCGGTTTCGATGCCGAAGGCAATATTTTCACCGACCAACCCTAAACCGGAAACAACCAGTGAAAACTCTACTCGTTTCAATTTTGCTTCTCATTGCGGGATCTGCCCGGTCGCAAGACGATTCTGTTCCGGGGCGCTCTCAAGCAACGAATGATCCTAGTGTTATGGTTGGAATCAGCGTCGGGGCGCAGCCCCAGTTTCGGCCAGAGTTAATGCCAGTCACACAAAGTGCAACAGCCATTGCTGAGGCAATCACACCGGACATTCAATCGTTGGCCGATAATTTGCAAGGCGATCCAGCGCTTATTTTCAACTACGTCCATGACCAAATTCGGTATGTCCACTATTTTGGCTCGAAAAAAGGGGCGGAGCTAACATTGTTGGAACGGAGCGGAAATGATTTCGACCAATGCGCGTTGCTGGCGGCGCTGCTCCAAGCATCGGGTTACGCGACCGAGTACCAATTTGGCTGGATGAAAATCCCCTACGACAATCCGACAAACCAGCTTGATTTTCATCATTGGCTGTGCCTGACCTTAAACAATACAAATTCGACTTATACCGGACAGTATATTGCCCATCTCTCTGGCGCCCGGGGATTTTATGAGATCTATAATTTTGGTTCCTCCGACACTAATGATTTTCTCATTCAGCACCTTGTGGTATGTACCACGATCGGAGGCACAAACTACTATCTTGACCCGTCTTTTAAAGTGAGCGCGCCTATCACTGGAACAAGCTTGGCCACCGCAATTGGAGTTAACAGCAACACGCTTTGGACAGCGGCGGGAGGAACTGATACGGGCACTTATGCAGGTGCTCTGACTGAAGGCGCATTGCGAGCATCCTTGCAATCTGGAAACACCAACCTGCTTGGTTATATTTCAGACAATATCCCAAACGCAACGCCTGCTCAAATCATCGGAGGCCAGCAAATCGTTTCCTCCAGCGGTCTTCCGTTGAGCACATCACTGAATTACGCATTCTACACCAACGCTGGTCAGGGGATCATCACGGTAAATTGGACGAATCAACCGACAAACTTCATGGGCACATTCACCATGAGTTTTGCCGGAACAAATCAAACCTGGCTGACGCCCCAATTTCAGGGCCAGCGGCTTTCGCTTATCTTTGAAACCAACGGGACAGCGCAGATTTGGCAGCAGGACTCCCTCCTGTTGCAAACCACAAATACCGGCACCTCCAACACGCTCCAGGTTATTATGACGGCCACACACACTTACGGCGGCTGGAACACAACCAGCAATACCCCGCATGACACCGGTGTGGATGACTACAGTTTCACAAACAATTACCAGCGAACCAATGCAACCTACGCCATCATGTATGCTTTCGAGGCAAACCAAGCCTGGTTGAAAGAGCGGCAGCAAATGCTGAATATGTATATTCAACAGGGCTTGGCCAGCACCTCAAGAGAGGTGACGACGGAAACATTGAACGTCATGGGCCTCGGCTGGATGGTTCAGACCGAACTGGCCGAGGATCTGCTGTCTCAGGAATCAGGGTTGCTGCCGCAGAACCATCATCGTTTCGGGCGAATGGCGCAGGAGGCCGGGCGCGGTTACTACGTCGATGTATATCTGCAACTCGATGGCACCTTCCCCGCCACTGGATACAACTCGCAGGACATAGCAACCGAAAACCAAGTCTTTGACGTCAGTAGCTACTTTTGGAGCGCGATGGAGCACGGCATTATCGAACAATTGCAGAACAGTAATCTTGTGGCGGCCTCCACAGTCAAAATGATTGAGGTTGCAAACACAAACTCTACGGATGTGTACCTTGCCAACAGCGACAATTGGACGACAGTAAGAAGCGGTCTGGTTAACTACGGTTCCACCACGAATACTCTAAGCAGTCTTGTTAGTTCTGGTTTTACATTGCTGCTTCCCCAAAATGGCTCCAACTTTGTCAATGGAACGTCGGGTTGGGCGGGATACGGCTATGTCCAACTTGGCGTCCTGGCGAATGGCGCCCGGTCGATGGGGATGATCATCAGCGGAGCGTACAATGGCGGCTATGTCAATAATTCGACTGCCACGATCAATCCTCCGTTCGTCAACCAAACCAGTGAAAATCAGCCGACATTTTTTAACCCGCAAGCTGCGACCTTATCGATTCCGCCCCAGCTTGGAGCCGACCCCATAAACATGGTGGACGGCACATTTCAAATCAGCTCCACCGACCTTGCGGTGGGACAATCAGAACCGCGTGGGTTAAACTTGGTGCGCTATTATTCATCCGAACGCATTAATTCAAACCCAACAGGCATGGCGCCCGGCTGGCTTCACAGCTATTATTGCAACGCCACCGCCATCAGCGACCCCGAAGGCGGTTTGGGCACTGAAACGGTGGAACAAATGTCGCCCATGATCGTGGCGACATACTCGGCCTTGAGCCTCTACAACAACATCATTCCCGATCCGAAAAACTGGGTCACTACGGCTTTGATCGCCAAATGGGGCATCGACCAGCTCATCAATAATGCCGTCACCATCAATTTGGGCAGCAGCACCATCGAATTTACGAGGCAACCGGAAGGCTCTTACACTCCGCCGCCAAACAGCACGATGTCGCTAGTTTCCACGAACGGCGCCTACTGGCTCCAAGAGCGGCACGGGCGGACCTTTAAGTTTAACACGAACAGTGTTCTCACCAACATTGTCGATCAATATGGACAATCCATGAATCTTTCCTACAACACGAACAATCTCGTATCAACTGTGACAGACTGGGTAAACCGAAGCCTGACCTTCACATATACCGCTGGCGTATTGACGTCCGTATCGGACAGCAGCGGGCGGTCGGTTTCGTACGCCTATACCAACGGCGAGTTGACTGCGTACACTGACCCGCAGCAAAAGACGACAACCTATGCTTATGATGCAACCAATGAGCTTGTCGCCACGTTTGATGCCCTTGGTAGCTTGGTCGAAAGCAACTACTACGACGGCCTCGGCCACGTCACAAGTCAGATTACGGAAGGCAACACCAACAAAACGTGGCAAGTGCGTGCTGCTGGTTATTATACCACCGTTCTTGATCCGGCGGGCGACGAGCAAATTTACACCTACGATAATCTGTCGCGCCCGATTGCCTTTCAGGATGGAATGGGTAACATAACCCAAACAGTTTACGATGGACAAAACCACGTCGTTCAAACCATTTCTCCTCTCAACGAAATAAGCCAATTTTTTTACGACAGTGGCAATAATTTGATCGAAACGATTGATCCGCTTGGATACAGCAATGTTTTTAACTTTGACGCAAACAACAACTTGATTGCCTCAAGAGATGCGCGCGGTAATACAAACTACTTTGGATATAATAACGAGTTTAGTCCCACTGGCGTCACGAACGGCAGCGGGGATTGGTTTGTGCTTGCCTACAATTCAAATGGCACCCTGTACAGCCGACAAGATGCTGGTGGAACGACTACTTACGGATATGACGCTTACGGAACTCTTAACAGCATCACATATCCGAGCTCCCTAGGCGGCGAAAGCTTCGTAAACAGTGTTCTTGGAGACGCGACAAGTCACACCGATGGCAATGGAAACACAACGACATTCTCATATAATAATCGGCGACAACTTACTAACACAGTGGCGCCCACGAATCTCACCGCAAGCGCGTCTTTCGATGCCAACGCCAATCTTTCCACGGTGACTGATCCGCGGCGTTATGTTACAAGTAATTCTTGGAGCACGACCCGGAAGCTGTTGACCACCGCCATGCCTCTGACATCGCAGGGAACACCTGTTGTCACCCGCGTTTACGACAACCGAGATTGGCTTGCGCAAGCGCGGAATCCCCTGGGCAATTCCGCATACTACACGAATGACGCCGCGCATCGATTAATCGCCAATACCGATCCCCTGCAAAGGACAACCGCTTTTAGCTACGACGATGATGGCCGTGAACTAACGTCAACAGACGCAGCACTCGACCAAACAACGCAGACTTGGAATTCACGAGGAAATTTAGTGCAAGTGGTTGATCCCGCCACAAACACCGTGAAACGAGCCTACGACGGTGCAGGAAATTTGATCTTCCTGACAAACCGCGACACCAAGGTCTGGCAATTTCAGTATGATGGGGCCAATCGTTTGACCATGTCGATTAGCCCTTTGAACCATGCCAGCAGTCAAATCTACAACAATCGAGGCTTACTGCAATCAAGGACCGATCCTCTTTTGCAGACGACATCGTTCACATACGACGCGCGTGGAAGACTGGCGACGAAAGCCGACACTCTGGGAACCATCGATTACCAGTTTGACGCCAATAATAATTTAATCTCATTGACAAATTCCGGCACGGGTTCGCGGCTCTCGTGGGGGTATGATGCCTACAACCGCCCCTCCAGCTTCACCAATGTTATTCCGCCTTCCCTGCACTCGCTGAACATGAGCTATGGCATCCAGTATCGGCACGACGCCAACGGCAACCTTACCGGCATCATCTATCCCGCCAGCCCGGTTTATCCGGGCAATCTCACCGTCAACTACTACTATGACAATAACAACCGCCTGACCAATGTGACCGATTGGAACGGGATGCAGACCACTTTCACTTATGATCTGGCGGGGCATCTTACGGGCGTCTACAGCCCCAACGGCACGGTTCGGCTGATGGCCTACGATGCTGCGGGCGAGCTGACCAACATCGTGGAGAAAACCGCGGCTCAGTTTCCCATCGCGTTCCAGACCCTCAGCTACAACCGGGCCGGGCGGGTGCAATGGGAGTTCAAGGGGCCATTGCCGCACAGCAACAGTGTCCCGGCGCGGACAATGACCTTTGACAATGACAACCGGCTGGCCACCTTCAATGGCACGAATGCAACAGTGGACGCCGATGGCAACCTGACCTATGGCCCGCTGGCAAACGGCACGTTTGGCGCCTACACCTACGACGCGCGCAACGAACTGACCAGCGCTGGGGGATCAAGCTACGGTTACGATCCGGCGGGAAACAGGATTTCAGTGACCAGCGGCGGAGAGACGACTTCCTACATGATTGACCCGCAGACCTCGCGGGTGCTGATGAGATTCAAAACCATCCCGTCGGGTAGTTATGTTACATATGTCACGACCTATTATGTCTACGGCCCGGGACTCCTTTATGAGATTAATGTCACCCTGGCGACCGATGGTTACATCGTCAATGGCGAAGTCGAATGCCCTTGCGAGATCCTTCAGTGGACAACGAATACAGCTTTCTACCATTATGATTGCCGGGGAAGCACAATCGCGTTGACCGACGGCAACGGGAATCCGACCGACCTTATTGAATACAGTTCCTACGGAACGACAACCTATCGTTACGGAACAAACACGACACCATTTCTTTACAATGGCCGATTTGGCGTGCAGACCGACCCGAATGGGCTGCTCTACATGCGCGCCAGATATTATAACCCGTATGTTTCGCGCTTCATCAACGCCGACCCATCGGGATTTGGCGGCGGCCTGAACTTTTACCTCTTCTGCAATGATAACCCGATCAGTAACGAGGACCCGTTTGGCCTGCAAATTCCAACCCCTGCAAATTTCGTCATGGGCATGGCAAATTACAATTGGCCAGTAGTAAGTGACGCCGCGTGGTACAACCAATTCCAGGCGGTCAATCAGCAGGCACTGGCCATAGAGAGTACTGTCGCTGGAGGAGCGGTTGTGGGCGCTGCAGGGGCCGCTGTTGGTGGCGCAGGTGCAGTGGGCTTGGTGGCCTTGGGGGTGCCCCAGTCGGTTGTTACAGGTGGGCTGTTAGTGACGGGTAGCGCAGGGTTCGTTGCAAGCGGGTACAGCATATATAACAAGCCGTCTGTTGATAATATTGCATTTAACGCTGGCGGTTTCGGGGGTGGACTCCTTGTAGGAGGTGCCTCAGCCAACTACGTTGCGTCGGCATTAAGCCCTTCGGGTTACCAACCCAGCGGCGCCGTTTCTCTTAGTTCAGATGTGGCAATGGCCTGGACGGGTGCCAACGGAAACATTAATCCACTCGCATTTCTATCTGCGTGGCTTTTGCCTGGTTCCGGAGTCGCTCCAATGTCAACCGGGCCGTCCGCGCTCGGCGCGGCAGGTACAGTCGGCGGTGCTGGGGCCGGTGTAGCGGGCGGGTTTTCGCTTTTTTTGGGGAACACGCAATCGCAGAGTTCGACTGGAAAATGACTGGTTAAATGACACTGCTTAGACTACTTGTAACATCTGTTTGGATAGCCTGTGGCATTGCATTAAGCTGCTTATTGGGAAGAGCTTGGGGGACGTCAGGTTACATGCTCGGATTTTTAGCTGGCATTTTGAGTGCGTTCCTTTTGACGTGGATAATCGTTTTGAGCCGCACTGTTCTGTTGGCGCCATTCCCGGCGTGTCGCCAGGGGAAATGTCACACCTTTCGGGATTACGTTTGGAAACGTGGAACTATTTATGGAAGGGAGAAAGGCGGAGTCTTTAGGTATCGTTGCAAATGCGGGGACGAATACGTCCGCGACGGGACCAGATTTAGGGAGGTTCTGGATGACGGAACAACGCGCCCTTTTAAAAAATATCAGGGCGGCAACAGATGGGTTGACGATTTGCCATAGATCAGAATGCTAGTCCAATATGTATGCTAGGCAGGTTAAACATTCCGAGTTGGGGATTTTGCGTAGGGGCGATTGGCCAGAACTGGTTTTACACCCGTCTGTTTCCGCACATCTCTCAATGCATCATTTTGGCGGTGCTTTTTATGCCGTGGTTAACGGCCTTCGTAATCACCTTCTTTATGAAATCGATGTGACTCTTATGACTGATGGTGAGATTACCAACGGCGATGTCGAATGCCCTTGCGAGGTCCTTCAGTGGACAACGAATACAGCTTTTTATCATTATGATTGCCGAGGAAGCACAATCGCGCTGACGAGCGCCAACGGCACGATCACCGATTGGATTGAATATAGTTCCTACGGAAGAACCGCCTACCGCCTAGGAACAAACGATACACCCTTCCTGTTCAACGGCCAATTTGGCGTGCAAACAGACCCGAATGGGTTGCTTTACATGCGGGCAAGATATTACAATCCGTACATCTGCCGGTTTATCAACGCGGACCCTTCGGGCTTCGCCGGTGGACTCAACTTTTATGCCTTCTGCAATGACAACCCAATCTCCTTGGAAGACCCGTTTGGATTGTGGACTTGGGGGCAAGTGGGCAGTGGTGCTCTTCATTTTGGTGAAGGTGTGGTGGTAGGTGCTGCTGTTACCGCCGGAGTTATCCTTGCCGCGCCGGAAATTGCGGCAGGGGGCGCGGCGGCTCTAGTTTGGGCAGGAGTGTCGGAAGTAGCGGCAACAACGGTTGCCACGGCAACCGTATCGGGAGGCTTATACGCCGCAGGGGGCTATGGTGCCTATAATACTGTCGCGAACACTGCTCAAAATGCCGGTGCTGCCACGGTAACTGGCAACTGGAATGGTGTTGCTTTCAATGCAGGAACCGTAGCTGGTGGCTTTGCGGTAGGAACACTGCCCGGCATCGTTGGAGATAGCTCAGGCGGACGAACGCTAACAGATAGCTTGCATGATTTGATGGGACAGCCACCAAGCCAAGCTCCAAATACGTGGGACCCAGGTGCAATCTTGCAATATGAGGTGGATAATGCATATAAGCCCAGCTTGGGCGCTCCGGGAGTAAATTATTGGGCAACCGCGCCAACTCCATTCAGTTCAGGCTTTACGGCCACGGGCGTTGCGGGACAAGTGGGAACCTGGCTTAATCCCGGCTCTGGTCAGTCATCCTCAACCGGTAAATAGGTGAGTGAGTATGTGCATCCGTTCGACCAATAGGCATCATGCGAACAGGGGGGCATGGACGATAATTGAATTGTTTGCCCTCATTTTCGTAATTTATATCCCGATATTAACGGGGAGCGTCGTGACCAAGAAGTTTGGCTTCTGGCCTGGGATTGGGGCAGGGATTCTTTCAGCAGCGGCCTGCATAACTGTTGTGGTTCTTTTCTACCGCGCAAGCGGACGCCAACAAGAGAAACGACGGCGTGAGCTAAGGGAAAAATACCGGACGGTTTACCGTGTGGTTGCCCTTCCGTCCGATGAAAGCAACATCAAGAAGCCGCAAGGCGCTGAAATCAAGGTCGGCGATTACGGTTGGGAAGCCGAACCACCGAAGGGCAAAGAAGGTTTGATTTTTCTGCAAGGGCTAACGGCTAAATGGCAAGTTGTTTGGTACGCGGGATTTCGGTCTGACCAAATCGAAAGCACTGGTTCAAAACCTCAGTCACAGTATGATTGGGGTTATTCGTGGTTGAGGAACGCCCCGCCGTGTCCGTTTCCTGTGCAAGAACGAGCGACGCCAAGTTGGGGTTTGCCCGATACGTGGGGCTGGAACGGCCCGAAACGCAAATGACTTGGCATGGCATGCAACGGCGGAAAACGCGCTGGATAGCCTGCCAGAAAGCAGGCCAAAATTATTACAGACATCTCCCCTAAGCGAAGCTTTCCAGGCCCGGACAGGTACGCAATGAAGCGCAAAAATACGCAACGGCATTGCACCATATTTCGTGGATTTTGCACCCATGATGCGGCACTGTGAAAGGGTCAGTCTTAGAAAAGTGACAATTCAATTATGGCTTTGACGGTGGTAGCCGTTTTGGTAAATTTGACTGGAATGAAATGTGGAATCTGTCATTTTTCTAAGACTGCCCCTTTCAATGGCGAAGTTGAATGCCCTTGCGAGATCCTTCAGTGGACAACGAATACAGCTTTCTACCATTATGATTGCCGGGGAAGCACAATCGCGTTGACGAGCGCCAACGGCACGATCACCGATTGGATTGAATATAGTTCCTACGGAAGAACCGCCTACCGACTGGGGACAAACGATACACCCTTTCTGTTTAACGGCCAATTTGGCGTGCAAACCGACCCAAATGGACTGCTTTACATGCGGGCCAGATACTACAATCCGTACATCTCGCGGTTTATCAACGCCGACCCCAGCGGCTTCAACGCCGGGCTGAACTTTTACGCCTTTTGTAATGACAACCCAATTGATAATGAAGACCCGTTTGGTCTCGGTGCTAACAACGTTGTTGGATTGAGTGGTTCGTATCCAGCGGACCCATTCACCCCCGGAGGAGCTTATTATGTCCCTGGGCCTATACCGCCGCCTGGGATAGGAGGCTATCTTTTGGGAGGAGTGGTTATTGGCGGAATCGGAGCGGCAGCATTTACGCTTGCCGCACCACTGGCTACCGCAGGGCTTGTCGCGGCAGGAGTCTCTTCTGCAACTGCAACAGCAACCGTGACTACAACGTTAGGTGTGGCGGGAATCGTGGGAGGCGTTGCCACCGGTGTAAACGCTGCCCAGAACGCCTACACTGGAAATTGGAATAATGTTGCATTCGACGTAGGGACAATTGGAGGCGGTGCTCTTTTCGGAGGACTTGGAGGCGGACGCTTTATCGCAGACAATGCGACTTACGTGAACGGGCAACCATCGGCCAGCACAGTGCCCTATTCGTGGAACCCGTTCACCGCCGATTACGTATCCACACCGGAAGCGCCAAACGGATACGGTTTTCAACGGGACCCAAATTTACCATTAGGACAAGACCTCTGGAATTGGCTTGGAACAGGCCCGACTCAATCAAGCGGAGGTGGTGCCGCACCATTCATCAGTTCCGGCGCAAACCTATTTATGCAACCATCGGGAACAACATCACCTACTGGCAAATAGCCGCTAAAATGTTCATGGAGCTTCTCAGTTTGATTGCCGGCGTAAGCGTCGCTACGATAGCGTGTTTGGAAGGAAAACAGGGTGGAATAGTGGGCATTTTGATCGGGCTGCTCCTTGGGCTACCGGCTGGGTTTGGTGTCTTTTGGGCAACAAGGATAACAATCAAAAAGACAATAATACGGCACGGACTTTACGAGGCTCAACTTTCACCAGCTCGGTTGGCATTGGCTTGGGGTTTAATTGCTGGAACCTTTTTTGGAGTGGTAATTGCGGGTGTCGCGGTTATCTGGCTTATGAGGTTAATCGTTCGGCACCTGTAATCAAAGGCAAGGGGGTGAACGACGGGCCACAGACAACCAACCGGCATGACAATGGTTACGGTGCATGTGCTTGATTTTCGGGTTATTCCCGCCTTTTCCGGGCTTTTTTAACCTTTTCCAATGCGGAAAAAGGGTCAGACCAACATAATCACATATTTTAAGTTTGCCTTTTTTCGTCTCTGACGACACGCAATGAGGATTGCAATGCGCAGCGCAACTGCTATACTCGCCTCCGCATGATATGGCGCGTCATCTTTTGCTGGCTGCTGGCGGTAACTTTCGCCCGCGCCAATCTTCCGTGCCATTCCGGGTTCCTGGGCTTGGCGACCCACAGCGTCGCCATCGGCTACGATGCGATTGCCGAAGTGACCAGTTGGAGCGGAAAGGAGACGGGCGGAGCCTATCGTCAGAATGAGCAGTTGAGCTACGATTTCGATGCGGCGGGGAACCTACATCCGCGCACCAACAACGCGCTGGTGCAGACATTCACGGTGAACGCAGTCAATCAATTAAGTAACGTAACACACAGTGGCGGCTTTACGGTGAGTGGGTCGTTGCCCGCGCCTCCCGCCAATGTGACCGTCAACGGAGCAACCGCCCAAACCAACGGCGATTTCACGTTTGCCGCCTCCGGCAACACCTTGGCCAGCGGAACGAACACATTCAATATCGTGGCCGAAAACCTTTACGGTTTGACGACCACCAATATCGTCTCCGTCAATCTGCCCGCCAGCGTCAATCTGCAATACGATGCCAACGGGAATCTAATAAGCGACGGCACGCGGGTGTTTCAATACGACGCCGAGAATCAACCGACCAACGTTTACGCCACAAATGCTTGGCGGGTCGGTTTTGTTTACGACGGGTTGAATCGCAGGCGGGTTGAGATCGATTATGCATGGCAAGGCGGGTGGGCGGCCACCAACACCAATAATTTTCTATACGACGGCAACGTGATTATTCAGGAGCGCA
>VFSW01011378.1_pt1 | contig 12522 bp, 10 predicted proteins | sample 5358111 | NCBI WGS metagenome assembly VFSW01 (sample SAMN11554181, study PRJNA540505) | mine drainage metagenome | isolation source: sediment from site ElyBrook_90M | place: USA: Ely Copper Mine, Vershire, VT | collected 2017
GTTCTTGATCTCGTGCGCGACATCGGCGGCGAAGCGCTCGATCGCGTCCATCCGCGCCCACAGGGCCGCGGCGCTTTCGGCCAGCGCGTGCGCGAGTTCGCCGACCTCATCGCGACGAGCAAGGAGCGCGGCCGGAACGGCGCCGGCTCGCCCACGTCCTTCGCGCATATGTTCGGCGACCTCCGCGAGCCGAAGGATCGGCCGGGCGATGGTCAGCGAAAGATACCAGGACATGATGACGGTCAGCCCGAGCGCGAAGCCAAACAGCGCCAGGATCGAGACACGTACTGCGGAGAGCGAGGCATCGACCTCGCGCGCCTCGCGGGTGAGAAGAATAATGCCGACGGTGACCTTGTCGCGCTGCACCGGCTCCGCAACGGTGACCAGCAGGCGATTGGCCCCCGTGCGGCGGATATAGGGCGGCATCTCGCGGGACTGGTTGGAGCTGTCCATGCGCAGCTCCTCCTTGACGTCCGGCTGCCAATCGAGACCGCCGGCCGCCGGGCTCATCTGCAGGTCCTGCGTTCCACCTTGAGACAGGCCGGAGAGTACCCGATCATAGAACCGACCGATGGCGTCCAGCAGCCAGCCGGCGCGAGGCGGCGGCGGTTCGGCAATCACGACCCCCGCGGCGCGTTCCAGCGCACGGCTGTCACCGATCAGGGTGCCGTCCGGCGCATAGAGCTTGGCTTGGGCATTGGGCGTAGGCTCCGTGAGGCGGCGCAGCAGGGGACGGGCAAGTTCGGGCACCAGCATCCAGCGCTGCCCGTTCTCCTCGTGCACCGCCGCCTCCCCGAGCGCGCCGGCGTAGATTTTCGCCTGCTCGCGCAACGCCGAGACCTCGGCCTCGAGCAGTCCGTTCTGGTATTGGTTGAGATAGAGCAGAGCCGCGACGAGCAGGGCCAGAGGCAACGCATTGACCAGCAGAATGCGCTGCAGCAGCGGCGATACCCAGCGGCCGGATACCCGCCGGCGCGGCGCGCGGTCGGCGGCGGGAGCGCCGTCCGCCGCGCTCAGCCCGTCAATGATCCTTGTAGCGGTAGCCGATGCCATAGAGCGTCTCGATCTGGTTGAAGTCATCATCCACGGAACGAAACTTCTTGCGGATACGCTTGACGTGGCTGTCGATGGTTCGGTCGTCCACGTACGTGGTTTCGCCATAGGCGGCGTCGATCAGTTGGTCGCGCGACTTCACCATACCCGGGCGGGCCGCGAGCGCCTTGACGAGCAGGAACTCGGTCACGGTGAGGTCGATGTCCTGCCCGCGCCAGGTGCATTGGTGCTTGGTCTCGTCGAGCAACAGATCGCCGCGCCGGATCACGCCGGACTGGATACCGACGCCGTCTGCCCGCCCCGCGTCGTTGCGGCGCAGCAGCGCGCGGATACGCTCGATCAGCAGCCGCTGGCTGAAGGGCTTCGTGATGTAATCGTCGGCGCCAAGCCGTAGCCCCATCAGTTCGTCCACCTCCTCGTCCTTGCTGGTGAGGAAGATCACCGGCACCGAGGAGCGCGCCCGCAGCCGCTGCAGCAGCTCCATCCCATCCATGCGCGGCATCTTGACGTCCAGAACCGCGAGATCCACCGGCCGGGCCAGCAGGCCCTGGAGCGCACTCTCACCATCGGTGTAAGTACGCACGGCGAAACCTTCCTGCTCCAGCGTCATCGCGACGCTGGTCAGGATGTTGCGATCGTCGTCCACCAGGGCAATGGTCTGCTTCGTCACGCTCACTCTCCGGCTCGCTGCTCCAGTTCGGGATGGCACGCCATTGTGGCAGAACGGGCAACAAAGGTGAACAAAATATGGCGACGACCGAATCCGACCCGATCAAAGCAGCTCAGAGTTCGCCCGTCTGGCTGGCTCGCTGCCTGTTGCGCGCCACCCGATGGGCGAGCTTGGCGACGGCCCGAGCCGGCCAGCCCTATGTCGCGCTCGTCACGCCGGCGACCGCCGGCGACCCCGGCCCCCCCTTGGGCCCGCGCCCCCCCCCGCCCCCCGCCGGCCCACCTCTCTATCCTGCTCCTGCTCTCGCGCCTCTCGGAGCACACCCGCCAACTCGCTCGCGAGCCGCGCTGTGCCCTGCTGGTCACCGCACCACCCGCGGAGGCTAACCCGCAGACGGCGCCGCGGGTCACCTTCACCTGCCTTGCCGCGCCCGAGCCGGACACCGCGCTCAAGGCGCGGTACCTCGCTATTCACCCCTATGCCCGACTCTACGCCGATTTCGCGGATTTTGCCCTCTGGCGTCTGGCGCCCACCGCGGCAATGCTGGTCGGCGGATTTGCCCGTGCCGATCGGATCCGGCGCGAGGCCTTGCTGCCGGATCCGGCGGCGGTGGCGACGCTCGCCGCAGCCGAGCCAGACATTCTGACGCACGTGAATGGGGAGCACGCCGACGCGTTGGCCGCCATCGCCGACAGACCGGGCCCGTGGCGACTGGTGGCGCTGGACGCGGACGGGTTCGACCTCGGCCCGGCCGATGGCTCCGACGACAGCGCAACGCATCGCCATCCCTGGTCCGCTCCGGTCCACGATGCCGACGGCGTGCGGACGGAGTTGATCCGCCTCGCCCGTGCCGCGCGTGGGCTTGACGCCGCCGCTCAGGGCAAGCGAGGCTCCGCGCTTCGGACGCGCAACGAGGAGCGCCAGCCGTGACCATCACAGAGTTGTCCCACCACGTCGGCGCCGATGCCGCTTCACCGCTCGCATGCACGGGCGTACACACGCTGCTGCCGGTGCATGCCAACCTCGCCCTGCCGCAACTCGTTGCCCATGCGATCCGTCGTGGCGAGGGGCGCCTGACCGCCGATGGTGCGCTGACGGTACGGACCGGTGTACATACCGGCCGTTCGGTTGCCGACAAATTTGTTGTCGACGAAGCCGAGAGCCGCGGCGAGGTCTGGTGGGGCAAGATCAATCAACGCCTCGCGCCGGAGCGCTTCGCCCTGCTGCGCGCGCGCGTGCAGGCTTATCTGCAAGGCCAGGAACTGTTCGTGCAGGATCTCCAGGCCGGCGCAGACCCGGCGCACCGGCTACGCGTGCGCCTCGTCACCACCGATGCCTGGCACGCCGCCTTCGCGCGCAACATGTTCCTTCGTCCGTCCGCCCACGCGCTGAGCGAATTCGTGCCGGACTACACGATCCTGCATGCGCCGCGCTTCGAGACCGATCCCGCCATCGACGGCGTGCGCAGCGCCACGGCCATCGCGCTTTCGTTCGGCCAGCGCTGCATCGTCATTGCCGGCACCCAATATGCTGGCGAGATCAAGAAGTCAGTGTTCACTGTGATGAACTGGGTACTACCCGCGAGGGGCGTGCTGCCAATGCATTGCAGTGTCAACATTGGACCAAACGACGACGTAGCCCTGTTCTTCGGCCTCTCCGGCACCGGCAAGACCACACTCTCCTCCGATCCCGCGCGGCGGCTGATCGGTGATGACGAACATGGGTGGAGTGCTGATGGTGTCTTCAACATCGAGGGCGGATGCTACGCGAAGGTGATCAACCTCTCCGCCGAGGCCGAGCCGGGCATCTGGGCCGCGACCCACCGGTTCGGCGCCGTGCTGGAGAATGTCGTCGCTGATCCGGGCGGCCGGCTCGACCTGACCGACGCTACCTACACCGAGAACACGCGCTCCTGTTATCCGATCGACTATGTCGCCAACGCCGAGCCCTCGGGTCGTGGCGGCCATCCGCGCAATGTGGTGATGCTGACCGCTGACGCCTTCGGCGTGCTGCCACCCATCGCGCGGCTGTCACCAGCGCAAGCGATGTATCACTTCCTATCCGGCTATACAGCCCGCGTCGCTGGCACCGAGAAGGGGCTGGGAGCCGAACCGCAGGCGACCTTTTCGGCCTGCTTCGGTGCCCCGTTCCTGCCGCGGCACCCGGAAATCTATGCAAAAATGCTTGAGGATTTCATCGCCACGCATGGCGCTGAGTGCTGGCTCGTCAATACGGGCTGGACCGGGGGGGCCTACGGCGCGGGAACCCGTATGCCGATTCAACGCACGCGCGCGCTGCTCTCCGCAGCTCTCAATGGCAGCTTGGCGGCCGCCCGCTTTCATCGCGAGCCGAATTTCGGCCTGATGATCCCCGACGCCGTGCCGGGCCTGCCCGCATCGCTGCTCGATCCGCGCCAAGCCTGGTCTGATCCGCAGGCCTACGACGAGGCGGCCCGAGCTCTCGCCGCCCGGTTCGAGGCGAATTTCGTCGCCTTCGCGCCGCTGGTCGGTGAGGATGTCCGCGCCGTCGCCATCCGCCCCGCCTGATTGGTCCGGGCGCCATCCCGGAAGCATCGGCGCAGCGGGGCCGAGCGACGAACAGGCCCGGTGCCGCGCCGTTGATCTCAAATGCTGCCGATGGTACGGATGCGCGCACGCGGGTGGATTTCAGGCTGGGCGAGCACCGTCGTTGCCGGGCGCAGCCGTTCGACGATGGCACGAACTTGGGGGCGCACCATCGCGCTGGTCAGTACCACGGGCTGCTCGGCAGCGTGTGCTTCAAGCATTGCACGTAATCGCTGGGTGAACTCCTGCAGCCGCGACGGCGCCATCGCCAGATGACGATCCTCCGGGCCGCCAACCATGCTCTCGGCGAAGCTCGTCTCCCATTCCGGGGACAGCACAAGGAGCGGAATATAGCCGCCTGAACCGACATGAGCATCGCTCAGCTGGCGCGCGAGCCGGATGCGCACATGGGCGACGATCCCACCGATGCCGCGCCCGCCACCCGCGGTCGCTTCGTGGATCCCTTCGAGAATGGTCGGCAGATCGCGGATCGAGACTCGCTCGGCCAGCAGAGCCTGCAGCACGCGCTGCACACCACCAACAGTGAACTGCGCCGGGATCAGATCGGAGACGAGTTTCTGCTGTTCGCGCGGCAGGTCGTCCAGCAGTTTTTGCGTCTCCGCGTAGGACAGCAGCTCCGCCATGTTCTCGCGCACGAGCTCCGTCAGGTGAGTCGTCAGCACGCTCGGTGGATCCACGACCGTGCAGCCGCGGGCGACGGCTTCCTCTTTGGCGGCATCTGCGATCCACCGCGCCGGCAGCCCGAAGGCAGGCTCCATGGTGCGTTCACCAGGCAGATCCGGAACGCCACCGCGCGGATCCATCGCCAGCAGCATCGACGGTCGCACCTCACCGCGCCCAGCCTCGATCTCCTTGATGCGAATGACATAGGCTTCCGCCGGCAACTGCAGATTATCCTGGATGCGGACGGGGGGGAGCACGAACCCCATCTCTGCGGCGATGGTTCGACGCAGGCCCTTGATCTGCTCGGTCAATCGTGCCTGTTCGCCCCCGGCGAGCGACAACAGCCCGTAACCGAGTTCGAGCCGAATGAGATCGATGCGCAGCGTCTCGCTGATCGGCGGCTCCGCCGCGATAGCAGGCCCGGCGATCGTGACCGTGTCCTCCCCGGTAACCGACGGATGCTTGTAGCGCAGCCAAGCTGCGCCACCGGCAAGGCCGGCGAGCCCGAGGAACGGCAACATCGGCAGACCCGGCATCAGCGCCAGCACCGTCGCCGCGCCCGCGGCGACCGCCAACGGCTTGGGGTTATCGCCAAGCTGGCGGACCAACGCCGCGTCGGCCGAGCCTTCGGTGCTCCCCTTGGTAACAACGATACCAGCGGCTGTGGACACGATCAGCGCCGGAATCTGCGACACAAGCCCGTCACCGACTGTCAGCGTCGTGAAGGTTGCAGCCGCGTCCGCGAATGGCATGCCATGGCGGATCAAGCCAATGGCGAGCCCGCCGATGATGTTGATGCCGGTGATGATCAGCGCCGCGATGGCGTCGCCGCGGACGAACTTTGCCGCGCCGTCCATCGCGCCGTAGAATCCGCTCTCCTCCTCCAGTTCGCGGCGCCGCTTCCGCGCCGCTCGTTCATCGATCAGGCCTGAGGAAAGATCGGCGTCGATCGCCATCTGCTTGCCAGGCATGGCATCAAGGCTGAAGCGCGCCGCCACCTCTGCGATGCGGCCCGAACCCTTGGTAATGACCATGAAGTTCACCACCATGAGGATGGCGAACAGGATTAGGCCGATGACGACGTCCCCGCCCATCAGAAAGCCGCCGAACGCGGCCACGACGTGACCGGCGGCAAGGCGACCCTCGTTGCCGTGGGAGAGAATCAACCGCGTGGTCGCGACATTGAGCGAGAGGCGGAGCAGCGTCGTCAGCAGGAGAAGTGTCGGAAAGCTGGTGAAGTCGAGCGGCCGGCGGAGAAAAAGCGCAACCATCAGCACCAGAACGGCGGCGGTGATCGACAGGGACAGTCCGACATCTAGCACGAAGCTCGGCAGAGGCAGGATGAGCACGGACAGCAGCGCGATGACGCCGAGCGCCAGCCCGACATCGCTGCCTGGCGCGGCGCCGCGCAAGCGCAGGCTGAGCCGATTGAGTTGGGTCAGGGGCGCCGAGGCGCTGCTTGCCGTATCCGACATCTCAGGAGCGCCGCCGCGGTCCGACGAGCCCGTCGCTTCGTGCCGAACTCACCGTCAGTCTCTTTAGTTCGCACCGTACCGCAACGGCCGCCGTCGGGCTCTCCGCCACCATCGGCTTAACCCAGCGCGACGGCGGCCAAGCCGACGGGAGGAGGCGGCACCCTTGTCCCCTGCGCCGCATAATCACGCAGCTTGTTGCGCAATGCCCGGATAGAGATGCCGAGGATGGTGGCGGCATGGGTACGATTGCCGAGCGTATGAGCAAGTGTCTCCAGAATGAGCTCGCGCTCGACCTGCTCCATGGTCTTGCCGACCAGCGCCGTGACAGGACCGCCGGGCATCTCCTTGCGGGCGCCGTTCGGAACGGACGCGGCAGGTTGCACCGTGCCCGGCAGCTCGAATGCCTCGCTGTCGATCTCCTTGCCCTCGGCAAGAAGCACTGCGCGATGCATCGCGTTCTCTAGTTCACGCACATTGCCGCGCCATGGAAGGCTGGCGAGCAGACGGTGCGCGGCCGCCGAGACCGGGCGGACCGGCAATCCGTTTACCTCGGCATAATGACGCGCGAAATGGTCCGCGAGCTCGGCGATGTCCCCCGGCCGCTCGCGTAGCGGCGGAACGCGCAGAGCGATGACGTTGAGTCGGAAGTACAGATCCTCGCGGAACCGTCCGCCTGCAACCTCGGCCTGGAGGTCACGGTTGGTCGTGGCAAGAAGGCGAACGTTGATGCGCACCGGAGCGGTGCCCCCGAGCCGGTCGATCTCGCGCTCCTGCACCGCGCGCAGCAGTTTCGCCTGTAGGCGAATGTCCATCTCGCTGATCTCGTCGAGCAGCAGCGTGCCACCCTCAGCGGCCTCGAATTTGCCGATCCGACGGGCTACGGCGCCGGAGAAAGCGCCCTTTTCATGGCCGAACAGCTCCGATTCCAGAAGCTGCTCGGGGATCGCTGCGCAATTCAGGGCCACAAAAGGCCCGCCGGCGCGGCGAGAGCGGCGATGGATGTGCCGCGCGAGAACCTCCTTGCCGGTTCCCGACTCCCCGCTAATCAGTACCGACGCTTCCGCCGCCGCCACCTGCTGGGCGCGACGCACTGTGGCGGCCATTGCCGGATCCCGTACGATCAGCGCATGGCTCTCGCCAGCGGCAGCAGAGAGAATCGCGGCTATGAGGTCCGGATCCGGCGGCAACGGCAGGAATTCACGCGCGCCCTCTCGTACCGCTCGTACCGCGGCTTCCGCCTCGCAGTCGACGCCGCAGGCAACCACCGGCGCGGCGATCCGCTCACTCGCCATCGCGCGCACCAGCGCACCGACGTCGAAGGCGATGTCGCACAGGACGATATCGACATGGGCATCGGCGCGAAGCCGTGCCAAGCCCTGTGTGGGATCGTCTGCCTGGTCGAGCCGCGCACCGCGGCCGATCGCCATCCGCGCCGCCTGGCCGAGCTCGCCGGCCAGCGAACCGATGATCAGCACACGCATGGCTTGCCCCTCAGCCGCTACGATCGGCCTTGACGATTTCGGTCATCGTGACACCGAGCCGATTGTCATCGACCATCACCACCTCGCCGCGAGCGACCAGACGATTATTGACATAGATGTCGATGGCCTCGCCGAGTTTGCGGTCGAGTTCGACGACTGCACCGCGACCCAATTTGAGTAGCTGGTTCACCTGCATTGTCGCCTTGCCGAGCACTGCGCTGACCGTTACGGGAATATCGTAGACTGCCTCCAGGTCACGTGCTCCACGTGGCGCATTGGACTCCGGCTGACCCGCTGAGGTACCCGTGAGCTCGGCGAATTCCATTTCGTCAGGCATCGATCGCTTCCTTCATCGCTGGCTGCATTGCCAGCGGCTCACCGAGCAGGCCGAGCGGCGCTAGCGCCGCCGCAAGTTGCATGCGGATCGACTCCGCCTCGCGCACAGCATGGCCGTCCTTCCAGTGCAGCCGGGCATCCCCCTCCGCCAGCAGCGGAGTTGGCTGCACGTCGACGCGAGCGGCGAGATCCGGATCGAAGCGCGCCAGCTCGGCGGTGACCGCGGCCACTTGCGCTGGGTTAACCTGGACCCGCAGGCTGGGCTCTTCTTTCATTGGAACCAGCAGGGTTCGAACCATGCTCGCGACCTCGGCATCTCCATGACGCGCGCACAGCTCCGGGAGAGCGGCAAGCAGCATCTCGAGCATCAGCCGAGCCAGAGATTCTGCAGCGGCCTCTGCAATCCGGGAGGTGGCCGCATCGGCGTCAGCCATTGCGGCGGCCATGGCCTCCAGCGCGGCCGTCGCTCGCGTGCAGGCGTCGGCCCGCATGGCGGCTTCGCCCTCCGCCCTGCCTGCGGCGTGGGCGGCAAGCCGCGCTGCTTCGAGCTCTTCGGCGGTATAGCCCGGTTCGGCCTCATCGGCGGTGATCGCGTCCGTCGGATCGATCTCGTCGAGGTCGAAATCCTCCGCGAAAAGAACGCCGGGAATGGCGCGGTGCTGCAAGGTGGGGATCGGTCGGCTCATCTCACAGCACCATCTGCTCTTCCTTGGCATCGCTGATCTCGATCTGGCCCTGGGCAGCGAGCTCCTTCGCTACCAGGACAATGCTGGCCTGAGCCTCATCGACATCGCGCAGTTTGACCGGGCCGAGCGCCTCGATCTCCTCCCGCAGCATCTTGCCGACGCGCTCCGAGACGTTGGAAAAGAACATCTCGCGCAGCTTCTCGGACGCTCCCTTGAGAGCGAGCGGTAGCTTGTCCTTCTCGATCGAGCGCAATAGAATCTGGATCGCGGGCGACGAAAGACGCTGCAGGTCTTCGAAAGTAAACATAAGCGACTTTATGCGCTCCGCCGCGTCGCGATTGCGCTCCTCAAGTGCTGCTATGAAGCGGCTCTCGGCCTGTCGGTCCAGGTTGTTGAAGATTTCCGCCATCATCTCGTGTGCGTCGCGCCGCGTGCTCCGCGCAAGGTTGGTCATGAACTCAGCGCGCAACGTGCGCTCGACCCCATCGAGGACCTCCTTTTGCACGCTTTCCATCCGCAACATTCGCATCACCACTTCCATGGCGAAGGATTCCGGCAGCATCGCCAGGACCCGCGCGGCATGGTCCGGCTTTACCTTGGACAATACGACAGCGACAGTCTGGGGATATTCATTCTTGAGATAGTTCGCGAGGACAGCCTCGTTAACATTGCCGAGCTTGTCCCACATCGTCCGCCCCGCCGGACCACGGATTTCCTCCATGATCTGACTCACCCGATCGCGGGGCAAGGCGCGCATCAGCAGCCGCTCGGTGCTTTCGAACGAACCCACAAGATTTCCGGTTGTGCCAATGTTGTCGGTGAATTCCTGACACAGCCGCTCGACCATGTCCGCGCGGACACTGCCGAGCTGAGCCATACCGGCCGATATTTCCTTGATCTCGTCCTCATGCATGAGCGAGAGCAGCTTCGCCGCCTGCTCCTCGCCGAGGGCGAGCATCAGGATGGATGCCTTCTGAGGTCCGGTTAGCCCACGCATGCTGTCGTTGCGGGCCATGGTCAGGACGCCTCCTGCGCCATCCAGCTCCGCACAATGGCGAGCGATTCGTCGGGATGCTTATCGACCAGCTCTGTGACCTTACGGATCGAGGAAGCCCGCATCTGGCCTTCGATATTGGCCAGATTGACCATACGGTCGTCGTCCGTCGACCGGTTGCCCGCGGGCGCCGGCAGCGCCGGCAGGCCCCCAGACGCCGGGAGAGCGCCTGACGGCGCTGACCCTGCCAGCGCCGGCTGCCCTTCACTGGCCCGATCGGGGGCAGCCAAGGCGGCGGGAGTGACCATGGTCAGGCGCTGGACCATCGGGCGAAGCACCGCGAGCAGGGCGACGAGCCCGATTACCGCGAACAGCAAAAGCTGGGCGAGATGAAGGAGATCGGCACGCTCGAGCGGCAGCCCGAAGGCGGAGGTCGGCCGCGCTGGCGCATCCTCGTCGCCGGCGAAGCGCATGCTGACAACCTCGACCCGGTCTCCGCGCTTTTCATCGAACCCGATGGCACTGCGCACCAGCGCTGTAATGCGCGCGAGCTCATCTTGTGGCCGCTCGTGCCAGACCGGCTTGCCGTCAGGCCCTGCGGCGCTGGTGCCGTCCACCATCACCGCGACGCTGACACGCTTGATCTGCGGCTCGTCGTGGACCAGCGTGCGCACGGTCTTGCTGATCTCGTAATTGGTCGTGTCCTCCTGCCGCTGATCCTCGGAACCTGTGCCACCCGCGCCGCCGGCGTCCGCGTTCGGCAGGTTGTTCTGCACCGAAACGCTACTGTTCGCCTCGCTGGACTTCGACTTGTCTGACGTACTCTGCTGGCTGCGGACTACCTGGCCGTCGGGGTCGTAGCGTTCCTCGGTCTCGCGCAACTGGTCGAAATTCATCTCCACCGCCGCCTCGGCGCGAACGTGGCCGGGTCCGAGGCTGCGCTCCAGCATCTCCTCAACCGCACGCGACAGGCGAAGTTCGGTGGCCTGGCGGATCTCGGCCGCACTCAACGAGGATCCACCCGGCCCCACGGGAGCGCCCGCTCGGGCCAGCACATCACCGCGGTTGTCGATCACGGCGATGTTGCGCGGCTTCAGTCCCGGCACGGCGGCGGCGATGAGATTGAGAACTGCCTGCACGCCCTCGCGGTCCATCCGGGTCGCGCCGGCCATCCCGAGCAGAACGCTGGCTTGCGCTTCCTGCTGATCGCGCTGGAAAGGCTCGCGCCGCGGCAGGACGAGATGGACACGCACGGAGCGGACACCGCGGATGGCGCGGATTGTCCGGGCCAACTCGCCCTCGAGTGCTCGGGTGCGCGCGATGTCAATTTCCGCTGGGCTCGCGGTGAGAGAGTCGGTGCGGTCGAATAGCTCGTAGCCGATGGTGCCCCCGGACGGCAGCCCGTCCTTGGCCAGCAGCACCCGCGCGTCCGCAACCCTGCTGGCCGGTACGAGAATCTCGCTACCACCACTGCCAAGCTGGTGGGTGATATGGGCGCGCTCGAGCTGCTCGGCCATCTGCGCGGCATCGCGCATATCGAGATCAGTGTAGAGCGGTGCCATACGCTCGCTGCCGCCGTGCAGCGCCAGCATGGCGAGCAGCGTCAGGGTGCCCAGCCCGACAAGACCGAGCGCGGCCAAGCGCGCCGCCCCGAGGGCCTTCAGCCCATCCAGCAACGCCTTCATGCGGCGCCGTCCCATCGGGCGCGCCCGCTCTGCCTGTGCTGATGCGTCCAGCTCATGCGCGGCCTCCTGCCGTGGCACAAGACTGGCGGGTGCCGCTTACCGCAGGGTTAACCGGCCGGCAGGAACTGCCGGGTCGGGCCCACGGTCAGTTGCCCACCTGCTGGACGTTGCCCATGCTCGTCTGCATGGCGCCGAGTTGCAGCTGCACGGCGTTGTTCGAGGTCGAGACGCCGGTGACCGTGCCGTTGACGGTGAACGGTAGCGCGCTCGGCGCGGTTCCCGTCGGCCCGCCGAGGACAGCGACGGTGTAGGGCCCGTCGGGCAAACTGGTGCCCGCATCGCTCGTCCCGTTCCAGGTCCAGCTGTTGCTGCCAGAATTGGCCTGGAGCGAAACGCTGCGAACCGCCGTGCCACTCGAATTGAACACGCTGATCGTGACCGGCTCGGCGGCGGGTGCAGTGAACTGCAGCGAGGCGCTACCGTTCTGCAGCGGCACCTGTGTCGACTTCAGGGCCACCGTCTTGCCGACGATCGAAGAGGCCTGGAGCATCTCGCTACCCTGCGTCAGCTGGATCAGCTGGGTCAGGCTGCTGTTGGTGTTGATTTGTTGCTGCACGCCTGAGAACTGCACCAGCTCAGTGGTGAAGGCGTTGGGGTCCATCGGGCTCGTCGGGTCCTGGTTCTGTAGCTGCGTCATCAGCATCTGCAGGAAGGAATTCATGTTGCCTGACAAGGACGACAGCGCGCTAGCGCCTGATGTCGACGAAGTGCTGGCGCTGCTCGACGCGGCGGCGGCTTGGCTCTGCTGGGCGGCAACGGAGGCGATGCTCATGGTGCGGGTCCTTGCGCGACGGTGGTGTCGTGGTGAGATTCGGAAAACAGTCAGGCGGTGAT
>VFSW01011379.1_pt1 | contig 12521 bp, 10 predicted proteins | sample 5358111 | NCBI WGS metagenome assembly VFSW01 (sample SAMN11554181, study PRJNA540505) | mine drainage metagenome | isolation source: sediment from site ElyBrook_90M | place: USA: Ely Copper Mine, Vershire, VT | collected 2017
GTACCGGTGAAGGACGCGTTCAACCCGCCACCGGCCGCGCTCGCCGGTGAGACGACCACCGCGCCGAGAACCAGCCCCGCGACCACCGTCGACCACACGTTACGCATGCTGCCCCCAGCTATTTCCTGATTGAAAAAAGTATATAAGAGTCCGGCTGGAGCTCGGTGGAGACGCGCGGTCGCCGTGGGCCCGTCTCACGTCTCACTCGACGTCTCGGACCCGGAACCGCACCGGGTCGCCGTCGACCACCACTCGACCGCCATTCGGCGGCGCCGTGACTACAGTGGTCGTGGGCGGCCGCGACTGAGGTCGACGCCTGGAGACAACAACCCATCCAAGGAGCATGATGACCTCGCACGCCTTCGATTACAAGGTCGCCGACCTCTCTCTCGCCGCCTACGGGCGCGCGGAGATCGTCCTCGCCGAGCACGAGATGCCCGGCCTGATGGCCATGCGCCACGAGTTCGGCCGGTCCCGGCCCCTCGCCGGCGCCCGTATCGCTGGCTCCCTGCACATGACGATCCAGACCGCCGTGCTGATCGAGACGCTCGTCGCGCTCGGGGCCGACGTGCGCTGGGTCAGCTGCAACATCTTCTCCACCCAGGACCACGCCGCGGCGGCCGTCGTCGTCGGTCCGACCGGCACTGTCGAGCGGCCCGCCGGCGTCCCCGTCTTCGCGTGGAAGGGCGAGACGCTCGAGGAGTACTGGTGGTGCACCGAGCAGCTGCTGCGCTGGCCCGGCCACGCCGGGCCGACGACCATCCTCGACGACGGCGGCGACGCGACCCTGCTCGTGCACAAGGGGTACGAGTTCGAGCGCGTCGGCTTCGTGCCGGCGCCCGAGGCGACCGACAGCGAAGAGTACGGCGTGATCCTGCGCCTGCTCGATCGGATCGTCACGAGCGGCGAACACCTCTTCGAGCCGATGGTCGAGGGCCTGCTCGGGGTCTCGGAGGAGACGACGACCGGCGTGCACCGCCTCTACGAGATGGCGGCCCAGGGGACCCTGCTCTTCCCCGCGATCAACGTCAACGACTCGGTCACCAAATCCAAGTTCGACAACAAGTACGGCTGTCGCCACTCGCTGATCGACGGCATCAACCGCGCCACCGACGTCCTCATCGGCGGCAAGGTCGCCGTCGTCTGCGGCTACGGCGACGTCGGCAAGGGGTCGGCCGAGTCGCTGCGCGGCCAGGGGGCGCGCGTCATCGTCACCGAGATCGACCCGATCTGCGCCCTGCAGGCGGCGATGGACGGCTTCCAGGTGACGACCCTAGAGGAGGCCCTCGAGGTCGCCGACATCGTCGTGACCGCCACCGGCAACCGCGACATCGTCACCGTCGAGCACATGCAGCAGATGAAGCACCAGGCCATCCTCGGCAACATCGGGCACTTCGACAACGAGATCGACATGGCCGGTCTCGCCGCCCTACCGGGCGTGGTGCGCGAGACCATCAAGCCCCAGGTCGACAAGTGGACGCTCCCCAACGGCCGCTCGATCATCGTGCTCTCCGAGGGGCGGCTGCTCAACCTCGGCAACGCGACCGGCCACCCCAGCTTCGTGATGAGCAACTCCTTCACCAACCAGGTGATGGCGCAGATCGAGCTGGTGACCAACCGCGACGAGTACGAGGTCGGCGTCTACACCCTGCCCAAGCACCTCGACGAGAAGGTCGCCCGCCTGCACCTCGACGCGCTGGGCGTGAAGCTGACGACGCTCACCAAGCGCCAGGCCGACTACCTCGGCGTCGCCGTGGAGGGGCCCTACAAGCCCGACAGCTACCGCTACTGATCGCCGGACGGACCGGCCAGGACCTCGTCGAGGAAGGCGAGCGCGCGGGGGTAGGCGTCGAGTCGGTTCGCCAGTCGGGCGAGGCCGTGGCCCTCGTCCTCGTAGACCACCAGCTCGCAGCGCACGCCGCGGGCCGCCAGCTCCTCGGCCATGGCCTCGGCCTCGCTGACCGGCACCCGCGGGTCGTTGCGCCCGTGGATGATGAACAGGGGCGCCCGCATCGCGTCCACGTGACGACGCGGCGAGGCCGCGGCGAGGAACTCGCGGTCCCGCTCCAGCGAGCCGTACTCGAGCTCACGGTGCGCGCGGCGGTAGTCCGAGGTGTTCTGCAGGAACGTCACGAGGTCCGAGATGCCGACGATGTCGACGCCCGCCGCCCACCGGTCGGGTTGGAAGGCGAGACCGGCGAGCACCATGTACCCCCCGTAGGAGCCGCCCCAGAGGACGGCTCGGCCCGAGTCGAAGCCGCCGGTCTCCAACCAGCCGTGCACGGCCGCGAGGTCGGCCACCGAGTCGAGGCGGCGCACCGTGTCGTCGAGCGCCGCGAAACGCTTCCCGTAGCCGGTCGAGCCGCGGACGTTCGGCACGACGACGCCGTAGCCCACCGCGACCAGTCCCTGGACGACGGCGTTGAAGGCCAGGGTCGACTGGCTCTCCGGTCCGCCGTGCACCAGGACGACGACCGGTGGCCGCGTCGCCCCGGTCGGCCGGTAGGCGAAGAGCTCGAGGCGCTCGCCGTCGAAGCTCGTGACGCTCGCGCTCGCCGCGAGTACCAGGTCGAGCGGCCCGGTCGCACGCGACTCCTCGGTGAGACGGCGCGTCTCGCCCGTCGCGAGCTCGTAGACCCACAGGTCGCCGGCGATCCGCGCGGCGGTCAGGGTGAAGTAGAGCCGCTCCCCGTCGAGCGAGAACTGCGGCGACGGGCGCAGGTAGTCGGCGACGACGCCCGGCTCGGCGAGGGGTACGGTCCCGAGTCGCGCCCCGTCGGTCGGGTCGACGATCCAGAGCTCCTGGGCGCCGTGCACGCTCTCGACCACGGCGGCGCGGCCGGCGACCGTGACCGCGAGGGCGTCGCCGCGCTCGCCGGTGTTCGACCACGGGGCCACCGCGCCGGTGTCGACGTCGTAGCGCACGACGGCGGCGAGGTCCCGTCCGACGTTGGACGACACGAGGAAGGACCGGTCGTCGAGCCAGGCCGGCGCACCGACCTCGGCCGCCTCGTCCGGGTGGGCGGCGACGACGCGCACCCCGCCCGTGTCGACCCCGACGAGCAGGAGGTCGACGTCGAGCGGCCGTGGTCCCGGTCGCAGGACCGTCACCCACCGTCCGTCGGGTGAGAAGCCCGACGACGGTTGGCACCAGCCGCCGCCGTCGTAGAGGCAGCGCGCCTCGTTCGCCGCGAGCTCGTGCACCCACAGGTCGAAGTCGACCCCGTTGCGCCGGTTCGACACGTAGGCGATCCTCGCGCCGTCGGGGCTCACCCCGGCCAGGTGGTGGGCGAAGCGGGGGTCCGCGGTGACCGCCGTCATCGCCTCGCGGTCGAGTGGGCCGTTGCGGCGGGCGTCGTCGAGGTCGACGATCAGCAGCTGGTGACGCTCGTCACCCCCTCGGTCGACCTCGATGACGGCTCGGCGCCGACCGGGCAGGTACCGTGCGGCCCCGACCGGCTCGGCCAGATCGGTGATCGGGTGCAGGTCCGCCCCGTCGAGCTCGTAGAGCTGCACCGTGCCCGTCCGGTTGCTGCGCACCAGCACGACGTCGGCCCCGTCGGCGACGCCGACGTCGGCCAGGGAGGCCGAGCCGATACTCAGGGCCGCGAGCAAGGGTTCGAATCGAGTGGTCATCCCCGCAGGCTACCCACTGTCCCCCGGAATCGACGGTGCGCCGGCTAGCGGTAGCGCGACAGCCGCTCGCGAAGCTCGGCGACGAAGCGGTCGTTGTCGAGGGTCACCCCGACCCGCGTCGAGCTGGCGGCGAAGCCGCGGCGTCGGTCGATGACGGTCGCCCCGCGGGTGTGGAGGCCCGCGGTCTCCACCACGACGTGCGCACCCACGGTCTCGATGGCGCCGGGGACGAGCAGTTCGTAGACCGCGGTGGCGTCGTGCATGATGATGTCGCGGTTCCCGTACCACCGGTCGTGGAAGTCCGCGTACGGCTCGAGGAAGGCGGCCGTGCGCCGGCCGACCTCGGTGCCGAGGCCGCGCAGGAACGCGACGTCGTCGTCGCCGAAGGTCGCCTGGTGCGTGAGGTCGAGGGGCATCACGGTGATGGGCCAGGGCGCCGCGAAGACCCGCGCGGCGGCCTCGGGGTCGCTCCAGACGTTGAACTCGGCCACCGCGGTGACGTTGCCCGCGAAGGACGCCCCGCCCATGACGACGAGCCGCTCGACCTCCGTCTCGACGCCGGGGTAGCGCGCCAGCAGGACGGCGAGGTTCGTCAACGGTCCGATGGCGACGATCGTCAGCGGACCCTCGTCGATGAGCCGGGCGAGCAGGTCGACGGCGTGCTCGCCGCACTCGGGCACCGCCGGCTCGGGCCACGCGATGTCGCCGAGCCCGTCCAGCCCGTGGACGTCGCCGGCCTCGTCGCGCTCTCCGACGAGCGGTCGGGCGCAGCCGCGCGCGACGAGCACGTCGGGGCGGCCGGCCAGGTCGAGCAGTCGACGCGCGTTGAGGGTCGTCTGGTCCACGTGCACGTGGCCCGCGAGGGTCGTCAGCGCGTGGACCTCGAGCTCGTCGGGGGCCAACGCGACGAGGATAGCGACGGCGTCGTCGAGGCCCGGGTCGGTGTCGATCACGACTCTGGTACGAGACACGCGTGGACCTCCTGGTCGGTGGGGAGCGCCCCCTGGGCGCCGACGGCGAGGGTCGCGAGGGCGCCGGCGGCCGTCGCGTACGCGAGTGCCCGTTGGTCGACGTCGCCGAGCGCGTGACGCAGGGCGTAGGCGGCGCAGAACACGTCGCCCGCCCCGACGGTGTCGACCGCGCGGACGGCGGGCGCGCTCGCGCGCGCGACCTCACGGCCGAAGCGGTAGTGCACCGCCCCCGCCCCACCACGGGTCACGACGCAGTGGGCGATCGACGCGAGATCGAGCGTCGTCGCCTCGCCCTCGTTGGCGATGACGACCGCGCAGTGCGCGAGGACGTCGGCGTCCAACGCGCGGGCCGGGGCGACGTTGAGCACCAGCGCCCGCGCCCGTCGCGCGACGTCCTCGATCACCTCGTCGGTGACCTCGAGCTGGGCGAGCACGACGTCGAAGGCCGCGAGGTCGACCGCGCGAACGTCGAGGTCGGCGTTGGCCCCCCGCGCGACGACGATCTCGTTCTCGCCCTCGTCGTCCACGGTGATGAAGGCGGTCCCGGTCGGTCGCGACGATCGGGCCATCGGGGCCAGCTCGACCCCGTGGGAGGCGATGCGCTCGGCCAGCCAGTCCCCGGCCTCGTCCTCGCCCAGCGAGGCGAGCAGGGTTGTCCGTGCGCCGAGGTGGGCCGCGGCGGCGGCCTGGTTGGCCCCCTTGCCACCGGGCAGCCGCGCGACGTCGCCACCGAGCACGGTCTCACCGGGACGAGGCAGCCGCGCGCAGCGCACGACCAGGTCGACGTTCGCGCTTCCCACCACAGCGACCCGTGGGGCGCGCCTCACCTACGGCAGGAACTTGTTCGTGTAGTACGTGGACGGCTTCGGCACCGAGGTGATCAGCTTGATGCTCTTGAGGGCGTTGGCGAGCGTCGACCACTGGGCGTTGGTCTGGACGAAGTACTGGTGCTTCGCGTTGGTGAGGAAGGGCACGGTCAGCTTCCAGCCGAGCAGGTTGTAGGCGTCGGTGTACCCGCTCTTCGGGTAGGCCCGGTCGAAGTCGGCCGCGGCCTTCGCCGGGTTCGCCGCCGCCCAGACGGTCGCCTTCTTCACCGCCGAGAGGAAGGCCTTGACCGTCGCCCCGTGGGCGGCGGCGTAGCTCTTGGTGACGGCGTAGACCCAGATCGGGATGTCCGGCGCGCCGACCTTGGTGCCGAGCAGCTGCACCTCGTGACCCTTGGTGCCCGAGCCCTGGAAGCCGGGGATCTCGTAGTTGGTGGTCGACGTCGAGATGTCGACCTTGCCGGCGAGGAGGTCCGTCAGGTCGTTACCGGTCGGGTCGGTGATGATCTTCACCTGCGAGGTCGTGAGCTTGGCGTAGCGCAGCACGAAGGGCAGCATCGACTCGGTCCACGTGTCGCCGTAGGAGAAGATCCGCTTGCCCTTCAGGGCGGCCGTCAGGTTGCCCGGGGTGAGCTTCGTGCCGGGCTTGGCGAAGAGGGCCCAGTTGTTGCGCATCGAGTAGTTGGCCACCGACAGCAACGGGGCCCCGGCGTTCACCGCCACCCCCATGTCGGTCGTGGTGAGGAAGCCGACGTTGGCCGTGCCCTCGGCGAGCAGCTTCGTGGTGGTCGAGGTGTCGGGGGGGAAGATCACGTTCACCTTGAGACCGGCGGCCTTGAAGTAGCCGAGGTCTTGGGCGACCACCACCGGGGTGAGCTCGAAGTCCGGACCCGGGAAGTCGTAGGCGAAGGTGACCTTGGTGAGCGGGGCGGCCGAGGCGGCCGACGCACCGACCAGGCCGAGCGAACCTAGGGCCAGGGCCCCGGACACCGCGAACGTGACCAATCGAGTGCTGCCCATCTTGCTCCCTTCAGCGACGGTGGACCAATACTACGCAACGTTCAGCGATTCGGCCCGTCGGGGTCGCGGTGGCGCCACGTGCGCCGCGCGACGGTGCGGCGCTGCCACGGGGTCGCGTAGATCTCGGCCCCCACCACGAGCAGGAACCAGCTGATGCCGATGGCGGTCATGACCATCGTCGTGCCGTAGACGGCGGCCGTGTTGAGGTTGGAGTTGGCGTGCTCCTGATAGAGCGCGAGGGACGAGCCGTCCGAGGCGGCGAGCTCGCCGATGATCGCCCCCGTGACCGCGTAGGTCGCGCCGATCTTCAGTCCGCTGAAGAGCGGCGTCGCGGTCGCGGGGATCTCGATCTGCAGGAAGGTCCGCCAGCGGGGCGCCCCGTAGACCCGGGCGAGGTTGAGCAGGTCCTGATCGACGTGACTGAGCCCGTCGAGCACGTTGACGGTGACCGGGAAGAAGACGATCCACGCGACGATGACGACCTTGGGGGTCACCGAGAAGCCGAGGATCAGCACGAGCGGCGCGGCGAGCGCGATGATCGGCACCGCCTGGCTGAGCACGAGCACCGGGTAGACCAGTCGTTGCAACACGGGCACCTTGGCCATGATGACGCCGAGGCTCAACCCGAGGGCCGCGCCGATGACGAAGCCGTAGACCGTCTCGCGGATCGTGCCCAGCACGAGGGGCCAGAGCGTCGACCAGTTCTGGGTCACCGCGAGGATCGCCTGGCGTGGTCGCGGCGCGATGTACGGCGCGACGTGGAAGACGACGACGACGGCCTGCCACACGACGAGCAGCAGCACGATGGAGAGCAGCGGTATCCCGACGTTGCGCGCCACCTTGCCGGCGGCGCTCTCGGTGCCGAGTCGTCGGGCCCGTTGACGGCCGACGTCGAGGCCGGGACCGGAGCTCACGAGGCGCCGCCGTGCAGCAGGTGCATGATCCGGCCCTTCATGTCGACGAAGGCCGGGTCGGTGAGGGTCTCGACGGTGCGGGGGCGGGCCAGCGGATTGACGAGGTCGGCGACGACGCGTCCGGGCCGCGGCGACATCACCAGCACCCGGTCCGAGAGGAAGATCGACTCGTCGACGTCGTGGGTGATGAAGAGGACCGTGCGCTCGCTGTCCCTCCAGACCTGTAGCAGCCACTGCTGCATCTCGAGTCGCGTCTGGGCGTCGAGGGCACCGAAGGGCTCGTCGAGCAGGAGCAGGGACTGGTGGGTCACCAGGGTCCTCATGAAGGCGACGCGCTGGCGCATCCCGCCCGACAGGGCCGACGGGTAGTGGCGAAGGAACTCCCCGAGCCCGTACTCGCGCGCGACCCGCCGGGCCTCGGCCCGGTCCGATGGGGTGACCCGACCAGTGAGCCGCTTGGCCATCGTGATGTTGTCCTCGACCGTTCGCCAGGGCACGAGGAGGTCCTTCTGCAGCATGTAGCCGACGTGCCCGGTCGCCCCGGTGACCAGCTGGTCGCGCAGTCGCACCTCGCCCCCGTCCGGTGCGAGCAGACCGGCGATGACGTTGAACATCGTCGACTTGCCGCAGCCCGATGGTCCGACGATCGCGACGAAGGAGCCGTCGTCGATCGAGAGCGTGGTCGGCGCGAGGGCCACCGTGTCCCCGAAGGCCTTGCCGACGTCGCGCAACTCGAGGAGGGCGGGGCTCACGGCACCAATGTACCGTCGGGGACGACCGGACCGCTCTAGCGGTAGCCGGCGAAGAGGTCGGTCACGACGCCGACCTGTCCCGTGGGGTTGGTCGCGCGCACGAACCACTCGGTGCGCATCACCTCGCGGAACTGTTCGCGACCCATCGTCATCCAGAACGAGTCCGCGAGCTGGGACTCGTGGGCGCGCAGCGCGTCGAACTTCGCGTCGGCGCCGGCCGCGACGTCGATCGCCGCGGCGATCTGCTCGTCGGGGGGCCCGAGGTCCATCTCCTCACCGTCGCGCTCGCCGTCGTCGGGTTCGAGCGTCTCGCCGCGGGCCAGCGCGGCCTCGCGGCGCCGTCGGTCCTCTTCGGCCCAGCGTGCCCGGTACTGGTCCATGACGCTGTTCGGGATGGCGTTGAAGTACAGGGTCGGCTCGTAGTCGAGCCGCTGGATCGCCGCGAGCGTGATGCGGTGGGCCTGGATGTGGTCGGGGTGGCCGTAGAAGCCGATCTCGTTGTAGGTGACGACGACCTGGGGACGCTCCTCGGCCAGCACCGCGGCCAGGCGGTCCGCCGCCTCGTCGACCCGCGTCGCCCAGAACGAGCTCGGGTCGTCGTTCTGGGGCCAACCCATCATCCCCGAGTCGCGGTACCCCAGCCGCACGAGCCGGTCGACGCCGAGGATCGCCGCGGCGCGACGCAGCTCGACCTCGCGCACCGCGGCCACGTCGTCGGGAACGTGTCCGTCCGACCCGGGCTTCACGCCACCGGGGGCGTCGCCGTACTCCCCGTTCGTGCACGTGACCAGCACGGTGCGCACGCCCTGGTCCGCGAGGACCCGGTAGACCCCGCCCGTCGAGCTCGCCTCGTCGTCGGGGTGGGCGTGGACCGCGAGAAAGGTGAGGCTCACGCGAGTCCCCCGAACAGGTCGCGCTCGTCGCCGGACGACTCGTGACGGGTCCACGCCCGCTGGTAGTACTCGGTGCCGAAGAGAGCGCGGAAGAGCACCGGGTCCATCGTCACCAGGTCACCGTTGTCGATCTGGGTCGCGTGGGTTCCGATGGCGTCGCGCTTGCGCGTCACGTAAGCCGTCACGTCCATCGTCGTCGTCACCAGGTCGTCCGAGGCGCCGATCCCCGCGTCGAGCACCCACCGCGGCAGGAAGACCTCTAGGGCCGTCGCGTCGGGCACGAAGGTGGTCAGGACGCTCTGGGGGACGATCGGGTAGTAGAGGCGCTGGACGCTCGCGGACCGCGCGACGGCGGCGCGCGTCACGACGTTGGCCGTGACGTGGTCGGGGTGTCCGTAGAAGCCGTGCTCGTCGTAGGTCACGACGACGGTGGCGTCGACCTCGTCGAAGATCGCGGCGAGCGTCGCCGCGACGGGCCCGACGTCGGCCCGCACGAAGGCGTTCGGATCGTCGTTCTGCGGCCAGCCGGCCATGCCCGAATCGTGGAAGCCCAGCTGGAGGCATCGCTCGTAGCCCACGAGCGCGGCGGCGCGCGCCAGCTCGGCGGCCCGTACCGCTCGAGCGGCCAGCGCGTCGTGCGCGGGGTCGTCGCCGGCCCGTCCCGCCGGGTCGATGCCGTACTGCCCGTCGGTGCAGGTCACCAGCACGACGCGATAGCCCCGCTCGGCGTAAAGCGACGTGATCCCACCGGTGAAGAGCGCCTCGTCGTCGGGATGGGCGTGCACGCACACGAGGGTCGGTCGATTGTCCACGCCACGAGACTAGACAAGCGGCGACGGTGTCCCCGTCGCCGGCTCAGTGGTGGTGGAGTCCCAGCTGGAGCGCCTTGACGAGCAGCATGACCACGGCGACGACGAGGTAGCCACGCAACACGTACATCCCGGCCAGCGTCCCCTTCGACCACTTGGGACGGTGCAAGAGGTTGATCGGGGGCATGCGCCACGTCGCCCGATCGGTCCGCGACATCGCCGCGACCGGCGCGGCGCGGCGGCGCACCGTGATGACGACGCCGGCCACGAGGAACACCGTCACGAAGATGGCGCCGAGCCACAGGGCGAAGTCGCGGACGTTGATGGTCGTGAACAGCGTCGTGACCATCAGCACGAGCGACATCATCAACAGGACCCCGACGATCACGCTCGCCACGACGTTCAGCCACGTCCGATTGACCCACGGGCCGAGCACCTCGCGGTCGTTGCACAGCAGCAGCAGGAAGACGGTCGCGCTCGGCAACAGGACCCCCGCCAGCGCCTGCACGCTCGTGGTGATAAGCCCGAGTGGCGCTCCGGGGATGATCACGATGACGGCCGCGAGCACGACCATGGCCGTGAAGACGCCGTAGAAGAACTTGGCGTCGCGCCAGCTGCGGTGGAGGGAGTGCTTGGCCCCGAACATGTCGCCGAAGGCGTACGAGGTGGCCAGGGTCACCGAGGCGGCGCCGATGATCGACGCGTTCAACAGGATCACCGCGAAGATCGCGCCAGCGGCGGAACCGACGTAGCGTCGCAGGCCCTCGGCCACGGGGGCGCCGTTCGGGAAGTGGCCGGCGAGGGGGGTCGGTCCGAGCGCCGGCGCGACGACGATGATGAGGATCGCGGCGGCGAAGACCGTTATGAACGAGCCGACCACGGTGTCGGTGCGTTCGTAGTTGATCCACCGCGGCGTGATCCGCTTGTCGACGATGTTGGACTGCTGGAAGAAGAGCTGCCACGGGGCGACCGTCGTGCCGACGATCGCCATGATGAGCAGGACCGAGGTCGAGTTGAACCCACCCTTCACCCCTGGCGTCAGGAACCCGTGGGCGATCGGACCGATCGACGGGTGCCGCATGATCGCGAGCGGAATGACGAGGAAGTTCGCGAAGATGAAGACGAACATGAAGCGTTCCCACCGTCGAAAGCTCCCGGTCGCGGTCATGAGGATCAGGGCCACGGCGGCGATCGGCACCGAGACGTACTGGCTCACGCCGAGGTACCCGAGCGAGAGGCTGACCCCGATGAACTCGGTCGCGATCGTGAGGAAGTTCAAGATGAACAGGTCGCCGACCGAGAAGGCCCCCCAGAACCTCCCGAAGCGCTCGTTGATGAGCCTCGCGTGGCCGACGCCGGTGACCGCGCCGAGACGGACGACCATCTCCTGGTTCACCACGAGCACCGGGATCAGGAGCGGCAACGTCCACAGCAGCGTCAACCCGAAGTTCTGGCCAGCCTGCGCGTAGGTGGACACCCCGCCGGCGTCGTTGTCACCGATCATCACGATCAGCCCCGGCCCCATGATCGCGAACAGGGTGAGCAGCCGGGCCCGCATCGAGGAGCGAGCCGCGACGTCGTGCTGGCCGATCGTGCCGAAGGCCCCGCGGATGTCGCCGACGTGGGCGCTGTCGAGCACCGCGGTGGTCTCGTCCGGGTTCGGGTGCTCGGCCGCCATCAGCGACCCCCTAACTCGTACGACGCCACCGGGACGTTCGAGCGCCCCCGGGCGCGACGGACGGCGCCCGGCGGCGCGCCCGTCCCGGTACGCCAACCGGCGCCGCGCGCCTGGTCGCTTCCTCGGTACCGCACAATCGATCTCCAGTTCGTCGGTGGTGGTGGAGTGTCGGCCACCACCGCGGAACCGGCGCTACTGGCCTACCGGTCTCGGATCGCGATGGCGCGACACTACGTACGCAACTGCGGGTTGGGTACTAGGGGGTTTCAGCGTGACCCCCTTTGAACGAGACGGCGGGGGGTCACGACTACTCCTCCACCGTCGACATGCCGAACTCCCGGCGCCATCCCTGGGGCAGCAGCTCGTTCAGCAGGTCGTCGACCGTGACGACCCCGATCATGCGCCCGACCTCCTCGTCGACGACCGGCAGCACCGTGAGGTTGAAGTCGCTCATCGTGCGCGCGACCTGGTGCACGTCCCACCGCGGGTGGGCGTGGGTGAGGTCGGTGCGCGCCACGGCGAGGGCGAGCTCGCCGGCGCGCCCGCGAACGAGGGCGGGGATCGACGCGACGCCGACCGGGCGGCTCTCGTCGTCCAGGACGAAGACGGCGTGCAGCGAGGCCGCCGGCAGCCGGGACGCCCGCACCGTGGCGAGCGCGTCGTCGACCGTGGCCGTGACCGGAACCGACAGGAAGTCGGGGCTCATCAGCCCACCGGCGGTGTCGGCGTTGTAGGTGAGCAGGTTGCGGACCTTCACCTGCTGCTCGATCGGCAGGAGGTCGAGGATCGGCGAACGGCGCTCCTGGTCGATCTCGGTGATCAGGTCCGCCGCGTTGTCCGGCTCCATCCGCGCGAGCAGGCGCGCCGCCTCGGCGTCGCTGCGGTCGTCGAGGAACTCCAGCTGGTGGATGGTGTCGAGCTCCTCGAAGACGTCGGCCTCGAGCTCGCGGTCGAGACCGACGGCCTCGATGATCTCCTCACCCTCCTCGTGGCTCGCCTGCTCGACGAGGTCGGCGATCTGGGC
>VFSW01011380.1_pt1 | contig 12521 bp, 12 predicted proteins | sample 5358111 | NCBI WGS metagenome assembly VFSW01 (sample SAMN11554181, study PRJNA540505) | mine drainage metagenome | isolation source: sediment from site ElyBrook_90M | place: USA: Ely Copper Mine, Vershire, VT | collected 2017
GTTTTATTCTTCAATCAAGGCGATTATTTGTCTTTGTGAATGACGTAGCCCTGGACGCAACCTGAAAGCTATCACTGTTTATGTGTATGGATCGGTATAAAACAATATGATTCAATCGTGCTCGGCAAACTTCTCTCTCTTCTTCCCGATGGCCGGGATCAGGGGGAAGACTAAAAAAGGCCAGGGCGATCAGAAGCGCCCCGAGGGCGAGCGGTCGCTTGATGAAGATGTCCAGTCCCCCGTGGGAGATGATCAGGGACTGGCGCAGGGCCGTCTCCAGCAGGGGGCCCAGGATAAAGGCAAGGATCAACGGCCCTCCGAAAGCTATCCAGACGGAAGAATCAATCAGGATCATCGAAACGGCTCTTTCTTATCTCTTCCAAATCGCCTTCCCAATGGAGTTTTCCCTTCAGGCGAAGGATCTCCTTTCTCTCCTTCCTCTGGACCAATTCCCGCAAGGCACAGTTCACCAGCTCTTTTTTTGTCCTCAGTCCTGTATAGTAAATGCCCTTTTGCACGAGCTCTTCGTCGATTACAGTGTTGGTCCTCATTTTTATCACCCTCTCAAAGGTTCATCATACGCATTCTGCCGGGAGGTCGGGAGGTAAGGTGTATGTCAAGGTGGAAATAGCGCAAAATAAAGCGCAAAATAAAGGTTGCCGTCGGAAGGGCGATGCTGTATACAAACAGACCGACATGTGAACCACGGGGATCACCCCCCTGTGGTTTTTTATTTGCGCGGAATTCATCCGGGAAGATTGAAAAGGAATGGAAGCATGATCAACGTATCAAACGTCACCCTTGCCTACGGCAGGAGGGTGCTGTTCAAAGATGTCAACATCAAGTTCACGCCGGGGAACTGCTATGGCGTCATCGGCGCCAACGGCTCGGGGAAATCGACCTTTCTCAAGATCCTCTCCGGTGATGTGGAGCAGGACAAGGGCGAGGTCACCATCGGCCCCCGGGAGCGGATCTCGGTCCTGAGTCAGGACCAGTTCGCCTTCGACGACGAAACCGTCATCGACACGGTCGTCATGGGGCACAAACGGCTCTACGAGGTGATGGCCGAGCGCGAGGCGATCTACGCCAAGCCCGAGTTCACGGAAGAGGACGGGGTCCGCTCCGCGGAGCTGGAAGCGGAATTCGCGGAGATGAACGGGTATGAGGCCGAGTCGGAGGCGGCGGTGCTCCTCAAAGGCCTCGGCATCCCCGAATCGCTCTGCTCGAGGAAGATGAAGGAGCTCGACGGGGGGAACAAGGTGCGCGTCCTTCTCGCCCGGGCCCTCTTCGGCAATCCGGATGTGCTCCTCCTCGACGAGCCGACGAACCACCTGGATCTCCGCTCCATCGCCTGGCTGGAGGATTTCCTTTGCCGGTTTAAGAACACGGTCATCGTCGTCTCCCACGACCGCCACTTCCTGAACCAGGTCTGCACCCACATAGCGGACATCGATTTCGGCCAGATCCGGGTGTACACGGGCAACTACGACTTCTGGTACCAGGCGAGTCAGCTCATCCTGAAACAGAAGCAGAACGAAAACCGCAAGGCCTCTGAGAAGGCGGAGGACCTCAAGGCCTTCATCCAGCGGTTCAGCGCCAACGCCTCCAAGTCGAAGCAGGCCACGTCCCGGAAAAAGCTCCTGGAGAAGCTGACCATCGAGGATATGCCGGTCTCCTCGCGGAAGTACCCCTTCATCCAGTTCAAACCTGAGCGCTCCTGCGGGAACACGGTCCTCGAGATCACTGGCCTCGGGAAGGAGATCCAGGGGGTGTCCGTGCTGAACAACCTGAACCTCACCGTCAGGAAAGGGGACAAGATCGCCTTTGTCGGCGGCGACGGCCTGGCCAAGACGACCCTCTTCCAGATCCTGGCCGGGGAGATGCAACCGGACAGCGGCAGTTTCCGCTGGGGGGCGACGATCACCCACGCCTATTTCCCGAAGGAGAACAGCGCCTACTTCCTGGGCGACCTGAACCTGGTCGACTGGCTCTGCCAGTTTCCCCCCTGCGACGGGGAAAGCTTCGCCCGGGGGTTCCTCGGGAGGATGCTCTTCTCGGGGGACGAGGCGCTGAAGAAGACCAGCGTCCTCTCCGGAGGGGAGCAGGTCCGCTGCATGCTCTCCCGGATGATGCTCGCCGGCGCCAACACCCTCATCCTGGACGAGCCGACGAACCACCTGGACCTCGAATCGCTCACCGCCCTGAACAACGGGCTTATCGCCTTTCCGGAGGTGCTGCTCCTGGCCTCCCGCGATCACGAGCTGGTGTCCACCGTGGCGAACCGGATCGTGGAGATCACCCCCGACGGGGTGATCGACCGGGTGATGGGGTTTGAGGAGTACCTGGAAGCGGGTTGAGCGACCTGACCGTTTCGGATCAGCTATTATCCATATTCAATGAATGGCGCCAATCATGTCTCGAAAAAAGCTGATTATGCTGGGGATGGTTGTGGGTTCTATAGCGGGAGGGTATCTGCCCGCGCTCTTCGGGCTCGATGAACTTGTGGTCTCATTATTGGGCAGCTTTGTAGGCGGGATGATCGGTATATGGGCTGGTTATAAGTTTTCTGCGTAGGAGAAGCGCCTCCACCCAAAAAGCAAAAAGATAAGTAGAATCGCAGTCTTCACCTCAGCAATGAATTACCGCTTCAACTAATGGATTCTCCTCTGCCGGAAAAACAGCCGGGCGGCGTCGGTTCATGACCGGCACCGCCCGTTTTGATGTTTGTTTCTGATATCCTTAATCTACGGGGTAATATTCGCCCGGCAGCCCGCAGACGATAAGGTCATGTTTCGGGGCACGGTAGAAGGGTTCGAACCCATCGTCGGTGACCACGCCACTGTGCTCGATCTTCACGCCATCCTTGGCCCATCTGTCGCCAAGCCATGTGAAACATCCTACTTCGACCGCAAAGCACATATTTTTCACTATTTTCACAGGAGGTACCTTATAGCCCATGGCCGCACTGGCTCCGGCAATAGTGGGCCCCGCATCGCCGGAACGGAGGCCGATCGAATGCCCGACCGAGCCGAAGAAATGCCGACCCGGCTCGGGCCATTTGGGCAGGCGGCCCCACCCGCCCGGGAAGTCTCCTTTTTTCATCCATTCGCTGGTTACGTCGTCGGTGGTGATGCCGGGTTTCACACACTCCGACAGGGCATAGAGGCCGTCGCGGGCGACTTTATAAACGTCTTTCTGGAATTGCGTGGGCTTGTCTCCCACCAGATAGGTGCGGTAGAAACAGGTCCGGTAGCCCTGGAAGCTGACGCCATTTATATCTATAATCACAAAATCTCCCGGCCTTACGATTCTGTCGGTGGGCATGTTCGGCACGCCGTAGCCCGATCTCTCACCGCTGCAAACCACGAAACTCGGCCCTTCCAACTCTTCAGCTCCCAATTTAAAGACTGCATTGGCCGCGACGCCGGCAATCTGCAGCTCGGTCATACCCGGCCGCAAAGCCTTGCAGACCTCCCAATGGGCGCTTTCCGCAATCACGCCGGCCATCCGTAAGCAGTGAATTTCATCCTCGGTTTTAACCTGGGTTGCATCGATCATGGCCGTGAGTCCGTCGCAAATTTTCATGCCTGCACGCTCGAAAGCCTTAATCAGGTGATAGTTGGAGATGTCTATCCCAATGGGCATATCGGCCTTGCCGTGCTTCTCCAACAGGCCTTTGACTTCCGCAACTATTTTGTCCATTTCGCCGGGCACATAATCCGGGTGATCGGGCAGACCTTGCTGAAGGGTGAATGCTTTGGCTGTCTCCAGGACCATTTTGCCTTCAAACCAAGGCATGCGCGCCTGATCCCATGTACCATGGTAATGATCGTGCGGAACATAGGGGAAGCCTTCACCCTCGATCAGCAGGACAAAATGGCCAAGCCGGCGTCTGCAATATTGGTGGAATGAATAATATCCCAGGTAGCGGTGATAGTCGAAGTCGAACAAAATCACTGCCCCAAGGCCGTGTTTCTTGAGTGAAGCCTGCGCCCGTGCCACCCGTTCTTTGCGCATGCGCTCGGGGTTGTAAGGACGATACTCGTAATCCACTGCATAAGGTCCGTTCAGCATTTTAATCCTCCTATTCTCACGTAATTTTATCGGTAACGTTCAAATGGTGGGGCAGACTTTTTGTACTCAAATTATTATTGTAAATACTTGCTGTCAAGAAAAAAACTCAGTGGCTCCCTTCCACACGTGTCTCCAATGCCTGCATACTCCGGCATGTCGGCGGGGAAATCGATTGACAGGTTAGGGCGGACACATGGCGCAGACCGAACGGAACACCTCCGTTGAAAGGTAGCGGTCTCCCCGATCGGGAAAGATGACCACGACGGTGGAGCCGCGCGGCATGTCCTTGGCTGCCTGGATGGCGCCCCACATGGCTGCGCCCGAGCTTATTCCGCAAAACAGCCCTTCACGAAGGGAAAGGTCGCGGGTGCTGTAGAAGGCGTTATCGTCGTTGCAACTGATGATTTGGTCCAGCCGGCTCGGGTCATAGATCTTCGGGACGATCGCCTCTTTCATATTCTTCAAACCCTGGATACGGTGGTTCAGCGTGGGTTCGACACCGACGATCTTGATCGACGGCTTTTTCTCCTTGAGAAATCGGGAACAGCCCATAAGCGTGCCCGTCGTGCCCATCCCGGCGACAAAAAGATCGACCTCGCCGTTTGTCTGCCGCAGGATCTCCGGCCCGGTCGTATGGTAATGGGCCAGGCAGTTGTAGGGATTATCGAACTGATTGGGCATGAAGTACATATCCCCTTGATATTCCATGATATGGTGCGCCCTTCTGATGGCGCCGTCGGTGCGGTCGCTGCCCGGAGTCAGCTCCAATTCCGCTCCGAGGGCCTGCAAAACGGCCTGTCGCTCCTGGCTCACACACGTCGGCATCGTGAGCTTTATTTTATACCCCATGGCCGCCGCGACCATCGCCATCCCGATGCCCGTGTTTCCGGAAGTGGGCTCCAGGATCGTTTTCCCCGGAACCAGCTTTCCGGAAGCGACGGCATCCTTGAGCATGTAGTACGCCGGACGGTCTTTGACCGAACCGCCCGGGTTGGAACCCTCAAGCTTCGCCATGATCCGCACCCCGGTCTTCTTGGAATCCCAAAGATTGATGATCTCAACCAGAGGGGTGTTTCCAATCGCATCCAATACGCTCATTGTCGTTCTCCTTATGATTTCCAGTGGTATGTATTCACCGAGCCGGTAATGCATATCACATATTTTGGAAAGAACATCAATGATTGTGATTTGGCGTTTTGAGACACGATGGTTGGCCTTGAAATCCAATCGCTACGCTGGCATACTTTCACAAGTGATTTCCGTATCAGAAGGGGAGGGGGCATGAATCGATACTGGCTTATTGTGGGCTGCCTGTTTGCCGGCCTTGTCGGTATGCCGGGCGGTCCGGTCCCGGCCAAAGCGGCCGGGGACTATGAGGCGTGCGCGACAATCGACGATGATGCCCTGCGGCTGCGCTGCTACGACGAGGCGGCGGGACGCAGGCCCAAGGGATCGGCCCCACCGGCTGCAACGGCCGCGGTCCCTCCCGCGCAAACAAAGCCGGCTGCGGCGCTCCGGCCCTCAATCCTTTCCCGGATGTGGCAGCTCGACGATGAAAGCCGCCGGCACCGGTTCGCCATCATGCCGTACCGGCAGAATTACCTCCTCCCTTACACGTACAATTTCACCCAGGAAAAGCAAACCTACGAAGCGGCCAACCCGGGAACGGAGATCCAGGACGCCGAGGCAAAATTCCAGCTCAGCCTGAAGATGAAGCTCTGGGAGGACATCCTGGGGACCGACATGGACCTCTGGGCCGCCTATACGCAAGTCTCCTTCTGGCAGATCTACAATTCGGAGTTCTCCTCGCCATTCCGCGAGACGAACTACGAACCCGAGATTCTTCTCAACTACCGCACCGACAAGGACCTCTGTGGTCTTCTGCGGAGCCGCTTCATCCAGGTCGGCCTCAACCACCAGTCCAACGGGCGCGGCAAGCCGCTCTCCCGGAGCTGGAACCGGTTCACGGCCAACTTCGGTTTCGAGCGGGACGATTTAACCCTCATTCTCAAGACCTGGGCCCGCCTCCCCGAGAAGGAAAGCCAGGACGATAACCCGGACATCACTTCCTACCTCGGCTACGGGGAGATCTGGGCGGGAACGGTCTGGAGGGATTACCGCCTTGGACTCATGTTCCGGAACAATCTCCATTTCGACGAGAATCGTAGCGCACTGCAGTTCGAGGTGAGCTTTCCTCTGATCGAGCATCTCAACGGCTACATCCAGTATTTCAACGGATACGGCGAGAGCCTCATCGACTACAACCACTTCACGAACCGCATCGGCGTCGGCGTGATAGTGAAGGACTGGTAGAATGCACGGAATGGACCACGGCACGCATGAGATGCACGAGAAACATGACGGACACAAAGGAATGACACACATGGAGCATGCGGGTCCGGCAAGCGGCAGCCACCACGCCCATATGGTTGCGGACTTCAGGAAGCGCTTCTGGATATCTCTGATCGTGACAATCCCCATACTTGTCCTGTCGCCTATGCTACAGTCCTTCCTGGGATTCAGGGAAGCCGTAAGGTTTTCCGGGGACGTATATCTTCTCTGGTTTCTTTCCTCGGTTGTCTTTTTTTACGGCGGCTGGCCTTTCCTGAAAGGCATCTTCGAGGAGCTGGCAAAGAAACAGCCCGCAATGATGACCCTGATCGCCGTGGCGATCACAACAGCCTATGCCTACAGCAGCATTGTCGTATTCGGTCTCAAGGGAAAAGTGTTCTTCTGGGAACTTGCCACCCTGATCGACATCATGCTTCTGGGGCACTGGATCGAGATGAAATCCATCATGGGTGCATCGAAAGCCCTTGAGGAACTGGCGAGGCTCATGCCCTCCACCGCCCACAAAGTCCTGCCCGATGGGAGCACCCGGGACGTATCCCTGGATGAACTCAATACGGGCGACAGGGTCCTCATAAAGCCGGGGGAGAAGGTCCCCGTGGACGGCGACGTGGTGGAAGGACAAACATCCGTAAATGAGGCCATGCTCACCGGGGAATCAAAACCAGTGGCGAAAGAGCAGGGAGGCACGGTCATCGGAGGATCGATCAACGGCGAGGGCTCCATTACCGTGGAGGTCAAGAAGACCGGCAAGGACTCCTTTCTCTCCCAGGTCATAGAACTCGTCAGACAAGCCCAGGAGAGCAAATCCAAGACCCAGGACCTGGCGAACAGGGCCGCACTCTGGTTGACCATCATCGCCCTCGGCGGAGGGGCCATAACCCTGTTCGTCTGGTTGGCCGTCATGCAGATGAACTTTGCCTTCGCCCTCGAGCGGATGGTCACCGTCATGGTGATCACCTGCCCCCATGCTTTGGGGCTTGCTGTCCCGCTTGTTGTTGCCGTTTCCACCGCCCTTGCCGCCGGAAACGGTCTGCTGATACGGAATCGGGCGGCGTTTGAAAGGGGCAGAAATATCCAGGCCATCATTTTCGATAAGACGGGAACCCTGACCCAGGGGAAATTCGGCGTCACCGATACGATCATTTTTTCAAACGGCATCCAGGAGGCGGAACTCCTTAAATATGCCGCATCCGTGGAATCGCGGTCGGAGCATCCAATAGCGCAGGGGATTGTCTCCTCGTCAAAGGAAATATTTCCGGTTGAAGGCTTCAAGGCCATCCCCGGCAAGGGGGCCGAGGGAAGAGTAGTCGGCAAAGAGGTGAAAGTCATCAGCCCCGGCTACCTTCGGGAAAAAGGGATCACCCCGAATGATGGAAGGATCGAAAAGCTCGGTTCCCAAGGAAAGACCGTGATTTTTGTGATGATAGACGGAGAGCTGAAGGGCGCCGTTGCCCTTGCGGATATCGTCAGGCCCGAGTCCAGAGAGGCCATCTCACGGCTCAGGGAAATGGGCGTCCGATGCATGATGCTCACCGGCGACAACAAACTCGTTGCCAAGTGGGTTTCCGATGAAATCGGGCTTGACGACTATTTTGCGGAGGTCTTGCCGCATCAGAAGGCCGAGAAGGTCAGGGAGGTCCAGTCCCGGGGGCTGATCGTCGCCATGACTGGGGACGGGGTGAACGACGCCCCGGCCCTGGCGCAGGCGGATGTGGGGATCGCCATCGGAGCAGGCACCGATGTGGCGGTGGAGACGGCGGATATCGTTCTCGTAAAGAGCAACCCTCTGGATGCGGTGGCGATACTCGGCCTGTCGCGTGCGACTTACAGAAAGATGATCCAAAATCTCGCCTGGGCCACGGGATACAACGCCTTTGCCATTCCCCTTGCAGCGGGCGTACTGTATAAGTTCGGCATTCTCCTGACCCCTGCCGTGGGTGCGGTTCTCATGGCCTTGAGTACGGTGATCGGGGCGATCAATGCGCGATTCCTGAAGGTGGTCAAGTGAGTGCTCGAGCGCGGGAAGACGGCCTGATGGCCCGTTCCGCAATTTGTGGCAAAAAGAATCCGGAGCAAATAAATCGGAGGTTGCAGGATGACTCCAGAAAATGTTGGTCAGAACCAGGATGGCATCTGGGAGATAGTAAAAGTGGTGCCCGAAACCCATGATATCTACACGGTCTATCTCAAGGGGCCTGCTGAGAAATTTGCCGGTAGAAAGGCAGGTCAGTACCTCACCGTCAGTATGCTGGGGCCCAATGGATGGAGTCAAGCACATCCGTTCACGATCTCCTGCGCTCCTGAGGATTCCATTTTATCTCTGACGATTCGGAAGCAAGGTGAATTCACATCCGCCATTCCAGATCTGAAGCCGGGAATGCCACTAAAATGTATGGGTCCATTCGGTGTTTTTTGTCAGAATATAGATAGCAAACCCGTGATAGTCATGATGGCGGGAGGGGTAGGTATTACACCTTTTCTAAGCGTACTGAGGCATTTCAGAAATACCAGCGCAGGCAATAACGTGATGTTCTTCTGGGTGAATAAGACGATTGAAGAGGTCTTCCGTTTCGATGAGATCAAAGAGATGACCCAAAATCTGGACCTTACCGTTGTTCACTGCTTGAGCCGTGAAAATGACGCCCAGCGCTACTTTCAGTCGCATTATGCCCGTGTGCAATACGAGAAAGGTCATTTGAGCGGGGAGGGCATGGAGTGACTAAGGGTGTTGCCTTCTATCTCTGCGGCCCGCCTCCCATGATGGAATCTGCCCTGAAGGAGCTTGGTGCGCTTCATATTGATCAATCGGAAGTGGAACAGGAAAGGTTCACCTGGTAGCGCACCGCCCAGGTTGAACAGAACGGCGTCGTATCTCTTTTCAATACCGAACCGTGCACCGTTCATTGCAGTTGGAAACCGGGGTCCCTCTGCTCGGACACGGGCGGTTTTCTTTTCACGACTCCAGGTCCTTTTTCATGCTTTCGTATTCATCTCTGGTAATCTCGCCCTTGGCGTACCGTTTTTTCAGAATATCGAGCGGCTTCTCGTCGGATACACCCGGATGTCCCTTTGATTTTGTACCCATGACGACCAGATAGACAACCCCCACAATCAGGATGAGGAAAACCAGCATCCCCATAAACATCCCCCCTCCATAGCCGTAATACATCATGTTGTCCCAGCCGCCCCCCGGGCTGTGATGCCACCCGCCTTCACAGGCCGTCAAAGGCAGTAAAAGAGACAACGCGACAAAAAAACATCGTTTGCTCATCGGTAGAATCCTCCCTTATTCAACTGCGTCAAAGGCAAGCCGCAATTTCGCTTCGATGAACTCTGCAATGGCGCCGAGTTCCGCGTTATCGATCATTTTCATTGCAACCGTGGGTTTGATCACGGAGAGCACGGTCCTATCGCCCTTTTCATAGACGATGACGTTACAGGGAAGCATCAATCCGATGTTTTCCTCGGCGAGAATGGCCTTGAAGGCATTGGGCGGGTTGCACGCGCCCAGGATGATGTATTTTCTGAAATCGATACCCAGCTTCTCCCTGAATTTTTCTTTGACATCGATCTCCGTCAGTATCCCGAATCCTTCCTTTTTGAGCGCCTCGGTCACCCGTTCAACGACACGCTCATAAGGAATATCCAACTCTTTTGTAAAGCCGTAACGGATCATCTGTATCCTCCTGGTGTCTCCCTGCCATAATCCCGGAGGCCGCGATGTGGCTCTACCTCCGGGATAAAATGACGTTCAGCCCGGTTGAAGTTCGGCCGGGATCCCTCCCTAAGGCTAATAGGCGGATCGCATGTAGCCCGTAGACTTGTCGATAAGGATCTTATCGACGAGGTCGTTCTTGGTGGTCCGTATCTCCGCTTCGAAGGCCTTCCCGACATCCTTGATTTTTCCGAGTTTCAAGTTTGGATTTCTGGAAGATTTGAGGTAATCTTCCATCATGGCCTTCGCCTCCTTCTGGTCGATGGATTTTCCATGCAACGGGTGTTGCGTGCCGTAGCCGGGGCCATATCCTCCCATCATCCCGGGGCTCATGCCATAACCAGGTCCATATCCACCCATCATGCCCGGTCCCATGCCGTAGCCGTAACCATATCCTCCCATCATCCCGGGGCCCATGCCATAACCAGGTCCGTATCCACCCATCATACCCGGTCCCATTCCGTAGCCGTAACCGCGGCCTCTGTGCCGCAGGCCCCTGCTGAATCCATAGCCGCCCATCCGCAAGGCATGTTCGAACATCACCAGGTGCCATCTGCTCTGAAGGAGAATGGAATTCAATGCGTGGGCTGTGTCGCGATCTTCCGCATTCTTCACCAGCCATTCATAACGGGGCAATAAATCGGCTTCCATTTTTACGCTGAGCTCATAAGCATCCGTCAGCGTCTTGGACGGCACGACCGGTGAAGGCTCCCCGTCAGAAGTCAAACCGTATGCCGCGAATAATTGCCCAATCCAGTCGATGTGGTTCTCTTCCTGAGGGATGACCAGCATGTACGGCATGTAAGCGTTGAATTTCTCCTGATCGGAAACATATTGGGCCAATGTCTGTTTCTCCATGGTGAGGATTTCCCTGAGCTTCTGAACCCATTCCGCGTTCTTGGGCGTCGGAAGCTTCGGAGGGATTTCCACCAAATCCCATCCCCCCATCATTCCCGGTCCCATCATTCCGGGACCCATGCCATAGTAACCGGGGCCACTTCTGTCGGGCTGGCCCTGAACGGTAACGGGGCAAAGGGCGAAGGTCAGTGCAAACAAAAGCGAACCGACGAAAAGGATCTTTTTCATAAAGCGCGTCTCCTTTCTGATCGATGCTGGTTTACATCTAAAACAAAAATTAACTTACTTAGGGAAGAGAAAACAATGATAGTCAAACGGAAGTTTAGTGGGGGGGCGAAACTATTTCTTTGAGCGCTTGCTTCGATAAGACATTGAGATCGCCGTAATAAAATAAAGTATTCCCCGCTTTCGACCGATATAGTAGGAGAATTGAACTGATTCCTTGGTTTTGGTTCGTTTGGACGTCCTTGAGTTGTGCGGCAGACGTACCGCAGCGGCAAAGACCGGCCCGATATCGGCAGGGCGTCCGGGTCCCGGCATCCGATAACAAACAGACAGACTATGGATCAAACGAGGTGGAGGTATGAAAAACATCAAGCTCAGCACGAAGCTCATCGCAGGATTTCTATTCGTGGCCTTGATTTCGGGGGTCGTAGGCGTCGTGGGGATCTATTATCTGAGGCAGATCACGAATGCGGATCGGGAACTCTACACCTTCAACACGGTGCCGCTGGCCAGTATCGGGTCGCTCGGCGCCAACTTCCAGGAGGTTCGCGTCCTCTTCCGGGACGTCATCGAGTAACAGGACGATAACCGGCGGAAAGAGAAGATGACCCAGATCGATCAGCTCAGGCGGGAAAACGCCGAGAGCCTGAAAAAGATCGAGGCATCGGCCAACACGCCGGAGAAGAAGAAACTCCTGGAGAATTTGAAGAGCGGCCTCGCGGCGTACGGCAAGGCGATGGACAAGATGAGCGGTTCGATCAATTCGGGCATGGCCGAGGTGGCCAAGGGGGTCCTGCAGACGGACGGTCTTCTCGCGGCGCGCCAGCTCAACGACGCGATTTCCAAACTTTTCGACGCCAGTGTGGCCGAGGCCGGCAGGACATCGGAAAAGAATGCCAGCCTGGCGACCCGCTCCGGCATGATCAGCATGGCTCTGACGGGCGTCAACGTCATCGCCGCGATTCTCTTCGGTTTCCTGCTGACCTTCATTACCACCCGTCCCATCAATCGCGCCATTGGCGGATTGATGGGATCGGCAGACCAGGTGGGGGAGGAGTCGTCCCAGGTGACGGCGGCGAGTCAACGTCTGGCAGAGGCGGCTTCTCAACAGGCTGCTTCGCTGGAGGAGACGTCGTCCTCGCTGGAGGAGATGTCCTCGATGACCAAGCACAGCGCGGATAACGCCAATCAGGCCAAGGCGATGATGAACGAGGCAAAGGCGGTCTTCCAGGGGGCAAACACCCAGATGACAAACCTTGCCGAGGCGATCGGCCAGATCACCAGATCGAGCGAGGAG
>VFSW01011381.1_pt1 | contig 12520 bp, 9 predicted proteins | sample 5358111 | NCBI WGS metagenome assembly VFSW01 (sample SAMN11554181, study PRJNA540505) | mine drainage metagenome | isolation source: sediment from site ElyBrook_90M | place: USA: Ely Copper Mine, Vershire, VT | collected 2017
GGGGGTCCAAAAAACGAACCGCGACGGTGGGCTCGCCCGGCGGCACGGTAACGCTGACGAGTCCGCGCGAACCGCGCGGAAACGTCCGCGCCGGCGCGTCGTCGATGTACGCCTGCCAGTTGGGAAAGGAAAAAGTATGGAGCGATACGTCGGTCGGCTGCGTCACGGAAACGCGCAGCGTGTCCGCGAGTAGACCATCGTTCACGACCTGAATGAGCGGCGCATTGCGCGCCGGGTCGGGGGCAGGCACGCTGGGCTTGACCACCGGCGCGTAAATCGACTCCGCATCCTGCGCCGTCGCCGGCACAAACTCGCGCGTCCAGCCCCAGCCCATCTGCGCGACGACGTAATCGGAATCGCTGGAACGCAGCAGGTTGACTTGCGCGTCGGTCAGCGGAAATGTTCGCACCGGCAAGTTGGTGACGCCGAGCGCGATGAGCGCGACGCTTGCCAGACCGTAGACGGCAGGCGACGCGTTGAATCTCGATACCGCTGCCGCAAGCCATTTCGCGCCGACGCCGAGCAGAAACGCGATGCCAATGCCGGCGAGTATCTGAAAGCGCCACGGGAATTGCATAAAACGCAAGGTCGGAATCGCGTACCATAGCGGCGCAGAGAATGTGAGCGTCATGAAGATGGACACGACGACGACGAGAGCGAAGAATAAAACGTGAGGCGTGGTGAGTATTGCGTGTTGCGTATTGCGTGACGCGCGCCAGACGCCGCGACGGAACGCGATGACAAGCGCGGCGATGCCGACTGCCAGCGCGAGCAGCGTTTGCGGGAAACCAAACGCGTGTTTCAATACTTCGCTCTGCGGCAGATACCCGTACGCCAGCGCGGGCGCGAAGAAATCGGCTAGCCCGACCAAGCGGTTGACGAGAAACCGCGCGACGGACGCCGGTCCGACGTACACCAGATTCAGTTCCGCTAGCGCCGGCAGCCAGTAGAACGCGCTGAGCGCGAGCGCGAGCAGGACCGCGCCGGCGGAAGCGAGCAGTGCTTTCCAATCGCGCCGCGCCGCAAAGAGAAATAGAACGTACGCGAGCAAAAGCGCGGCAAAGAGCATCGCCGTCAGGTGGTGCGCGAGGATGACTGCCGCGAACGCGAGCGCGGCGAGAATAACTGAAGGATGAAATAAAGAGCCAGGCACTTCGTCTTCATCCTTCCGCCTTCCGCCTTCAGCCATGCGGAACGCCCACAGTGCGAGCGGCAGCAGCGCCATCGCCAGAAATTCGGGAAAATTGCCGCGCACATACGCATCGGATAGCAGGTACGGCAAGTACGTGTAGGCGATGGCGGCGACGAACGCGGGCGCATCGCCCAAGAGATCGCGCGCGAAAAGAAACATGGAGCACGCGGCGACTAGGAACCCCAGCGCAATCGACAATTTGATTGAGGCGATATAGCCCGCGCCGGCAAGGTGAAACAACTCGCTCAGATAGTACGCCAACGGCGGATAGTAATTCAGCACCGGCAGTCCATAGCCGTAACCGGAAAGCGGAAACCAACGCGGATAAAGAATGCCGGCGCGCAGCGCGCGGTCGAGTTCAAAGAGCCGATAAAGATGGATCATGCCATCGGACGACGCGAAAAATCCGTCTTGCGCGAGAGAGATCGCGGCAGGCACCGGCACGAGCGCGAGAAGCGCGAGCCACCGGCGGCGCATCTACTTGACACTCACTTGGGTCAGCACGATTTTGTCCGACGAATCAATCGGCAGACGCGCGCCGCTGCTCGACAAGTACATTCCAATTTCGATGGAGTAATCGCCCGGCGGCAGATCGGCGGGGACCTTGAGCGGGTGGCGATCGCGCACGGTCTCGCCGGCATTCCAGCGATTGGTGGGATACAATCCCTGCGACGGCGGACTGTCAAAACCGGCGACGACGCGCCCGCTCGCATCGACCAGATGCACGAAAACGGTGTACGCGTCTGGCAGCGCGTGGTCGGCGCGCCAGAAGAGATCGAGATTCAGCGGCTGTCCGCGCGCCGCGGCGTTCGCATCGCCGCTCCAACCGAGGAACGTGATCGCGTCGCCGACGCGCGCGCTTGCCGCGTGCGTGATACTCCCGCCGGTGAAATCGCCGACGCGGATCGTGCCGAGCGACACGGTATGCGGATGGTTGTCATCGCGTGACCCGGTCGCCAGATTATACTCGTACCAGCTCAGGTCAAGATTGTACAACCCGGCAGGCGCGTCCGCCGGCAAATTGATCGACCATGTATCGCGGTAATATTCACCCAACTGGTACCAGCGATAAGTTTCAAAATATTTAGTGCCGGGGAATCCGTCGTAATCGCCCCAGAGCCGTCCGCTGACGTCGGTCACATGTAGCGAGGCGGAATACATGGGATACATTCGCTGGTCAGCGCGATAATAAACCAGAACGCGCGTCGGCTTGCCCGGCTGCGGCGGGTCGGGTTCGAGGTCATAGCCCAACACCTGGACTTGATCGACGATGTTCGCATTTTGAAGACGATAGCGCGGCTGCGGCGCTTGCAGCAGCGGCAGCGGGACCGCCTGCACCGAGCGCGGCACGCCGGGCGTGGTCACTTCGGGCGTGAATTGTACCCAGTAGAAGGGACGATTCTGCGTATGCGCGTTCTCCAACAGCGTGAAGAATTGCCGATCCAACACCGGCGAAACGTTGGCGATGAGCAGGTCAGGGCGCTGATTTTCGACAAACTGAAAATAGCGCATCGGCTGCGAAACTTCCCAGGGCGCGAGCACGACAGCATTGGGCGCAAGGTGATCGTTCAAGACCGCCTGCGCGTAATCACGCGGCGCATAGTTGGCGCTTTCGTCGAGCCGCGGATAGTTGGCGGCTAGCGCGCTGAGCGGCAGTGCCAGCGCGGCAAGCGCGATGACGGCGGGCGCAGCGCGAGGTGCGCGCCGCGACCACTGCATCAGCGCGTCAAGCCAAAAGCCGATCCACACGGCTAGAATGAAATACGCGAGCGAGAAATAGTAGACGGTCGAAATGCCGCGCAGATAAAACGCGATGAACGCGACGCCGCCGCCGTAAACGGCTAAAATCGCAAATAGTCTGCGATCGCGCTGAAACGAGATGACCGCACCCAGCGCGGCGAGCGCGAGACCGAGCGCGCCGAATTGCTGAAGGAGAAGACTCCCGGCAACATCGGTGCGGCTGGCTTGTTCGGTGTTCGACGTGAACCCAAGTTTATAACTGTTGTCCAAGCCGGTAACGAAACCCAGGAACGCTTGCGGCGTGTTGATCCAGTACGCGGTGACGGTTCCTTTGAGAATCGCGTCCTCTCTGCCATACAGTTTCAAGTTGTCGGGGTTTTGTTGCGAGATGAAATAATTCGCGCGGAGCGGGAGGTAGCCGTAGAGCAGCAGCGGCGCGAGCGCCAACAGCGCGCCCAGCGCGAACATTTTCCGATTCAAGCGCGCGCGGTTGAGCCAGACGACCAGCACGAACGCCGGCGCGGTGAAAAGAATGACGTGGTGATTGGTCAGCCCGAGACCGAAGACGAGCGCCAACGCGTAGAAATCGCGCGGCATGCCGGCAGCGTGCCACCGCAGCGCAAGGAGAAGCGCCAGCACGCCGAGCAGCAGATGCAGCGAGTACGGTTTAGTTTCGAGCGCGCCGCCCCACATCGAAGGAATCAGCGCGAAGATCAGCGTGGCTAGAACCGCGGGCACGCGCGCGCCGATCACGCGCCGCGCCACCGCGTAGACCAGCGGCACAGCCAGCGCGGCGCACACTACCGAGAGCAGATTAACGCGGTACGCGACGTCGCCAAGGGGGAAGAAGGTGAAGAGCTTGCCTAGCAGAATGTAGAGCGGATAGCCACTGGAGTGCGGCACGCCCAGGATGGACGCCATGTACTGGAACTCGCCGCTGTCGCCGTCGAGCACAGTCGGCGGCATCGTGCGCCAGTACAGCACGAACGCCGCTGCAAAAAGCACGATCTGCGTCGATAAATCTGGGTGTCGGGTGAATTCAGTTCTGGCGCGATTGGCAATCCGATTCACACGCCGTATTATAGACTTGACGAACCAAAATGCCAAATCGACGGCGCATAACGCTCAGAGGAGGTCTCGACACATGTGTTCCCAGACACGCTGTTGCATGGCGGGCGCTGCGCTTGACTGTGGGGCGAACGGATATATACTACAGCAAGAAGGAGAGTATAAATATGTCATCTACAGCAATTGCTACAGTAACAAAGATGCTGGAGTCTTTGCCAGAACCCGCGCAAGACCAAGTGGTAGAACATCTCCGCCAGTACCTTGAAGACCTGCAAGACGAACTGCAATGGAATACCCTCTTCAAGAAAACGCAGACACAACTTGTTGCCGCAGCACGACGCGCCAAGCAGGAGATTGCTCAAGGTCTTGCCAAACCGATGGACTATGACCAATTATGAACTCCGCAACCTTGCCCTCTTTTTGGTCATGCTACGCGCGTTTGGATGAAACTACCAGACGCAGTGCGAGAAAAGCATACCGCTTGTGGGCAGAAAATCCTTATCACCCCTCCCTGCACTTTGTATCAATCGCGAAGAAGATATCTGGTCGGTGAGAGTAACGCGTGGCTATCGTGCTGTTGGTGTGTATGAGGGTGATACGGTCACGTGGTTTTGGGTTGGTAGGCATGACACTTATGAGCGGTTCTTCTCGTAGGAGAAGAAACTAACCCGATGCGCGTCTGGGAACACGCACCACGACAACGGCGGGGCGGCTAGCAAACGGCAGTTGCCTTCAATTCGTCCGCCGTTGCGTGGCGCTTTAGTGTTCATGAACAACGCGGACAGGGCTTGGTTGAGTACGCGCTGCTGTTGATCCTAATCGCCATGCTCCTCATTGTGATACTCGCCATCTTTGGAGGTCAGGTCGTCAATACCTACAGCCAAATCAGGAGCAACTTGGGCTCTCTGCCCTAACCCGGACCAGCCGAAACCAAGAAACTAATGCGTCCGCGTCAGCCGTTCCTACCCTGGGGAAAGGGATGCGTCTGTATTGATCCACGTCATTTCTGCGCCACCAGGGAGAGCACGCGACTAGTCCACTCAAATCCCTGCGCGGTCTCGAAGGATCGCAATGACTGACGCACCTCGGCGTGGAACTTTTCCCGTGACTCTGGCGATAGCGCTGCCAGTTCCGCAAAGACGAGCGGCGCGGCGGCGGCATAGTCGATGAAGGCATCGACGTTCGCCAACCGAAGTTGATGCGCGTCCGCTTGCACTTGCGCGTCTGAAAACCCCGCCGACTTTGCCAGCTCACTCATCCCCGCTTCGGTCGCCACCTTCACGCGAAAATTATAAGCGCGTTGCGATTGAGCGCGCGCCAGCGCCAACGCGCCGCCGGCATCTGCGGTGCGGTACTTGGACAGAATGTCGACCACCACCTTGTGCGGTGTATCCACGTTCGGCGTTTCCGCATTGATCGCCCATTCATGGACGACCAACGTTCCGCCCGGCAGCAAGACCCGCGCAAACTCGCGCATCACCTTGGCAGCATCCGTGTGGTGCAGCGCGAATTGCGACAGCACGGCGTTGAACTGCGCGTCCGGAAAATCGAGCGCTTCCAAATCCCCCACGCGAAATTCGCATTGCGTGAATCCGAACTGCTCCGCCTTGCGCCGCGCCAGCTCCAGCATCTTTTCCGCGGCATCCACGCCCATCATCTTGCCAGTTTTTCCCACGCGCGCCGCGCCCAACAGCGCGACCAGCCCCGTGCCGGTGCCGGCGTCCATGACGCGCCAGCCCGGGCGCAAATCGATCAGCTGGATCATGCGCTTGGCAATCGGTCGAAAGACCGGCACGACCGCGCGTTCGTACGCCGCCGCGAGCGCGTTGTAATTTTCCGTGAGCGTAGCCCTGATCTGTTGTTCGTCCATTGATGGCTCTCTTTTCGTCCGCAGGATCGCCGCAAAGTATAAAGGGGTTCGCGGCGAGTGTCAACCGAGTGGGCGTCACTTTGGTTTGTCTGCCGCGACGTTGTGTGATAAAATATCACCAACTTCCCCGGAGCATTTATGCCTGACTGGATTCTTCTGCTACCGATTCTCTTCCCGCTCGTCGGCGCGCTCGGATTCACCGTCGCTCAATCTAGAATCCCGGCGCGGGTGCGTCCCTGGCTGCCGATCCTTTTCGTTGCGATTGAAATCATCGCGATTCTGGTCAATATCGCCCCCGGCAATCACACTCTGATCATCTCGACTTGGAATCTCGCGGCGTTCTCGATTGTGTTTCAGATCGACGGCATCACGCTGCTGCTGTTGCTCACCATGTTCGTTCCGCTCGCCGCGCTGTGGCTCATCGCACCGCCGCGCGCGCCGCTGGCGCTTCTGCCGATGCTCGTCCTCACCACCGCCATCGTCCTGACGACCGCGGCGAATCTGATGACCGTCTATCTGGCGTGGGCGCTGCTGGACGTAGCGATCTTCGCATGGCGGCTCGCCTTCGACATCGAGAGAGAAACCGCGTGGCGCACCTTTGCGGTGAGCCAGGTCGCCGCGTTCGCGCTGCTCGCCGGCGCGCTGCTGCTTGGCGTCGATCGCGCGGCGGACAGCGCGCTGATGGTCGGGCTGGCGTTATGGGCGCGGCTGGCGCTGTTCCCGTTTCATTGGACGCTGCCCGCGCACGGAAGCGACCCGTACGATGTGTGGCTCGCGCGCGGCGTGCCGCTGCTTGCCGCGTCGAACCTGTGGCTGCACTGGTCGACCTTGCGCGTCGACGCGCCGCTGACACTGATCGGTTCGCTCTCCGCCGCCGCGATGATCGCCGCGGCAATCTGGATTTGGCGCGAGGAGCAGCCGTCACGCGCCGCGGTCGTGAGCGCCGCGCACGCGCTGGCTTTTATTCCGCTCGCCATCGTGTTGGGCGGCGATGCCGGACTGGCGTTCGCGCTTTGGCTCGCGCTCGGAACGATTATCGCCATCGCGTTGTTTGAGGTTGCGCTGCGTTGGCGCGCGGAAAATCGCAATCGCTATCCGCGTCTGATCTGGTTCGCCGGCATTCTCGCGCTCGCCGGGCTTCCGCTCACGCCGGCGTTCCTCGGACGCGTGGGCGTCTACGTCTCGCTCTGGGAGAGCGGACAGTGGCTGCTGCTCCTGCTTGCCGGCGTCACGACGATGCTAACACTCGCGCCGCTGTGGAATCTCGGTTTCGATCTCAATGGCGCGGAAAAACGCGAGCCGACGCGCCGGGAATACGCCGGGCTGGCGCTGCTCGTCCTGGCGAGCGCGGCTCTGGCGTTTGCGCCGATGTTGATCGCGCACGCGCTCGCGCCGAATGTGGGCGACGCGGCGGAGCGCGCGATCGACCGCGTGATTCGCACCAGCGACGCGCTGGGCGTCGCGATTGGTTTTGCGATGCTGTTCTTGCCGGTCGTCGGCGCGTATTTTTTGCGAATTCCCGCGCGCCGTTTTCATCCTCGCACCGGTTCGCTGATTCTGCGCGCCGCGCGCTTGATCGATCTAGATTGGCTCGCGCGCGCGCTGACCCGCGTCGGTTATCAACTTGGCGCGCTCGCGCAAAGCGCATCGACCATCGCGGAAGAAAATCCAACGGTCTGGATTCTGTTCGCGGGTCTCTGGGTTGCCATCTTCATTTCGATAGTTCGCTGACCGGAACTTTTTCCCAACGCCCAACGTCTCTATTTCAAAAGGAGGCAACATGTTCAACAAATTCAGTCTCGCCCTCGCGGCGGCAATGCTCGTGGTCGCGGCGGCGCTCATCGTCTCGCACGTGGGCGCGCTCATGCTCGCGCCCAGTCCGGCGCTGGCGGGCAGCGGTTCGCTGCAAACCAGCACAACCGATTCTTTCGCCGGCGTCAGCGTCAGCGGCACCGGGAAAGTTAGCGTCAAGCCGAATATCGCGACGAGCAGTATCGGCATTGAAGTGACCGCGACGACGCTGGCGGACGCGACCAGCCAAGCCAACACAAAGATGGCTGCGGTGATCGCTCAGGTCAAGAGTCTCGGCGTCGCCGACAAGGACATCCAGACGGTCAACTACAACGTTCAACCGATCACGGAACAGCCCCGACCGAACGGCGGGACGCCGCGGATCACCGGTTACAACGTCAACAATCAAGTCAGCGTGACCGTCCGCAAGATCGACGACCTCGGCAAGATTCTGGACGCGGCGGTTGCCGCGGGCGCGAACAACATTTACGGCGTGTCGTTCAGCATCGATGACCCCACGCCGTACCAGCAGCAAGCGCGCGCCGCAGCGGTCAAGGACGCGATGGACAAGGCGAGCCAACTCGCGAAAGCCGGCGGCGTGACGCTGGGCAAGATCATTTGGATCAGCGAAGGTTCGATCGCGCCTAGCCCGGTTTTCCGCGCGGCTGCCGCACCATCGTTCGCCAACGCCGCCGTGCCGGTCGAGACCGGTCAACTGGAGATCGATGTCTCGGTCGATATGCGCTTCGCGCTGCCGTGAGACGAAGAACTCACAGAAGGATGACAAAAAGACTTTTGTGGAATTCTGTGGCAAAAAACGGGCGAGGATAATCCTCGCCCTTGTCTTTTGGAGGGAGCGTATGTTCATTCGTCTTGGGGTAATCTCAATCTGCGTTTCGCTTCTCGCCGCGTGCGCGCCCTTCAGCGTGCCGGTCTTGCCGATACAACCCGCCGCGACCCAGCCACCGGCGGCAACTCCAACCGCGTCGCCCATCGCCGCGCCCGGCGCGAGCGGAGCTGTCGGATATTTGGCGGGGCGCGTGACCGTCGGTCCGCTGCAACCGGTGGAACGCGTCGGAGTGCCATCGCCCATTCCGCCGCCAGAGGTCTTCACGTCGCGGTCGATCAACATCTTCAAACCCGACGGCGTGACGCTAGTGGTCAATGTCAAGTTCAATGGCGATGGAACGTACCGCGGCGCGCCGCCGCCGGGCGTTTACGTCGTTGCCCGCACGCGCACCGGCATCGACCGCGCGCGCGAGTTGCCCGTGACGATCACGATTGAGAGCGGCAAGACGGTGCAGGTGGATGTGAGTATTGATACGGGGATAAGGTGAGGGCAGCAGCGCTACAGCCCTTTGCAATGGCACGCGGACGGGGGGTCAGGCTGACTCTCATTTGGTAATTATTGGGAAGAAAAGATAGTAGTGAGGAATGACCCAACGACCGAAATAGTTCGAGACCTTGCCACCTACTTTTCTGAAAGATCCGCCTATGTACACTTCGTCGGCTGTTGTTGCAACTGCCCAAACCCAGGGATCACCACCAATAATCGGATCGAAGGTAACACCACTACCCAAAGCCGACCAGTTGTATCCATCCCACTTTGCTATGCCGCTTGCATTTGCTGCACCTGCCGTTGTAAAAGTTCCACCGACATATAACTCAGTCGCCCGATTGGCAATTGACACAATATAGCCATTGCCAACTCCGTTGCCTAGCGGAGACCACGAAGTGCCGTTCCACTTAGCAATAGAGTTTGCCGCTACATCCCCAGCGGTTGTGAAATCACCGCCGATGTACACATCGTCCCCATTGATTGCAATTGCAAAGACGGTGGGACCACAGACAGAACAACCAACACCATTGCCCAACGCGTGCCAATTGCTTCCATCCCATTTCGCAATTCCATTAACAGTAATACCACCTGCCGTAGTGAAGCTTCCTCCAACGTAGACATCGTTTCCACTGATTGCAATTGCATGGACGTATGGAGCTGACCCGCCTACACCACTGCCCAAAGATGACCAATTCACACCGTCCCACTTCGCGATGTTGGAAGCGTATTCGGTGTATGGGCCAGACAATTGCACCGCAAAGTTTCCGCCAGCGTACAAATTGCCGTTGTTATCGGTCGCGACTGCCCAGAAATTTCCAAGGTTGATTATACCTGCTGCATCACTTAGCGGTGACAATATGCCAGATGAATTATTCCATCTTGCCAGACTGCCTGGGTTAGCAGAAGATGATGCCCCGATATACACATAGTTCCCCCAGGTGGCAATCGAATAGACTTCGACTGTACATTGACCGCAAGCAGGAAAGCCATTACCTAGAGGTGACCAGGTTGTTCCATCCCATTTTGCGATCCGATTCGCTGTAATTCCGCCAGCGCTGGTGAAGTTGCCGCCCACGTACACATCGTTATCCTTTGTTGCCAAAGCCCGCACCGATAGATTCATGCCAAGTTGATCAAATCTATCATCCCAGAATACATCGTCTCCAGCAACAAAAGGTGATGCTGGCGCGGCGTTTCCGTTTGCGAGAAGAACATCATATGTGTTCGCAAACTGGGTCATAATAAACATTAAGCAAATAGCAATCACGAAGCGTTTCTTGTACTGCAACATTATTGAGTCAGGCCTCCATCATTGAGACATCACCGCACTCAGAAAAGCACGGCAGAGTAGGCTACCGCCGACCACGCCCGACGTGTCGCGCGGAATGAAGCCACCTGCTAGCTGCCAACCAACTCTGCCAGAAAGCCGCGCGTGTGCGTGGTGAACGTATGCGTGTTCCCCATTCGCGCCTGTTTGTCTATTTTCGCAACACTGAAATACAAATGGGTTTGCATCTAAATGGAATAAAACAACTCTACTGACTGACCATTATAGACGACATCGGGTTTCAAATATCCCCATTTTCCTGCCCATCCATTAATAGTGTCTCGTTCCCACTTCTGAGCCAAGCACAACTCTACGATGAAATTTTGTCCAGGCAATACCTCCGCCTTATCTGAAGCGAAGGGAATGAGAATAGCATGACCTCCGCCCTCTTTTCTGTAGGATGTAAGAAGCGCTAAAGCGGGTAGCCCTAAGCCAGTGTCAGAGTACTTTACTTTCTCAACGCGAATGACATTGTTCCCGCGGTTCGTGAAGCGCACAACAATTCTCTGTGGGTCAGACGCGTCATTGAAGTACTTTGTTGTTATCTCGAATTCCCTAGATATTGCATGTTCCAGTTCCTTATCTTCTTCCAGTTCTGGAGCTGACTTGGGCGGCATACCGTCAGCGACAACATTGGTTTCTTTTTCTTTTAATCTTTCCAGAATCTTGTCAGAGACTCTGGACGCCAATTCTTCAGTTTCTTGGTCAGAACGCAATGCTTGGATGCGGCGAAAGAAAGCGTATGCTCCCGCAAACAGCAAGAAGGCTGGGATTAGATTTGCGATAATATCTAACGCAAATGTACGCGCCAAACTCCACATGTTTTCTTCACTTGGTTTGGTCCCACCAATAATAAAATATGCTACGGTCAGGATGACAATGGCAACGGTAGACGCTAAGAAAGCAAGTGTGTCCAATTCTTTCCATAGGCTCTTCTCTCGGTCGTTGCTCATAACCACCTCCAAATTGAACAAGAATTACAGAAGCTCCGAATGCCCACTTTCGGCTGCAACGGGATGACGGGGAACTCTTAGTCCACAAACCCGCTTGATCGTGGATCATGCAATCCTAATCGATTTCCCGAACAGAATACTTTTGGGAATCAAATCGATTATGAACCTTCCATCCAAAAGCAAAAAGCACCCGCCACCGGAACGCTCCTACTTCACCCAGGATGCGCGCCAAACGACAGGTGCTTTGACCTTGCCTAACAGATCGTAGTAAAGAAAAGACGTCCCGCGAGCGTTCATCTCCACTTCTCCCATGAAGCGAGCAAAACGATTCAGTTTCCCGGGGACTAGATAACTTACAACCCCAATTATATCGCGATTCTTCTGAAAGGCAAGCGTCATATGACCGGAGTGCTACCGCTCCAATGGCATCAATGTCCTATTGCGGCTCACATTCACCCAGGATAGAATACAAGTAGCTGGAGGTGAGCGATGGAACTCTTAATTGCAGGTGCGTTCGTCATCGGCATTTTTGTAGGAATGTTCCTCGGTACGCTTGTCCTTTCGCTGTGCGCGGTGGCAGGACGCGAGGACAATCTACCAGAGCGAGCCGTCATCGCTACGAAATGATCTCGTCGCGGTATTCCGCGCCACCATTGCTGCGCCTTGTGTCCTTTCCCGCGCGATGAGCACGGCGCGCCAACGCGGATCAAATAGTCAGCCGACCTCAAACGAGATCGGCTTTTTTCATTCCTTACTCGAATAACGTTGGATCAGCCACGGAAACACACGGAAACACACAGAAAATTTCCGTGTTCTTCTGTGTGGTTCCGTGGCAACAAAACGAAATACCGCATTACGGACATGAATCCTGAATCACACTCAGCGTCCCCGCCGCGTTGCTCGATACGTAGACGCGCCCGTTCATCACCGCGATCCCATCGCCGCCCTGCGCGCCTTGCGCGCCGATGGACAGCACCGCGAGACTTGCCAGCGTCGTCGCGTCGCGCACGTCGATTTGGTTCACGTCGCCCCGCACGACGAAAAGATGATTCGTGCTCGGGTTGAACGCGAGCGCGTACGGAACCTGCGCCAGCGTCACGCTCTTGACGATTGCGCCCGTGCTCGCATCCAGCGCGGCGATCTGCGAGTTGTTCCGATTCGAGACGTACACCCGACTCGCCGCCGCGTTGTACGCGATGCCAAATGATCCCATGCCGGTCGCGCGATAGTTATTGAGCAG
>VFSW01011382.1_pt1 | contig 12519 bp, 7 predicted proteins | sample 5358111 | NCBI WGS metagenome assembly VFSW01 (sample SAMN11554181, study PRJNA540505) | mine drainage metagenome | isolation source: sediment from site ElyBrook_90M | place: USA: Ely Copper Mine, Vershire, VT | collected 2017
CAACAACACCGCGACCGTGCCGCTCGAGGCCAGGGCCGCGATGCCGGTTGCATCCAGGAACTCCAGGTGATCGGCGGACAGGGCGGGGTGCCGGGCCGCGAGGCCCGCCGCGCCGACGTCGCTCAACTGCCCGGCATGCACGTGGATCGGCAGGCCCAGCCGTCCGGCGGCGGCGAAGTACCGATCGGTTTCCTCCAGCGTGAACGCGATCGATTCACAGAATGCGTCCACCGCATCGGCGAGCCCCGCCGCCGCAATCGCCTCCATCCAAGGACCGCTCGCCGCATCGACGAACCCGCGCCGATCGTCGCGATACTCGACCGGCAGCGCGTGCAGGCCGAGATAGGTGGTGCGCACCGACACCGGCAGTTCCTCCCCCAGTGCGCGGGCGACCTCCAACAGACGCCGCTCGCCGGCGAGCGAGAGCCCGTAGCCGGATTTGATCTCGATCGTGGTCACGCCTTCGGCCATCAACCGGCGGGCGCGCGCGGCGGCCGCGGCATGCAATTCGACGGGCGCGGCATCCCGTGGCGCCCGCACGGTCGACTGGATCCCGCCGCCGACCGCGGCGATCTGTTCGTAACTCGCGCCGAGCACGCGCTGTTCGAATTCGGCCACGCGATTTCCGCCATGGACCAGGTGCGTATGGCAATCGATCAATCCCGGGGTTATCCAGCAGCCGGTCACGTCGCGGACGGGAATATGCTGCGTCGCCGCAATCTGCGCCGCCTGCTGCGCCGAGCCGATCCAGGCGATCCGGTCCTCGCGGATTGCCAGCGCCGCGTGGCTCACGGCTCCATAAGGCGCCGCGCCGGGCACCATCGTCGCGAGATCCGCGCCGATCCAAACCTGGTCCCATTCGTGTTCGCCGTTCTGCCGCAAGTTCATCCACCGCCGGTTTGCCGTTCCTTCCATCATAAGGCAAGCTAGGTTACCTATACAGGTATAGTCAGGTTGATCGTATGACGCGACAATTCCGCTTGGACTGGGCGCTGCTGCCGACCGGGTGGGCGCGCGATGTCGTCGCGACCGTGTCGGCCGCGGGGATGCTGACCGGCGTCGAGGCCGGCGGCGTGCCGGCGGCGACGGCCGAACACGTCGCGGGCTTCGTGCTGCCGGGAATGGCGAACGCCCACAGCCATGCGTTCCAGCGAGCGCTCGCGGGCGCCGCCGAGCGGCGCGCCACCAACCGCGACAGTTTCTGGACCTGGCGCAGCGCGATGTACGCGCTCGCCAACCGGCTGCATCCGGACGAACTGCAGATCATCGCCACGCAGCTGTTCATCGAGATGCTGAAGTCCGGATACACCTCCGTCGCCGAGTTTCACTATCTCCACCGCGACCACGCGACGGCGGCCGGTGCCGCACCGGGTCGCTTCGCGTTGTGGGACGCGGTGATTGCGGCGGCGCGCGCGACCGGCATCGGACTCACCTTTCTGCCGACGCTGTACCGTACCGGCGATTTCGGCGGTGTGCCGCTGCGACCGGAGCAGCGGCGCTTCGAACTGGACGTGGACGAATACGTGGATGCGATCGCCGCGCGCATCGCCGCGGAACGGGACGACGCCGGGTCGCCGCTGCGCACGGGCGCCGCTTTCCACAGCCTGCGCGCCGTGCCGCTGGAGGCGCTGCGGCACGTGGCGCAACGGCTCGCCGCGATCGACGCCGGCATGCCGGTGCACATCCATGTGGCCGAACAGGCCCGGGAGGTCAAATCTTGCCTCGACGCGACCGGACGCCGTCCGATCGAACTGCTGCTGGACACCGGGCTGGTCACCGACCGCTGGTGCCTGGTGCATTGCACTCACGCCACGCCGGCGGAGCTCGCCGGAATCGCCGCGCTTGGCGCGGTGGTATGCGTGTCGATCAGCACGGAGGCGAACCTCGGCGACGGCTTCTTCGACGCGCCGCGGTTTGCGCGCGCAGGCGGCCGCCTCGCCATCGGCTCGGACAGTCAGAGCACGGTCGATCCCACCGAAGAACTTCGATGGCTGGAATACCAGCAGCGCTTGCGCCGCCGGCGCCGCATGGTGCTCGCGACCGCGGCCGAACCGCACACCGGAACCCGGTTGTGGTGCGCCGCGCCCCGCGACGGGGCTCGTGCGGTGGGCCAGCCCACCGGCGAGATCGCGGTGGGCCGGCGTGCCGACTGGATCGCGCTCGATCCGGATCATCCGTCGATCGCGGGGGCCGCGCCGCAAGAGGCCGCCGATCGATTGGTGTTCGCCGGCGGCCGTTCCGCGATCCGCGACTGCCTGGTCGCCGGCCGCTGGGTCGTCAAGAATGGACGCCACGCCCTGGAGACGGCGGCCGCGGAGCGCTTCGCGGCCTTGATGCGCCGCATCGCCCCAGGTTGACCATAGTTGTCTATACAGCTTAAGCTGGGCCGCATGCACAAGCCGATTTCCTCGCTGCAACCGCTTTATCTGCAGGTCAAGCGCCACATTCTGGAGAACATCGGCTCCGGCAAATGGACGCCGGCGCAGCGCGTGCCGTCGGAAAACGAGATCGTCAGATCTTTCGGCGTCTCGCGGATGACGGCCAACCGCGCGCTGCGCGAGCTGCGCGACGAGGGCGTGCTGGTGCGCGTCGCCGGAGTCGGCAGCTTCGTGGCGGACCGGCAGGCGCGCGCCCATCCGCTCGAGATTCGCAGCATCGCCGAGGAGATCCGGGAGCGCGGCGCCGCCCACCGCGCCGAGATCGTCGCGCTCGAGGGAGTGCGCGCGGCGGCCGCCCTCGCGCAGGACTTCGGCGTCCCGCCGCGCACCCTGCTGTACTCCTCCACCTTGGTGCATTACGAGGACGACCGGCCCGTCCAGCTCGAGGACCGGCACGTGCTCGCGCGCCTCGCGCCCGATTACCTGAAGGTCGACTTCAAACGCACCACGCCGCACGACTACCTGATGCGCACCGCGCCGCTGCAGGAGGCCGAGCACATCCTGCGCGCCGTGATGCCGGACGCGCGCACCGCGAAGCTGCTCGCCATGAAACGCGGCGAACCGTGCCTGCTCGTGATCCGGCGAACCTGGTCGGCCGGCGCCATCGCCTCGATCGCCAGACTTCAGTATCCCGGTTCCCGCTACGAACTATCCGGGCGTTTTCGCCCGTAAGGAAGCCACACCCATGCAGACTCCACCGAAAAAACGTGTCATCCGCGCTCCCCGCGGCAGCGCGCTGTCCGCGCGCGGCTGGACCACCGAGGCGCCGCTGCGCATGTTGATGAACAATCTCGATCCCGAGGTCGCGGAAAATCCGGATGAATTGGTGGTCTACGGCGGCATCGGCCGCGCCGCGCGCGACTGGAACGCCTACGACCGCATCGTCGAGACCCTGCGCGACCTGCGCGACGATGAAACACTGCTGATCCAGTCGGGCAAGCCGGTCGGCGTGTTCCCCACGCACACGGACGCGCCGCGCGTGCTGATCGCGAACTCGAACCTCGTGCCGCATTGGGCGACCTGGGAGCACTTTCACGAATTGGACCGGCGCGGTCTGATGATGTTCGGACAGATGACCGCCGGGTCCTGGATCTACATCGGCAGTCAGGGCATCGTGCAGGGCACCTATGAAACCTTCGTCGAGATGGGACGCCGGCATTTCGGCGGCAACCTCGCCGGCAAATGGATTCTGACCGCCGGCTTGGGCGGCATGGGCGGCGCACAGCCGCTCGCCGCGACGATGGCGGGGGCGAACATGCTCGCCGTCGAATGCCGCCCGGAGCGCATCGCCAAGCGCCTGGAGACGGGTTATGTCGACATGCAAGCCTCGTCGCTCGACGACGCGCTGGCGCGCCTGCAGGCCGCCGAACGGAGCGGCAAACCGACGTCGGTCGCGTTGCTCGGCAACATCGTCGACGTGCTGGAGACGCTGCACGACCGTGGCATCGTTCCCGACGCGCTGACGGACCAGACGTCGGCCCATGACCCGGTCAACGGCTACCTGCCGCAGGGCTGGAGCGTCGCCGATTGGGACGCACGGAGGACCGCCGATCCGGCCGGCACCGCCGCCGCCGCCAAGCGTTCGATGGCGCGGCACGTGGAACTGCTGCTGCGCTTCAAGGCGCAGGGCATGCCGGTGTTCGACTACGGCAACAATCTGCGCCAGGTCGCCCGGGATGAAGGCGTGGAACGCGCCTTCGACATCCCGGGATTCGTCCCCGAGTACATCCGTCCGCTGTTCTGCCGCGGCATCGGTCCGTTTCGCTGGGCGGCGCTGTCCGGAGACCCCGAGGACATCTACAAGACCGATGCGAAGGTCCGCGAACTCATTCCGGACGATCCGCATCTGCACCATTGGCTCGACATGGCCCGTTCGCGCATCCAATTCCAGGGACTGCCGGCCCGAATCTGCTGGGTCGGCCTCGGGCAACGGCACCGCCTCGGCCTCGCCTTCAATGAGATGGTCGCCCGCGGCGAACTGAAGGCGCCCGTGGTGATCGGACGCGACCACCTGGACTCCGGCTCCGTCGCGAGCCCCAACCGCGAAACCGAGGCCATGCGCGACGGCTCGGATGCCGTGTCCGATTGGCCCCTGCTCAACGCCCTGTTGAACACCGCGAGCGGCGCGACCTGGGTGTCGATTCATCACGGCGGTGGCGTCGGCATGGGCTACTCGCAGCACGCGGGCGTCGTGATCGTCTGCGACGGCACGGCGGCGGCGGCCAGGCGGGTGGCGCGCGTGCTGTGGAACGACCCGGCGACCGGCGTGATGCGCCACGCCGACGCCGGCTACGAGAGCGCCATCGAATGCGCGCGCGAACAGGGCCTGCGGCTGCCGATGATCGGGGTGGGCCGGTGAACGCCCCCTCCACGGGCCGCACGATCGAACTGCGCGCGGGTTCGCTGTCGCTGGCGCAGTTGCGGCGCATACACGCCGCTCCGGTCCGGCTGGTGCTGGACGACGCGGATTACGCCGGAATCGAGGCGTCCTGCGCGCTGGTCGAGCGCATCGTGTCCCGTGGCGACGCCGTTTACGGGATCAACACCGGCTTCGGCCTGCTGGCCCAGACCCGGATTCCGCCGGATCAACTGCAGCGGCTGCAGCGCAACCTGCTGCTGTCCCACGCGGCGGGCATCGGCGAACACCTTCCGGATGCGATCGTGCGCCTGGTGATGGTGCTGAAGATCAACGCGCTGGCGCGCGGCCATTCGGGCATCAGCAGGCGGCTGGTGGACGCGCTGATCGCGCTGGTCGGTCACGAGGTCTACCCCTTGATTCCGGCGCAGGGCTCGGTGGGCGCCTCCGGCGACCTCGCGCCCCTCGCCCACATGAGCCTCGCACTGCTCGGCCACGGCGACGTGCGCGTCGGCGGCCGCATCGTTCCCGCCGCCGAAGGACTGCGGCACGCCGGCCTCGAACCCATGAGTCTGCGGGCGAAGGAAGGCCTCGCGCTGATCAACGGCACACAGGTCTCGACCGCCCTGGCGTTGTCCGGACTGTTCGGCCTGGAGGACCTGTTCGCCGCCGCGATCGTCGCGGGTGCGATGTCGGTGGATGCGTTCAAGGGCAGCGACGCGCCGTTCGATCCGCGCATCCACGCCGCGCGCGGACAACCCGGACAGATCGTGGTGGCGCGCGAATATCGGCGGTTGATCGCCGGCAGCGCGATCCGCGCATCGCACATCGACTGCACGCGCGTGCAGGATCCGTACTCGTTCCGCTGTCAGCCGCAGGTCATGGGCGCCTGCCTCGACCTGATCCGCAACACCGCCGCGACGCTCACGATCGAGGCGAATGCCGTCACCGACAATCCCCTGTTGTTCACCGACAGCGGCGAGTCCTTGTCGGGCGGAAACTTCCACGCCGAACCGGTCGCGTTCGCGGCCGACACCATGGCCCTCGCGATCGCGGAGATCGGCAGCCTGTCCGAGCGCCGCGTCGCGGTGCTGGTCGATCCGAAGATGAGCGGTCTGCCGCCGTTCCTGGTCGAGAACAGCGGCCTCAACAGCGGCTTCATGATCGCGCAGGTCACCGCGGCGGCGCTGGTGGCCGAGAACAAGTCGATCGCCACACCGTGCAGCATCGACTCCATTCCGACCTCGGCGAACCAGGAGGACCATGTCAGCATGGCGACCCACGGCGCCCGGCGCCTGGGCCGGATGCTGGACAACGCGGCCGCGGTGATCGGGGTCGAACTGCTGGCGGCGGCGCAGGGCATCGACTTCCACCGGCCGGCGCGCTCCTCGCAGCCCCTCGAGGAAATGCACGCGGAGTTGCGCGCGAGGGTGCCGTTCTACTCGGCCGATCGTTATCTCTCCGCCGACATGCAGACCGCTCAATCCTGGGTGCGGTCCGGGCGGTTCGTCGACCTGCTGGACGGCATCCTGCCGTCCGGCGCGCGTCCATGAATTCGCAAGTGCCGGACATCCCCCTGTTCGAGACGGTCGAGGGCGCGGGACCGCTCGTGATCAGCATGCCGCACTCCGGCACCCATTTGCCGCCGGACATCGAGGCGCGGATCGATCCGTCGGCGCGGGATCTGCCCGACACGGACTGGTTCGTGCCGCGGCTGTACGAGTTCCACGACTCGCTGGACGCCTCCGTGATCCGCGCGACCCATTCGCGCTACGTCGTCGACCTCAACCGGCCGCCGGACGGCGCGCCGCTCTATCCGGGGCAGCGCGAAACCACGGTCTGTCCCGTCGAAACCTTCGACGGCGCGGCGCTCTACGAAGCGGGCGACGAGCCGGAGGCCGCGGAGATCGCCGTTCGCCTGCGGCGGTACTGGCAGCCGTACCACGACCGCCTGCGCGCGCTGATCGACGCACGGGTCGCGCGCCACGGCTGCTGCTACCTATGGGACGCGCACTCCATCCTGTCGACGGTGCCGGCGCTGTTCGACGGACGGCTGCCCGACCTCAATCTCGGCACCGCCGGCGGCCGCAGTTGCCGGCCGGAAACGACGGCGCGTGTGGCTGCCGCACTGCGGGCGCAGCACGATTTCACGCACGTGATCGACGGCCGGTTCAAGGGCGGCTTCATCACGCGCCATTACGGCGATCCGGCGCGCGGCGTCGATGCCCTGCAGCTGGAAATCGCCCAATCCGCCTATGTGCGCGAAGCGCGCGTGCCGCGGTTCGAACCGGAACTCGCGGCACCGCTGATCGCGGTGCTGCGCACGCTGCTCGGCCGCCTGCTCGGACGCTGATCCGGCGGACCCCCGGCGCCCCGGCTCAGCCGCCGAGATTGAGCAGCGCGGCGTTGCCGCCGGTTGCCGTCGTATTGACCGTCAGGGTCCGCTCACCGGCGAAACGCGTCAGGTAATGCGGACCACCGGCCTTCGGTCCGGTGCCGGACAAGCCGGTGCCGCCGAACGGCTGCACGCCGACGACCGCGCCGATCATGTTGCGGTTCACGTAGGTGTTGCCGGTGTTCGTGTCGGCGAACACGCGGCGCCAGAACGACTCCAGCCGCGTCTGCACGCCGAGCGTCAGCCCGTATCCGGTCGATCGGATCGCCTCGAGCACCTTGTCCACGTCGCGTGCCCGGTAGCGCACGACGTGCAGCACCGGCCCGAACTCCTCGCGCGTGAGCTGCGCCGCCTCGCGCAGTTCGAACAGGTGGGGCGGGACGAACGTGCCGTGTGCCGACGCCGCGGGCGCCTCACAGGCCTTGATCAGACGTGCCTCGGAGCGCATGCGCGCGACGTGCGCCATCAGCTTGCCCGCCGCCGCCTCGGTGATCACGGGCCCGACGTCGGTCGACGGCTGCGCGGGATCGCCGATCACGAGCTCGTCCATCGCGCCGGCGATCATTTCGATGACGGTGTCGGCGACGTCTTCCTGGATGAACAGCAGGCGCAGCGCCGAACAGCGCTGTCCGGCGCTGAGGAACGCCGAATTGACGACATCGTCGACGACCTGTTCCGGCAGCGCGGTGGAATCGACCAGCATCGCGTTCATGCCGCCGGTTTCGGCGATCAACGGCAGTATGGCGCCGCTGCGGGCCGCGAGCGCCCGATTGATCAAGATGGCGGTCGCGGTGGATCCGGTCATCGCGACGCCCGCGAGCGCCGGATGCCGGAACGCGACCTCTCCGAATGCGCGCCCCGGCGAGGGCACGAACTGCAGGGCCTGCGGCGCGACGCCCGCCTCGTGCAGCAGCGCGACCATGCTGGCGGCGACCAGCGGCGTCGGCTCGGCCGGTTTGGCGACCACGGCGTTGCCGGCCGCGAGCGCCGCGGTCACCTGGCCGGTGAAAATCGCGAGCGGGAAGTTCCAAGGGCTGACGCACGCGAACACGCCCCGTCCTTGCAGGGAAAATTCGTTCGCTTCGCCGGTCGGCCCCACCAGGCGTGCGGGGCCGGAGAAATGCGTGCGTGCCTGCAGTGCGTAATAGCGGCAGAAATCCGCCGCTTCGCGCACCTCGGCGACCGCATCGGGCAGAGTTTTGCCCGCCTCGCGCACCAACAGCGCGAAAAACTCCGTGCGCCGCGCCTCGAGCAGATCCGCCGCCCGCTCGAGCGCCGTGGCGCGCTCGTCGCCGCCGCGGCGGTTCCATGCGACCTGGCCATCGGCCGCCGCGTCGAATGCCTGTGATATCTCCCCGGCCGTCGCCTCGCGCATCAGCCCGACCGGCTCACGCCGGTCCGCGGGATTCATGATGGCGAGGTCACCGCCGGAACTCAGCCGGCCGTCGATGATCGGGCCGCCGCTGTGCACATGGCCGCGCCGTGCCGCGACCGCCGCACAGAGGGATTGGAGGGCGGTCGGATTGCCGAAATCGACGCCGCCGGAATTGCGCCGATCCGGATAGAGCGCGATCGGATTCGGAATCCGCGGATTCTGCGCCGATTCCAGGCGCTCGAGCTCCGTGATGGGGTCGCGCACGATCTCGCCGACCGCCACCTTCTCGTCCATGAAGCGGTTCACGAACGAGGTGTTGGCGCCGTTCTCGAGCAGCCTGCGGACCAGATAGGCCAGCAGGTCCTTGTGTTCGCCCACCGGCGCGTAGGCGCGGATCGGCGGAAAATTCTCGATTTGCCGGATGGCTTCGGCGTACAAAAGGCCGCCCATCCCGTGCAGGCGCTGAAACTCGTACAAGGCTCCGGCCGGCGCGATCTGCAGGATCGCGGCGATCGTGTGCGCGTTGTGGGTGGCGAACTGCGGGTAGATCGTCCCGGCGTGGTCGAACAGACGCCCGGCGCAGGCCAGGTACGAGACGTCGGTCGTCACCTTGCGCGTGTACACCGGATAGCCGTCGAGCCCGCGCTCCTGGGAGCGTTTGATTTCGCTGTCCCAGTACGCGCCCTTCACCAGACGCACCGTCAGGCGGCGTCCGGTCGCGCGTGCCAGCGCCCCGACCCAGTCGATGACGTCGGGCGCGCGCTTGCCGTAGGCCTGCACCGCGAGCCCGAGACCGGGCCAATCCCGGGTGGCGGTGTCGCGGCAGAGCGCCTCGATGACGGTCAGCGACAGATCGAGCCGATCGGCCTCCTCGGCGTCGATGGTCAGTTGAATGCCGGCCCGGGCGGCGCGCTCGGCCAGCGCGCCGAGCCGCGGCATCAAGCGCGCCAGCACCCGCTCTTGCTGCGTCAGCAGGTAACGCGGCTCCAACGCGGACAGCTTGATCGAGATCGAGGAGGTTTCGTGCGGCGCCCTGCCCTTCGCGGCGGCACCGATCGCATCGATCGCGTGGGCGTAGGAATCGAAGTAGCGCTCGGCGTCCGGCAGGGTTCGGGCCCCTTCGCCCAGCATGTCGAACGAACAGAGGGCCAGTTCCTTCTCGGCGGCGCTGCGCTTCAGCGCCTCCTCGATCGTGCGGCCGACGACGAACTCGCCGCCGATGATCCGCATCGCGCGGCGCACCGCCAGGCGCACGACCGGTTCGCCCGCCTTGCGGGTCAGGGAGCGCATCCAGCCCGCGGCATCCGACCGGATCGCGGGATCGAGATCCAGGATTCCGCCGGTCAGCATGAGCCCCCAGGTGGAGGCGTTGACGAACAATGATTCCGACTTGCCGGCGTGGGACGACCAATCCGCGCCGGCGAGTTGCTCGGCGATGAGCCGGTCGGCGGTCGCATCGTCGGGAATCCGGAGCAAGGCCTCGGCGATGCACATCAACGCGATGCCTTCCTGATTGGAGAGGCCGAATTCCTGCAGGAACGCGTCCAGAAACGGACGTTCGTCGCGGCGCGCGCGCGCACCCTCGACCAGCGCCCCGGCCACCGCCACCGCGCGGTGCCGCGCGCCGCCGGTCAGTTCGACACTGCGCAACAGCCGGGTGACCGAACCCTCCTCCGGGAACAGGGCGTGATATCGTATCGATTGGCGCAGCGCCTCGAGATCGCGGTTCGCAGCCGGCTCGGAGGGGATTTTGGTCATGATGGGCCCCATGATTTTCAATCGTTCAGGATTCGCAAAACCTGGCGACGAACAACAGCTCGGCGCCGGATCGCCCGGGCGCGCAGCGCAGTTCCGCGGCGGTCGCGGACCGTTCGTGCACGGCAAGATCCCAGCGCCCGAGTTCGGCCGGCTCGAACCCCGCCCCCTCGACCGCCATGCTGCCGCGGACGCAGAAGAGGGCCATCGACTCACCCGCTTCGCAGCGCAGGGTCAATGGCGCCGACAGCCGCTCGACGCGCGCATCGACCGCGGCGATCGACCGGGCGGTCAGCAAATTCAGGTCGATGCAGGCGCCGCCGGCGAGTTCGCAGTCCGTTTGCAGGGCTCCGTCGAATTCCGCGAGATCACCCGGTTGGCGAAGGTCGGCGTGGCCGCCGTTGGCAAAGCGCAGTCGCAGGCCGTCACCCTGCAGCAGCACCATGTGGCGCCGATAGCCGGTGAAGTCCGAAAAAGGACCCGAAGCCGCGATCTCCGCCACGCTGACGCGCCACAGATACCGCTCGGCGCCGGGCGGCACCCGGATCGCCTCATGGGTGACGCCGGCCCCGTTCTTCCACGCGAATGTCGCGAACTGCGATCTGCGTATGACGCGCATGATGCTCGGACGTTGGAATCGAACCAGGCCGCCCCCTTGGGCGGGGACGGCCGGGCCCTTCGTTAGCCCCGTCGACTCAGCGGCTCATTCGGCCGATTCGGTGTCCCCCGCCGGCACCGATTCCTCCGATTCGCTGATGCCCCCGCCGACGTCCATGAAGTTGCGGCGCCGCGAATCGTCCGTCGAGCGGCGGCGGCGCGCGTGATACGCGAACCCGGTCCCCGCGGGAATCAGACGGCCGACGATCACGTTTTCCTTCAAGCCGCGCAGGTCGTCCTTGAGCCCCCGGACGGCGGCCTCGGTGAGCACCCTGGTCGTCTCCTGGAACGAGGCGGCGGAGATGAACGACTCGGTCGCGAGCGAGGCCTTCGTGATGCCGAGCAGCAGCGGTTCCCAGGTGGACTCGCTCTTGCCCTCGGTCTTCTGCTTCGCGATGACGTCGAGCAGCCGGCCGCGGTCCATCTGCTCGCCGCGCAGCAGCGCGGAATCGCCGGTGTCCAGCACCTCGATCTTGCGCAGCATCTGGCGGACGATGACTTCGATGTGCTTGTCGTTGATCTTCACGCCCTGCAGGCGGTACACGTCCTGGATCTCGCGCACCAGATAGTTGGCCAGCGCCTCGACGCCCTGCAGCCGCAGGATGTCGTGCGGGTTCGGCTCGCCGTCGGCGATGACCTCGCCCTTCTCGACCTGTTCGCCCTCGAACACGTTGAGATGGCGCCACTTGGGGATCAGTTCCTCGTACTTCTCGCCCTGCTGGTCGTTGGTGATGATCAGACGCCGCTTGCCCTTGGTCTCCTTGCCGAAGCTCACGGTGCCCGAGCGCTCCGCGAGGATCGCGGAATCCTTCGGCTTGCGCGCCTCGAACAGATCCGCGACCCGCGGCAGACCGCCGGTGATGTCGCGCGTCTTCGAGGATTCCTGCGGGATGCGCGCGATGATGTCGCCGACCGAGACCTTCGCGCCGTCCTCGAGGCTGACGATGGCGCCCGCGGGCAGCGCGTAGACCGCCGGGATGTCGGTGTTGGCGAACGTGACTTCCTTGCCCTTCGCGTTGGTCAGGCGCACGACCGGGCGCAGATCCTTGCCGCCGGAGCCGCGCTGCTTCGGATCGAGCACCACGGTGCTCGTCAGGCCGGTGACGTCGTCCACCTGGGTCGTGACGGTGATGCCGTCGACGAAGTCCTGGAACTTGATCATGCCCGCGACTTCCGTCACGACCGGATGGGTGTGCGGATCCCAGTTCGCGGTCGACTGACCCGCCGTGACGACGTCGCCGTCGTTCACGGTGATCGTCGCGCCGTAGGGGATCTTGTACCGTTCACGCTCGCGGCCGAACTCATCGACCACGCCGAGTTCGCCGGACCGCGACACCGCGACCAGATGTCCCCGTTCGTGGCGGACGGTCTTGATGTTGTGGAGGCGGATCGTGCCCTTGCTCTTGACCTCCACGCCGTTGGCCGCGGCGGCCCGCGAGGCCGCGCCGCCCACGTGGAACGTGCGCATGGTCAGCTGCGTGCCGGGCTCGCCGATCGACTGGGCGGCGATGACGCCGACCGCCTCGCCGATGTTGATCCGGTG
>VFSW01011383.1_pt1 | contig 12519 bp, 10 predicted proteins | sample 5358111 | NCBI WGS metagenome assembly VFSW01 (sample SAMN11554181, study PRJNA540505) | mine drainage metagenome | isolation source: sediment from site ElyBrook_90M | place: USA: Ely Copper Mine, Vershire, VT | collected 2017
GTAGATACGTGACGATCGCAAGCTCGCCACAATCGAACGCGTTTTCACGCAGCATCGGCTTGAAGCCCTTATTGGCTTCGGCCGGTCCGCAGCAGTCCAGTGTCACAATATCTGAGCGCACACGCCCATCACGGATCGCTTTGGTGACCGGATATTCCGCCAGATTCGTCTTTAATGTGATGGACGCAGCCATGAAATTTCCTTCCTTTAATGACCGTTTTTTATAACGGTCCCAACAGCCTAATAACCGGTAAGTTCCCGCCCCTTGCCAACCACGCCATACGAACGGCTCGGGGCTGACATCAAGAAGCGATACCCTTCGCCCAACAGCCGCTCGAGATTCTTTGCAGTTGTATGGGGATTGCCGACAACGACATGATGCTTCTTGCAGGTCTCAACAATCTGGCGCATCGCATCCAGCACGACCGGATGCTCGTACTGACGCGCATAACCAAGCTGCTGGCTGAGATCGCCCTCGCCGATCAGGATAAACCCAATCCCAGGGACGTTAGAGAGAATATCGTCTAGATTTTCAATTGCTTCAGTGCTTTCGCACATCAGCCCAACCAGCAACTCGCCGTCCGGTACCAGAGGCCATACATCGGCCTTGGCGTAATATTCAGCCTGGCTGAGCCCCCAGTAGCGCGCCGCATTGGCTGGACCATCTCCGCGCGCGCCCTTGGGTTCATAAAGCGGGGCATTCTTCGGCCGCGCATAACGGCAGGAGGCAACCGCGTTATAGGCCTGGGCGACGGTTGCGACATGCGGCCAGATCACGCCGTAAACCCCGCGATCCAGAACCTGCTTAGCAAAACTCTGGTTCATCTCAACGCCGTTGGCGGGAATACGCCCCAACGGTGTGACCGCTGGCGCTACAGAGCCGCTCTCGGCAATAGCCTTGCGGTTGAGCATATACTGCAATGCATTACCGAGCGCCGTCACGTCGTACGGGTTATGCTCCATCTCATAGACGATGCCATCATAGGGCGCATCCGTCATCTCGGCTGCCGTTTGCGTGTCAAGCTTCGCAAACGCCGTGAAAGCCGGTTTGCCCTGTTCGAAGGCACGAATAATCCCGTTAAGGCGCTGAAGCGTGGCCATGATTATTTGCCTTTCGCACGTAGACGCGTATCAAGCCGCGGATAAACCCGGCGAGCATTTTTCTCGAAAATCTTACTGCGGTCTTCGTCACTCAACGCCGGACAATCATCGAGATAGCGCTTGGTATCATCGAAATAGTGGCCGGTTTTTGGGTCCTTGCCACGCACAGCGCCGATCATCTCGGAGCCGAACAGCACGTTATCAGTTGGTACAACCTTGGTCAGCAATTCCACGCCCGGCTGATGATAAACGCAGGTGTCGAAATAGATGTTATTGAGGAGGCCTTCCAACGGACGGTCCATCATCTCAAGCGACATGCCGCGGTAACGGCCCCAATGGTACGGCACCGCGCCCCCGCCATGCGGAATTACAAAGCGCAGGCTTGGGAAATCCTTGAACAATTCCGATTGCAGGACCTGCATGAATACCGATGTATCGGCATTCAGATAATGCGCACCGGTACCGTGAAAATTATGGTTACATGATGCGGCGACATGGATCATCGCGGGAACATCCAACTCACACAGCACTTCGTAAAGCGGATACCATTCTCGGTCCGTCATGGGATTGCCGGTCCAAAACCCGCCTGTGGGGTCTGGATTGAGGTTGCAACCGACAAAACCTAACTCCTCAACGCAGCGGCGCAATTCGGGGATAGAATTCTTTGGTGCTGCGCCAGGCGATTGCGGCAACTGGCAAACAGGCGCAAAATTATCGGGATAAAGCTCAGTCACGCGGTGAACATTATTATTGGAGACCTCTGCCCACTCCAGGCTGGTCCGCTCATTGCCCAGATGGTGTGACATCAAGCCAGCAATGGGCGAAAATAATGTCAAATCGCTACCGCGCTCCTGCTGCAATTTTAACTGCCCGCCGCCGACCCCCTCACGAATCTGCTCGTCGGTCAGAACCGCGCCATCTTTCCGCTTTGGCGCATTTACCGGATCATCAGCATACTCGACCTGCTTGGCGCGCCAGTCACGAAAGGATTTTGGTACCGTCGTAAAATGGCCGTGGCAATCGATAATCATGGCGTCTCCTTGAATGGCAACCTTAGTGGCATGGCTTTGGGATCGTTTATGAGCCAAGCGCGGCATTGGAAATTTGATTTTACGACGAAGGGCATAAGAATACACAACCGCTCCCCCAGCTAGCCGGTCGTCTGAACCCGAAATTCGCGCCTTATCCGCCCAGCAGCGAGCCAAATCACCGAACAGCTTTTGAACAATAGCTTTCATAGATGCTTGCCAGCTTGGTCGTTTTAGGGTTGAGTCAGAGGAGAGAGAGAAACTTGAAAATTCTACGCCATAAGGCGATGGAGGCCGGAAAGTGCTCCGGGTATGAGGGATGAACGATGTGTCTCACGCAGTTTCCGGGCGCGAGCCGACAAACGGGTCTGATGAGAAAATAACGGACTATAGTAAACGGGTCTTGGCCTATGGTTTTTTCCCGGGCCTGCAGCAAGTACGGGCTTTTGCAAGCGTGGCGGAGCTTGGCCGTATATCGCAGGCAGCCATTGAGCTGAATCTATCGCAATCGGCGATCGCGCAAGCCATTGCCACACTGGAGTCCGATCTCGGTGCGCTACTATTCGAGCGGCGCAATAAGGGTAGTTATCTCACCAAAATCGGCAATATTCTCAAGCAACGCACGGGGCTATTCTTCGAGCGGATGCGCGAGGCTTTGGGCGAGTTCGTGAATACCAACGCCAGCATTGCCGATATTGAATTGAACATGCTGTGCCGACGGATCACCAAGGCGCAAATTCTCGCTTTGATCGCGATTAAGGAATCCGGCTCTTTTATCCAGGCGGCCCGGCATGCTGGCGTTTCTCAGCCGGCCATCCACCGGTCGGCCCGCACGCTTGAAGAGAATCTGGGCTCGAAGATTTTTCATGTCACGGCGCAAGGCGCAACCACCAACGAACGGGGAAGTCTGCTGGCGGACCGTCTTCATTTAGCTATCCGCGAATTTGAATGGGCCTATGAGGAAGTACAGGCTGAGAAAGGTCTGGTCCGGGGGCGCATTCTTGTAGGCGGACTCCTGCTCGCCGGCAGCCCATTTCTGGCCACCGCCCTGAGCAAATTCACCGCCGCGTATCCCGATGCGAACATTGATATCACCAACGGCTCGTACGATGCGCTGCTGTACATGCTACGCACAGGCTCGATCGATTTTATCGTTGGACTGTTGAAAAATCCACCGCCTTCGGATGATGTCGTCGAGGCGTTTCTGGCCACAGATCCATATGTCATTGCGGTCCGTAAGGGTCACCCTTTGGCAAACAAGGCAAATGTTTCGCGCGAACAGCTTGCCCAATATGACTGGGTACTGCCTGGCCCAACCGCCGCCCGCCGTGCCAGTTTTGAGAAATTATTCGAAGACTTGCCGTCTCCACCCCGGGCAAACATTAAAACCCATTCCTTCACCATCATTCTTATGCTTCTCGCCGAGAGTGACTCCATGACGATCCTGACCGAATCACAACTATGTCTGGACCGCCGGTTTGGGCATAACCTAACGGCATTGAAATTCAAGCTGCCCGAACCAAGCGCATCCATCGGTGTGACAATGCGCAAGAAATGGCTGCCGACACATCTGCAGGAGAATTTTTTACAATCCCTGAAATCGGCTGCTGAACATCCTGCCTCTGCCCAATAAAGACGTCGTTGCCCGACCTATAACAATGCGGCAATCCGACAGCCGTTAACCAAAACCATGGGTACTGAACAAATTCGCGCTTTGCGGCACCGTGCTCCTAGGGCATGGTGCGATGAAACGCATTCAGAGGATACAACATTACCCCAGTAGAGATGCCACCAATCTAGAGAGGCATCAATGCCCGGCAACGCGGATCCGCGCGCGGAGCCTCATCTATAAATGCCGTACACGGCTGCGGAAATCATAGGAGAGATTTTTGATGTCACTAAAAATTATCGACACACACCCGCATGTGGCTTCGCATGACAACGTGCGCTACCCGATCAAGCCGCTGGGCGAAAAGCGCTCCGACTGGTCACATGAGCGCGCTGTGACGACAGAAGAATTGATTGCGGCGATGGACGAAGCCCGCGTGGAAAAAGCTGCTTTGGTCCATTCATCCACAACTTATGGCTTTGCATGTGACTACGTGGCCGATGCCATTGCGGCGTACCCGGACCGCCTGACCGGCGTGTTTTCGGTGAACGTGCTGGAACCCGATGCCACCACCAAAATGCGGGAATGGTTCGCCCAAGGCCTTACCGGCATGCGAATATATATAAAAGGCCGCACCGTGACGCAGGCTTGGATGTCGTTGGAAGACCCTCGCTTGATTGCGGTGTATGAATGCGCGGAGGAGCTTGGCATTACCATCGCCCTGAATGCGGCGGCGGCTGATGGGTTTGAGCAGTTGGAGGCCGTGCTGACGAAGTTTCCAAAAGTGCGCTTTTTCCTCGACCATGCTGGGCGCGGCGATTTCTCCGGTGGCCGGCCTTTCACCGCAGCTACCCCCCTGCTGAAATTGGGTAAATATCCTAATCTTTATCTAAAAGTGACATCGGTGAATTTTCTCAGCAAGGGCAAAGGCTGGGAGCAGCCAATTCCTGTTTTAAACGCACTGGTATCGGAATTTGGTGCAAACCGGCTTGCATGGGGTTCAAACTTCCCCGCCACCGTCGGCACCCTGACCGAACTTGTTGAGCTGGCGAAAATTGGATTTTCGGGTCTCTCCGCGAAAGATCAGGAATGGATTTTCGGCGGTACCGCATTATCACTCTACCCAGCCTTGCAGGCATAACAAGATTGTAGCGGGCTCACTTACAAAGTGCCACAAAAAGACCCCGGAGGCGCATAGCGCACTCCGGGGCCTTTTTTTATGGCGGCCTGAACAAAGTCATTATTGAACCGGAATCGGGTAGCGGCACCGGTTCAATGTCTCACAGTTTAAAGCTTCGCGGGATCGACGAACAATTCTTCGAGCGACATACGCTTAGGCGTCAGCTGCTGGTTAAACGCGGTACGCTCCAGCGCCTGGATGGTCGGCAAGTTGACTTCCATGCCGTATGGCAGCGGGTCATCACCAACAACCTTGCGAATCCCTTCATATTTTTTGTCGGACTTGTTGGTAGCTCCATCGCTTTTTAGTTTCGCCAACCATTCATTCTTGGCCTGATCAAAAGCATTATAGATAGATTTCGCCACCCACGGATGCTCCTTGAGTACACTATCCTTGACCACAATGGTACCGTGCATCGGGTAGATCCCCGTGCGTTTAAACCAATCGGCTTCTAACGCCGCCGCATTAGGGAACAGGTCTGGGTAGTTAGCCTCCACTTCCTTCCATCCACCGGTGGTGGGCGAGCCGGAGCGGCCGATACCGGCATTAGCGTGGAATCCAGCGGAAAGTTCGCCCTCGGCCATCATATCGGCCAACGATCTTCCTTCCGGCGCATGGATGACATTAGGCGGCAGCTTAAGCTGCGTGACGTGCTCTTCATCATCCACAACCCAGGTAACCTTCGATGAATCTAGCCCGTATTCTTCCATCAAGATCGCACGGGTCCAGACACCTGTGGTGACCGAATAAGCGCGAACACCGACTTTTTTGCCCTCAAGGTCCTTGGGTACCTTGATCCCGGCATCCGGGCGAACCAGTAGTCCCGAATGGTGGAAGGTGCGGGTGACGAAAACCGGCAGTGCAACAAACGGCGCGCCATAAGCCCGGGCAATAATATAGGTTGTTGGCGCAATCTCGCACACATCAAATTCTACCTGACGGACCATGCGCCGGAACGCACCGATCTGTGGTGTAATGGTCAGGAATTCGGCATCGACGCCCTCGATGGGAATGGAGCCATTACGTACGGCCGAAGTATGTGGTTGTTCGGCCACCGCGATTGTAAGTTTTACTTTTTCTGCCAAAGTTATCCCCCGTTCAGCTGGTTAATGATACAGATGCCGCTCGGCCGCCGTTAACGGGCTTTGGCTGCGTCCTCGATCGGGTCATCGTCCGCAACATGTAATTCGTCAATTACGATTGCTAGTAAAGTGAAGTCTTCGGGGTTTTTTTCTATCGGCTATGCGCGGCGGTAGCGACATCAAAAATTGCAATATCGGTGCCGCCGAATGACCTCACGCCACCTAACGCGTGGACTGGCTCACAGGAATCAGAGGTATTGATTTTCTGCTTTTAAATACCATCCCGCCGGCCCAAAATGTTCCCCAGTTCGAACCGGATTTAGATGCAATCGGGCCGCGAACGCCAGTAAGCCAGGGCCAAAGTGGATTTTTCCCAGCTAGCAGACCCGTTACCTCAGTTTTGAATCCTTGCAATCACCGTAGGGTGTGATAAATTTCTCTCCTAAACATAAGATCAGAGGAAACCAATATGCCCGGATTCAGCGCTGAAGCGCGTGCCGCTTCGATAAGCTTTCGGCAATTGAGATTATTTGAAAGTGTCGGCCGGTTACTGAGTTGCCGGCGTGCATCAGAAGAATGCAACCTGTCTCAACCGGCTGTTACGCAGGCGCTCTCGAAACTTGAACAGCAGGTCGGTGTGGTTCTCCTGGAACGGCGTGCCAGGGGCAGTTATCTCAATGAAATTGGGATGATCTTGCACCGCCGCGTCAATCGGTTTTCTGAACAAATTGAACAGGCGCTTGTTGAACTTGGTATTCCTGGTGGCCAGTCGGCTGCGCCTATCGTTGCGCGGCGGCTCTCACGGTCCAAGCTCCGTAGCCTGCTCGCCATCATCGAAGGTAAATCATTACAGGAGGCCGCCGCCAATCTCGGCCTCTCGGAAGCTTCATTACAGCGTGCCGCGCACGAGCTAGAACGTAATTTACAAAAGCAGCTCTATTATCGCTCAGCGGATGGCATGATGGTGACCCAGCCGGGTATGGAGTTTGGCCGTAAGGTCAAGCTCGCCACACAGGAAATTGAATGGGGCATCACCGAAATCGAGGTGGCCTTGGGCCGCGTGAACAGCAAAATTGTAGTCGGTGCCATGCCCTTTGGCGGCAATGTGTTGCTGGCCTCGGTGCTTGATGAATTCATCACCGCCTATCCGCGCGTCGACGTGCGCATCGTCAACGAGGATTCCCCCGCCATGCTACGGAGCCTCCGCAATGGCGCCGTTGATTTCGTTATCGGCCTATTGCTCAAAGATATTTCAGGCGACCTCGAAAGTGAGGCGTTAGCACGCACGCCCTATGTCATCGCCGGTCGGCGCGGCCACCGGCTTCTCAAACGCGGTAAAATTACTATCGAAGATCTACTCAGTTACAGCTGGGTGGTCGGCACGCCCAGTTCCAGCCGTCGCGCCTGTTTCGACAAATTATTCGAACAATTCCCCGGTCCGCGCGCACCGGTTGTCACCTCATCCATACCTGTCATCCGAGACCTGTTGGCCCGCAGCGACCGTCTGACTTTGATGACGACCTATGAACTACGGCATGAAGCCAGCGCGTTGGTCGAAATTCCGTTTCAACCCATTGAACCGGTACCCGCAATCGGTATAACCATGCGCAGCAACTGGCGCCCCACCCTGCTCCATGCCGATTTCATTGCACTTTTACGCAACCGGGTCGCAGAACTTTCAAAAACGCCCCTCATGCCGAAACTAGCAAGCTAAGCGAACACACGTAGAGCCAACGGTGGCAATTGTATAATCAAAATCGGTCTCAGTATAACCTAAAAAACCATAAAACCTGCGGCAAAATAACTTAAGTCTTACGACGCAATAAATAACTCAACCGAGGAAACCTGATGGCGACCGGCACCGTAAGGCTTGAGGAACTTCATGTTCCGAAAGGCCTTCCCGCGCATTATGCCATCACTCCTAACTGTGAGGCGACTTAAGTGAAATTCAGAATTTTCCCCTGCCTGGCTCTCCTGGTGTTCGCCATACTGCCGGCCTTTCTGCATCCCGCCTGCGCCGCAGTACCTTACAGCACGTCCGGCACTTGCGGTGGCTTTCCCAAAACCGGCCTGCAATCCGTATCTGGAACCTGCGTTGGTCTGGTTGCTGATTCGCTCGGGGTGCCGCGCGGTGTCGCTGTGGTCGGTTCCAAAATCTACGTTGTGGATGCGGGCACCGGCCATAATCACGGCCGCTTGTTAATGTTGGGCCATTCCGGCCACGACAAGCCTGTGGTGCTGCTCTCCGGCCTCGCCAGCCCCACGGCACTTGGCTTTGGCCCCGGAGGGCGCTTGTACATCGTCCTGATGGGCGAGATCGGCCAACTCAACCTTGCGGCCAACCCGCCCACCATCACGCCGGTCGTAATAGGGCTGCCAGGAAAGGGTCAGCCTCTTACCTCTTTTGTATTTGCACCTAATGGCACTCTGTATGTGAATATCGGCTCGAACACCGCCAACTGCGAAACAAAAGGCAATGTACCACCAGATCCAGAAGCACCCTGCCCGCTCTTGCTGACCCACCCGCCGCACGCATCAATTCTCAAAATCACGCTGACAAAAGGTGCCGCTATCAACGCTGCAACAGCCCCGGTGCTGGCAACCGGTATGCGTAACAGCGAAGGGCTGGCGGTGTTGCCAACTGGCCAACTCGCGGCCGCGGTCAATTACCGCGATGCAATCGGCAAAACCAACGAGGATGAGCCTCACGACACGCTCGACGTTGTTCAGCAAGGTGCCGATTACGGCTGGCCCTATTGTTACGACAACGGCACACCGAACCCCGCCTATCCTTCTTTCAACTGCGCCACCAAGCACGCGCCGACCTTCCTGCTGCCGGCCCATGGGTCGCCTTTATCGCTGTGGCTCTATAAGGGCAGCGCCATTCCCGCTTTGTCGCATACGCTGCTCATCCCGTTTCATAGCAACCGTAAAAATGGCCATAGCTTGATGGCGATGCCGCTCACATCTTCCGGTGGGCTTTCTGGGCAACTGAAGCCTGTTATTGACGCATGGGACCTGCAGCCTGGCGTTCACCCGCAAGGCAGCCCGACCAACCTGACAGAAATGCCCGATGGTAGCGTTCTGATCACCGAGGACCATAACGGCACATTACTCCGCCTCGCCAAGGCTCAGTAACTGTCAGACCCGTCCTAAAAGCTGGCGCCAGGTTCGAACCTTGGTGCACCTATCGATCCACAAAAAATCTCTGTCCTCTAGGTTACCAAATCCATAGGACAGAGATTTTTATTAACTACGAAAACAGATGCCGGCTTAGCCCAGAAGCTTGATGGCATCCTCGGCAATTGACATATCGGCCACTTGGTCAAACGGCAATATCTTGGTTTGCACCTTAAAGCCAATATTCAAGTTCTGCATGTAGTTTAGCCGTTCTGGGCTGAGCACCAAATCGACGGCAAACGGCTTGTATTTTTGAATATAATCCCAGACAGCGTCGCTGGTGGCATCTAACCCAGTGCTAAAAACTGCACGCTGAGCGGCTAACACAGCATCTTTTGAACTGGGATTTTGTACGAAACGGTAAAGTTTCGCGTAAGCTGCCAGGGTACGAACCAGTAAGTCGCGATTTGTATCAATCATTTTCTGGGAAACCCAGGCACCCTGATAAGTATATTCCGGAAGATTGATCGTCATATTACCGTCTTCAATCGGGTAAACGTGAAACGCCGCCGCCTCATCCAGCTTGGCACCTTCACCTGCACCGGCATCAATCTCGCCAGCCGACACAGCTTTAAAAATATCTGAACTGGAGCCGATATTCACGAACCGCACCTTACTGATATCGACATTATATTTTTTCAGCAAAGTGACCGTGAGCTGCCAGACCAAAGCACCGACCGAGCCGGTACCGATGGTCTTGCCTTCAAGGTCCTTCAACGTTTTGATATTGGGGCGTGATGTATACATCGCAAGCGTCGGCGGCAAGGCGCCGCCGGCCAGAATTTTAATTTGCGCACCATGCTCGATGGCTGGGAAAACCTGCCCGAACCCGGCCATCGTAGTGGCTTGAATAGAGCCGCCGACAATACCAGCGAGGATACGCGAACCATCAGCAATTTTCAGGATGGTCGGATCAATATCAAAGGATTCAAGAAACTTCTGCTGCGCCATCAGCCCCTGCATGAGCATGTTGATGGTGCCGAACGTGTTAGCAATTTTAATCGGCGTAGCGGCGGCGGCCATGGCCACGCGGACGCCGAAGGGCGTAAGCATGGCGGCACTTGCCCCGAGCATGACGTGGCGGCGCAGCATTTTTACCGGCATCCGGTTTTCTCCCTGAGACATTTTAAACACCTTATTGGCTGACTTACATTGGCTGATTGACTGGTCACGACAAAAAATTTATTTTGTTTTCGCCAAGCTTTGTAGGCTCCCGGCATTGCGGGAGTCTATGGAAACAAAATAGAGACCGCCATTCAAAATAGCCTCGCAGGCCATAAGTTTGACCGCCAACACACTAGCGCACGGACGATAACCGCCATAATTGCAAAAATTATCACTGAATTATGTGCTCTGTGTGTGCAGACCTGACGGCCACAAAGCTTTCAGCTTCTCCCACTAATTCACGAACAAGGTGCGCTAATTTAATCGCCGTGGCAAAAATGTGAATTGCCGGTGTGGTGAACCTGCCAGCATAGTGCCCATTGGCAACCTCTCAAACTGGGAGGCTGTTCGTTGTGATTACACGAAAAATATCGACCATGCCGGGGCCTTGCTGAGCTTGTATATCGTCTCTAACCGCCTGCTTTGGTCTTCCCCGTATTTGCCTGAAACCCGGAATTCGGAGCGTGAACTCAATGTCTGAAACTTCCCCAGCCGACGCCGCCATGAAAAATGGCGGTCAAATCCTCATCGAAGCCCTTCGCCGTAACGCGGTTGATACAGTGTATTGCGTCCCGGGCGAAAGCTACCTACCGGTGCTCGACGCGCTATATGATGCGAACACCATCCGCACCATCGTCACCCGGCACGAGGGTGCTGCGTCCAATATGGCGGACGCTTACGGCAAGCTCACCGGGCGGCCAGGCATTTGCTTTGTCACCCGCGGCCCTGGTGCCACGCACGCAGCCAACGGCGTGCATACGGCCCGGCAAGACTCCACACCGATGATCCTCTTCATCGGCCAAGTGGCACGCGGTGCCATGGGACGTGAAGGCTTCCAGGAAGTGGATTACCGCCAGATGTTCGGCGGCGAGGTCGCGAAATGGGTGACTGAAATCGACAGCGTTGAACGTATCGATGAAATCGTGTCGCGTGCCTTCGCAGTGGCATGCTCCGGACGGCAAGGGCCGGTAGTGATCGCGCTCCCCGAGGATGTGATGTATGCAAAAGCGCCGCCTGGCAACTTCACGCGCGGCCGCGTCGCGCACGCTTCACCTGACGCCTCGGCCATCAAAGAACTTGAATCCCTACTGCTGCAGGCGCGTAAGCCGCTAGTTATTTTAGGCGGCACCGGCTGGGACAACTCGGGCTCCGCAGCACTCAAGCAATTCGTCCACAATTATAATCTGCCGGTCGCAGCATCCTTCCGCCGGCAAGATCTGTTCGACAACCGAAACCCGCATTATGCGGGTATGCTGGGCCTCGGCATCTCGCCGAAGCTGCTGGAACGCGTCAAACAATCCGACCTATTGCTGGTCATCGGCTCCCGCCTATCGGAAATTGTCTCCAACGGTTATACCTTATTCGAGGTACCTCATCCGGTGCAACCGATGGTTCATATCCATCCCGACCCGGAAGAACTCGGCCGCGTCTATCAATCCAAGCTGCCCATCAATGCTGGACTTTCAAACGCCGCGCACGCGCTTGCCGCATTACCGGCACCCGCCGAAGTGACCTGGGGCGATTGGACAAAATCTGCCCACGCCGATTACATCGCCCACTCAACGCCGCAGGCTTCTCCAGAAATCGTCGGCGTTGATTTGGCCCAGGTGATCGGGCATCTGAGCGAAACCTTGCCGGACAATGCCGTCATCGCCAACGGCGCTGGTAATTACACCGTATGGGTGCACCGTTTTTTCAGGTACCGCCAACCCCGCACCGAACTTGCACCCACGAACGGCGCCATGGGCTACGGATTTCCAGCAGCCATTGCCGCCGCCCTGTATGAACCAAAACGCGTTGCAGTCGCTGTTGCCGGCGATGGCTGCTTTATGATGTACGCGCAGGAGCTCGCGACTGCTAAGCAATTTGGTGCACCGCTGATTGTGATTATCGCCAATAACGGCATTTTGGGCACCATTCGGATGCATCAGGAACGTGAATTCCCTGGCCGCGTTTCCGCCACCCAACTGCGTAACCCCGATTTCGTCATACTCGCCCGCTCGTTTGGCGCCCATGCTGAACTGGTGGAGCAGACGGAACATTTTGCAGACGCGTTCCAGCGTGCCCTGAAGTCTGGCGGCCCAGCGCTCATTGAGCTACGCACCGATCCCAAACAGATCACGCCAGGCGCCCGCCTCACCTAATAAATTCAGCCGACCTGACGGGAAATGCACC
>VFSW01011384.1_pt1 | contig 12518 bp, 13 predicted proteins | sample 5358111 | NCBI WGS metagenome assembly VFSW01 (sample SAMN11554181, study PRJNA540505) | mine drainage metagenome | isolation source: sediment from site ElyBrook_90M | place: USA: Ely Copper Mine, Vershire, VT | collected 2017
GGCGGCATTACCGTGGGCATCACCACCGTAGTAGCTGCCCATTACCGCAAGACTGGCTTCATCCATGGCTTTCAGGCGTTGGCAGCCGGCGCGAAACGTAGGGATCGGCCCTCCTTTTTGGAGCGCGCCAAGGCGCGTTGGAGCGAACGGCACCCAGGAGGTGACCTATGAGGAAACCGAAGCAGCCGGATCCGGTTTCCCTGGATGAAATCATTGACGAGCTCACCGCCGAGGCGGGCACCGACGACGAGCGGATTTGGAACTTCCAACAGGCATTGCAGAAACACATCTGGCTGCCTTGCGACGGGTCTGTGATCGGGGAGCCGATCACCGTCCTCGAGTTCCTTTACGGTGCAACCTGCGGCGCACGGTAACCGCGCGATGCCGCCGCTCGGACGGCCGGGGAATACGAAGTTGCGGTCTCCGAAGTGTTGATCCCGGCAGCCATCAGGGGATCGCAATATCTGGCTGCGTACCGCCAGTGGATGGGACTGGAACCGCTTCCGCCTGCTGGGAGGCGTACACGAGGGAAGGCACTGCCTGAAGATGCCGGGGCATCCATCGATCTAACTAAGCGGTCCAGTCGATCTCACTGTCCTCGCGGTGAAGCAGAAGGCGGCGCGCTGCCGTCTGCTGGGGAGCGACGACGCCATCACGCTTCGCACCGGTCGCCTCTGGGATGTTATTCCCGGCGAGGTCGCCACGGTCCGGCCGCGCAAGCGATGGAACTATGCTGGGACTCCCTACCTGTCCGGCATCATTGAATCCACGCGGATCGATGCAGCCGCACTGGACCTGGTCCCAATTACGCTGGAAGAGCGCGGCACCTGGGACCCGGCCGAGCAGTATTGGGGTGAGGAGGGCGAGCCGATCGACAAGTGGGCCAAACCGATTATCGCCCGAGGGCCACGGCGACAATTCGAGATGGAGCAGGTACACCGCCGGTCTTGCCGGCACGGAGCCGGCTGTACACGCTTCCGCCCATTGGGATCGGAACATTGTTGGTGGAGAGCCTATGCAGCTATGTGGTCCACCTCGCCGATGCCCATGCGGTCTCCGTCGGCGACTTGGTGGGCCGTGAACTTTCCCAGGCCGGAGAGCAGCCTTCGGTATGGTTGGGGCGGTTCATGCGGCAGCATCGCGCCGCCTCGCACGGCTTCCATGCGCGGGCGAACGCCATCAACGGCTCTGGCGAAACCGCCAGAAGGTGGATCAACGCCATCGAACGAGCAACGCTGCAAAATCGGCTGCGTTTTCTGACGCTGGCGCCGTTTGAACAAGTATTCTCGAGGCAGGGAGTGCCGCGCGGCGCACGGGCTTGGTGCTCCGCTCCGTAGAACGCACAGGCCGACGGGCCTGTGTTTTCATCGCTTCCGATGTCCCTCCGGAACATCCCGGCTTGTTACGAAGAAGAGAAAGGGTGCGGGGAAGCGATATACGATCCGTTGTTGTGGACAGTGGCTCTGGTGACCCTGTGTCCGTGCCACCTTACGCGGTTGGAGGAGGAATGCCCGCATTGCCGTAGCAGGTCCATGCCTCTCGCTGTTTACTCTCGTCCAGGGCACTGCTCTAATGGCCAGGAATGGCTCGGAAAACCCGTCGAATCCGCCGACCGGCACGGGCGCAAACTAGAGGCGGCTCCAGACGCCGCGCTAATGCGCGCACAGGCCATTGGCGATTTGATCCGAATGGCCCCGGCGCTCGACCGTGTAGCGCTGCATCGCAAACTCCAGCTTACACGCTGATTCCATAAGTGTTGTAAGTGGGGAAGCAATGGAAGTGTAAGTGGGATTGACCTGCCACCAAGTCTCGCGATAGGGCATTTGGCACTGTATCAGCTGTACCAACTGTACCAGCTGTACCGATTCGCGGAATTTGTCATGGAACCACTTGTAATGGGGAAGACCTCATGATAAATTCTCTGGAGCAACATTTTAGTAACAACTTGGAGGAGCGATGAGAAAACTGTTCTGCTTCCTTACGTGTGGTGTATTCTGTCTTGGCGCCGCCTCGGTCCAGGCGGATACATTGGTGCCGACGACCATTCCCGACACGAATTTTGAAGCATTCGTCAACCTGACGAGTGGCAATCTGACATTAACGATGACGAACCCGGAGCCATGGGCCGTTTTGAGCGATGCGCTTACCTTAGTAGGACCCGTTGGCGCATTGGGTGCTTCGACGCCAGACCTTTTGACCGTAAATCTACCGACGCCGTCCCAGGCCGTCCTGTTGACATTCCCTCCCAACCTGACTAGTGCCGGCGTTGTACTTGATCAAAGTAGCGGTGGCCTGTTAATTCCAGTGGTCGGTACGGGGCTCACTTCCGTTACCGACCCCGCTTTGAGCCAATTGCTTGGTGATTCAAACTTCGTGTTCAGCTTAGACGCAGCCAACTCGACAAGCACCGCGCTGGCATTCGATTTTGGTGGTGCTCAGCTTACCAGCACACCGGAACCTAGCACATTGATTACGGTAGCCTTCGGCCTGCTGGCGATCGGCGGTGTTCGTTTGCGCCGGCGCAGCAGCTAATAATCAAACCATTCATGGCGCGCGGGGAGCTTTCTCGCGCGCATACTTCACATCTAAGCTCCAAGGCGCCAAAGCTGTACCCAAGACTACTCGCGAGTTTCACAGGCCCGACTTTGTCGGGCCTGTGGCTTTGTCGGGCGACAGGACCAAGTACGACCGGGTGTTTCGCTACCTTCATTTACCTGCATATCAGTTTCGTCTTTGCATCGTGCACAATTAGAAAATAGAAGGCAGATAAGAAAAAGTACTATACGTACTTACAATCGTAACTGAATCGTCTCGTCAATATATAGCGTTTGTAAAAGAAACCTCGCCTCGTATAGCACGCGAACGCACTGGAAAAGCCGTGCAGGGGATTGTCCCGAATCCGACCTTAGTAATGGTGGATCAATCGGATAGCGGTGATAGCGAGGGGGCAACCCACGCTCGTCTCGGACGTGCAGTTAGCCTTACGGGCGTTGTAAGTCAATGCCTATACGAATAGATATAACTGTATGTATGATGCCAAATTTAATATTGACATCAGCGCGCCCTTGCGATAGTTTTGAATCCACCCAAGTTTGTTAGAGTCTGTCGTTCTGAGCGGTGCGACTGAGTTCCGAAGCAGTGCCAACACACTGAGCGGGCGGCAGCCTGTCCAGAACCCGATGATCGGACCTAGTAAGGTTTTACACGCAAATCGGAGGAGCACTTTATGGCCATGCAGGGCACGCTTTTGGGAAACAGCCAGCAATCGGTTAGCGGCTCGCAGTGCGGAACATTGGAACCGTGGTACGCGATCTGGGTGAGGTCGCGCCACGAAAAAATTGTGGCAAATTCACTCACGTGCAAGGGCTACGAGATGTTTCTGCCCATGTACAGTAGTTTGCGGCGAGCCTCAGGTCCGGCTTCGGCGCAACTGCCTCTGTTCCCGGGATACGTCTTTTGCCGGTTTGAGATGAACCGGCCGCTGCAGATTCTGACGACGCCTGGAGTGGTGTCGATCGTGAGCGCTGGAGACACTCCCTTGGCAGTGGCGGAGCAGGAGATCGAGGCTCTTCGCAGCGTAATTGCGTCTGGACTTCGAGTGCAACCATGGCCGTACTTAACGGAGGGCCAGCGTGTCCGAATTGGAGCCGGCCCGCTGCGCGATCTCGAAGGGGTGTTGGTGAAAATGAAGAACGAGTTCACGCTGGTGATTTCCGTGATGCTTCTTCAGCGATCCGTCGGAGTGGAGATCGCGCGTGAACTGGTTGAACCTGTCAAGGAGCTCGCGTGGCGTCTATCACCATTCGCCCAGCCGAGCTAATCGTTTCTAGCATTCAATCCGGCAGTATAGGATCGTGCTGCATCGCTTATCTGTATTACTCGAACTACAGGAGCCTCCTATGAACAGTCTCGCCAGCCGAATCCGGCGAAAACTCGCACAACCGCTCAAGCCGTTGGCTGAAGCAGCCGCCCGATCTGTTGCCAATCGCATGATTGAGAAGGCCAAGGTGGATCCGCGAATCGTTTTGCCGTGCTACAAATCCTTCGACAATTTGATCGACGTGGAGCGCCTAAAGTCGCTAGACACTTATCTGATGGACAGGATAGAGGCGCACTATAAGTCTCAGCGGGACGAGTTATTTCATACCGGCGTGCTCACGATCACGTCCAACAGCCCGAAGCAGCCCGGTTCCAAGATCATTTATCTTAGCAAATCAATCAAGCCGTATGTTTACATGGACCTGGACAAGCCCGAACTCTGGCAACCGACGCCAGAGTCCCGCGAGTTTCCCCTGCTTATGGATTTCATTGCCACTCTTCCGTTCAAAGCTACGGCCCGAATGATGATTATGTACGACGAAGGCGGCAAAGAGGTGACTGCCCACCGGGATCACGTCAGCGAGGGAGTATGTCATGAGTTCATTTGGTTCCGTCCCAACATGAACAAGCCGTTCTATATGCTGAACCAGAAAACGCATGAAAAGAAGTACGTGGAAGCTTACAGCGCGTGGTTCGACAGCGTCAACCAATTCCATGGCGCCGATGCACATTCGGGGCTGTCGGTGAGCATCCGAGTAGATGGGATTTTCACCGATGAGTTCCGCAAGCAAATTCCTGTTCCGCCTTATAACGCGGCTTCAACTCCTGCCTTGTGGGCTTGCCTTTCGGGGAGTCAGGGTAGACAGAAAGCCGCCGGGGCAATGTCCTGAGTTTCCGCGTATCGGGCAAAGCTGAAGTCGTCGCAGCTGCGTTCTTTCGTGGTGGTCCCCCGCAAATTCGTGACAGGTTTCTACCCGCTCCATGGGCCTGAGGCGGGTTACAACAAGAACTATCCAACAACTTAAGGGAAACTCGCCATGAGCGTTTTTGCCACACGTACGCGCCTCATCAGCTTCAGGATTTCTGAAAAAGAATACGAGGCAATTCGCGCCATGACAATCGCACAGGGAGCGCGGAGTGTATCGGACTTTGCCCGCTCGTTGGCGGTGTCGGCGATTAATGGCAGCAACTCGAACCTCAACAACGGATTGTCGAGGGATCTGGATTTTATCAAACTGCGGCTTGCCGTTCAGGACTTACAGCTACGCTTGGGCGAAATCAGCGAAGAGTTCAAGCGGGGTAAGTCGCACGGTCAACAGCCAAACGGCGAAGTCGTCGAAGAACTGAAATGAGATTACTACGACTGTTCGGGATGTTGGGCGTGCTTGGCGCGCTCGCTGTTTCGCAGGCGGATACGACGCCGGGTTCGAGCGATGACGGCTTGTATCGTTTGGGTCCTGGAGATGTGATCGATGTTCGGGTGGTCAACCGCCCGCAGCTCAGTCTGGAAGCTGTGCGCGTGGACGACGAGGGCAAGATTAGACTTCCGATGATCGCCGGTGACGTTGAGGCCGGGTGCCGGACTGAGGACGAGCTCGCGCGAGTGGTCGCTGACAAATACCGCGAATATCTGGTGGATCCACAAGTTCTGGTGTCAATCCGAAAGTACAGCTCTCAGATTGTCAATGTGGTGGGCGCCGTCCAGAAACCGGGAAGCTTCCAACTGGAGCGGCGCGTGCGGTTGCGCGAATTGGTTGCGATTGCGGGCGGCCCGAGCCCTGCCGCCGGTGACACGATCATGATCGTGAAAGAAAAGGGCAGGGCTGGGTGTGGAGCTTCCCCCAACGGCGCCGATGACGAAGTGAAAATGGTAAGCACCACCTTGTTGTTGGCCGGCGATAACTCCTCGAATCCTTACGTATCGCCCGGTGACTTTATCCACGCCGGCGAAGCGGGGCAGGCTTACGTCGTAGGCAACGTGTACAAGCCATCTCCAATCTACCTTGCCCAACCCATTACGTTAACTCGGGCTCTGGCGATGGCCGGAGGAGAACTGCCCGGCAGCCGCGATAACATCCGGATTGTCCGCCGCAAGAGCGATGGACAGAACAAATTGGGAGTGTTGCCATTCGGAATGAAGGCCATCCTGAGCAATAAGGAAGAAGATCCGTTGCTGCGGGAAGGAGACATAGTCGAGGTGGATATTTCGATCACCAAATCCATCCTCAAGTCTATGGTGGGCTCATTTGCGTCGGTGGGCGCGGTCTATTACCCGTTGGTTTACATTCACTAATCCGATGTCCATGAGACCTTCCGACGACCGATTTTCAGCGATGAGCCAGGTGCGGCTCGGCGGGGGAGTACCAGCTATTCTTCGCCAGACTATGGACGTGCCTCAGGTGGCGGAGCCCATGCAGTTGCGGCACGTTTGGAAACTGATTCGGGAACGGCTCTGGCTGATCGCCGTCTGCACGATCTCGCTCACTTCCTTAGTAGCGCTCTATGTGCTTCGCACACCCAACTACTACGATGCCAGGTCCAGGGTGGAGATTAATCCGGAGAGATCCGAGCAAATCATCCCGGGAGGGGCTCCGATACCCGACGACCCGTCGTATCTGAACACTGAACTGCAAACCATCACCAGTCCGCGCTTGCTGGCGCGGGTAGCCAAGGCGCTTAATCTGGAGAACGATCCTGTTTTCCTGCGCCATATCCCCCACGGAGGCAGAATGCTCCGGCGTCTGCTGCACCTCACTTACCTTGGGAAGACTTTCAACGATGAGGCGGGTGATTCAGCAGCGTTGCCCATCGATGCGGGTCTCAAGCCGTCTGTTTCACAGGCGGATCTGCTCGAAGCAAAGCGCCTGGAGCCCTTCGTAAGCGAAATCAAGCGACGGATTACCCTGGAGCCAATCAAGGAAACGAGGAGTTTGTTCCGGGAGACCCGGCTGGTGGATATCGTGGTGCGCCACCCAAGCCCCGCCATGGCGGCAAAACTGGCCAACGCTATTGGCGAGGCGCTGGTCGTCACAAATCGGGAGCAGCACGGGGAGGCGGACCGGCTCCGCACCGACAACCTGATGCGGCGCGCGCTTGAGCTGCAAGGTGAGATCAGAAATTCCGAAGCAAAGCTCAGCGACTACGGCAAGAGCCACGACATATTGTCGCTGGAGCCGGGTCAAAATACCGCAGTAGAAAGACTGGTAACTCTGAATAAGCAGTTGCTGGAGGCGCAAAACGACCTGCGCCTGGCGGAGGCGAATTACGACACCGCCCGAAGCCCGGAAGGCGGCGCGGCTCTGGCTGAAGAGAACGTAAAAAATCAGATCGCAGACACGGAGGTCAAACTGACCGACCTCCGCGCGAAACGCGCTCAGATGCTCGTTACCGTGACGGACAAATGGCCGGAAGTTCAGGAAGTCACTCGCCAGATCGAGGTGCTCGAACAGCGTTTGAAGGATATCCGAGCGCAGGGCGTGCTGGACGTCGTCTCCACGCTCGGAGCGCATTATCGCGAAGTTCAGGCGCGAGAGCAGGCCCAGCACGCCGCCTTCGACCAGCAAAGGTCGTTGGTACAGAATCAAAACCAAGCTGCCGTTACTTACCGGCTGATCCAACAGGAAGTGGAGACCAACAAACAGATCCTGAATGGACTATTAGTTAGCCTCGGTGCGAGCGAGGCGCTAAAGGCGGGCACTTTCAATAACCTGCGTGTGGTCGATTACGCGATCATGCCCGATCCGAACGAACCGGCGGGTCCGATGCGTTTTATCTACATCGCCCTGGCCGCCAGTCTCGCGCTGGGCGCCGCCATCTCGGGCGCGCTTGTGCTGGGACACCTCGATAATACGCTGCGCTCGGATGAGGATGTCCGCCTGGTGCTGAACACCCGCACGCTCGGCGAGATCGGAGCGGTCCGGGTGTGGCCGACCGCTTTCCTCCGGGTTTTTCGCCGAACCGCATGCCCCTCGCCGGAGTTGCTGATCGGCAGTGATGCCGCGTCCCATCTGTCGGAAGATTACAGACGGATTCGAACTTCGGTGATGCTCTCGTCCTCACGCCCGGCGCGGTTGAAACTGCTCATAACTTCTAGCGTTCCAGGGGAAGGCAAGACGACGACGGCGGTTAACGTTGCCGTGAGTCTGGTGCAGACCGGCGCGCGCGTGTTGTTAGTAGACTCTGATCTTCGCTGTCCTCGGCTGCACAAAGTTTTCAACATTGACATCAGCAAAGGACTGGGCACCGTACTCTCGGGCTCGATATCGCCCCTTGAAGCATCTTCGCTCGTAGCTCGACACGAGGCAACCGGGATTCACGTGCTCGCGTCCGGGCCACCTTCCGGCAGTTCCGCCGAACTGCTCGGTTCGGACAAGATTGGCCGCCTTCTGGAGGCTTTTCAGAGCCAATTCGACTACGTTATTCTGGATGCACCCGCCGTTGAGTCCTGCGTCGATGCGCTGATACTCGCTCCGCACGTAGATGGAGTGGTGATGGTGGTGCTCAGCGGAAAAAGCTCTCGTCAGGTGGTCCTTCGCTCGCTCCAGGCGTTGGACGATTCGGGTGGAAAGCTACTAGGAGTGGTTCTGAACCGCGCGAACACCAGCGAGCGCCGCCGTTACATGAACGGTGACAGATACCGTGTTAAGGTGCGCGCGGCCGGAGCATAAAACGAAATGCGCCGGGAGCTTATCCGCTCGCTACTGGTCATACCTGGAGCCAACCACGCGAGCTCGTACATTTTTTCGAAGAGGCAAGCCTTGATGTTGAGGCATGCAGATGTTGAAACGGATATGTTCTTTATCCAGTCGCGCACGTCTCCCGTGTTGCTGGCGCGCGACCTGATTCGCCTGCGGCACCACATAAGCATGTTCCGGCCTCACCTGCTGCACGCGCAGTATGGAACGATGAACGCGTTCTTGACGGCGATTTCCGCTCCGCTGCCGCTGATTGTGACCTTTCGGGGAAGCGACTTGAATCCAGTTCCAAGTATTGGACGCGTCCGGTCCTTTATGGGACACGCGTTATCTCACTTCGCGGCACTGCGGGCGTCGGCTGTAATCTGCGTAAGCACGCAACTGCGGCGCAAGCTGTGGTGGCGCCGCAGAAGGTGCGAGGTGATCGTCGGGGGCGTGAATCTGGAGTTGTTCAGGCCGATAGCCCTTCCAGAGGCCCGTGCACGGCTGGGTTGGGCTCCCGAAAAACGTATCGTATTATTCAATGCCGGCCGCGACCCTCAAGTGAAGCGACTCGACTTGGCTGAAGCGGCGGTCAGAGAGGCGCGCCTCTTGCGCAATGACATTGAGATGGTGGTCACGCGTGGCGATGTTGATCCGAACCTGATGCCGATTTACTTCGGCGCCGCCGATTGTCTTCTGGTTACGAGCGATTGGGAAGGATCTCCTACCGTAATCAAAGAAGCACTGGCGTGCAACTTGCCGGTGGTTTCCGTGAACGTAGGCGACGCGGCCGAGAGATTGGGTGGGGTAACGCCCTCGGCAATAGTGGCTCGCGATCCCGCAAGGCTCGGCGCGGCAATTGCCGAAATCGTCGGTAGCTGTAAGCGGTCGAACGGACGAGAAGCCGTGATCAGTCTTTCTGAGCACCGGGAAGTAGAGCGCATCCGCTCGGTCTACGAAGCGGTAATCAACACCAAAAGGTAACAGAGCGACGTTCCAAGCCATGTCATTTCTGATCACTCTCGGGTTGTTCACACTGGTCTACGTCGTGCTGGCGGTTGTGATCTGGTTTCGAACCCGGAACCTGGCTTTTCCCGTGGGTCTGGCCGTGGTTTACTATTGGACCTACTATGGCGCATGGTTCATCGTCGTAGATCGCCTGCGAGGGTATAGCCTACTGCGTTATGAATATCTCTACGCGAAACTGTTTCCCATCTATCTGGACGATTCTTACTTTCTGACCATCGTTACTTACGGGATCTTCCTGCTGGCCATTGAAGTTGCTCTTGTCCTCTTTCTCCGCAAGCCCGCGGAGGAGCATACCAGTGGGCCTATCCCGCAGGTTTCGCACGTTGCGCTAATTCTCATCGCAATCGCAATGGGCTTGCTCAGCTACTACGTAATTCGCGGATCTTTGGGCGCGGCCGCCGGGATGAATGTGAGCAGCTATGAGTTCGTGCGCATTGATGATGCCGCGGCTGGAGCCTACAAAATCCATCAAATCCTGATGCGTGCTGCCCTGTTCAGTGTCACGGCCGGGCTGGCGATAATGGCATCGGGCCGCCAGGCGAAAGTAATTTCATCGAGCCGTTCCATGTGGATTGCATTTTGCTACATTGCGTTGTTGGGCGGTCTTTTCTATCTGAATCTGCAAATGGGGCAGCGGCGTGCCTTGGCATCGGCCGCCATCTCAGCCGGACTCCTTTACCTTGTCAATGTGAAGCGCGCCAGCCGCGTTCTTATCTTCGGCTCCGGCGCCGCAATGATTGTGGCGATGGGATATGTCGGCATGACGCGCGGCGCGTCCTTGGCGGCGGGCCAGAACGCGCTCGAAGCGATTAAAGATTCGGTTATCGAAAATCTGCTGAGCAACGAACCATTTGCGGCTCACTTGTCGCTTTATGGCAGCATCGCCTATAAGCTGGAGCCCACATATGGGTCAAGTCTTCTGTATCTGGCCAGTTCGATGGTGCCTGGCGCGCCGCGGCCAATCGACATCTATGACTACTACACTAAGGGCGTCCACGCGATTGAAGGGCAGGGGTACAATGTGCACCACGCTGCTGCATGGTATTTGAATTTCGGAATCGCGGGTGTAATCGCCGGCGGGTTGCTGCTGGGGGCGCTGTGGGCAGGCTTGTATGCACTTTTCCAGATGAGATCGCGGATAGGGTCCCACGTATTGCGGATTTTCGCGATCTTTGCAGTCTGGATGTTTACGGCGGATCTTCCCACGCTTTGCCGAACCGGCCCGGAGGGCTACAAGGGGACGTTGCTGGAAGCGCTGCTCATTCCGACTGCCGTTATGCTGGTGGCAACGCTTCGCCCCATTATGATGCAGGGCAGACCGGTGCTTGTGCCTGCAGTTGTCGCGCTCCATGCATGAAACCCATCCTTGGCCATCGCTCATATTTGATGCATCTGCTCATATTTGACGCCTCTATAGTTGTTACTCTAGCCATGGCTCTGGCAATTCCCATAATCCAAGGCGATCAGGTGCGAAAGTCGCCGGAGAAACCGTTCGTGAACGGAGCGGTTCTCTACGCCGCACCAGATGGGAGGCCCTCGAACAGCGGAGACAAATCGAGCCCGCTCGACTTGGCCTCTGCGCTAAGCCGCGATCGTGTAAGACCTGGAACCACCGTGTACCTTCGAGGGGGAATATACTGGGGACCATTCACGTCTGATTTAGCCGGTTCCCCAGAGGCACCCATTACCGTACGGTCGATGGAGAACGCCGTCATCACGACGAACATCGGCCGCGGTAACGGCGGCACACTGAACGTCAAGGGCGCCTGGACGATATACCGAGATTTTGAGGTTACTAACTCAAACCCAGAGCGCGGCCATGGGAACGACTTCAGGCTCATGGGCCTTAACATTCAGGCGCCCCACTCGAAGTTCATCAATCTTGTGGTGCATGACGCAGGACACGGTTTCGGATTCTGGAACGAGGCGGTGGACTCGGAGCTCTACGGAAACATCATTTTTAACAACGGCACCGAGAATACGATCACGGATATGCGCCACGGCCATGCTATTTACACGCAGAACACGGACGGCGAGAAATCGATCCGGGATAACGTGATGTTCGATCAATTCGGATGGGGGATATCTGGATATCCCGGCCCGGGAGGGGTTACAGGATTTCGCATTGAGGGCAACGTATCGTTTGACAACGGCTTGGCCACCAATCCGCACAGGCACTATAACAACCTGATGGTTTCCGGGCACACGCGCTACAAGACAGACAAAGTGACGATGGTCAATAACTACACATACTATCCGGCGAATCAGGAAGCCGCCGGCAAGTTCACCGACGCGAATCTTTGCCTGGGTTGTTCGGACCCGAATAAGAATGGCGAGGCGACGGTAACGGGGAATTATTTGGCGGGCGGGGTGCCTGTAATTCTGGCCAATGGCTGGGAACGGCTGAATATCACTGGAAATACGATTGTAGGCCAAGCGTCGCTCATTTCGTTCATTTTACCTGCTCATCACAACCCTCGCGCGTACACAATCGACCAAAATCACTACTATGCCGCTGCTGGTAATACAGGTTTTAGCATCAACGGACGCCAAGAGAGCTTTGCCGAATGGTCGCGCTCAAACGGCTGGGACGCGCGGAGCGAGCTAAATCAGAAGCCCTCCGGGGTCGCGATCTTTGTACGGCCTAATGAATATGAGCCGGGGCGGGCGCACATCATTGTCTACAATTGGGATCACCGCCCGGAAGTCGAAGTCGATCTCGCCGCGGCAATGAAGCCCGGTACGCACTACGAAATTCGCAACGTCGAAAATCTCTGGGGCGCGCCAGTTGCCAAAGGCATTTATGATGGGCGCCCGGTGCGTCTATCAATGCAGCCCGCGCAGGTTAGGCTCCCTGAGGGTGCGGAAAGCCGGCTTGCTTCGTCCTCGCGCGCACTTGCTACGGGCCCTGAGTTCAACGTATTCATCCTGAGATCGACAGACCCCCTCGTAGCTGGAGGACCACCTCGCGCACCGCTCGTTTCCGTGTACCTT
>VFSW01011385.1_pt1 | contig 12518 bp, 8 predicted proteins | sample 5358111 | NCBI WGS metagenome assembly VFSW01 (sample SAMN11554181, study PRJNA540505) | mine drainage metagenome | isolation source: sediment from site ElyBrook_90M | place: USA: Ely Copper Mine, Vershire, VT | collected 2017
GGAACTCGGCCGGCAACTCTACTACGGCAAATATTCATGCCAGGGATGTCACATTCTCGACACCAAGAATGACAAAGGGTACATCGGGCCGACACTGACCCAGGTGGGATCGAGGCTGACCGCAGCGTGGGTCTATCAGTGGATGAAAAATCCGCAAAGCCTGCGCCCGGGCACCATCGAACCGAATCGCGCCATGAGCGACGAAGATGCCCGCGCTCTCACCGCCTTCCTGATGTCGCAGAAGGGCGGAGGCAAGGAGATGGCGAAGAAATGATTCGCTACAGTTGCACTGCGCTTACGATCATCGTGACCATGCTGGCGACTTCTTGTGCCCGCCAGAATCCGTCCGCAGCTCTACCCAAGCCGACTGCATTCGGCGCCGCCATCGTTGAATCCAGTGGCGGCAAGCAGATCGCCCAGACGGGCAGCGCACTGACCGATCCAGTCGTGGTTCAAGTCAACGATGCGCAAGGCGCTGCGCTTCCAGGAGCGCTCGTCGAGTTTTCCGGCGCGCCAGGCGTAGTATTCGATCCGCCCAACGGCCTCACGGATTCCAGCGGACAAGTCACCACCAACGTCTCTCTGGGCGGCGCGGCTGGACGTTACCAGATCGTCGCCTCGACTCTCGACAAGACGCACCAGAAGATCAGCTTGAAAGTGGAAGAGATCGCTCTCGGCTACCAGCAGAATCTTGGCCGTGTGCTGGCGGATCAATATTGCCAGCGCTGCCACAGTTCCGAATCTACGCCCCTGCGCGTCTCGAACTATGACAACCTCGAAGTGAAGCCACATCCGTTCACGGACGGCGACACTTATAACAAAATCACCGACGCCGACCTCACAGCGATTATCAGCCACGGCGGCCCAGCTCTAAACAAGTCGGCGCTCATGCCGGCATGGGGCAACAACATGGGCAAGAATGACCTTCTGGCGCTGATCTCCTACATTCGCGCGGTATCGGATCCACCTTCGCGAGACGCAGGTCCGGTCTATGCCGGAAACTAGCAGCGGGCGGCCGGACCATCAATACTGCGGAGCCGTTGAAATAATCGCCATTGCACTCATCGTCCGAAGCCGTTTCAAACGGTGTAGATATGAAGTTAATCGAAAAAAGGTCGAAATTTGAGCGTAATGGCCCGGTTGCGACAGTTGAGAGTTCGGACTCAGGACAGGGTTTTCTCCCCCGATATTTTAAAGCGGCTTGGTTGCGTGCGTCGGTTGGCCTCAGTGCCGACCAGCGGATTGTTCAAGCTGTGCCAGGCGCGCACGCAGATCTGATATCTCGCGGTCCTTCTCCGCGAGGCTGCGTTTCAGTTCCGAGTACAGCGCCTGGATCCCAGCCAGCGCTACGCCCTCAGCATCGACTGTAGAGATGTGTTTGTCGTCCTCGCCTAAGCCGAAGGCCTGATGAAAATCCTGTGCAGTGGGGCCGAGATGGCGGATGGAATCAGCCTGAGTTTTGTAATTCCAGTTCCAGACCGGCATGGCTGCCAGTTTTTCCAGCAGCGACGAAGGATCGATTGCAAGGAAGTTCTCTTTGGCGCTGCGATCGCTGAGATTCGACCACGATCCGGAACCACTGGCGAGTGCTGCTCCCACCGCCGTTCCGCCAGTTTGCTGCGTGTAGAAATAAAAGCCGCCGGGCGCCCACGCCACAAACTGGCCAGCGCCAGTATCATTTATGCTGCCCGTCGAAAAACAACCACCACCACTCCAGACGAAACTTTGAATGTAGTTGGCGGATGCCCCGCAACCGGCGGCGAAGCTGTAGTCGCCAGCGGCAATGTTAAGAGCGCCACCGGGTACGGTGGAAGCGGAACCGCTGGCAACATTGGAAATGCCTCCCCCCACCGTCGAAGCGCAAACTCCTTGTGTGCAGGTAAGAGTTACGCCTTCGGCCGTATTGTTTACTCCTCCGGCGACGGTGGAATTTCCGCCGCTGGCCACATTTGACTGCCCGCCGCCAACTGTCGACCAGTCGGCCGTAGCTGAGTTGTTCGCACCGCCGGCAACGGTTGCTGACCCAGCCCCGTCGACGTAGCCGCTTGCCGTGTTCTCATATCCGCCCCCGACAGTAGAATTCACATCGCTGGCGGTGTTGTAGCTGCCGCCCGCTATTGTCGCCTCGGTTGCGCTGGCAGCATTCGATTCACCACCGCCTATCGTCGCGTAGGCTGCGCTGGCGGTGTTGTTGAGCCCTCCCGAAATGGTCGCCCAATTACCGAGAATCTGAATGGTGTTCGGGCCAGGGACGAGAACGATCTGAGGAGGCGATTGCTGCGGCCGCCCTGCAACATCTGATGTTTGTCCAGAATTGCCCTGCAGCAGCGAACGCCTGCCAAACGGATTACTCAACGCTTGACGTCTGCCGAGCGCGGGTTTCGTCAGAGCCAGATGCTTCGACGCCGAGCTGGACTCATACACTCCACCACCGCCAGCGATCGTTGCTCCAATCACGCCGGGAGCGATGCTGTTCCCGGGATACTGCGCGTTACCAGCAAAGCCGTTAATTACATTCGAGCTCTGCTGCCCGTTCTGATCGGTCACGTTGGGTTGCAGAAAGAGCATCCCGTCGAGATATCCGGTCAGGTTCAAATTGCCGTTGATCGTCTGGTCGGTACTGAAGATATTGCTCGCGCCGGTTTGCGCGTACGCCGATGCCGGCAAGCCCCCAAGTTGCACGGCGGCAACGTTGGTGAGCGCGGAGCCGTCGCCATTGAATCCGACGGCGCCCACCGTTCCGCTGACGGTGATGCCATTGCCGGGCTGCGTGAGCAGCGAATTGTTTATCGTATGGCTGCCCGTGAAAACAGGAATGGAGTTCGTCGTGCCCCTGCCTACTATGGTGGTGGGGGCGAGCGTATTGTCGCCGTTGGTTTGCGCGGCGGCTGGCGCGGGCTTTGTTGGCTTCTCCGAACTTTTGGCTTGCTGCGCAGCCGCCAATCCCGGCAAACCGAGGAGAACCGAGAGACAGAGCGTTGCAGCGACGATGATATTCGCTTCGATATCGTGGCGAGTCATAAAATTCCTCCATCAGTCATTCAGAATTTATTTCTTCATGCTTACGGTCGACGCGGCGATATGTTGCGGCGGAACGAAAGGCAGGCTTGGCGAGGACACGGGTCGAGAAGTCTTCTTCGGCATGCCAGGGATCACTAACGAAGGATGATTTTTCTCCTTGGCTTTGTTCACCTCAATGGCTGCCGCGAGATTTTCGGACGCGCGGCTCATCTGTGCGAACGCGGCGGTCACATCCTGCATGCGAACTCTCTCGAAACCCTTGCGGCGAACCATTATCCGGTAGTCGAATGCGATGCCCGAATGCCCCCCGTGCAACTCGCGAACCTCAAATCCGCGAGCGGTCTTGTTGGTCACGTAAAGGCCGTCGCAATCGCCGTTCGGGGTGAGGAATACGTGATAGTCGAGCTCGCCGTTTACCGTCTGACCAAAGGTTTGGTCCAGGACGACGGATGCCACTCCGTTGGTCAGTTGGCCCGAACCTGCATCTTCGAACCAATTCTCTGCGGCCTCCACCGCATAGAGGCGCACCATGCGGTTGCCCTCTACCGGAACGGCAGCCGCCTTCGAGCCCGTGCAAACCAGATCGCCGGTGCCGTTGTCATTACTGTCGCGAGGGATGTAGCAGTAGGTCGACGCTCCCGGGCCGGCAAACCGCGCAACCAGGGGTGTCCCGCCGTTGAAACCGGAGTTGTTCGCGACATAAAGTGTCTCGTGGTTGACTGAGTTGTTTACGCCGAATAGAGCATTGCCATCATCGACGGTTCCAAGCACACCCACGCAACTGCTACAGGCCGAATCTCCCAAAGAGCCCACGTTTGACCAACCTGAACCGCTGCTGCTCGAAGAACTAAAAATGCCGTACACTCCGACCTTAGTGGTACCAAAGCCCTCGACGCCGCTGGATCCGGTAGCGTAAAGCGCCTCGACTGAAGCAGACACAGCCTTGATGCCCACGGAATTCTGGGAGGCGCCGACAATACCGAGGAAATTGTCCGAGGTCCCATAAATGCCGACTCCATTGCTGGAATCGCCCCAAATTCCCACCCCTGCCGCACCACTCCCAACCGTGCTGCTTTGATCCCACATTCCGTAAATCCCGCTTCCGTTGGTGCCACGATCGTAGGCGAACAATCCAAAACCTGACGGTGCCCCAGAATACCCCAGCAACCCTACGCCATTGGCCGTCGTATCAGCGGACTCCCCAAACACCCCTGTACCGTCTGGGGCGGACGATACACCGGCGACCCCGACCGCGTTTGCTAAAGTGCTCGTGTTACTTGCAACGCCGACCACGCCGAATCCACTCGCGCCGGCGCTTTCTCCTTCCACGCCAAATGCATTCGAAGCGGCAGATGAGTTGGCATTGCCGAGAATTGCCGGCCCCGGAGCAGTTCCGGTAGCCGTCGCTACTACCGCCGACCCGGTGCCGCTCTGTGTAACGTTGACCACCTGCGTACTATTGCCGGCAGTGAAGACGCCGGTCTGCCCGGTGATGGAACCGGTGGCGCTAAAGTTGCCCGTATCGCTGACATTGCCGGTAATAGTCTGATTGCCGGTGAATGTGTTGGCGGCTTTCAGTTGCGGAATCTTCGTTGTATCGACGTTCAGTGTGATCGCGCCGCTGGTGCCCCCGCCAGTGAGATCGGTTCCGGCAGTCACTCCGGTAATCGTGCCCGCTCCCGCACTCGAGCAATTCCAGACGGTACCGCTATATTGCAAGACCTGATTAGTCGAGCACGGTTTCAATCCAATCGTGTAGGTGCTGCCCAGTGTCATTGCTCCCGGTGTGGTGAGGCCCCCGGCGGTATTTGCATTCAACGTGATCTTCGAATCCGCCAGCATTGCATTCGTTACCCCGGCTGAAGGGATCTTCAAACTCAAGGTTCCGCTGGTTCCTCCACCAGAAAGTCCGGAGCCAGTCGCGGTCGTGATTCCGGTGATCGTGCCTGCTCCGGGGAAGGTCTGGCCCGAGACGAACGTGACTTTTCAGGTGCTGCCGATGGCGAACGTCGTTCCGCTGATGGCCAATGTGTTGTCAGTGCTTTTGGGAAAAAGCGTTAGAGTGTCGCGTACATCGCTTTTGCCGTTTACGTCCAGCGTTGCAGCGGGTGTCGTTGTGCCGACGCCAATCTCAGAACTCTTCTGGAAAATTACAGAGTTGACGATGTCGCTGGTCGTGTCCCACATGGGAATGTAGTCGACCGTGCCTTTGCCTGTGACGGCAGGATTGGCGGGCGGCGCAGTCTTGGATGCAGTCGATCCCGTTACGGAGGCAGCATCCGCTGCACCTTCCTTTGTTCCGTTCGCAAGCAAAAAGGCCGAAGCCGGCAGTCCCCCCACCGTCTGCGCGTCTCCGGCCTTCAGCGCATAAGGCACGCTGAGCAACAATATGCGAGGTTGCTCCGCCTGCCCTTCCGCTTGCACTCCCAACCAGCGCGCTTCCCCGGATGCGAACAGGTCGGTAGGCAATCCCTGCGGTAAAGTCGATCCGAGCATGACGGTGTAATGGCCGGTTTGGTCCGGATGTACGTTCTGTGTTTCCAGCCATAACGGTGCGCCGCCTTGCTCGTCTTTGTAAAGCAGAAACGTCACTCCGGCCACACCGGTCAGCGGCTTGCCGTTGTTGTCTGTTAATGTCCCGCTGAAATTAACTAATGCCGGCACAATGGCGCTGGAGCTGGTTTCGGCTGCTTGTTGCGCGTGTGCGAACATGCAGTACAGTAACGTCGAGAGCAAAGCCGTAAATCTTGCGGTGCGAAGCGGCACAATCCCTCCTATGAGCTCGAATGCATTGAACTTCTGACTGCGAATCGGAGTATTCCGCCTATCGGCGCAGCGCGATCCAAAGACTGCACACTGTCAGGATCAGTGCCGTCCACAAGATCACGCGGGCAGTGCTAAGCCATGCACGTGACTTCATCCGCCCGTCCCTTCACTCGCGGTGGGTGAATAGCCTTTCGGGGTCGTACATGTCCAGCTTTCCATCCCAGGCCTATTCCGATCGGAGCGCAGAATGCGGCAAATGCTCTGAAAGGTCAAAGGAACTGATTCTTAACTCAGGTCTGAACAGGTAAGCTGTTGCGCTGCAAAGGGTTTATTGGCGCGGCTGACTCGGCTCGCAAACCGTGCTATCATCCCGTGGCTCAGGTGGGTGGGCCATGGAGTCAGGGGTTTCTTCGGGGACAGGTTTTCAGTTTGGATTATTTGAGGCGGATGCTGCCCGTCGCACTCTCACTCGCAAGGGTGTTCGCGTCAAAATCCAGGACAAGCCATTTCACGCTGTCATCCTGTTATTAGAGAAGCGGGGCGAGATTGTTACTCGGGAAGAGTTGCGTCACGCGCTTTGGCCGGATGGGACCTATGTCGATTTTGATGCTAGCCTGAACGTCATCCTGAAAAAACTGCGCTCAGCCATCGACGACGACTCGGAAAATCCCCGCTTCGTCGAAACTGTTCCCCGGCAGGGCTATCGGTTCATTGCTCCCGTGTCGGTTACTGCGCGCCAGAAGACCGCGCCGGTGAAATCGGAAACACCGATCAGCTCTGTGGCTCCCGCTGGCGTCCCGGTTCCCGTTAGTGAGCGGAAATTCAAGCCTTCGGTTGTGCTGCCTCTCGCGGTCGTGCTTCTGCTCGCGGGCGTGGGCTGGTGGTATTTTCTTCGCAATCATTCCGTCGTGCACGCTGCTCCGAAAGTTATCGCGGTTTTGCCTTTCTCGAACCAGGGAGCCGGTCCAGATTTCGACTATCTGGGCTACGCAATCGGCAACGATCTGGTCACCGACCTTTCTTACGCCGGCTCCATTACGGTTCGTCCCTTCAGTTCAACCGCCAAATACGGGGAGCAGGTGCTGGATCCGGTTGCCATCGGAAATGAATTGCGGGCTACGCACATCCTCTCCGGCAGATTCCGTCGCGACCAGGAGAAGCTACGGGTCGATCTGGAACTTGTGGATGTGGCGCGGAACAAGCCCGTGTGGAAAGACGAAGTAACGATCGCTCCTCAGGAGATGGTCGGCCTTCACGAGAAACTCGCTGCATCTGCTACGCAGAGCTTGCTGGCAGCGATGGATATTTCTGCTGCCGCGACAGACGAGATACCCACGCCAAAAAATGAACAGGCTTTCGAACTGTTTCTGCACAGCACGATGGTTTCTCTTGACCCAGAGCCGAATCAGATGGCCATCCAGAAGTTGGAGCGGTCGGTCGCACTGGACGGGGGATACGCGCCCGCCTGGCACCAACTGGCCTGGCGTTACTACATTGACTATCACTACGGAAGTGGTGGTCAAGCCGCCCTGGCGAAATCGCTGGCGGACTACAAGCGCGAGCGTGAACTCGATCCGAATGCAGCGCCCTGGGTCAGCCTGCGGGTGGAACAAGGGGACCTGCAAGGGGCGTACGATGAGATTTCGGAGTTTGCGCGCCGACATACAAACGCCAACGTGCAGTTTTCGATGAGCTACGTACTCAGGTATGCAGGGCTTCTGGATGAGTCTCGCCAGGACTGCGAGGCGGCTTTCGCTGCTGATCCAGTACACGGGTACCGGTCATGCGCTGTTTCTTTTATCCTGGCCGGTGACTTCGCCGGCGCACAAAAATTCATCAACCTTGATAGCCGTTCTGGATTTGCCGCAATCTTGCGCATGGACATAGCTTTGCGCACAGGAAACCCGAATATAGCTTCCACAGAAGCTAATAACGCACTGCTATTGGGTTACAACAGTTTTGCCGCTAAACTTGTGAGCGTTTGTCTTAGCCATCCTTCGCAGGCTCAGATGGCGAACGCCGTTCACGAATTGGAGACAGACCAGGTATCCGCGCAAGATCCTGAATATAGGTACCGCAATGCGGGCGTCTTAAGCTTTTGCGGACAGTCCGGCGCCGCACTTGGGCAATTGCAAAAAGCGATCCAGGGGAAGTTTTGCTCCTATCCTGCAATGGACAAAGATCCCTTGTTTGATCCCATCCGGACGCTTCCCGCATTCGCGGAGGTTCGCTCCGCCGGCGTGCAATGCCAGCAAGAGTTCCTTGCCCACAGAAAGCAATTTGACGCCAGCCTGACAGCAGCCCGGTAGAACCTTGGCCGGGGATAGTGAATGTTAAATCCACCGATTTCACTCATCATCCCGCGAAAAGCGAAAGGAAGGCGCAAAGCTCGTGCTAAGGCCTGATTACATAAACCCCTGCCGGTTACTCCTTGTGGTCGAGCGGCTTCCCGTCCGGACCAACTTGGACCTCTGATTTCTTGCCATCCTTCCAAATTTGGGCTTCATAAGCCACCAATTTGTCGTGCTTGGTGATGGACTCGACTTTGATGATCTTGCCTTTCCTCGCCTTGGCCTGGAGACCCTCCTTCACGGCCACAGGAAGGGAATCTATCTCGACTTGCAGGGTTTGTAGAAGAACTACAAAAATTGCACTGGTGCTTCATGAAGATTTCGACTTCTCCCCAATCAAATCTAATTTGCCATGAATAGCTGGCGGAGAGGGAGGGATTCGAACCCTCGGTACAGGTGTTAGCCCGTACAACGGTTTAGCAAACCGCCGCATTCGGCCACTCTGCCACCTCTCCGGCGTGCGGAGCTACAGTTTACCATGTTCGGGATAGGCGTCATTTGGACTGGCTGAATTTTCCTGGGGAAAGCAGGCCGGTTTCCAGAGCGTAGTGGACGATATCGGACAGGGGGAGCTTAAGCCGAGTTTGTCGGCAAGGCGACCACCATAGGTTTTGATGGTCTTCACGCTGATAAAGATCTGTTGCTCCCCCTTTGATTTTCCTATAGTGCGATGGGACAGTGGAGTCTCCAGGAAGGCAAACCCTTGAACACTCCAATGATCAACCAACAGAAAGAACCGCAAGAGCAGTACCAAAATGAACAGCGCCAACAGGAATGGATGAAGCTATGCGAGCAGGCGGCGGTCGAACAAGACCCACAACGGTTGGTGGTCCTGACCCGCGAAATATGCCGTTTGCTGGATGAAAGGGAAAAGGCACTGAAGAACCGGCGCCAAGCATAGCCGCTGCGCTTCCAGGCCTTTTCCCGCCGCCTGAGAGAGTCTCGGTTGAACATGTTCGATCTTTCTCAAACCACGATGCGCGTGCGGCAGAACTTGTTCTGAGCATTCTTCTATAACAACATTGGGATCACGCTGGCGGTCGCGGGAGTGCTGAATCCCATCATAGCCGCGACGGCCGTGTTGCTCTCCAGCGTTTCTGTCGTTGCCAATTCGATGCGGCTCGTCCGACGGACAGAATTGGCGTAAGCCGCGTTTCCAAACTACCCTGCCGGTTTCAGCACATGCAACTTGGCGTCCGAAATTAATTTCTCCTGCGACACCAACCGCACTGCGCCATCGGCATTCACGCTCCACGCTTCTCGCAGACTCGCCGTGCCATCCATGTCGACATAAGTAACTGTGAGATTTGCTCCGGCAAACTCCAGGTTCACATGTCCATTCACGCCGTACTTGTGTTCGCCTTCGCGCGCGTCGTAAAACTGCGGCACGGTCCTGCCCGGGTGCGGCGCGATGGGCTCAAGCGGCATAGCGCCATGTCCGACGCATCGCCCGAATGCCTTCAGCCGGCGCGGGCCGCCCAAGTCGTAACCGGCGAGTCGATGCTCATGTCCCCAGAACCACAGCAGCGGCCGGCGAACTCCGGCATCGTACAGTTGCTCAGCGGGCAAATGATACTCGTCATCGAATCCGGAAACGTACTGGTGATGCGACATAAGGATCAGCCCTCGCTTGTCCGCGTCGGCCTTGACCACATTCATCAGCCAGTCGATCAACGGCTTCGGCAATCTGCAGTCGGGGCCAATGCCACGAATGTTATTGATGATGGGAATCTGCTCGAGGATGGGAACACCGACCGAATTGTATCCCGTATCAATTGCGATGATTCGCCAGAACTGATTTTGCAGACAGAAGAAACTGGTCTTCTGTCCCGTCATCTTTTCTCCGTCGCGCAGACTAAGGTGTGGCAGAAACACATCGAAGTACCCCCCCCCCTTGGCATACATTTCGTGGTTGCCGTTCAGAGCGAAGCTGCCGAGTGAGCCAATGGGCCATTTCATCGGATCGTAGTTCGTGTTGGGATTGCGGATGCCGAGACAGTTCTCCTTGATCGCGAGTTCGCTGCCGACATAGTAAACATCGCCAAGGTGGATGGTGAAATGGGGCTCGAACTTTCCCATTTGCGCAGCGACTTTTTCGGCTTCCACCGTGCCCGTGCCCCAGTCGCCGGCGAGCGCGATGCGGACCGTGTCCTTTCCGGTTCCATCGAGCAGGTCGTAGATCGCAGTGTGAGCGCTCGTGCAGTGGCGAAAAGGATGTTTCCTCCGGAAAAAGTACGACAGATATTTTCTGAGCCATGTCCAGAGGGAAGATGGCGCGAACAGCGCTTCCGGCGGATAATTCGGTGGCGCCACCCATTCCGCTGCCGCATATAAATGAGACATGGCTGCGGAACGCGGCAAGTTTTTCAGGTCGCGCGCGTGGCGCTTTCGCCGCGGCGGTCGACTCGCGGCAGCGGGCGGAACCTCAGCCTGGCTTGAGGAAGACACAACCATACCCGCTACGAATCCGGCGGCGAAACCCATGACCGTGATGAATGAAACTTTCATGCATCCAACTCGCGCGGCCTAACAATATTTTCGGTAGCCCGTATATTAATAGAGATTCACATGGCGTTCGACTTGACGAGGAATTTATGAGCCAGCCTCTTTTCGATCTCAGCGGCAAAGTCGCGGTGGTAGTTGGTGGGAGTTCTGGAATCGGCCGCACCATCGCGGTTGGATTGGCGAAAGCGGGCGCCGACGTAGTGCCCACGGCTCGCCGGCTGGATCAAGTGAATGAGGTCGCGGCGGAGATTGAATCGCTCGGCCGCCGCTCTGCGCGCGTCGCTTCCGACGTTACCGACCGCGCTTCCCTAGAGGCGGCGCTGCAGACCACACTCGATAAATTTGGCAAAGTCGACATCCTCGTCAATGCCGCTGGATTCAACCAGCGTGCTGCCACGCTCGATCTGCCTGAGGCCGACTGGGATCGCCTGATCGACACCAACCTCACCGGCTCTCTACGCTGCTGCCAGGTTTTCGGACGCCATATGGTCGAGCGCCGTTACGGGCGCATCCTTAATATTGCGTCGATGGGATCGTTTCTCGCGCTGTTTGAAGTCGCGGCGTATTGCGCGAGTAAATCGGGATTGGCCTCGCTGACCAAGTCGCTGGCCATAGAATGGGCACGCCACGGAATCACCGTAAATGCCATCGCGCCGGGATATTTTCGCACCGCACTCAGCGAGAAATTGCTCATCGGCACCCCGCGGGGCAACGAGATCCTGCTGCGTACTCCGATGGCGCGATTCGGTGAACTGGAAGAATTGGTTGGCGCTGCGGTTTTTCTGGCGTCCGACGCCGCCAGTTTCGTCACTGGAGTCATATTGCCGGTGGACGGCGGAGTATTGGCCAGCGGCGTGAATCGCTAGCGAACACCGATCAGATCTGCATTCCCGCCAATACACCCCGCATGTAAGCAAAGCTGGCGATGACGCCGGGCATCGGGTCATCGGCGTGAACTTCATATTCCAAGTCGACGAAGCCCGTGTACTTCGTAGCCTGCAGCGCCTCGAAAATCTTTCGCACCGGCATGCGGCCGGCGCCCACCGCGACCTGGCTTTCTTTATCGCCGAACTTCGTGAGGTCCTTCATGTGAACGTTAAACAATCTCGGACCGGCCTTCCGGATCGCATCCACAACATCGGTTCCCGCCCGCACCGTATGCCCCACGTCTATGCAGCAGCCCATGCGAGGATCCATGTCTTTAACCGCGTTCAGCACGTCCAGCGGCGAACGCCAGAGTTCATCCTCCGGGCCGTGATTGTGGATCGCGATGCGCATGTCATATTCCCTGGCGAACTTTTCTACGCGCGGCAAAGTTTGCGGAGTGGGATCGCCGGCGACGATCACGCCAAGACCCGAGCGTTTGGCGTACTCGAACTTCGTTCTCATGTCCACGTCGTCGTCTTTGTCGAAATAGATAACCCCCGCGGCATGCAGCTTGATTCCCGCTGCATCGTAGTCTCGCAGCGCAGCAGCCTCTTCCTGCGAATCCATCGGCAGATGATCTTTCACATCCTTTGCATTCAGAGCAGAGATGTTCAGCTGCTTCATGAATGGAGTCATCTGGCCGCGTGTGAAGTTGCGAAACGTGTAGCTGGCGAGACCCAGCCGAATACCCGAGTCAACTTCTGCCAGACGCGGTCGAATCGAACCGCCGTAGGCGTGCGGGACTGAGGACGCAGCGGCGGCGAGGGAACTGGAACGAACAAAATCGCGGCGTGAAAGTTTCATACGCGCTCCTTCAAATATGCGGAGCCCATCCCGGCTCATATTCCCGCTGCCACATTTTCATGGCGTCGGGATCGTTCTGGATCCGCCCGTCTCTTGTGTCGAGCGCGCGTACGCGATTCCCCGCCCAACCAATGTTCGAAAGTT
>VFSW01011386.1_pt1 | contig 12518 bp, 13 predicted proteins | sample 5358111 | NCBI WGS metagenome assembly VFSW01 (sample SAMN11554181, study PRJNA540505) | mine drainage metagenome | isolation source: sediment from site ElyBrook_90M | place: USA: Ely Copper Mine, Vershire, VT | collected 2017
GCGTAATCTCATGTACGCGAATGTCGGGCTCGTTCGCGATGGCGGTGGCCTTAGCGACGCACTCGCGCGCATCGCCACCCTCACCGAGCAGCATCCATGTGCAAAGACCGAACTACGTAATTTGTTGGTCGTCGCTCGTCTCATTGCCAATGCGGCAAGCGAACGCTGTGAATCGCGAGGAAGCCATTACCGATCCGATTTTCCCTTGCCCGATGTGGCTCTCGCCCATCGATCGTTCCGGAGGTTGACGAGCCTTGTTTGAACCACATACTCTCGTTGTCGAGCCGATCTTGCGCAACGCGCTCCTCGAAGATCTCGGGCGCGGCAACGACCTCACCACCGATGCCATCATTCCAGAGTCGCTGCGTTCATCGGCAAAACTCGTCGCGCGTGAACCCGGTATTGCCGCCGGCATCGCGATATCGTGCGGTGCATTTGCGCTTCTCGGCGATGACATCGAGGTAACGATCTTCGTCGAGGACGGAAGCGCATTTTCCGCCGGGCAAACCCTCGCAGAAATTTCCGGCGATGCGCGGGCCATTCTCAGCGGCGAACGCACCGCACTCAATCTGCTTTCACGGCTCTGCGGAATCGCGACCCTCACCCACACCCTCGTATCGACAATCGCCGGGACGCGTGCCCACGTCGTCTGCACGCGCAAAACAACACCGGGTCTGCGCATCTTCGAAAAATACGCGGTGCGCTGTGGCGGAGGCTCCAATCATCGCTTCGGCCTCGATGATGCGGTGCTCATTAAGGACAATCATATCGCGCTCGCCGGATCGATAAAAGAAGCCATCGCGCGCATTCACGCGCACGTCGGGCATATGGTCAAAATCGAAGTTGAAGTCGATTCACTCGCTCAACTCCGCGACATTCTCGATGAACGCATCGATGCCGTGTTACTCGATAATATGGACGTTGCGACGCTATGCGAAGCGGTGGGCATGGTGAATGGGCGGATGCTTACGGAAGCCAGCGGCGGCGTTACCGCGGAGCGTATCCTGGCGATCGCGCAAACCGGCGTCGATCTCATCTCCGTCGGACGCATCACCCATGGTGCCGCATCGATCGATATCGGCCTGGATATCGGCTCTTAACGCAGGCGCAAAAGCTCGATCGCGACAATCGAACCGACAAGCGCGGTGACGACCGCACCGGATAGTGCAAGCCAAATCGAAAGCGCACCATTCTTTGCCTCGCGCAACGCGCGATCGGTAACGAAATACCGCCACGCTCCAATGAGACCCACAAGAACGCCGAAGAATGCCATGGAAACGCCGAAAAACAGTGACGAGCCGCTCTGCGGAAGGTTGAGATGAGCGATCAGTGAAATCTCGCGGGTAAAGAGGGCGAAACGCGCGATCACAAAGCCGAAGGCAATGAACGAGAGCGAGGTTCGCAGATAGGCGAGATAGGTTCGCTCGTTTGCTAATGTATCGGAGGCCTTAGCCAGCGAAGATTGCTCCATGCGCTAGGCTACGCCGCCGGGGCTAGCGAAGCCCGTCGGCACTATGAAAACCGGTCACGATACAGAGACGCCGCAAGCCCTGATCGCCTTTATGTCTACGGGCTGGCTCGATCGCCCGCTCGCCGCGACCATCCATCCGCAACTCACGCTCCTTCACGCTCGGCGCGCCCAGCTCTCGGCGCATTTTCGCGGCCAACGGATCCTCATCGAGGCCGGGCTCGAACAGGTCCGCGCAAACGACACGAATTTTCGTTTTCGTCCGAGTAGCGATTTTGCGTATCTGATGGGCACGGGCGATCCGGGTGCGATGCTCGTCTTTGAACCTCACGGGGATACGCATCGCACGATGCTTTTTACTCAGCCGCATAATCGTGGCGAGGAAGCCTTTTTCACCGATCGTGTTCATGGCGAATTATGGGTTGGTCGACATCGCGGCGTCGATGAATCCGCGCTCTTCTACGGTGTCGACGATGCTCGCCCCATCGCCGAACTCCCCAAGCAACTCACATCTAGTGTCCCGCAAGCAGACGCGGCCCAGGTGGCAATAACGCTCGCGGAAATGCGATTGATCAAAGATCCGTACGAAATTTCCGAGTTACGTAAAGCCGTCGAGATCACCAAGCGCGGCTTTGAAGATGCCATCCGCTTGCTTGGCCGGGCGAAAAGCGAACGCGAAATCGAGGCCGCATTTTGGTCGCGCGCACGCATCGAAGCAAACGACGTCGGCTATCTCACCATCGCTGCAGCCGGCGATCATGCGTGTACCTTGCACTGGAATCACAATCACGGCGCGTTACGCAACGGCGATCTGCTCTTGCTCGATGCCGGCGTTGAATGCGATTCACTCTATACCGCCGATGTCACGCGAACTTTGCCGATTTCCGGACGTTTTTCCGGCGAACAGCGCGCGATCTACGAACTCGTTTGGGAGGCGCAACGCGTCGGCATCGAAGCGGTTCGCCTCGGCAACGATTTTCTCGAGCCGAACGCGCGCGCGATGCGGGTGCTCACGCAGGGGCTCATCGATCTCGGCATTCTCACCTGTTCGTTCGATGAGGCCATGGATACGCAACATCAATACTTCAAGCGTTATACGCTGCATAACGTCAGCCACATGTTGGGCATCGACGTGCACGACTGCGCGCGAGCGCGCGCCGAAACCTATAAATTCGGTACGCTTGCAAGCGGCATGGCCCTCACGGTCGAACCGGGACTTTACTTCCAGCCGGATGATGCTACCGTACCGGAACGCTTCCGCGGCATCGGCGTTCGCATCGAGGACGATATCGTCGTCACCAGCGACGCACCGGAGAATCTTTCGGCTATTTTGCCCTCGCAGATCGACGACGTAGAGGCCTGGTATTCAAGCCACCACGCCTGATCGCATCACGGCAAAACCTTACTCCAGCGGTTGCGGTGGGCCACCGTATTGTTGCGGTGGGCCGCTATATTGCTGAGGCGGTGTCGGCGGTGGGGGCGGCGGCATATATTGCGGTTGCACCATCGGCCCGCCATTGTGTTGTGACGGCCATTCGGAAAACGACAATATAATCAGGCAGATGAGGCTCCCGAAACCGGGAACAAGATTGAGCAGCGAGAGTGCTCCGGAAAAACCTGCCTTCTCGAAAATACGCCAATACATCCACAAAACGAAGACGACCGACGCAAGGACCACTACGACCATAAACAGCCACATTGCAGCGAAGCCTGCAATTAAGGCGTTCGCACTCGATGCATCACTATGCATTCGTAACCTCCACATTCTCGAATATGTTGTTGAGTATGAGTTCTTTTGAGAATGCGAGGAGTTTCGCGAGGCTATCCGACAAATACTGCATATGCTGACTCGGCACGATGGCCTCATTATCGTCGATCCGCAGAATGATTTTCTGCCCGGGGGCCCACTGGCCGTCGCCGATGGGATGCGCATTTTCGAGCCTATCCGCCGGATTATTCGCGGTTTTTCCTACGTCGTTGCAACCCGTGATTGGCACCCCGACGATCACCGCTACACGCAACGCTACGGCGGCCCATGGCCGTTTCATTGTTTGCAAAACACACCGGGAGCGGAATTCGCGAAAGAACTGCCACTCGATGAGATCGATGACATCATCAGTAAGGGCATCGATCCGATGATCGATGGCTACTCCGGATTTGCCGCGACGCCCTTGGCCGAACATCTCCGCGATCACGAGATCACCCATGTGTACCTCTGCGGGCTTGCAACCGATTATTGCGTGAAGGCAACGGCCATCGATGCGTGCGAACACGGCTTCGAAGCAACGGTGCTCCTCGATGCCATAGCAGCCGTTAACGTGCATCCGAGTGATGGAGAGCGGGCCATCGAGGCCATGCTCGCGGCCGGCGTGCATCTCGCACAGAGTATACAACTCGGCATCGCAGAATGAACGAACCGCAAACCGTTTATCGCGACCAGGTTCTTGCCGTCGAGCCTACCGGCATCGAACCCGTTCTCCCGGAGCAACGTCACGGCAATCCACGCGATCTCTTCGGCATTTGGTTTTCGGCGAATGCCGAAATTGCAACCTGGATGGTCGGCATCTTTATCGTCGCGCTGTACGGGACCGATCTTCGTAGCGCGCTCGTCGGCATCGTGCTCGGAAATTGCGCGGGGTTTGCCGTACTCGGAATTTTAGCGACGCTCGGCCCTCGGTATGGCGTGCCGCAAATGGTGGCATCACGCTTTGCGTTCGGGCGAATCGCGAACATCGCTCCAGCCACGCTTTCATTTCTGGCCGGCGTTGGTTGGTTTGCCATCAATACGATCTTCGGGTCCTATGCCTTAGAGACGCTGGCGCACATCGGATACCCCTTTGCACTCACCCTTATGCTGGTGTTGCAAATACTTATTGCCGTTTACGGTTACAATTTATTGGCTCGCTTCGAGCACATTAGTGCCGTTCTCTTAGCGGCGGGTTTTCTTATGCTAGGGATCGTCACGTTTTCGCACGTCGATTGGTCCACACCGTTTCACGCGTTGGCTCCCATCGCATCCGGCGGCCCCATCGCCGGATTTATTTTTGCAACGGCGCTGTCGTTCTCATACGCACTTGGTTGGGTACCTTGCGCATCGGATTACTCGCGGTATTTGCCGGTGACGACATCACGCAAAGCCGTGTTCTGGTATAGCTTTGCAGGCACGGCGATCCCATGCATTGCGTTACAAATCATGGGAGCGGCAACCGTTACTCTCACGAAAGCCGATCTCTCGGCGTCGATTCCGACCGATGCGATTGCCGCACTTCTCGGCCCGCATGGAATCGTTGCCGCACTCGTCCTCGCAAGTATCGTTCTCGGCACGATTACGGCGAATTGCATGAATCTCTACTCAGGTGCATTGGCCGGTCTGGTTGCCTTTAATATTCGCATTCCGCGTTGGTCGGCAGCTTTGGGCGTCGGCGTTATCGGCGCAATTCTCGCACTTGCCGGCGCGAATCCGCGCGATACGGCGGATTCCTACGCGAATTTTCTCTTACTGCTTTCCTATTGGGCATCGCCCTGGGCTGGAGTGATTCTTGTTCATGCGTTCATGCATAAGCAGGCAGCCCGTGAGACGCCGCAGGCATTTCGCCTTGGCGCATATGCATGGATACTCGGATTACTCGCATCGATACCGTTTTGGAATCAAACCTGGTTCATCGGACCAATGCCTCGTGCGTTTCCGCATATCGGCGATCTCTCGTATTAAGTCGGTTTTCTTGTCGCCGCACTTCTGGCGTTTGTGTTCGAACGGGTACGCACGAAAACTACACTCATCGATCCTACATAGACCCGATGCCACTGCGCTTGTCGAATCAATGTCGCGACTAACGCACCGTCTTTATTGGCGATAACCGTATTGGCGCGGATGCGCCGCAACGTCGCAACTGCGGGTGAACCGCCGCGAGCAATGCGAAGGTACCGCTGCCATACCCGCCACGGAAATGGGTCGGCGCGACCATCGAGATAGACGCGCATCCGCTGTTGTCCCAACGGCATCGAACACCAGGAAAAATCGGTACAATAGAGCCGCCGCTCGCCTGGCAACTGTGCGATGCTCCGCATTGCCGCAAACGGCAACCGGCCTCCATTGGGAATAGCGGCCAACCGATAACTCAGCACAAAGACGAGCAATACCGCAGCGCTTACACCGAATGCGATAAGCCGCTTGCCGCGTTCTTGGAGCTTTATCGACGGGGGCGTAACGCGGGAAAGCCACGGATCGAGTAGCTGGGCGAAAAGCGGTGCAGCGACGATCCCGAGAAGGGCTACATTGCGAATGGCCATGCAACTCATGCCGATACATAGCGCAACGCGAAGCAGTTCGCGCGGCTGCTGAAGAGCTTGGCGAAAGCGCAACACGAGAATCGCAAACACCGGAAACACCACGAGGACAAACGACGGCCGCGACCACGCCCACGATTGCCATTCCACGATATACGTGCGGATCGGGCTTCCGCTCAAATGCAACGCGTACAGGGGCAACGCCAGGCCGAATGGTCCGACGCAGATCGCCATGAATAGCGCGACGATGAGCAACAACCGCCGACTCATGGCCCGCTGATCTCGCCACGGCGTAATCAGGAGATCGATGGCGACGAGCGGCAATGCAACGACGGCACTCGCATGAAGATTGGCCCAGACGATAACGAGCGGAACCGCCCAAAACACGCGATTATCGTCCCAATCGAGAACAGACAACAGCCCGGCAAAGCACAACCACCCGACATCCTGCGCACGCACCCCGAGGGACGGATCCAACGCAATGCCGCAGAGAACGACGGCGGCGACACTCGCTAGCGTCCCGGCGCGCGCGATTGTACGACGGGCGACTACATACAGCGTCATTGCAACGCACGCACCGACGGCCGCATGAAAAAGCCACGCCCCGTGGGCTGCAACGGCGAGCGCATAGAGCGTTGAGAACATCCACTCTTGCGGAAGCCACGGTGCACCAACGGCAGCAAATGTTTCCGGACCTAACGCGCGGGGTATCTCACCTGTTCGCAAGATTTGCTCGCCGAGCCAACGCTGCCAAAACAAATCACCGTCGATGTACGGGTGCGCGAGAGCGCCGGCAATATACGTCGCGCCATAAATGGCGACGACCAAGCCCACGAGCCTCATTCGATACGTAAGCGATCCCCAAGCGCGCAATTCTTCGCCTCGGCACACCCGGAGAGCAGTTCGATCGTATGGCGCGCCGCTCGGTGCGCGATCAACGGACGCATCGGCGCGACATCGCGAACGATGTCGACGATACGAAATTCTGCATCGAGAAAAAGTACGTCGATGCGACGCCGCATACCGATCGTATGAATCGCATTGCAGTTCGGTAGAAGCAAGGCTTCCTGCGCATCGATCTTCATCCGTCCGATCCAACCAACCGCGCGCAAGATCGGATTTTTGGCGACGCGTACTTGTGTAGCTATCGGAGTATCACGTCCCTCACACAGCAGAATCATCGCTAGTGATGCGCTTGCACAAGCATTCCCACGACGATCGCCGCTACCATGTACGGCCCAAAGGCAATCGGCTCGGTCTTCGCTCGTTTAGCGATCATAGCGACAACCACGGCCACAAGCGAGGCGAGAGCAAAGGCGATCAGCGACGGTGCCAATCCGAGAATGGCACCACCGAATGCCGCGAGCTTTGCGTCTCCCCATCCCATACCGCGACCCTTCGAGAGTGCGGCACTCAGCGCGAATGCAGCGAATGGAACGGCTGCGCCAACGAGCATGGGAAGCCACGGGCCGTGCACCCCGTTCCACACCAACAGCGCAACCATCGGTAACACGGTGAGAAAATCCGGGATCAGTCCTTTGGCCATATCCACTATGACAATCGATCCCAGCGGAATGCACAGTAACGCAATAACCCCAAGTTGTTCGACGGATGCATGGCCCAAAAGAACGACGATGCCAAGAACGGCGTACGCCGCCGGGAGTAGCCAGATCGGCAGCGTTCTTCCCTGCGGTGATTCCTCCAGCGTCGGCAAACGCGGAATCAGCAGGCTTGCGATGAGCGTTGCGATGACTCCGGCGCATGCGTACAGTAGGGCGGCAGCACACACGATGATGAAAAAACCGAGCGTCATTTATTGAGAAAATCGGCCACAATGGCGCCAAAAATGATAAGCAACAGAGCCGGCAGCATGCACAAAACCATCGGAAAGACCATTTTTACGGGAAGCTGAGCGGCCAGCTCTTCGGCCCGCATCAAACGTTTATCACGCGCATCCTTTGCTAATTCGTCCAAGACGCTGACGATATTTCCACCCAAACGCTCGGCTTGGACGATGGCCGTGACGGTCGTGGTGATATCGATTTGATGGGCGCGTTTTGCAAAGGCAGCAAGGGCCTCGACGCGCGAACGGCCCAAACGAATATCCGAGAGCACGATCTGAAATTCGTCGCGTAATGGACCGGATAGCGCGTCGACGGCAACCGCCATCGCGCCGTTGAGCGCAATACCGGCTTCGACGGTCGTTGCGACCATATCCAGGAAATCGGGGAGCTCCCGATACAATTCGCGCTTGCGTTTCTCGATCGCCGAGTTCAGTAAAAAATTCGGGGCGGCAGCGCCGCAAATGATAAGCACGATCGTCGCGCCGATCGTCATTGCATCGAATTCCGCGAGAATAAACATCAATGCGACGCCAATAGCCGCTCCAACCACGGCCGCGATGACCGAACGGAACACCATTTGTTGCGGGGCGATATCATTCCATCCGGCCTCTTGTAATCGACGCAACAACATACTGCGTTGGTCATCTGCGAGGAGTCGATAGAAAAGATCCTCGCCGGAACTCTTTCGATCGGTAATATCGCTGAGATTAAGTTCGGCAAGTCGATCGTGAACGGAGTGACGGCCACGTGCCAGGATCATTACCGCGGCAAAACACGCAGCGGCGGTAAGGAGTGTTGCTGCCAGAGCGATGAGCATCGACATCAGGCTTCAAAATCCGTCATGCGATTCATGATCAGTTGCCCGACGGCGATGAGCGTGAACGTGCCCAAGAGCGAAAGTCGACCAATCAGCGTACCAAACAGCGAATCGTGCATATGGGGTTCGGCAACAAGAATAAAGCCACCGACGAAGATCGGTAATGCCGTGATCACATATCCGGATGCACGCGCTTCGGAAGTCAGCGCCCGCACTTTGCGAGTAATTTTTCTGCGCTGCTTGATCGTCTCGGCGAGAACTTCCAACACGTGGCCGAGATTGCCGCCGGTTTGGGATTGCACGCGTATCGCCTTGGCCATCATCGTCAGCTCATTCGAGGGCATACGCCCCGAAAGTTGATCGAGGGCATCGTAGATACTGACGCCGATGCTCGTCTGTCCGAGTACCCGCCCAAACTCGATGCGTGCAGGCTCCGGCATCTCCTGGACAACCGTCGTTAAGGCCTGTCGCAGGCCCAAGCCGACCCGAAGACCCGACGACATGAGACGAAGCGCAATTTCGAGTTGTTCGTTAAACAGACGAAGCCGTTTTTTTATCCGCCCTTGGACCCAGACGCTAGCGGAATAAAATGCGAGGACGCCGCAGACCAGCAATTCTAGTGCACCGATAAGTGGGTTTGGGTGCGTGAACAGCAAAATTGCACCCCACATCACTACCGCAAATCCGATAATGCCAAAGACGAGTTCTTCGGCCTTTACTTGTATACCGGCACGCTCCAGATCACGTCGGTACCCTGCCGTCAGCGGAGAAAGAAGCTCGACAATACGTTCCCAAAGAGACACGAAAAGTAGCGCAACGACCCCCGCTACGCCAAGGAAAATAAAATACGGAGTGAGGCTAGTCACCACGCGACGTTGCGAGCACCAAGTTCGGAGAGCGCCCGGACATCGAAATTGACGCCATACTCTTCAAAGCGCTGCAGACAACTTGGTTGAACCGACGTATACACAAAGTCTCCGGCTACCTTACCTTCTTTATTGAGACCCCGCTGATCGAAACGCACGATCTCTTGCGTGGTGACGACATCGCCTTCCATGCCGACCACTTCGGTAATGGAGACGATTTTACGGCTCCCGTCCCGCATGCGAGATGTTTGCACGATCATATCGACTGCACCGGAGATTTGTTCGCGAATGGCCTTGATCGGCAAATCAAAGCCGGCCATCATCACCATCGTCTCGATGCGCGAGACACAATCGCGCGGAGTGTTTGCGTGAACGGTCGTAAGCGATCCGTCGTGGCCTGTATTCATTGCTTGCAACATGTCCAGGGCTTCACCACCGCGGCACTCGCCGACAATAATGCGATCCGGACGCATACGTAATGTATTACGCACTAAATCGCGAATCCTGATTTCACCTCGCCCCTCCAAATTGGGAGGGCGTGCCTCAAGCCGCACGACGTGACGTTGATTGAGCATGAGTTCGGCTGCGTCCTCGATGGTAACGATACGCTCGCCTTCCGGCAAAAACGACGACAACACATTGAGAAAAGTCGTTTTCCCGGAGCCCGTTCCACCGGAAATGATGATGTTCAAGCGAGCTTCTACGCAGGCACGCAGAAAATCGAGCATCTGGGGCGCAATCGCTCCATAATTCACGAGTGCCTGTCCGGTCAATCGATCCGATCCAAAGCGTCGAATCGTGAGCGCCGGCCCATCGAGGGAGAGCGGCTCGATAATCGCGTTGACGCGCGAGCCATCGGCCAAACGTGCATCGACCATCGGCGTCGATTCATCGATGCGCCGACCGATCGGTGCGATCATTCGCTCGATGACCAAGCGCAATTGACGGTCGTCGTTAAAGTGTTTATTCGTCAGTTCCAACCGACCGCGTCGCTCGGCGTAGATATTGCGCCACGAATTCACCATGATTTCCGTGACGTCCGAATCCCGCAAGAGATCCTCGAGCGGACCGAATCCTAACGCTTCGTCGATGATCTCCTGGCGCAGTCGAGCAATATCCTCGGCCGAACCGAGATCGGATCCCTCGCCGACGAGTTCGGCGACGATATCGGTCACCTGGGTGCGAAGTTTTTCCATCCGCAATTGATCGACGACACCGGCAGCGTTGGCAATGTCGATGCGCTTGGCCAACTCGGCATGTACCGACGCTTTCATCGTATCGCGAGCTTCGGCGTTGATCGAGGTTCCGACGCGCGCGTCGTCGGCGTCTGGACCGACTTCACCCGTCGGGCGCCGCGTCATATTCGTAAAACGACGGTCGCCGATCGGCGTTGCAGCAGACGGTTGTAGCTCGAGCGGATTGATCGGATTGATCCCCGCCATGTAATCGACAAGCTGATCGATGGCCTTGCTGTAGCGGCGATCGGTTTTCGGTGGGATATCGACGAGTTGCGGGATGCCCAGTGCACGCTCCACATCGCTACGCGATAGTTCCGGCTTTGCATCGCGTTGGTTCGTGACGAGGACGACCGACGATAGCGGTATGCCGAATTTCGACATCTCGGCTAACATCGCGCGCGCACCGGTTGCACCGAGCAACGACGGTTCGGTCAAAAGAATAAAGCGTGTTGCGCGCACGATGAAAGCGCGTACGGCGGCGGCAAACGGCTGCGGAGCATCGAGGATGATCGAACTCCCCGACTGATTGAGCGATGTGAGTACGGCCTCAACCTGCGGCGGCTTTAAGGTGAACGACGCATGAATGTTCGGTGCCATTTCCAACACCGTGATATTGGGTGCGGCGGCAGCGACGGAAAGATTCCCCTCCGGCACGCGCGCTGCATCCAACGGTTTAATCGCGTTAAAGAGCACCGCAATGGAACGTCTAGCCGAGAAATCGGCGTCGACGACGGTGATCGGTCGACGCTTTGCGAGCGCCTGCGCGAGTTCGTGCGTGAGCGCCGTGGAACCGACGCCACCTTTGGCACCGACAATGACGAATATTGTCGCCGACATCGCTTAGTGCTCGACCGTATCGGCGTTCACGACGATCACTCCGGGGTGTTGCGAAGTGATCTTTCTCGGCGCATGAGCGATCGCGGGAGGCTTCTGCTTTGCGGGAAAGACCATCGCTTCCGGAGGCAACGAATTGACCGATTCTCCAGGAGCGCGCAAAGCCAAACGCAACGTGGTATTCACATCCGCATTGGCCAGCAGATCTGCTTGTTCCGGCGTCACTTCGAGCGTCACCGTTCTTGCGGGTGCAGCATTGGGAGCAGGTGTTGCCGTCGCACTCTCCATTTGCGCTCCGACAGCAAGCACGCGAATTCCACGCAAAATCGTGGCTGCTTGCGGCATGCCGCTATCGCCGAGTGGCGGAATCTCGATGACATCGACGCGGTCTCCAGCGGCGATAAGTCCCGAGACGCTCTTCACGAGATCGACGGAAATACTGACGGCTCGCATCCCTTCATGCAGCGTGACGGGAAGTGCGTTCACGGCACCGTGCGAAATTTTCGAGCTCGTCACCGGGGAACCGACGGGAATATCAATTAGCGCAATCGCTCCGACGGCGGCTGTTGGCGAAAGCAGTGCATCGGGATCGATGCTATCGGCGGGACGACTCACCGTACCGAGCATCGCGAGCGTTATTTTTGCCCGAGCGGGAATCGCTTGCGCGGCAACAACGATGGTACGCGGAGGCGCCGTTTGCGCGGTTCGATTCACCGAGGAAAGATAATTAAACATCAATAGACCGGTTCCGAGCGCGAGCACGGCGGCGATGATGAGGATGATACGATTTCGATTCATAAGTGATTTCCGTCAGAGCGGCGCGCCGTGGCGCCACACGAGTGAGAGCAGATATCCCGCAGCGATGGCCAACGCATACGGAACGTGGACGGTTGTTTTGGCCAATGCAACCGGAGTTTGCGCATACACGGCGAGTTGGAACATACGGGCTACTGCTGAGAGTGCCGATCGGAGTTGACCGGCGCACGCAGCAACGATGAGTGAGAGTAGACCGCCGCTTGCGAGAGTGAGAAGCACGAAGGGTATCCAGCCGGGGAACCCGAGTACGGCACCGATTGCAGCCATAAATTTCACGTCGCCTCCGCCAAACCAACCGACGGCGAACAACGGAGCCAAAACGACGAGAACACAGAGCATGCCCAAGAG
>VFSW01011387.1_pt1 | contig 12514 bp, 13 predicted proteins | sample 5358111 | NCBI WGS metagenome assembly VFSW01 (sample SAMN11554181, study PRJNA540505) | mine drainage metagenome | isolation source: sediment from site ElyBrook_90M | place: USA: Ely Copper Mine, Vershire, VT | collected 2017
GGCTAGGTGCGGTCGGGTTCAAACAGACGCTGCAGCACAATCTGCCATGAATGGCGGTATGGCACAACGCCCAGGCCTGCTGTGCTACGCCCGGCGGCGCCAGATCCAGCAGTTCTGCGACTTTGTCAGAAGTCCCCCCACAGCACCGCTATCGCGGCGAGCGCGGCCGGAGCCGCGGTCTCGGTGCGCAACGTGCGCGGACCGAGCCTGATGCCGACGAAACCGGCACCTGCGGCAGCCCGCTCTTCCTCTTCGGTGAACCCTCCCTCCGGGCCAACCAGCAACTGCAGGGCGCCATCAGGACGCGCGATTCCGCGTACCGAGTTTGCAGCGCTGGGAGAAAGTATCCATCGCGTCGGAGCGCGCGGCTCGGCTCCGATCCAGGCTGACAGAGGCAGCACCGCCGCCACAAGCGGCAGGCGATTGCGGCCACATTGTTCGCAGGCAGCGATGACCACCTCACTCCAATGCTGCTCTCGCTTTCTGGCCCGATCACCACTCAATTGCACGACACTGCGCTCGCTGATGACCGGAGCAATACGCGTGACCCCGAGTTCCACTGCCTTGCGGATCGTAAGATCCATGCGGTCTCCGGAGGAAACCGCTTGGACCAGGGTAACGTCGAGAGGCGACTCGCGTTCGACATCGAAACGGGCCTGAATCTCGACTACAACACGATCCCGCGCCACACTCACGATCGCGCCAGAATACTCACCGCCGGCTCCGTTAAAAACAGCGATGCCATCACCGGCGCGCAGCCGCAGTACGCGCACCGCGTGATGCGCCGCTCGCGGCGGCAATTCGAAGGTCGTACCGACGGCGAGGGTCTGGGGACAGTAGAAACGAGGAACAGGCATAGGATTGCGCCGAAACTTCGGCATGCTGGGCGCTCAGGGCGCAATGCCGTAATAGTAGACCTCACGGGTCTTGTTGACGATATCGGCGACAGCCGCGTTTACCATCTTGTCCATCACCGGCTCTATCGGCATGCACTCAAACCCCCGCAAAGCGACGGGAAGCGCGATGGCCATGTCGTCGCGGGTGGCGCGCGCAAAGCCAGTGAGGCCTGCACCAAAGTCGTCGCTTTTTCTCTTGCTGCTACGGTCGCCGCGATTCGCGAAGTCCGCGCATCGATCACGCACCGGTCCATCGCAACATAGCTGCGCCTGAAGCTGAAGTCCAGCACGCCAAAACCGCCGTTGCGGCCGGGCGCAACCGGGATCGGGATCGAACCGCCGGAATGGCCAGGATCGAACGCGGTGAGGGTGCCGATCACCGGTTAAGTCAGCGCCCTCGATCCGGCTCATAGCGACCTTGGTCTGCGCACCCGCATTCCCGGATTAAGAGAAGTCCTGCTTGACAAGCACATCGCCGATGTTTTGTCGATCTAGAACAATGTTGCGGTTGCTATTGATTGGTACAGTAGTCAGCATCTCGCGGGTGCCGCTAACCACACGGTTGACAGTCAACCATCTACACAACGTTCCAGATCACCGCTCGTGCCGCTCGGGGCACACTGCCGCTTCACAGAACATAAAACGCGATGGCGAGATAGTGACAAACAGAACCGGCGAGAACACAGAGATGCCAAATGCCGTGCCCGTGCCGCAAACGCGTGTCCAACGCGAAAAAGATGACCCCCACCGTATAGAATACCCCCCCGGCAAACAACCAGAGAACCCCTGCCAGAGGGAGTGCCCGAAACAGCGGATGCAGCGCGGCCAAGGCCAGCCAGCCCATAAGAAGATACAGGATGACCGGCACGATTCGCGGACCAGGGCGCGGCCGCGATTCTCCTATAATTCCGGCCAGCGCCAGCCCCCAGACCGCTCCGAACAGCGACCAGCCCCAGCGTCCGCGCAGTGTGACCAAGGAAAATGGCGTGTAGGTGCCAGCAATTAGCAGGTAAATTGCGTGATGGTCGAGGCTTCGGAAAATCCGCTTGGCGCGCCCGCGCAGGCTGTGGTAAAGGGTTGAAGAACCATAGAGCAGTACCAGTGTCGTGCCATAGATGCTGAAACTGACTATTTTCCAGGGATCACCTTGACGGGCGGCAAGCGTTACCAGCACCGTCAGACCAGTGACTGCGAACAACAAACCCACCAGATGACTGATGCTGTTGAACCGCTCGCCCTTGACCATGCCTTCCTCCGGGGCGCTATGCGGCACGAATCGAAATCCGCTAAAGGCTCGGCGTCATATCCTTAGCCATGCGCTCGTGCCGCGTCTGGCACTCGGTACAGCGCTTGGCGGTGGGGTAAATGCGCAACCGCTCGATGGCGATATCGGCCTTGCAGCCAGCGCACTGTCCGAAGGTTCCCGCAGCAATGCGGGCGAGCGCAGCTTCGACATCGGCGAATTCGGCCGCCTCCTTTTCAAGCTCGATGATGTGGAAATCGGCCAGAAGATCGACGACAGACTGTTCTCCAATGTCCAAGACACGACCAGCTACTTCGGAATAGGTCTTATTATCCGAGTTCAGCAACGATGCGTGAATCGCCTCGCGCAGATCCGTCCCTCGGTCCCGGAGTTGCTTCTTGAACTTCTGAATCTCTGCCTGGCTCAGGGCGGACATGAGGACTCCTTGCGTTGCCCGTGTGTTACCCGTCAACATGGGGACGACTTATGTTAATCCCAAGATCCGGGCGGGGCCAGTACGCGCAAGTAAGCTGGGTTCGCCGCAACTTCTCCCCCTGCTCTCTCTTCCGGCTTTGTGCTCCCACACCGCACAAACCGGCGCTGGTCCGTTGCTGAGCTGGCAAGGCATGTTTGAGTATGATCGATCTTGATCCGTTCGCCGTATCGGCGCTGGCGCCATTGATTCCGCCGGTAAATGCAGCCGAATCCGACACCTCGCTGAAATGACAGACATAGAACTGCGGCCACGCGTCGGCTGGCAGCCGACGCGGAAAGAACCGGCCACGCCGGCACAAGTTAGTGCCAACCCCAAGCACCCAGGCAGTAGTTGATGTTCATCGATCCGCGCTGGATCAGAGCTTTGGAGCTGCCCGGCAGCAAGGCACCGCCACATTCGGGGGCACGCCCGGAGTCCGCGGGACTCCGGTCATTCCGGGCCGGACGCGGAAACGGGCACAGACTCTGGTCCGCACGAAACATAAACCCATGCCATGATCATGAAAAAATACTGGGCAACTCGAATCGCACTTTACATGCCTTTTAACCCGAATTTTCCGAGCGCGACAGGCCGCTAGAGAAGGTCGAGGCCAAGTGGGATCGCAATCACTGCTTCGCCCTGCTCAAAGCCGATGCTATCCTCGGCGATCTTTATCAGGCCGTTGGTGTCGCGTAGCGTTCCGAGCTGGTGCGAGCCCTGTCCGTGCAGCGCGGTGGCGATCAGGTGTCCGGTGCGATCAAGGTGCAGGCGCGCGCGCACAAACTCCGTACGCCCGGGATGGCGCTTGAGCTCGTTGCCGGCTGTAGCCGCGAACTCTGGCATCGAGCGGGGCGCAGCATGGTTCCATGCCAGCACCGCCGGTTCGACAAACAGCTTGAAGGTGATGAGACTCGACACTGGGTTTCCGGGAAGTGCGAAGAAATGGCTGCGCGCGCCCAGGCGTCCAAACGCCTGAGGCTTGCCAGGCTTGATCCTGGCTTTCCAGAAATCGATGTTGCCGATTTCGGAGAATACCTGTCGCACGAGATCGTGGTCGCCTACCGAGACACCGCCGCTGGTGATGACAAAATCGTACTCGGCGCAAGCTTTGAGCAGCGCACGCAGCGCCGCCGCATCGTCGGATACTGTACCGCCATCGTTGACCTCCGCGCCCAATGCCTCCAGCTGCAAGAGCGTCGCCAGGCGGTTTGACTCGTAGATCTGGCCCGGCTTCAGCGGTGTGCCCGGCGCAACCAGCTCATCGCCGGTAGCGACTACGTATGCTCGCGGCTTTGGAAAGACAGGGATCCGGTCTACCCCGGCGGAAGACAGTAGCGCCAGATCGTACGCGGTCAACCGCCGGCCTGGCACATAAAGCCTGTCACCCGAACGAAAATCTTCCGCACGCCACCGCAGGTTTTGCCCGGGCTGCATACTGCGGGGAAACACCACCTTGCCACGCTCAAGCCTGATGTCTTCTTGCATAACGACGGTATCGGCACCTTCCGGCAAGGGTGCGCCGGTGAATATGCGCATGGTCGTGCCTGGCACTAAAACTCCCGGAGGATCACCGCAACGTGACGCGCCCTGCAGCGGCAACTCGAAGCTGGCGGCGACCAAATCATCCACGGCCAGGGCGTAGCCATCCATGGCGGAATTGGTGAATGCCGGGTTGTCTACCCGCGCGCAAAGTTGCTCCGCGACAAAGCGTCCCAGTGCCTGCCGCAACGGCACCTCTTCTACCGCGCCGCAGATGTGGATGCGACCAAGAATTGCCGCGCGCGCTTCTTCCAGCGAAAGCATGATCAGCTTCTCTCCGTTATCCGGCATGCCTTCACGTCCCGGGCCGCAATGTGCCGGCTGCGGCAATGCGTGCTGGCGGTAAATACGGATAAGCATTCTGACGCGATACCGCGCGCGGCACCAGCGCGAGGCGGGCAGCGCTGTACAGGGTACGACCCGATTCACGCATGTTCCATATGGTATCCTGCAGTCGTGGCAGCGGCACGCGCCGGCAGTCTTGGTGCCCAGGACCGAGAAAACTGCACGCCGTCAGATTCCGCTTAGCCACTGGCTGTGTTTCTTTATAAGCGGAGAGCACCGTCTTCCGCCGGTCCTGCGCCGGCTTCTCGCGGCCACAACACCGGCCATAGCCGCAACATGAACAGCAGTAGCGCAACCCAGGCGAGGATGGCGCCGCCTAACGCAAGCCAATGCAATCTGGAAACGAAGCCCGTGACCAGCATCAACACTCCGGCGTGGGCAAACCCAAGCTGCCACCATGCCAGCGAACCGCTGCGAATAGGGTTGCCGGTAAACCGCGGCAGCATATGCTCACCGAGTGCATACACCATGAACGTCATGAACCCGAGGGTAAACAGGTGCAGGGGTGCGACGCGCGCGAAGCCCGTAAGAAAAAGCGAACCCTTCACTGCTAGAAATCCCCCAGCAATGAACAAGTAGGCAAGCGAGGAATGCACAGCAACCCGGCTGCTGAATCCCATACTAAGACCGACATGGTGCGCCCACGACGCGGCTTTGGGCGGCGCGGCGCCGACAATGATGAGCGCCTGCTGCTTGCTCTGCAAACCGATCGCCACCAGCTTGCCGTCGACCACCAGCGCTGGAATCGTCTTCAGCCGCAACCGGCTGACCAGCTCTTTACCTTCGGACTGGCCCATGTCAACCACTTCAAACTCGAACTCACGCTCCTCCGACACCTCACGCCAGACTTTCTCCGCCTGGTGGCAGGAAGCACACCAATCCGAAACCAGCAGCTGGACCTTCATGCGCCCTCCCAGGTCTGAACGCTTCCGCCCGGCGCTAGTCCTGGCAGCGCATGCATTGGACGTCGTACCGGTCTATCCATTTATGCAATGCCTCGATCGCCGCCGCTCCCGTGTGCAGACGTACCATCGCCTTAGCCGGGTCATCCGGGCGCATGACCACGAGCCAGGCATCGCTGTAGGGTGAGACATTGACCAGTCCGGGTCTGGCCGCGACCTGGTCGTTAATGCGCAGGATCTCGCCGTCAAAGGGCGCCGGTATGCCACCGGCCCACTTTCCTGACTCGAGCCGGGCCACCGGCTTGCCGGCGGCGCGATGCGTCCCGGGTTTCTTGAAAAAGATGTACTGAACGCGTCCAGCCATGGTCTGGGCGGCATCGGTAATGCCGAGTGTGTAGGTGCCGTCGGCTTCGGGACGCACCCACACGTAATCCAGGTCAAAGTACAGGTCTTCCGGTAATTCGCAGCCTCGGTATTCGGACATAATTCAACCCGCGGGTCCGTGTGCCCTGACGGTGAGCATGATGTTGAGCGTAAACATGCCAATGCCGACCCAGCTGACCGCACCGCCGATGAGCACGAAAACATTGGACATCACAAGCCATCCCGCCGACATCAACCACAGGCCAGCATTGGACACGTACAACTGCCAGTTCGCCAACCGCTCCGAAAACAGCGGATTGCCAGAGAATCGCGGCAGAACATGCAGGCCGACACCATAGATCATCATGGCGATGAAGCCCAGGAGCATGATATGGCCGTGCAGGCGTGCAACGTCACCCGGTATAAGCGCTGGATCGGACAGCCATACGATGCCTATCAATCCTCCGGTCAGCGCGTAGGCAAGACTCAGGGTAATGAAAAGACGGTTTCGTTTATGCATGCCGAAACCCCTCATTTTATTTAGAATAGACCCGGTCGGTCGAATTCCCTTTGACCAAGGTCAAACCAAGGTAGCTCGGCAACATGATAACCGAATGAAAGATATGGTTAAACAATTCAGTGAGCTGCGCCGGTCGCATCTTTTCGCCCAGGCTGACGACTCCCAGCTAGCGACGCTCGCGCGCACCATGCAGGAAGTCGAACTCGCGCCCGGAGATATGCTGTTTACCCATGGTCAACCGGCCGAGCGCTTTTTCTTCGTGCGCTCGGGACAGATCAAGTTGTTCCGGGTATCGCCGGAGGGACAAGAGAAAACCATCGAGGTCATCGAACCCGGACAAACCTTCGCCGAAGCGGTGATGTTCATGGGCACCCAGGGACGCTATCCGGTAAACGCCCAGGCGGTGACCGACACCAGCCTGTACGCGTTTGACCAGAAGCAGTTTCTTAAGGTCCTGTCGGAGACCACGGAAATCTGCTTAGGTATGTTGTCGGCAATGAGCCGCCGCCTGCACATGCTGGTCAACCAGATCGACGGACTGACATTGCAGAATGCGACCTACCGCCTGGTGATGTACCTGCTTGAACATGCGCCCCAGGGCGTGGCCGAATCCATGGAGATTGAACTCACGACCCCCAAAGGAGTGATCGCCTCGCAGCTGGCAATCCAGCCGGAAACTTTTTCGCGCATTCTCGCCAAGCTCAAGCGGCTAGACCTCATCGAGGTGAACGGAAACCACATCGCGCTGCGCAACCTGCGCGGACTGCACAACCTGGCCTATGTGCCGGTGCCCGACGATATCTTTTGAGGCACGCAAGGCCGAACCTTCATGGGATCAAGCATGAGCAAAACACAACTGCCCTTCGTTCCACTCAATATCGCGGTGTTAACGCTGTCGGATACCCGCACACGCGAAGACGACACCTCTGGGGATCTCATCCAGGAACGCCTGCAAAGCGTCGGCCACCGGGTGGTGCAACGCGCACTGGTGCGCGAGGACATGGAAAAGCTGCGCGCACAATTCCGCAGCTGGATCGACGACCCCGGGATAGACGTAATCATATCCACTGGAGGTACCGGCATGACCCGGCGCGACATCACGCCCGAGGCGGTACGGCCCTTTATCACCAAGTCCATCCCCGGATTCGGGGAATTGTTCCGCATGCTGTCTTACCATGAGATCGGAACCTCGACGATACAGTCACGCGCCGACGCCGGCATCGCCGACGGTACGGTGATCTTCATGCTTCCGGGTTCGACCAACGCTTGCCGCCTAGGAATGGACCAGATCATACTGAGCCAGCTGGACAACCGTCACCGCCCGTGCAACCTTGTCGAGTTGCTTCCGCGCATACGCCATGAGTAGTGTCCGCGGCAAAGGTTCTACAAAGACGTCGCGGCGCGCCGCTACCTCCACGCGGGTGGCGGAAAAACTGACACACGTCAATGCCGCAGGCGAGGCACGCATGGTAGACGTAGGCGCGAAAGCGGTGACCCGACGCGAAGCGATGGCGGCCGGAACGATCCGCATGCAGCGTGAGACCCTGCGTCTCGTTCTGACCGGCGGACACAAGAAGGGCGATGTGCTTGCTGCGGCGCGGATCGCGGGGATTATGGCGGCAAAGAAGACCGCGGAACTGATACCGCTGTGCCATCCCATCGTGCTGACCGCCGTGGATGTTACGCTTCAGCCCGACGAGACGGCATCGGCAATTCACTGCCAAGTCACGGTGCGCACATCCGGCCAGACCGGCGCGGAAATGGAGGCGCTGGCTGCGGTCCAGCTGGCTTTACTGACGCTTTATGACATGTGCAAGGCTGTGGACCGCAGCATGGTAATGACGGACATAAGGCTTTTGGCCAAATCGGGGGGACGCTCCGGCAACTGGTTGAACGTTTGACGTCGTATGCACCACTTAGCGCACATAGGGGCGGAACTGGCGGATGCCAGTGGCGCAATTTTGATGATAAGCAAGTGTTTCTGAGGAGTCGTTCATGCAACAGAATGTAGGCGGCGCAGACAAAGTAATACGTGTGGTCATCGGACTGGCTCTGCTGAGTCTGGTGTTTTTCCTGAAAGGCAGCATTCGTTGGCTGGGGCTGATCGGCCTGGTGCCGATTTTCACTGCGTTTGTCGGCTGGTGTCCGGCCTACTCGCTGGTTGGTCTGAATACTTCCACAAAAAAGCACTGAGGTCGAAAGGCGTAGCTACTGTAGTGCGGGATATGTGCGCGCGATGGACCAGCACGACGTTTTATTGCCGCCGCGTGGAATTCGTCGCTGCGACCGAAATTCACTGTTTCGCGTACTTTGGCTGCGCCACATAAGGTCCTAGGTAATCGGTTGGACGACAACTACAATAGGCGGGTCCTGCGACCCGATACCCCGGATTTTTTTGAGTGTATGGCTAGTACCAGTAGTGTGAGCAAATTCAGACCAGGTCTGCCCGGTTTTACGTACGAAGATCTGTTCCGTCAGGAAGGTCTGGAGAAACTTGACCGCGACTTCCTGGCGCGCCTCGCACTATGCAACCCCCTGCATCACAGTCAGCTGCTCGCCTATCGCGCCGGTGAGGCATTCAGCACTCTTCAGGTGAGCGAACTGCTGCTGGCTGCTGGTCCGGTACTCGAGGAATTTCTGTCCGAACTGTTCGGGATCCAAGACGCCCTTGAGCGATCTCGTCTGTGCACACTTGCGCACGATCCGGTGTTTGCTTTCAAGAAACTCTTCGTTCAGCGCCGTGCCCGCCGCCGTCTGCTCGGCAAGGAGGCGATTGAGCCGTTCCTTTATCTCGATGCTGCGCTCGACCGCTCGCTGCAACAGGCAGGGCAAAGCGATGCTGACCGCGAGCTGGCGATCGCCAAGTGGGGACAACAACTGCTGGTTGAACCTCAGGCCAACCAGGACGCGATCGAGATGCTCACGCGCTGGTGCATCCAGGCGCTAAAAACCTCCGAGGGCCAGGCGCGGGTTCTTGGCTGGGTCAGTTTTCGCCTGCCTCAGGGGATCGACCACGCCCGCCTCGTGCCCGTCGTTCCGGTGGCTGAAGATCCGATGGGCCGCGTCGAAGGGCCACAGGACGATCGTCGCCGACGCGACGGCTTCAGGCTGACCGACCCGCGCATGCGGCCTCGCCAAATCCAAAACGAGATTCACTATTGCATCTACTGTCACGATCACGACGGCGACTTCTGCTCCAAGGGGTTTCCGGAGAAGAAGGGCGAACCGGAAAAGGGTCTCAAGGTCAATCCACTCGGGGTGACGCTCACAGGATGCCCACTGGACCAAAAGATCTCCGAGATGCACGTGATGAAAAAGGACGGCCACACGATCGCCGCCCTCGCCATGATCACCGTGGACAACCCCATGTGCGCCGCTACCGGCCACCGCATCTGCAACGACTGCATGAAGGCCTGTATTTACCAGAAGCAGGACCCGGTAGACATTCCGCAGGCCGAGACCGGCATCCTTACGGATGTGCTGGGCCTACCATGGGGTGTAGAGATTTATGATCTGCTCATCCGCTGGAATCCGCTGCGGCAGCGCCAGTGGCTGCCGAAACCCTACAACGGCCTTAAGGTGCTGATCGCCGGTATGGGGCCAGCCGGATTCACTCTCGCCCATCATATGCTGATGGAAGGCTTTGCCGTCGTGGGCATTGAGGGGCTAAAGATCGAACCGCTGCCTCAGGAACTCCTGCAAAGTCCGATCCGCGATTACTCCACCCTCGAAGAACCGCTCGACACGCGTGTGATGGTAGGCTTCGGCGGTGTGGCGGAATATGGCATCACGAACCGCTGGGACAAGAATTTTCTCAGGCTGATCTATCTGAGCTTGGCGCGCCGGCCGCGATTCCAGGTCTTCGGCGGCGTCCGCTTCGGCGGAACGCTCACGGTGGAGGACGCGTGGCATCTGGGCTTTGACCACGTCGCGATCGCCATTGGTGCGGGCCTGCCGCAGGCGCTACCGGTACCAGGTAGCCTCGCCCCTGGCATGCGCCAGGCCAATGATTTTCTCATGGCACTGCAGCTTACTGGCGCAGCCAAAGCCGCCAGCCTCGCCAACCTTCAAGTACGCCTGCCGGCCGTGATCATTGGCGGCGGCCTCACTGGAATCGACACGGCGACCGAAGTGGGCGCCTATTACATCGCGCAAACCGAAAAGACGCTTGAGCGCTATGAACTGCTGAACGACAGCCTCGGCCAGGAGGGCGTGCGCGCCGGCCTGGACGAGGGGGGGCGCATGATCCTCGACGAGTTGCTTGCCCATGGTCGACTGGTACGCGCGGAACGGGTGCGCGCCGCAGCTGTGGGGACCCAACCGGATTTTGAAAAGCTGCTGCGCGCCTGGGGCGGAGTGACTGTCGCCTACCGGCGGGGGATGAACGAGTCTCCGGCATACACACGCAACCACGAAGAGATCATCAAGGCTTTGGAGGAGGGAATCTATTATGCCGAGGGGCTGGACCCCAAGGAGGCGAAAACCGACCGCTATGGCCAGGTTGAAGCGCTGCTGTGTCGGCAGCTCAGGCGCAACGCCGATGGAAGCTGGGAAGACACCGGCGAGGAGATCTCGGTTCCGGCGCGCTCCATACTGGTTGCAACCGGGGCGAGGCCGAATGTCGCGTACGAGTTCGAGCATCGCGGGCATTTCGACAAGCAGCATGGTCATTATCAGACCTTTCACGACGCTGGTGGCGACTTGATGCCGGTGGCGGTGGCAGCGCATTGCAAGATCGATGATTTCGGGCCATTCACTTCCTACGGCGTGGACGGGCGGCGCGTGAGCTTTCTCGGGGACACCCATCCGGTGTTTCATGGCAGCGTCGTCAAGGCGGTCGCTTCCGGGAAACGCACCTATCCGAAAATTCTCGCCACCCTTGGTGAGCGCGTGAGACAGCACGGCGATGCGCAAGAGTATGAGCGGTTCCGCGCACAGATCGATGGGCTTCTGACAGTAAAGGTGGAGAAGGTTGAACGTCTTACACAGGCGGTCGTTGAGCTGACCGTACGCGCGCCGATGGCGGCGCGACGCTTCCGCCCTGGCCAGTTCTTCCGTCTGCAGAACTTCGAGACGCTGGCACCATTCGTGGACGGAACGCGGCTGCAGTCGGAAGCACTTGCTCTATACGGCGCAAAGGTCGACAAGGACCGTGGGCTGGTGTCTGTCATCGTCATCGAGCAGGGAGCCAGCTCGCGCCTTGTCGCTACGCTGAAACCCGGAGATCCGGTGACATTGATGGGCCCGACTGGCGTGCGCACGACGATCCCCGATGGAAAAGAGACCATTATGGTCATAGGCGGTGTGCTTGGCGCCGCGTACCTGCGCTCCGTGGGAATGGCGCTGCGCAGTGCCGGTAACCGCGTGCTTTATGTTGCCATCTTCCCGACTGCGGACGCGGTCATCTGCCGCGACGAACTGGAGAACGCGGCCGATTGCGTCCTATGGATCACTGAACAGGGTAACCCGCCCGTTCCGCGCCGCCCGCAGGACCGGGCGGCGAGCGGTGACCTGGTAGACGTTCTTGTTCGTTACGCGGCGGGCGCGCTCGATCCAACGGATGCTGCACCGCCCGTACGGCTTGAGGACGTCGATCGACTCATGATCATCGGGTCAAGCTGCCTGGTACGGCGCCTGCGCGATGCACGCCGTCATGAGCTCGAAAATTTCCTGGTGAAGAGGCCTCAGACCATTGCCTCCATCGGCACACCGATGCAATGCATGCTGAAAGGGGTCTGCTCCCAATGCCTTCAGTGGCAGATCGACCCGCATACCGGGCGACGCACCAAGGCAGTGTTTGCCTGCTCGTGGCAGGACCAGCCTGTGGACATCGTCGACCTGGACAACCTGGATGAGCGCCTGTCGCAAAACCGGGTGCAGGAACATCTGACTGGCTTGTGGCTGGAGCATCTGCTTACCAAGCATAAGCTGCAGCGTGTGTGATCGAGTTCGCATCGGGATTTTGAGAGGATTCGGCACTCACCTTCTGCTGTATGCCTTTCCTGCTTCAAACCGTGGACGGAAGTCCCAATCCGGTCATTGCACCCTAAGACCAATTATTTTCGCTAGAATGTAGGCCGTGCCCATCGGGAACCGCCAAATTCGGAAGGCACAAGCCCCAGGGACCCAGACTCCAAGCCACTTTCCCCCGCTACCCTAAGCTTCGTAACTTTCCTGCGTACCATCCGTGTCCCGAGCAAGTCAGAATCGTTCAAACCATTACGGATGCGG
>VFSW01011388.1_pt1 | contig 12514 bp, 12 predicted proteins | sample 5358111 | NCBI WGS metagenome assembly VFSW01 (sample SAMN11554181, study PRJNA540505) | mine drainage metagenome | isolation source: sediment from site ElyBrook_90M | place: USA: Ely Copper Mine, Vershire, VT | collected 2017
GAGAGGTGTTATCGTGACTGTCTTTTGGGCTACTGATTGCATAAGATGGGTATGTCATCGAGGCCATATTAGAGCTTTGTGCCTTCAGGATCCTGCCGTTTGCTTCTCACGGATTTTGCTGCGGCTATGGTTGTAATTCAAAAAGTCTCATCTCCGGCGGCAAAGACCGAAGAAAATCCTGTCAGCGAGAAGGCTAAGGATGATTTCAAGCCTGCTTTAAGTCCTTTTGAAAAGGATATTCTCGGTGGGAAAAAAGGCCGAAAGCAAGGGTGGGGAAGGGGAAGTTTATTCAAAATTCACGCTTGAAATTGCGGAGGTGGCCACAAAAGATTACTACCCTAACACGTTTGTATCAACGACATACAGCAGACCATCATTCCTCACGACGGTTAAGCATCTGCTGATGGCTCTACTTTATGATGCAAGAGGAACGTCTGTATCATAGGATGAGTTTCCTTGTTGAGGTTAATCACTTCGAACACATCATGAATTGGCACAAACCGAACATTTTCGTTTAGTCCATGAGGTCTGATTGGCCCGAAATAGACGAGGGTTGCGTTGTCATGCTGGTGTTTGCTGAGTCTCTCGACCTTTTCTTGAACAACCTTTGGGTTATTCGAATGAGAGACTTGAGCCAGTATTTTCTTTCCCGAAGACTCGCATCCAAAAATGTCTATGTCCTTAAGTTGTTCCCCTATTTTGCTTAGCAAGTACGCCAGCCGTGGTTCGTGCCTCCTCAAATATTCGTGGCAAATGAGTTCGAGCTGTGAAGGGTGAAGGGAATCGACTTCCGCTGGCAGAGATTTCCTGTTGTAAATTCGTTGCAGTGTTTCCATCCTGATTACCTTCGTCTTGCACGCAGTTGACCTACCAAATGGTAGCCGTAACAGATCGTACTCGTCTTTAGAGAATCTCTGGGGATTTTTGATTCTTAGAGTCTTGTAAATGTGATACTGGGTGAAGCCCAAACCGTGATCCTTATACTTACTGCATCCAATGCCGACTGTTGAGCTTTCCTTGGAACCTCGTTCTACTTCACCAATTAGAACGCTGTCAGATGCCGCCTTACTTCCTAATTGGCTATGATCATTCGATGAAGCAGAGTAATCAGCGATAATCCATCCGCCTTTCTCGTTTAGCTCGTTGAATGTTTTCAGTGCCTGTTTGAGGCCTTTGCCTTTTCTTTTGTAGTCGCTAAATTCCCAACTGGGATTGTCTTCGTAATGAATAGCGATCGTTCCATCTGACATCCATCTGTTTCGAATGTCTTCACTTGGGATGCATAAATTGTGCCTCACGTAGTGAAGAGCATCGTCATTCATGCGGAGCCATTGCAAGAGCAGCTACTTTTGCTTTCTTGTATAACGCTATCGCTGTTCGCCATACACAAAGGTTCCTGCTCTGAAGCCTACTCCCGATAGCTCGGCTTGCAAAATGATTCTCATTACCTGCGCTTCTGACAGTCCGTGCTTCTTTCGCAATGCTACAATCTCCGACACAAAGACCAGCCAGTGGTGATTTAGTTGCTCAACTCGGTATCGAATGAAGTAAAGTCAACCATGCTCATCACTTCTTAAGAAAAATAGTGAAGTCAAGGTGGTTTTCTCACCACGACATTGCCCGTTGGTTCTCCAATCCTCTCTCCCTTCTTTCTCCAGACATACTCGGGATGCATCTTGGCTGAGACATCCCGATTCTCTGCCACATAGAACGTTTCGTCAATCACTGCTTGGAGGTTTATCTCTGCTGGGTCTCTGTCTGGATTCAGTATCCTGAATGCTTTCGACAGAATGACTATCTGTTGTGCTTTGGTTGGATTCTTTGGTTGCTGGTGTGGTTTTGGTTCTGCCTTTGACTGCTTGACTTCCTTCCTTTGATTCTAGTTGATTCTTTCCTGCATCCGTAATATGGTAGGACTCTAGCACGAGTTCTATTTGCCTTCTGCCTTCTCAGCAAGGCAATGACTCCCGTTGCTGCTATTCTGGTTTCGTAGGAACACTGCTTGGCCATGTCCTCGCAATACATAGCCTCTTTTGAGGCGAGTATTTGGAGAACAACTCGGGTTTTATTTCCCGTGTCGTTTTTAGGAAGATTGCGGGTTTCGCATTCATCACAATGAAAAGAGCGGACGCCATACGAAGGTCGTACGACTACGCGAAGAGGGAAAGAGCCTTGGTAGGATAGGAGAACTACTTCTCGATGCCGAAGAGCACAATTCAGACTGAACTGGAAAGTCATGCAGGCGGGCGCTGATCATGTACTTCTAAGATGACCACTTGAAAGAAACGCACGTACGAAGGCCTAGCAACCGTACATGACTTTGCTAGGGCGGCCAAGGAGCCTACTTAGGGCTCACATGATCACGAAGTCAGGTCGGAGAAGTTTTTGCATGAAAGTCGGTAATCGAACGTGACAACAGAGTTGTCCTCTAATTCCTTTGTTGATGGGTACTGATTTGGGATTCATAAGTAATAATTAAGCAATGAAGCAAAATCTGCTTGATTGATGCCTAGGGTTGGCCCTATTCATTACAGTCGTTACCGCATTTTTCGTTTTTGCCCTGGCCATCGTGTTTATCACTCTGAATTTTCTTATACGCCAGAAACTTGTGAGCATACAATCCAAGATAGCTTGGCTTGAAAATAAGCTCAGCAAGTACAATGATTATGACAATTATCTTCGCCGAAAGCATCGTGAAGATTACTTGCGTGTTGCCGGTGGTATTCTTCGGTCGATACAATCAACAGAGACATTCAAGTATTTTCTAGTGTGGAATGTAAAGAGGCATTTAGCATTGCATAAAGAGAGAGCTGTAAAGATTCACGTGTTTCTTTCGAACTATACCGTTGACTACGTAAGTCAGCGGAGCAGAGAATATTCTAAATTCTTTTCTGATAGGGGACTAGATCCATCGCAAATAGAGGCAATAGTCAAGGATGATTATGCCAATCTGGTAATGGCACCAGCTGGTTCTGGGAAGACAAAGACTCTGACATCCCGCATTGCATATTTGGTTCAACGCGGGGTCGACCCGAAAAAGATACTTGCTCTCGCTTACACAAACAAAGCTAGGGATGAGATGGAAGATCGACTCAAGGGAGAGTTCAAAGTAGGCGAAGTTAAAGTAACTACTTTGCATAAACTTGGTTATGGACTTGTACGAAAGTTCAGTCAAAGCCTCAAAGATGACGTCGCTGATGAAGAGATAGAGAAGACAATCATTGGAAAAGCATTTGATAAATTCTTGGAGAGTGATAGAAACTATGCTCTTGATGTTTTGCAGTTTGTTGCAGAATGGGATGTGAGGGAGGAACGTAATTCAGGTGAGGCGAATTCTCGTATCGACCAGAGATATGTCACTCTTGACCGTGTTGTAGTCGATTCGATCGCTGAACGCGAGATAGCAAACTTTCTATTTCTGAATCAGGTCAGTTATGAGCATATACCTCTTGCTGAATGGGCAGATCGGAGCAGGGACTACAATCGGTACCATCCCGATTTTTTCCTTCCAGATTACGACATCTATTTGGAGCATTGGGGGATAGACAGGGATGGAACAGTGGCTCCTTGGCTCAGAGACGATCGCGAACGAAACTTGGATGCGTCAACGCGCTACAAAATGGGGATGGAATGGAAAAGGGAACAATATCTGAAATATGGGAAGAAACTTATCGAGACTAATTACTATGAGTTCAAGGAAGGCTCGCTGCTAGAACATCTTAGGAAGCGACTCGAAGATAGCGGAGTGAAATTCAATGAATTAGAGAAGAGCCGGATAATTGGTCGAATTCATGAACCACATGAAACGCTCGATCCTTTTTACGAAAAAGTTGCGAGATTTATCAACACCGCGAAGTCAAATCGTTTTGAAATATCTGACATCCAGTCAAGACTCGACTCCAATAATTGGTCCTCGCTCCAAGCTTCCCTAGCAAAAATAGCCATTCCAGTCTGGAAAGAATACCAAGCAAATCTGGGGGATCTTGGCATGGTTGATTTCAATGATATGATAAACGACGCCCTTTCTCTTATGATTCCCAGAAAATCAGAGCTTGCTCAACAATACAGCCATATTCTGATTGATGAGTTTCAAGATATATCAAACAATCAACTTGAACTCATGAAGTGTTTCCTAGATCCAGATGGAGAGAAAACATCACTTTTCTGTGTTGGTGATGACTGGCAAAATATTTTCTCATTCGCTGGAGCGGACATCCAGAATATCCTGAGTTTTGAAACGCATTTTCCATACCCCGAGACCTCTTTCCTTAAGACAAATTACAGGTGTCCGAAAAATATTGTTGAAGCTTCGAATGTTTGCATTTCGAATAATAAATTCCAACTGAGAAAAGAAGTTGCGCCATCGTCGGCCAGTGAGTGCCAAATATCTCTCTGCGAAAGAGGGCGCTCGTCCGGAAGTTATGATGAATGGGAGGAGTACACCGCAATGCAAGTGTTATCAAGGTTACTTCAGACGAAGAGCGAATCCGAAACGATCTTGGTTCTCTCAAGATACAATGCGCAATTATGGCATTTGGAGAGTCATTGTCCTAACGCAAGAAAGGCAAAACTAACTTTTTCCACTATTCACAAGTCCAAGGGTACTGAAGCAGATTACGTCCTGCTGCTTGGTTGCAAGACAGGATCTAATGCGTTTCCCTCAGAAAGAATCGACCCCAGTCTCTACGACATTGTGAAGCTTGCTCGCTCATCACGGGATGGAAAGGCAAATTTTGAAGAAGAGAGGAGACTGTTCTATGTTGCTTTGACAAGATGTAGAAAAGAGATGTATCTTTTTACTTCAAAGAACAAAAAATCGACTTTCGTGACTGAAATTTCCAAATTTCTAACTCCAGTTGCTGCGGAGGAACTTGGCAAGACTCCGATCGTCGCTACCTACGCAGAATCAACATGAGCTGCACGTTAATTGTAGTGATACTCTTGGCTTTCGCTGGCTCTATGCTTTTCTTTCGAAGAATTAAGAACCTCTACGCTCATTCAGAACGCTACTAGCCAGCTGACGAAAGTTGACAGCGGCAAGATCGGCTGAGAGCTGAGGACAACTTGAAGGAACAATCGAAAGCATGACCTAAACAATTCAAGACTATCCTGTGCGTCCTGTTCAGACATGGCAATATCGACCACTTCAAATTTCTTCTAGGTCAATCACTTACCATGCGCCAGATCTGCTCCTGACTTTACTCGGATCATGCTCTTCGCAGTACATGGAGATGTGGCCAATCACACTGGGTTTTGACTTGATCTCTACCCCGCAGATCAAACAATTTCTTTGTGTTACTACCTCAAGGGCGTTGAGCGTTCGCTAGTTTCACTAAGGCCTTGGATTAATTCGAGATTTTCAAGCAAGGCCGCAAAGTCGATCAGAAGACTCGTTTGTTCCGTATCATGTGGATTCGGAACCGTTTTTGTGATTAAAAGTCCCAACTGCTTCGCGCGCGAGATTTGATATTCTGTTAGTCCATATTTTCTCCTTGCGGTAGTTTGTAGATATATTGGCGATTCTTGTCATGCGACAAGACAAAGGACCCCAGTTTAGCTCTTAAACAATGGCAATCAACGTGAAACTGTGTATTCAGTCTTCAGAATTTCAGCTCAGTACTTGTCCTAAAGATTGGGCGCACTCTGCTTGTTCAAGGTCTTGTGTGCAACGCTGCGACAACATTTCGAGAGATAAGCACGGGGATTCCTTGCGTTTGCACACACTTTTTTTAGCTAGGGACTCATTCTTGGTTACCCACAAGACGCGAGGCCCTCCTCAGCCCTTTGTGTGCATAGAATGCCCAAAATGTCACAAGAGCGCGAAAGCAAGGTCCGGGTTCTGCGCTCCGGCAAAGCTACTAGGGAGCAGTAAGGTGAGATATGATGGGTATTTTCGAGAATAATGTTCTCAACGAACGTCGATTCCATCGAAGGAGAGTGTTTTTTGCAGGAGCTATTTACATCGGTCTGATGTCGCTAGTCCTATCGATGGTGTATTATGTTCACTTGGCGAATTGGATGGCAATCTATACATCATTTGACTTTGAAGAAAGTTTGTTCGGTTGGGCATTGATCCTTTAGTTCTTTGGGATGATGGCGCCAGTTCTCATTGTAAGGGATTGGAGCACCAAATTTACACTAGTTGTGATTCGATTCGTGATCGGATTTGCAGGCTTGTTGCTGTTCTTTACTGCATTCTATTTTTGATTGCTAATTTAGGGAGATTCGTTGAGGAAGACCTACCGTCGAGTTGCTGTAAAGAAGTGACCCTTGATGAACCAGCAGCAGCTCACAGATTTCCTTCCTTCACGTGAAGAGAAGGAGGCAGTTTCGAAGGTCGATGTTTCGATATCTCCCTTGGCGTAAAGAGGGAATATCCTAGTGCATCCACCATCTCGTTGCTGAGAAGTATCATGGTGCGATATCCTTGCTCGAGGCTGGCCAATTCGTAAGTTTTTTAAGAAGTGTGTTTGAGGCGGATTCTGGCTCTATAATGGGACTTCATCTTGTTAAATTCCTCGATTCTCTCATAAATGCCTATATCGCTCAAGCGGCCTAATTGCTCTTCCCAGTGGTCTAAATTGACATCTGAACTTCAATACTATAGCAAAAACGATTTTTCTGCTTATGCTGGAGAATGGATTGCCATTTCCGGCCATCAAGTTATTGCTCATGGAAAGATCCTGAAAGATGTTTACAAGGAGGCTAATTCGAAGACCAAAAAGGCGCCTTTCTTCTTGAGGGTTCCAACAACCCGAGAAGAACTGATATTGTGATCCTTTCTGTGATAAAGGGCTTCAGGGTTGAACCATTTAACGTAGATTATACTCGAGATTTTATTGAGGGCGTAGAACATTTCCGGCCACGTGTAGCTGTAAGACTCCAAAATGGCCAATATTCATTCAGGACAGCAATGCTCCTAGATTCTGGAGCCGATATCTCGCTGATTCCTTTTGATGTTGCAGAAGTATTACAGCTTCGTCTAGGAGAAGAGACCAAGAACAACATTGGCCCTTCAGGTAAGTTTTCTGTTACGAAATCTGACGTAGAATTATGGTTGAGTATTAACAGAAAGGAGATTTGTCTCGGAAACATTCCTGTGACGATTCCGGTAAATCGACTAACTGATGATGCTGCAGACGAAGTGCAGTTCTGCTTGTTGGGCAGAGATCCGTTCTTTGAGATCTACGATATTACATTTCAGGAGAGCTGGAAGAGGGTACACTTTCAACCTTCAAAAAAACCACCACCACATTTTGGTGCAACCAAAGATTGAAATGCTGAAGAGTTGAAGAATCTCTCTCGAAAGAATCCCATTCTCAGGAACTGAAGAAAGACTCCCTCAAGGGACTTCAGTCAAATCCAGTCTTGAGATGACCATTTTTTTCTTTCTAATAAGCGCGAAATCGCTCACAGATAGTGAAACTTCGCCTTGAGGCTCTTAACGGATCTGGTTTCGACTTAACGCTTGCGAGCGGCTCAAGATTCTGTCCGCATTCAGGTCGTACTCGTAAACGATTCTTTGTGACTTCAACAGGCTAATTCTTTCAACCTCACTCTGAACCTTGTCAAGAGGAATAAGGGCCTCCTTGAGTCGTTGAATCATAGATAGCCCTGATCGCATGGCAATGGTTGCATGAAACCAAAATCTATCTTGAGGTAGACTGTTGAATTGATGTGTTTGTGGTTGTTCCAAAATCATATCCTTAACAGCTTGATAGAGTCTATATCTGAATTCCCTAAAGTCTTCAGACGCATTTACTTTCAAGACTGTGATCTTACCCTTCGAAGTATCCTTTTGTTGAAGGCCATCGTAGACGAACGCAAGATCACCGTGAGGGTTTGAGATAGTTCTGATTGAGCGCATTATCTGAAAAGGTTTGATGCCACGGCGGATTGCAAATGGATATACTAGTGTAATGTGTGGCACAAACAATCTTGTGCCAACGTGATCATATCCGATCTGCTTGACTGTGTCTCGTTTCTTTGTCTCTCTAACTTCAATCAACCAGCTGTATCTCATCGGGCACTACCTTTAGAATTTTTCATTTCGAGATATTTCTCAATCAGGTAACTTTGTAGTCTTGCCAACATTCAAATCAGAACCTGGTGACCAACATCCTATGTGTCTTGATTCGCTTGATCTGTTTCTTGGCATTCCTTCAGTTTCGATTACAAACACCCTTGTGTAGATTTCCTTATCTTTCTTCTGTCATCTGGTTCATCATGGGAAAACAAATACTTCTCGTTTTTCGCCTTTAGTTCTGTTTTCTTCTTCAACTCCTGAATAGTCCCTCGCCCTGTCGAACTAGCTGGCCTGGTTAAGATTCAAGATAAGATCAAGATAATGAGCAATTAGTTAGTGTTTCAGAAATTAGTCGTAAAGTCGTCTCAAACGCATGAGATGTTTTACCTTCTTAAGGACAATTGCTCGTTCTTCATCATTTGCAAAGCGCTCGTATCTCCCGACATTTTCCAAGGTGTTTTCTGGATACTTCATGGTCAGACGCGCGGCTAGCAGATCCAAGTCTCTCTTCCACTTCTTGCCGAATTCTTTCTTGCTATGCCAGGAGTCTACCCTGACATTCTCCGACATCTACTTGTCCTCAAAGCGATATTAGCTACGTCCAACTTAATGAATCTTCCAGGAAAGATTCGGCAAGAAGACCCTACGCGAAGGACCTGCTGCACCTCGGAGGCTCGCTTGCTCTCGCGCTACTCGGCGGAGGGTTGTTACTCCGTGACAATTTGCTCGGCCTCTGACACGGTGAGCAGCATGCGGCCACCGCGACCTTCAGGAGAAAGTCATTGCAAGAATCGACAGACTGAAAGGAGAGTTAGGCGAGAAAGGGCATCCAGGGGAAGATGAATCTGAGCGTTAAAAGGGAACGAAAGAAACAAAACAGAGCGACTGATGACTTGAGGGAAGAGGTCGAAATGCTTGGCATCATGCTCTCATCATTGGTTGATGTTCTCGAAGAGAACAGAATCGTTGGCCATAAAGAATGGGAGAACAGAATAAAGAAAAGGCTGAGTTCGAAGTAGAGCGCGTTGGGGGGTCTAGCAGTTCCGCCCCGGCCTACGGAGACGAAACCATATTTCAAAGCATTCCGTACTTTACTCCGACTGCGAATGAGAAGAAACGATTCGAAGTGCGCTATGACATCCTCTTTCCAGAGTAGAGAAGTGAGGGAAACTTGTAGAGCTGATGAGCTCACCTTGAAAGTAAATGGCAACTAGAATCTACGCGCGATTGTAGAAACCGTTTGATTGCGTTCCGCGCCACTCTTGTAAGATCCGAGAGACCGGTGAAGGTAGATTGCGCAAGGTTGTTCTCTTGAAGATTCGGGCCTTCAAAGGATGCTTCGGGGAAATTTCCACCATCTACTTGAGTGGTAATCCCCACGCCCAGCCCATGAACATGTCAGGGATTATGACCAGAAGATTTCATATTCCCGCCCGAGGCTTCCCTGCCCACGATGTGGAATCCCTCACGCAGAAAATATCTTCGCTCATATTGGAACGAATATTTAGGCTATGCTCACAGAGTCAGCTGGGATGCTTATTGATCGAGACAATTAGTAGCAGTTCCTTTTCTTTATCGTAGTACTGTCCAACCCTATCGAATCTAAACCATGCATAGTAACTTACAGAGCAACCAATCAAGATGTCTTGACTCAGCTCATTAGATAGAAAATTCTCGCCTCAAAACCGCATTCCAAAAGCCAAGAGGGTGTTTAATCAGTTTTGAGCAGCAACAGAGCCGAAGAAATAACTAGCGAAGTAAGGAAACTTGTTCTGACGTGCAGAAAATTGCAGGCGCAGCTTGATCAATCAATCCAGAAGAGGGAGCACGAACAAATAGTTTCAAAAATGGAAGAGAAAATCGATCTAATGAGCCTGGAACTCAAGCAGACCAAGGCAGACCTTGAGAAGAATGTCACGCTCGCCGAGTCCTTGGGCAATCTCTCAAAGCAGTTGTCCATGCAGAATGGGGAGATATCGTCTCTCTTTCAGATGAACAAAGAGATCTCCTCCAAACTCGTAGAAGCAACGGTCCCGCGCTTGGTATACGAGGAGACAATGTCGCGAGTTCAGGAGCTCGAAGCAAGCATTCAACAAATGGTTGAGAGAAACAAAGTAGAGATCGCTCAACTTGAGGAAAAGAAGAATGCCGAACTCAAAGAGAAGATCTCGACAATGGTCCCGCGTGAGGAATACGAAGCTATCCAGTCGGAGCTTGCAAACAACACCGTACCAAAGTCAAAACATGAGGAAGAACTGCAAGGAATTCGAGCTGATGTCGCTTCAAGGGAAGAGCAGCTGAGACGTGCTGAGGCTCGCGTTTCCGAATTAGAGACATTGCTTCATGACTCTAGGTCAGAACTCGAGGAGCTAGCACAGGGCATAACCTCGATAACCAGAGATGCTTCGTTGGAAGATATTCCGATGGCAGCCGTTTAAGTCAAGGGAAGGAAAAGGAGAGTAGAGCGGCCATCCTTCTCCAGCATACGAATTATCCATGGGTTAAGGACTTGTGTTAAGAATGCCAGTCGGAGCTCATTAAAAGTCTCGAGAGCGTTAAAGATGACTTTGCCAAGTACTACAGGTCTAATTCAGAAAGTATTTTCGGAATTCGTCCTCGGTTAACGGAGGAACTTTCGCCAATGCAATATTCTCCGAGACATGACTTGGCCGCTTATGGCCAGCCAGGGGCGCAATGATTCCGAAGGCAGAGCGCGCAAACTGCAAGTTGACCTGGGCCCTCGTAAGCGAGCCTATCTCGGGAATCTTTGGGTGCTCTAAGAGCCTTCCTTGCATAAGGGGCACGCTCGTGAAATTGCCGATGCCCAGCCGAACACATGCCTCCAGAAGAGAAACGCTATCACCTCTGACTTTCTGGGTCTTTGTCGCAAAAGCTTCTGGCATCGCCACGTTGAAAGGAAACTGAACGAACTTGAAACCATTCTGAGCCCCGCCTACCTCTCGTGCCACTTCGAGGGTCTCTTCCAGTTCCATGTGGCCCCCCTCGGTCTCTGCGATTCGGAAGCAGTCCCAGGTCGCCATTCCGTAGTACATGGTCTTCCCTTCCTTCCGAACGCCCTCAAAAAAAGAAAATGCTTCATGAAGTCTCCGCATGAACTCGCGTTTTCCCACGGCCGGTATCTGCGACTCTGCTGCGTTGTGTATATAGAGCAGGTCGACGCAATCCAGCTGGAGGTTCGCAAGACTTCTGTCAAGCTCGTGGGAAAGATATCTTTCCGTCATGCAGTGACTAGAGTCGATTATGTCCTCGCGACTCATGATTCCGTTATCGAGGAGCTCATCCTGAATGTATCTATCAGCTCCGTGTGGATGGTCAGCATCCGGAGCGAGGTACCCGTTCTTTGTTGAAAGGAAGACCCCTCCCCGTTCAATCGAGCCGTCTGAAATGAGAGACTTTATCGCCCTGCCCACTGACCTCTCGGCCTTTTGATACCTGTAATTGATTGCAGTGTCGACGACATTGATGGCTCCTGACTTGATCGATGCAACGACCGCGGATTCGACCAGGCTGTCAGTTCTCGAGTCCAGCGCGCCGAGATAGGTACCCATGCCAAGGGAAGATAGCGCCAGTCCAGCAATCTCGCGATAGTGAGCACGGTCGATTCCTTTCGATTCAACAGCTTCTCTTGCAAAGCTTAGAGTCCCGGCAGATGTGGACGAATTAGTCATGTCAGATCCTCGTGAGACAATCTCTTAGCAACTGAACTCTATCATCGAATGAATGCCGTCCCACGTTTTTCAATTTCGCCAAAGCACTTCAGAGGAATCTGAACAATCAATACTTCATACCTTCATCCTCAAAGCGACTCTTGGTTTGGAGACAATTGGGACAGCGAGAGCCAGTGCGAAAAGATTTGATAGTGTCCCAAATCGTGAATTTGTAATTGCAGTATCCACATCTTTTCATGCTAATTCCACTGCGATATCTTCTTCTTAACGTTGTGCCTAGCCATATCTCGGGCCTGTCTTTGAGGATGAACTTCTCCTCTTCGGGGTATGACTTGAGATAAGCGTTGTATGCCTCGAGGATACTCGTCTTGGACACCTGCTCCATGAAGGGTGGATGTATTGGCTGGATCAGGCTGAGCTCCATCTCTGACATTTCATGTCAGAACACGAGGTAAGAATTTTTAGTTTGAACTTAACTTCCTCGATATCTCTGTACTTTTGTCGGGAAAGTGATATTGTTAAATGATCGATGGGCGAAAATGCTTCTGAAGGAGCACGAGGGAATTCTAGATGAGCGTAGAATAGCCTTCTACCTTCTACAAACATCAGGCCAGATTTCAACCCAAGCCCAGTTTATATGCACGAACATTGTTCTCCTCTCACAATATGGAACGCTCGAAATCAGTTATTGTGCTATTTCTTCTAGCTTCCCTTGCTGCGACCTCACTGGTTGGGTCTCTCGCTCCTTTTTCTCTGGGAGTCCGCACCGCCCATGCTCAAACTACTTACAACGTAAACG
>VFSW01011389.1_pt1 | contig 12514 bp, 8 predicted proteins | sample 5358111 | NCBI WGS metagenome assembly VFSW01 (sample SAMN11554181, study PRJNA540505) | mine drainage metagenome | isolation source: sediment from site ElyBrook_90M | place: USA: Ely Copper Mine, Vershire, VT | collected 2017
GGCCGTGACCCTGCGGACACGCGCGGCGACCTCGCGCCCCCGCCGATGTCCGCGACGGACACCGACCGCGACACGACGGCCACGCCCGGCGACCCTGCGATCGCGCCGGCGATCGCGACGACGGCGCATGCCGCAATCCGTCGGAACGAAAGACGTTTCGCTGAATCGGGGGGCGCGTGCGCTTTTCCATCCCGAAAAGGCGCCCCCTCGTCCCTTTGTCTCTGTGAGGGCAGCGAGACCGGCGCACGGTGCTCCCGCCTGCCGCCCTCTGGCCACGACCCGTCGAAGAAAGAGGACAGCACGATGCCCAGCAAGAACAACCGAGCGCTCCAGAACGCCGCCGACCAGCAGCTGGCCACGGGACTCACCCGGAACGCCAGCCGCCTCGGCACCCTCACCGTCATCGGCAAGCCCATGCAGGCCGCCGACCTGGTGCAGGTCCTCCAGGCCCGCATCGCCGCCCGGCAGGCGGTGGCGCAGGCCCACGTGGCCTTGCAGGCCGCGGTGGCGGCCCTGAAGGGCGAGGTCGCGAGCACGCGCGACCTCGTCCGGGCGGTGAAACAGCTGCTTCGCGCGATGTTCGCGAACGACGCGGCCACGCTCGGGACCTTCGGGATCGCCGTCCCGGTGCCCAGGCCCAAGCTGGCCAGCGCCAAGGCGGCGTCGGCGGCGAAGGCGAAGGCCACCCGGGCCGCGGGAGGGAAGAAGGCCGCGAGGAAGGCGGCGGCGACGAAGTAGCCACGGTGGCACCCCCCCGGCATCGCTTCGCGCGGTGCCGGGGGTCGCGGGAGATCACGCCGTTTTGCCGGTTGCGAACCCCCCTGGGCGGTGCTACTCACGCCTTCGAAGAGCTCGTGCGCTCTCGGCTCAGCGGCACTCTTTCGCTTGCCGTTGCGCCCTGCCCGGGCCTCGAGTCGCGGTCTGTCCGAGACTTCGGAAGCCCGCCCGGCCCCCCAAAGGGCCTCGAGGTCGGTACCCGCCGTGGGTGGCGCATGCGTCATTCCGGCTCGTTCGTCGCGGAAAGGGCACGCCAGGGGCGTGCGTCAAGGCTTTGGCCTCACCGTTCACGGAAGCGTTATCCAACCTCAACGACCGGGCGCTGCGTCGCCTGCTCGGCGCCCGCGCCTACCTGCGCGGCTACGACTACGTGCGGCGGCACGCGGTCGACGAGATCGTGGTCGAGGACGCCTCGGCGCGGGGGCAGGTCCGCGGCACCGACGCCGTGCCCTACCGCGTCAATCTCCAGCTGACGCCCTCCGGGTTCACGTCCAGCTGCACCTGCCCGGCCTTCGCCTCCAGCAACGGCGGGCACTGCAAGCACGTGGCGGCGCTGCTCATCGCGCTTCGCGATCAGGCCCGCGGCTCGCAGCCGCGCCCTCCGCCGCAGCCCCAGCCGACCAACGGCGTGCACTACAGCGTCCACGGCGGCACCGTCCACGTCGCCGGGGTCGAGGGCGAGGGGCGCCGCAGCAAGCGCTCGCGCAACCGCGGCAAGGGCGGCGGCGGGCCCATGCCTCCCATGCGCGGCCTGCCCCCCGTCGGTGCCACCGGCGCCGACGCGTGGCTGCCCGAGCCCATGCCGCCCGCCCCCAAGCAGATCGAGTACCGCCTGCAGGTGAAGCCGGTGGGGCACGGCGGGGGCCTCGGCGGGGCGCTCACCATCACGCTGCTCGATCCCAACGCGCGCGTCCCGCTGCTGCCCAGCACCCTGCTCATGAGCCAGGACCAGCAGCCCACGCCCGACCGCGACGCCATCCGCGCGCTCGCGCGGCTCGAGAACCAGGGCCCCCGTCGCGTGGGCATCGACGTGCGCGGCGAGGACGCCAGCGATCTGCTGCCGCTGCTCAAGGGCCGACGCGTCATCGTCGAGCCGCAGATGATGGAGCTGCGCTTCGGCGACGAGCCGCTGCGGCCCCGGTTCGATCTCGAGCTGTCGCAGGACGGCACGCAGATCCTCGTGAAGGCCTCCTTCCAGCGGCAGGGCGACCCGCGCAAGTTCACCATGGCCAACGGGGCGTGGTTCGAGGGCAGCCCCGGCTGGTACGTCGACGCGCAGGAGGGCGTGGCCCGGCCGATCGATCGGCGCGCGTCGCCCGCCGCGATCCGGCGCATCATCCGCATGCCGTTCATCTCCGAGCCCGTCGAGCGGCTGCCCGATCTCGTGATGCAGGGCCTGCCCAAGGTGGCGCTGGAGGTGGGGGCCGAGCTGCCCGAGCTCTCGCAGGTGGCCGACGTCGTGGATCTCGTGCCCACGTTCCGCGTGGCCGCGGGAGGCTCGCTGGTCGAGGCGCAGATCAGCCTGCGCGCCGCGTACGAGGACTTCGAGATCGACGTGCGCGCCGACGGGATGACCGTGCCGGTCATCGTGAAACCGCCGGAGCCGGGCAGCTTCAAGCGCGCCAAGTGCATCCGCTGCGACATCGCCGCCCAGCAGTCGGCGGCCTCGCGCCTGCGTGACCTGGGGCTCATCCCCGCCGAGGACGGCAACAAGTTCGTCGCGCACGGCGACGACGCCATCCGCTTCTGGACCGAGGGGATCGCCACGCTGCCCGAGGACTGGGACATCTTCGTCCCCGACGATCTGGTCGAGGTGCAGCTGCGCGACGAGGCGCTGTCGGCCAACGCGCGCGTGTCGAGCGGCGTCGACTGGCTGTCGCTGCGCCTGAACTTCGAGAGCGAGGGCGTCGCGGTCACGCAGGAAGAGCTCGCGCGTTGCCTCACCGAGGGACGCAAGTACGTCCGGCTCGCCGACGGCACGTTCGCCAAGCTCGATCCCCAGAAGGTGCGCGAGGTGCTGCAGCGCCAGGCGGAGATCCTCGCCACCGGCGGCGGCAACGGCGGCAAGCTGCCGCTCTCGCAGGCGGGGCGCATCGAGGACCTGCTGGCCCAGCTGGGCCGCTCCACCGTCACGGCCGACACCAAGGAGCTGTTCAAGAAGCTCCGCAACATCGACGAGATCAAGGGCACGCGCAAGCCGCGCAACCTCAAGGCGCAGCTGCGCCCGTACCAGGAGCAGGGCTTCCACTGGCTCTGGTTCCTGCACGAGATCGGCTCGGGGGGCGTGCTGGCCGACGACATGGGCCTGGGCAAGACGGTGCAGACGCTGGCGCTGCTGCTGGCCGTGAAGAACGAGGACGCGAAGGTCGAGGGCAAGCGCAAGCCCTTCAAGACGCTCATCATCGCGCCCACCAGCGTCGTGACCAACTGGCTGCGCGAGATGGACAAGTTCGCGCCCTCGCTGCGGCACGCGCTCTGGCACGGCGCCGAGCGCCGCGAGCGCCAGGACGAGATGGAGGACGCCGACGTCGTCGTCACCAGCTACGCCCTCTTGCGCCGCGACGAGGAGATGCTCAAGGAGACGCAGTGGCGCTACGTCATCGTCGACGAGGCGCAGCAGATCAAGAACCCGCTGTCGGCCACGGCGCGCGCCGCCAAGCGCCTGCCGGCCGACCGTCGCCTCGCCCTGTCGGGCACGCCCATCGAGAACCGGCTGAGCGAGATCTGGTCGATCTTCGACTTCGTGTCGCCGGGGCTGCTCGGGCCGCTCGACAAGTTCGAGGAGCGCTACTCGCGCCCCATCGAGGCCGGCGACAAGACGGCGGCCACGCGCCTGCGCGCGACCATCCACCCCTTCATCCTGCGGCGCACCAAGTCCGAGGTCGCGCGCGACCTGCCCGAGAAGATCGAGACCGACAACTTCTGCGAGCTGACGGGCGAGCAGGCGGCGCTGTACGCCGCCGTGCTCAAGGAGGTGCGGGCGCAGGTCATGGGCGAGGTCGAGCGTCACGGCCTCGCGCGCAGCCACATCCAGATCCTTGCCGGCCTCACCCGGCTGCGGCAGGCCGCGTGCGATCCGCGGCTGCTCGGCCTGCCGCGCCAGTTCAGCGACGACGACTCCGGCAAGCTGGTCGCCCTGCGCGACCTCATCCAGACGTCGATCGAGGGCGGGCACAAGGTGCTCGTCTTCAGCCAGTTCGTCAGCATGCTCACCCTCATCCGGCGCGTGCTGGACGAGGACAAGGTGAGCTACGAGTACCTCGACGGCTCGACCAAGGACCGCGCCGAGCGGGTCGAGAACTTCCAGGCCGACGACGGACCGCCCGTCTTCCTCATCTCCCTCAAGGCGGGCGGCAGCGGCCTGAATCTCACCGCCGCCGACACGGTCATCCACTTCGACCCGTGGTGGAACCCCGCGGTCGAGGACCAGGCCACCGACCGGGCCCATCGCATCGGCCAGACCAAGGTCGTGACGACCTACCGCCTCATCGCCAAGGGCACCATCGAGGAGAAGATCCTCGAGCTGGCCGAGAAGAAGCGCGAGCTGGTCGGTGCGGTGCTGTCCGAGGACGTGGGCGGAGCCAAGAAGCTCACGAAGGGCGACCTGGAAGACCTGTTCAAGGCCGACGACTAGGGGATACGATCACCGCCATGATCTGGCTCTCGACCTCCACCATCGCGCGGCTCCGTGATCAGCTCCGCACCAAGGGCCAGCGCCCGTCCGTCGCGCTGGGCGACGGCAAGGCCACCCCCGAGGAGGCCGAGCTCGCGACGATCACGGCCGAGTACGGGCCCATCAGCGAGGCCATGTACCTCATGATGTCGGCCGACGGGAAGGTGACCAGCGACGAGCGCGAGGTGCTCAAGGGCGCGCTGCGCAACCTGTCCGGAGACACGCTGCGCGGCATGTACATCGAGGCGCTGCTCGAGCGCGCCGCGAAGGCCGTCGAGGCCGAAGGGCGCGACGCGCGCCTCAAGGACGTCATCGCGACCCTGCACGAGGACCCGGCTCGCGCCGAGGTCGCCTTCGTCCTGGCCGCGGGGGGGGGGGGGGGGGGGGCCCACCCCGGGCCCCCCGGGGGGGCCCCCGGCCGCCCAACCCCCGGGGCGGGGGGGGGGGGGGGCGGCCCCCCCCCCCCCCCGGCCCCCCCGGCGCGCGCGGCGCGCCCGTGGGCGGGGGCGGGGGCTTGCGGGGCCCCCCAAACCCCGCCCCCCGACGAGGAGAACGAGACGCTCAACTCCCTGGCCGAGGGGCTGGGCATCGACGACAGCCGCGCCAACGAGCTGCTCGACAGCGTCGAGGCCGACCTTGCCGAGCGGCCGGCGCAGCCCGAGCAGCCCAGCTGACGTCGCGTGCAGGTGGAGACGACGTCGTCGCCGCCGGGGGGCGCGGAGGCCGGCTCCGACGGCAGCCTGCCGGTCCGCATCGGGACGTACCGGGTGCTGCGGCGCCTCGCCACCGGCGGCACGAGCGACGTGCTGCTCGCGAAGTCCGAGGGGCCGCAGGCGCACGGGCAGACCGTGGTGCTCAAGCTGCTGCTGCAGGAGTACCGGGACGACCCGCAGTTCGAGAAGATGTTCGCGAGCGAGGCGGCGGCCTACTCGCGCCTGTCGCACCCCGCGATCGTCAGGCTCCACGACTTCTTCACCGACGGCGATCAGCTCGTCATGGTGCTCGAGTACGTCGACGGGATGGCGCTGCACCGCCTTCGCGCCCTGCTCAAGCGGGGCAAGTTCCTCGACGACTCCGCGGCCATGTTCGTGGCGTGGCGGGTGTTCGGGGCGCTCGCCGCGGCGCATTCGGCCAAGGACCCGAAGACCGGAGCGCTGTCGCCCGTCATCCACCGGGACGTCAACCCGTCCAACGTCCTCATCCCCTGGGACGGCCAGGTCAAGATCGCCGACTTCGGCATCGCCAAGGTGGCGGGCGTCGACAACGACAAGACGGCGGCGGGCTTCATCAAGGGCACCTACGGGTACATGGCGCCCGAGCAGGTGAAGGGCGAGAACGTCACGGACCGGGCCGACGTGTACGCGGCGAGTCTGCTGTTGTGGGAGCTGCTCGTCGGTCGCAAGGCCATCGTGCGGGGCGGCACCTCGGACATGGACGTGCTGCGCGCGATGGCGGAGCCGGCGTTCCCGGCGCTCTCGGCTCTGCGGCCCGAGCTTCCGCTCGAGGTGCTCGACGCCGTGGATCGAGGGCTCCAGCGGGACCCGGCGAAGCGCACCGTCACGGCCGACGAGCTGGCGGGCGTCCTGCGCATCTCGTGCAACCTGGAGGATGGGCGGCAGCGCCTGGTCGATGCGCTCGGGGGTGTGAGGCCCGTCCAGCGACCCGACGAGCTGGCGGTCACGGTCTCCCGGGCCCCGCGGCCTTCCGAGTCGTCCGCCGACGCGACGATCCCGAATCTGCCCGCCTTCTCCGACGACTCGCAGTCGCTTCAGCCCCTGCCGCCGATGCCGACGCTGTCGTCCACGCCGCCGCCGCCGGCTGCGGCCCCGAAGCCCGCCAAGCCGCCGCCCGTGCCGCGGGCCACGGTGAAGATGTCCTCCTCGCCGCTGCGGTCCTCGCCCACGCTCATGGGCATGTCCCCGTCGGCGCCACCCGCGCCGCCGGCGGCGATCATCACCGAGAAGTCTCCGAAGCCGCCTCCACCGCCGCCGGTCACCGTCCGGACACCGCCGCCGCCTCCGCCCGCAGCGGCTGCGCCCCCCGTGCACGTCCCGCCCGCTCACGTCCCCACGATGGCAGCGGGCTTCGTGGTCTCGCCGTTCGCGGTGACGGCTCCCATCGCAGCGACGCCCGCCCCGTTCGCGCCCACGTCGGCGAAGCAACCGTCGAACCGGCCGCCGCCGCCACCAGCACGACCCGCCGTCGAGCCGCGGACGCAGCTGCCCACCTTCCCGACCTCGCAGCAGCCGTCGAGGAGCGGACGTCTCATCGCGGCGGCGGGAGCCGTGGTGGCCCTGCTCGTCATCATCGTCGTGATCGCCCTGGAGCGTGGCCGCTCGCCGAGCGCCTACGTACCGCCCGGTTCCGCCAGCCTCGAGGCGAGCTCCAGCCCTGCGACCTCGGCACCGGCTCGGGTCCCCGCGCCCGCGCCACCGACCGTCAGCGCGCCGCCTCCGTCGCCGCCGCCGGTCGCCGTGTCCACGCCGTCCGCCTCCGCCTCGACGAGCACGCCTGCCCCGTCCGGAACGATGGGGACGATCACCGTGGGTCCCTCGCAGAGCGGCCACCGCATCTGGGTCGACAAGCACATCGTGGGCGAGTCGCCCGGCACGTTCTCCGTCCACTGCGGATGGCGCTCCGTGCAGGTCGGCAGCCAGGGGTGGCGGCACAACGTGAACATCCCCTGCGGGGGAGACGTCGTGATTCACTGACGCGGGCGGGCACGCCCGCGTAGTAGACTCGAGGGATGGGGCGGCTCTTGCCGGGGAGCGCTTGGCTGGCCGCGCTCGTCGTCGCGTGCGGCAGCGGGCAAGGCTCGGGGCGCGGCTCATCGGACGCAGCCGTCGATCGGACCGCCGAGGCGACGGAGGACGGCGGGTCCGGCGACGCTTCGATGACCGCGGACACGGGCTCGACCCCCGGCGACGACTCGGGGGACGACTCGGGAATCGACGCGGCGACGGAGAGTGGTGCCGACGACGGGGGCGACGACGGCGGGGACGACGGGTCGCTCGTGTGCACCGGCGACATGTACGAGCCCAACGACACCGAGGTCACGGCGTACCCCCTCGGCTCGATCGACGAATGCGACACCAGCGGCTCGACGCTCACGGCGGTCTCCTCGGGCTCGGCCGACGTGGACTGGTACGAGTACTCCGGCACCTCGACGCTGACCTGCATCGCGGACCCCACCGCCACGATCGACGCGTCGGGCCTCGAGGTGTGCATCTTCGTCATCTGCGCCGAAGGCACGACGACCATCTCGTCGTGCACCAACGGGTCGCCCGCGACGTCGGCCGCGGGCACGCCCGGATGCTGCACCACCGGCACGACGAGCATGACCGCGCAGATGAGCTGCTCGAGCACCACCAACGCCGCCAACGTGTACATGCGCGTGCGGCAGCCCTCCTCCAACATGTGCGTGCCCTATGACCTCGCGTACCACTTCTGAGCCCGCGCGCCCGGGCGCGCTCGCCCTGCTCGGCCTCCTGGCTGCGGTCGGGTGCGGCGGACGGTCGCAGGGCGAGACCGCGGGCGACGGGGGAATGGTCGCGGGCGACGCGACCGCCGACGCCGTGCTCGACGCGCCTTCCCCGCGCGACGGATCGCGCGACGGATCGCACGACGGGGCGAAGCCCGACGCCTCGATGGACGCTTCGACGTCCGACGACGGTGGCGGAGACGCCTCGCCCGACGGCGCCGTCGACCAGGTCCCTCCCTACGACGTGCACCAGGGCGATCGCCTCGGGTGCGCCTTCGGCCCCGGCTCGCTCACGACCGACACGGTGGGCCCGTCCGTCCCGCACGGCGATGCGCTGCCCTTCGCGCACGTCGTGGTCCTCATGATGGAGAACCACAGCTTCGACGAGTACATGTCCGGCCTGCCCGCTATGGGCGTGACCGACGTGGACGTCGCCGACGACTCGTACTCCAACCCCGATCCCGGCCCGCCGCTCACCACGGTGCATCGCTTCCACGAGACGCGCTACTGCATCGCCGACACGACGCACGACTGGGGCCCCGTGCACCTGCAGTACGACGACGGCCTCATGGACGGCTTCGACGTGACCAACGCTCCCGGCGGCGCGCGCGCCATGGGCTACTACGACCAGACCGACATCCCGTATTACTACTGGCTGGCCTCGACCTTCTCGACGAGCGACCGGTACTTCTCGTCGCTGCTCGGCCCCACGTGGCCCAACCGGTTCTTCTTCTACGGCGCCACGTCGTGGGGCCGCACGAGCACGCCCGACACTCCTCCCCTGGACGAGAACAAGATCCTCAACGAGCTCGATACGGCGGGGCGCACCTGGCAGATCTACGCGGAGGGCACCACCTCGTTCGCGATCGTGTTCGGGCCCATGTACGCGGGCACGTCGATGGCGCAGTTCTTCACCGACGTGGCCAACGACGCCCTGCCCGACGTGTCGATCCTCGACCCGACCTTCAGCGGCTCGGGCGAGGACGACGAGCACCCGCCCACCGACATCCAGCTCGGACAGGCGCTGAGCGCGTCGATCATCTCGGCCCTGATGGCGCAGCCGAGCGTGTGGGCGAGCACGGTGTTCTTCCAGGTCTACGACGAGCACGGGGGCTACTACGACCACGTGCCGCCGCCTCCGGCGTGCGTCCCCGACGGCTACGTGCCGCCCGACTACGCCTTCGACCGCTACGGCATCCGCGTGCCGGTGATGGTGGTGTCGCCGTTCGCGAAGGCGGGGTACGTCAGCCACCTGGTGATGGACCACACGAGCATCGACCGGTTCATCGAGAACCGCTTCGACCTGCCGGCCATGACGGCGCGCGACGCCAACGCGTGGCCGATGCTCGACATGTTCGACTTCGACGACCCGCCGTTCACGACGCCGCCCGGCGGCGCGCCCCCGGCGACGGTCGACCCGACCCACAGCGACTGGTGCGCGAACAACCCCCCGGGGACGGGCCTGCCGTAGCGCGTGCGATGCACTCCAGGAAAGGTAGCCCCATCACCGGTCCGGCGATCGTCGGCTACTTGGGGATCGCGAGCAGCGTGGAGCCCACCGCGACGTAGGCGTTCGTGTCGTCGACCGCGAGCGAGGAAGCGCTGGAGCCGCCTCCGCTGGAGAGGCAATTGCCCGGGCCTTGCTGCTGGACGTTCATCCCCCCGAGGTTGCCCGCGAGGCTCGCGGGCGCGCCTCCGGCGAGCGGGACGGCCCAGAGGCTCGCGTTGGTCAGGACGTAGACGCTGGTCGCGTCGACGGCCACCCCGGACGGCGCCTCGTTGACCGGGATCGACGCGAAGGTGCTCGGGCTGCCGCCGCCGACGGGGATGCGCTCGATCTGCACCGTGCACTGGCTGCCATTCGAGATCGACGCGTTGGTCGCCCAGTACAGATAGGTCCCGTCGCTCGCCATGCCCGACGGGCAGGCCTGCGACGTGAGCGTCGAGGCCATCCCTCCGGCGATGGGTGCGCTCTGGATGGCGCAGGTCCCGCTGGCTTCGAGGAAGTAGACGTTCTTCGCGTCGATGGCGTACGGGGGCTGAGGGTTGCCCGCGATCGTCGCGCGCTGCTGGAGCGTTCCTCCGCTCGCGGGCACGCTCAGCAGCTCCGTTCCGCCGCTGCCTTGCAGGAACACGAACAGCGTGCCCGACTCGATGAGCACCGCGCTCTGGCCGCCGCCCCTCAGGTTCTGGGGGATCGTGGCGACGGGCGTCGGCATGGGGCCGGCGCCGCCGTCCCAGGGCGACGTCGGGCTGCTCACCAAGGCAGGCACGCTTCCCCCCATCGGCTGCTGCTTGAAGCCCTGGTAGTACGCGTTCGCGTCGTCGACGGCGAAGGGCTGAGGCGAGGCCGGACCGCCGCCACCGCCGGAGTTGCCCGAGACGTACACCGAGAACTCGGTGCCTCCGGCCTTGGGAACACCCCTGAGCGCGCTGCTCGACCAGAAGAAGACGTCGCTCGAGCTGAGCGCGATGGGCTGCTGCGAGGAGAGGTCCGTGGCGAGCACCAGCGGGGCCGCGCCGCACTGGCCGTCGGCGCAGAGGGCGCCCTGCGCGCACAAGTTGGCGCACGCCCCGCAGTTCTCGGGATCGGACGAGATGGCGGTCTCGCAGCCGTTGTCGCTGCTGTTCCCGTTCCCGTTCCCATTGCCATTCCCGTTACCGCCCGGGTTGCAGCTCGCGTAGCCCGGCTTGCACGGATAGGGCCCGTTGAAGTCGTTGCAGCCAGGCGCCAGGCTCGACGCCATCGCCGCGACGGCCGCGGCGCACGCTCCCACCCGCCCGGTCGTCTTCTTCCACGCGCGCATGGATCACTGCCCTCCCGGGAAGAGCCCGAACCGCGTCGAGCGCTCGCGCCGGCAGCGGGAGTTCGGCTCGAAGAATAGCCCGATGTTCACGGCGTTCACCAAGGGGGAGTTGTTGCTGCCCGTGACGGCCCCGAGGTCCCCGCTGGCCGTCAGGCCCCAGTCGCAGAAGGGCTGCACGTCGATGGCCACGAACCCTCCGACCTCCGCCTCCACGTCGCCGTACACCTGGTCGATGCTGATGTGCGTGATCCCGGCCTCGGGCCCCAGCGAGAGCGCCACCACGTTGAAGGGGACGCGGAAGCCAGGGCGGACCATCCACGTGAAGACGTCGTAGCTCGGCGACGAAGGGAGCAGGTAGTTCGAGTCGTAGGTCTTGCGCTGCACCGAGCCGGCGTCGTACGTCCATTGCATCGTGACGCCGAACCAGCGCCACAGGAGCGCTGCTTCGAGGAAGGCGCCGTTGGCCGCCGCGAGCCCCCCCTGGTAGCTGTCCGGCATGTTCTTGTACTGAATGTCATCGCCGGGACGGAAGATCGACACGCCCGCCCCGACGCGCCAGTGCCCCGGGGTCCCCTGCGGGCCCGCCAGGATCGTCGGCGTGTCCGACTCGAGCGCGCCGGCCACGTCTCCTCCCTTCACGGGATCGACGGTCACGGCCGTCTCGAGCGACTCGCAGTCCGGGATCCGGGCGCGCAGGGTGTGCTTGCCCGCCACCGCCGGATACTCGACGTACTCGACCACGTTGCGTCCGAGATCGTCGCTCCACTTCTTCTTCACGTTCGCCGGCGCAACGACGTCGGGGCCGTCCAGATAGACCACGAGGCCGTCGTCGGGTCCCTTGGGCTCGGGGCCGTCGCACCCGATCGCCACGCGGATCTTCGGGATCTCGGCGGCCGCCTCGGGCTCGAGCGCGACCTGGATCGAGCGCGTCTCCTTGTCCTGGATGACGACCTCGGACTGGAACGGGCGCATGCCGGGTGCCGTGACGCGCAACTGGTGTCCGCCCGCGGGCACCGTAGCGTCGAGCTTGCCTCTGCTGGGAGACCCGCCGTCGAGGACGATCGAGGCTCCCGGCGGGGCGTCGACGACGATGTGGCCCTCGTGGACCTCCTTCTCGAGCACCACGTCGACGGCGACGGCTGCGCTTCCACCGACCGGCAGCGTCTTCTCGAACGGCTTGAACCCGTCCTTGACCACGCGGATGTGCCGCTCGCCGATGTCGAGCACCACGGGCGCGGCGAGGGGCGAGACGCCCGCGGGCGCGTCGTCGACGAAGATCTGGGCGCCGTCCTCGCTGACCTTGAACGTGGCGTTCGTGGTGAACGGCTGGAAGGTCTGGATGAGGCCATCGGCCTCCTTGCGGTCCCTGTCGGTCAGGAACCCCGTGCCCTCGGCCAGGTAGCGCTGGAGCGCCGCGATGGCCTTCGCGTAGTGGCGCAGGTTCTTCTCGCAGAAGGCGATGTTGTAGAGCAGCCGGGGGTCCTTCGACTGGTCGTACGCGCTCTGGAACTTGATGAGGGCCCCGGCGAAGTCGCCGTCGGACGCGAGCACCTTGGCGGCGTCGTAATCGGCCTTGGCGCCGCCCGTGAGGGACTGGGCGAGGGGCTTCGCGGTCACCGCGGACTTCGGCGCCTGGGCCGTCGCGACGCCGCTCAGCGGGCCGGCGAGGGTGAGGGCGATGGCCGCGCTGCACGCGCGCAGGCAGCGCGACCTCATTTCATCTCCATGTGCATCGAGCTCGTGCTCGTCGTGGCAGGGGCCGCCGCCGTCGGAGGT
>VFSW01011390.1_pt1 | contig 12514 bp, 26 predicted proteins | sample 5358111 | NCBI WGS metagenome assembly VFSW01 (sample SAMN11554181, study PRJNA540505) | mine drainage metagenome | isolation source: sediment from site ElyBrook_90M | place: USA: Ely Copper Mine, Vershire, VT | collected 2017
GGGATTATGTTGCGCCCCTATCGGCGATCTGCGGACAAGCCAATAACGGAAACGCCGCCGGCGTTCAGAACCAGGTGCGCTACCAGCGTATCGCGTATCGTCCGCCTGCTGATGAGTCAGGCGACGAGGTTAACGCGGCAATCGATGAGTTAAACGCGTTTGCCGATGCGCACGCGGACAAGATCGATATCGCTGTCCTCGGGCAGGAGGATGTCAACAGTCCGTGGTTCGCTCGTCTCTATAAGCTGAACAACGACGGCACCATTAAGTTCGTCTGGAATAACGAGGGCTATCCGAAGGCGAAAATGGCTGTTCAAGCTATCGAGAATAACTTCAACCAGAATTCGACCGGCAAGGACGAAACGTTCCACGAAGAGCCGAACCTTTGAAACGGCTCTGTGTCTTTTACAAGAACGCCCAGGCGTACGTAGGTAAGCCAATTACCTGGATTGTTTGCAAGCAGTGCTCTAAAGCGCTTCAACGGGGCATCCCTCGGGCCGGGCTGATGTTGTGCGGATGCCCCAGAAAGAAGGACTCCAATGGCTGAGAAAAGGCAGAAGCAGTTAGGCCCGATGTTGGCCGAAGCAGCGGAAGCGCTCGACGGCCAGGCTCCGATTGGAATTCGATATCCGACTTTGGTGTCGCCAAAATACGACGGCATTCGAGCACTTCGAGTCGAAGACCAGTTGCTCAGTCGCAAGCTGAAAACGATTCCGAATCTGTTTACTCAGAAGGTGCTCAAGAACGTTCCCACGGGAACTGATGGCGAATTGATTGTCGGCGACCCAACCAAGAACCCGTTCCCGCGAACGTCGTCTGCCATCCGACGAATAAAGGGCGAGCCAGATGTGCGGTACTTCGTTTTCGACAATTTTCTTTCGCCCGCACTGCCTTATAACGTTCGGGCGACAGCGCTGTTGGACGACGCCATTCGAAGTCACGACCGGGTAATCGTTGTCCCTCAAATTTTGGTTGCCGGTCCTGCGGACCTTCTCAGACTGGAACAAGAGCTTGTCGGCATGGGCTACGAAGGCGTTATGCTGCGGGACCCCGAGGGTCCTTATAAGTACGGTCGCAGCACCGTCAACGAGGGCTGGCTGCTGAAGCTCAAGCGATTCAAGGACGCTGAAGCGATTGTCATCAGCGCTTATGAGCGGGAGCACAACGCAAACGAAGCCACGACGAACAATCTCGGACACACGGAGCGAAGCTCCCGGAAATCGGGCATGGAGCCGACCGGGCTGCTCGGCGGCTTCACCGTCAAGGGAGTAAACGGCGCGTACGCTGGCGTCGAATTTGATGTCAGCTCTTCGACCATCCCGCTCATCGAGTTGCCGGAGATGTGGCGGAGGAGAAATTCGTACACGGGCCGAATGCTGACCTACAAGTATTTTCCGACCGGCAGCGTGAACAAGCCGCGCTTCCCGGTGTTTAAGGGCTGGAGGGACAAGTTCGATGTCTAAGTTCGAGATTCACATCACGACTTGGGTTGGCTCGCAGATGGGCGCGTCCCACTACTACGGAAAGATTTACATTCCGATAGAGAGACGAAACCCCAGCGCCGACGTTTACGACGCAGAAATCGAGCTTGAGCACGTAGCGCCAGAATTCGCACCGCCGTGGTGGTACACACACGGCCAGAACCACGGGCCGTATCGAACAAGCCAGTACGCCAACCCAACCGAAGTGATTCAGGCAGGCACGGAGTGGTTCCTGCTGGACGAGAAGTACGTTAAGCCGGGCGACAAGCTGGTGGTCTCTCGACGCTGGAGAAACTGGATTGGCAAAGCTCTACATTATCTCAGACACGCACCTCAACCACGGAAAGATAGCGACGTACTGCGCCCGGCCAGCTGATTTCACCGAACGCATAATCCGAAACTGTCAGCAGATTCTTCATCCCGATGATTGCGTCATTCACGTTGGCGATGTGTTTATCGGTGGCGTCGACGATTGGGACGCCATTCGCACCAAGATGATGATTGGCAAGTGGACGCTGGTTCGCGGCAATCACGACTGGGATAAGGGTCCGCTCTGGTGGATGAATCACGGGTTCGCTTCGTGCGTGGACTCATGCATCGTGCGCGGCGTTTACTTTACGCACAAGCCGACCGACGTTCTTCCGAAGGGTGCGAACCTGAACGTACACGGACATCTTCACAACATCTGGGATGGCTTTCACCCGGAGGGCGACACGAATCCGTTCGACGAGGCGCACACCATTAGTCGTTTGGGGCGTCTGCCGCAACCGTTCAACCGGCTCTTCGCCATCGAGTACACGAATTACATGCCGGTCGAATTTCACAAGTTCGTCAACCATCCCGATAAGTACAAAGCGCGAGGACCGAATGAACGTTCTTAAGGACATCTGGCATGGCTTCTGGCAAGGTATCGGCGTCGAGCTGAGCTTCTTTGGGATTTGGATTTCGTGGAAGGTAACGCACAATCGCTACATCCAAGGAATGGACCCCAGCCACTGGCTGCATAAAATTGCAGAATACTTCGAGTAGGAGATACCATGGCAGATTTGAAAGTTTCGATTGCGAAGACAATCCAGCACGAGGGCGGGTACGTCAATAATCCAGCCGACCCTGGCGGCGCAACCAAGTACGGCGTAACCCAGCGCGATCTGGACGGCTCTCGCGGGCGGTTCCCGAATTGGCCGCTGGATGTCAAGGACCTAACTCCCGAACAGGCCACGGAGTACTATGCGGAGACTTACGTCAAACCGCACTACTCCGAAATTGAGAACCAGCTGGTCGCCGATAAGCTGTTCGATATGGGCGTGCTGTTCGGCATCGGTTCAGCCGTGGATATCCTGGAGCGCGTGCTGAATCTGCCGGTCGACGGAGTCTTCGGCCCGCACGATCTGCTTGCCACAAACGAAGCCGAACCATCGTCGCTGCTGTCGGCCTACAAGACCGGCCTGGTTTCGCACGCCATCGGAATAGCGAACGCGAAGCCCACAGAACGAATTTTCTTGCGCGGCTGGATTACCAGGGTGAACTCGTGAAGAAGTTAGCAATCAATGCACGATTGATTGTACTGTTGACGAAAAGAAAGGACTTAAGGAATGTACACGAAAGTACCGTTCGCTTGCAAATACGGGTGCAAGTGCCCAATAAGTCGGTTTGATGTGGGGTTCAACCTTCGAAACAACATCTATTACAAGATAGAAACGGTTCACGATTACGGGATGTGGACCGGCCCGAGCGACCCGCATTATGCTCACGGAGCATGGCCGTCCAAAAAATTTGAGAAACTAGCAGAATGGATTATCGGCCACCCCATGACCGGCGACCGATGGACACCTCAGACTGAAGAGTACGCTTCCCAATTTCCTGTTGCGGAAATGCGGAAAGATGAGCGGAAGTACAAGTTAGCACATCAGTGCCAGATAGTTGCTACGTTCGCAGCCTGCGCTAAACTCGTCGAATTACAAGGATTCGGCGACCATGGTGATAGGGACGGCTGGAAATCCGACATTCTGTCGTGGGAGAAGTTGCGCTCAGAAACCTTACGGGCGATTGAAATTCGAAAACAACGATATCAACAATCGGACGCCCTACAAAAAGCGATACAGCCTCGTGCTGAATTGCCCGAACGCAAGCAGTCGAAAGTGAGGAACCCACGTCCGTACGGAGATAGACTTTGTGAATTTCCGGGCTGTTCGAAAATTGCTACGTGCCGTGACCATTTCCATGATGGCAGGCCGATAAACGAGCAAAATTTTCGAGGCTACGTTTGTAGCGGACACAACGGCCTAATCGGAAGGCTAGACCGGAAAGTTTTACAGGCGACTCCAGAGGCAGTCGAGTATCTAAGTCGCCGTCCGTGGATGGTACTTTCAGCAATAGCGGTATAAGTGCAATCAAGAGCGTATTGATTGGTACCGGAGGACGTATGAAAGACTTTGACGTAGACGAGTGGTATCGACGTTACCATCGGTATCCTTTGACATCCGACGTACGGGCGACACACGAAGTGCGAGACGCCATCGAAGCCTACAAAAAGTTTGTCGCACAAGAAGTGCAATCAACACGCAGTTGAGTGGAGGCGACATGAACGCAGCACGCCGTCGAATCAGACAGTGGCGCGAGCGGTTAGACAAGCAGCGCCGGATGCCCCAACCAAAGCCTCAGCCGGAATTTGTCAGTCCGCTGGCCGCACAGCTCCATGCCTCGATTGAGCAGATTAAGGCGCGACATTTTGAGCATCTCGAAGTCAGCGTCTGGCTGAAATCGAAAGGATTAATTTTCTGTCGAATCAGCGCCGCGCATCCAACAGCGGATATTATGAGCATGGAGAAGAACGGCTTTTGGGGAATTGAGCAAGGGATGGGGGTAGCCACTCCGACGTTCGTTCCGCCACATCAAATTGAACGGGTGCATGTTCTCTATGCTGAATGACAAAACTGCTCGACTTGAATTCGAACGCTGGCTGCAAGAGCTAGACTATCGCTGCGAGAATCGTCCAGTCGTCTACGCGTTCCACCGCGAGGACTCCGACATCCTGCTGACGCCGGAGCAACGAGCGATTGTTCAGAACAATCTCGCCGCGTTTGACCGTAAATTTGTTGGCAAGCGCCAGTGCGCGAATTGTCGGTACCCGCTTGCCGAGGACGAGGGGTTTTATGTGAGCGAAGTCGGCCAGTGCTGCTGGCTCTGCCACGACATGGACATGGCGCTACGACAAACCCGGCAACCCGCTGTCCACTACGGGACGATCTTTGAGTGGTTCTACGCGGCCCACAACGAATGGAAACGAGAGGAGAAAAAGAATGACGGTGGAACCGCAACAGCTGGTTAGAGTCGTTAATATAAACGATCACCAGCCGGGCAACTATAACAACGTTGACGACGGCGTCCACATTCCCTACTGGCGAATCTGGAACGTCACGCGCCCAAACATCTTCGGCAACCCGTTCCCGTTGCGGAACTCCGAAGATAGCGAAGAGCGCGTACATGTGCTGATGCTCTTTGCCGAATACTGGTACGACGAGAAGCAACGACCGTTGCGAAATCGAGCGATGATTAATTTTCTGCCCGGCACGGTGCTCGGCTGCGTGTGTAAACCGAAGGAGTGCCATGCGGATATCATCGCGGGCTACCTGAATTGGAGGAGAAATGGCTTTAGAGAAATCGAACGTACTGGGTATGGTTACTGACCACGCGTTTCAAACGAAAGCTGAGGCCGAGAGCGCCTGGAATACGTACGGCTCTGAGCTGGCTGCCGATATCGGCTACTGCGGTGTTTGCAATCGCCCGTACGAGGAGCACGCCATAACAGGCGCGACCCAACTGCGCGAAGCGATAGCTCATGCGGCTGCGTTTCCAGATGCTCCGCTACACGACGCTCAAAAAGTGTGCGACGACATTATTCGATTCCAAGCCAAGGAGCTTACAACTCCAGCAATACAGGTAGACGAACAGGGCCATCTGATTTTGACGGATGCGGAAATCGAACGCGTCGCGCATCGAGTAATCGAAATTCTCGGACGGGAGATGACCAAATGGCTGAGCTTGCTGCAATCAAATTTTCCGAAGGCTTAGTTGAAGCCTGGCTCGAACAGGAAGTCGAAAAGGGAAACCCGAGCGCACCGCAGGTCCTGGAGCACTTCAAATTTTTCGCTCTGGCGTTCGATGACGCTCGACTCGAAACTCAGAAACTGGAGAACCAGTTGAATCAGATTAAAGCGGTGCTAGAATCATGACAATGATTCCCATTCCGGTGTCTCTGAACAATCCGTTCATGTCGGGCGGCCTGGTGTTGATGTTCTTCGGCGGACTGCTGGCAACGCTGCGTAAAATCCCGGAGAAACTCTGGGATTGGACGAAGGGCCGGTTCTCCGTTACGGTGCATGTCACCAGCGACTCGCCTGTATTTGAGTGGCTGACGCTCTGGCTTGACGAGCATCCGTACAGCAAGAAGGCCCGCCGCCTAAAAGCCGGAATCGAGCGCCGGAAGATGTACGACGACGGAGGTATGGTCGAAGCCATCGGCTGGCCCCGGATTATCATCTCTCCGGCGCACGGCGATCACTTCTTTCGGTACAAGCGCCGCTTCGTCTGGTTGAACCGCTCGAAGATGGAATCGAAGGGTGCGCAACCGCTTGAGAAGATGTTTCAACAAGCCGAGGAATATACTATTACTGTCATCGGCAAAAATCAAAGTGTAATCCGGGAGCTGCTCGAAGATGCCAAGGCGGTCGCCAAGGTTAAACAGCAACAAGAGGAGCGCGTATACATCTCCCGGAAAGATTGGTGGGAGAAGCTGACGGGCTACGTGCCGCGCCCGCTCGAATCGGTCATTCTGCCGGACGGCGGGTCTGAGGAAATCATGACGGATGTGCGCGCATTCCTGACCAGCAAAAAGTGGTACGAGGACCACGGCATTCCGTACCATCGCGGCTATTTGTTTTCTGGCATACCCGGCTCAGGAAAGACTTCGCTCATCGCGGCCATCGGACATGAGCTGCGCATGAATCTCTATTCGCTGAATCTCGGCGGCAAGGACATGAACGACTCCGATCTGATATCGCTCATGCTCGGCGTACCTGCCGGTAGCATCGTGCTGTTCGAGGACATCGACGGCGTGCTGCCGAACCGTGTCGGAAAGAAGAAATCCAAGAAGGAGCAGACTGAAGAAAAGAATAAAGTGAGTTTGAGTTGCCTGCTGAACTGCCTTGACGGCTTGCTTGCGAACACCGGCATTGTAGTCTTCATGACATCCAACCATCCCGAAAATTTGGACCCCGCCCTAATCCGGCCTGGCCGAGTCGACTTCAAAAAGGACTTCGGCTATGCTGAACCCTGCCAAATCACCCGCCTGTTCAAACGCTTTTACGATAACCTCGATGCCGACACGCTCGCTCGCGCCGTCAAGGCCGCTGGCAAGAAGAGTACCATGGCTGAACTTCAGACCGTGCTCCTTACCAACAAGAACGATGCGGAGGCCGCCATTGCGAGTCTGTCCAGTTAGTGGCAAACACCAATATAAAGATATGCTGTCAGCGCACTCTGCTGCCGATAGCCAGATGCGGTGTCCCGATTGTCCTACGCTCGCCGTGTATCGCTGCCCGTGGTGCAACGACTGGCATCTGACGAAGAATCGTCATCCGATGAAACGAGTTGAACGAATGCTGCGCGCACAACAGCGACGCCGAGACGAGTATGCGAATAACTTGGAATCAAAATGAAAACCGCTTCGAGGCCGAATTCGCGAAGGGTGACGCTTGGGATGGTGACAAAGATTCAGCGTCAGGTGCTGGCTTCCGAACCGATGGCCCGCCAGCTTGGACTTGGTATGCGACTAAGGCAAGTGTCCTTACCAAACTTAAAGAGAATCGTCCGGTATCTGGACTCACCGTTACTAGAGAAGCCCTTGACGCCTACAATCGTCTACTCGAAGTTGAACGAAAGAACGAGGAACTCCGAAAGTACGTCAAAGAGCAAAAGAAGCAGTACAAGAAAACTGTCGAGAAAGCGCGCATCGAAGCGGACAGCCAAGGTGAGGAAGTTGAGCCGGAGTACGAGCCGTCGCACTACTACGCGATGCCGGAGTACTGGAAAGGCAAACAGGAAATCACGCGGGCCGATTTGCCCGCCGACGTTGTGGCACGACTTGATAAACACGAATCCGTTCCCCAACGGCGAGCAGAGCCGACAGCGACATGCGTGATGTGTACCGCACCGATTTACTTTTATGAGAAGCAGGACCCGCCGACGTGTCTTTGGTGCGAGACGCAAGGCGAGGAAACGTTTTTAGACCTACTACTTGACAACGTTTCGGAACCTGCTATAGTCGTAAGTACGACCGAGGAGAGTAGGCTGGCTTCATGACAGCCGAGGGTGCCCCGGAGGGTAGCGACCATAACCGCTGAGTCGTACACCCGGTCAACCCGGACGACTCCAGATAAAACGATGCAGTAAGATTCACCTATATCAGGGCGGTGACCTACACCAGGAGGCGCGAAATGGCAACGCAGAGACGGAAACGTCAACGAAGCGTCCAGAGTACCGCCTTCTCAAAAATCGCAGAGTACAAGGAGTACAAAGGAATTTCCGAAGTGCTGCTAGATGAACCGAAGGAACGAGCAGCGCTCATAATGCTTGGAATGTTACGCCTTAGCGGACTCGCTAGCCCAGCGTTCATCCCCGAAGAGGAGGAACCATGAGCTGGAAACATGCACTGACAAAAACCTTGCTATCGCTGTTGAGCATCGGATTCGTCACGCTTGCCATTGTCGAACCGCCTCGACCGGCGCACGCCGTCGAGCCGCAGGGGCCGAACTTCAACGCACCCGATTTACGCAAGGCGTTCTTCGACGCCAGCCGCGTCTACGGTAAAGCCGGATGTGGCGACATGGACTTGGCTGAGATGACGGCGCGCAACGCAGTACGCTCGGGCGTTCCAGCGAATCTCCTGGCGGCAGTCGTAGCCGTCGAGTCCAGCTGCAACCCGCTGGCGATCAGCAATCGCGGCGCGGTCGGCCTGACCCAGGTTAACGTCAAAGTGCAAGCCGACAAATTTGCCCAGTTTCGGACAATCAACCTTTTCGACCCGGAGCAAAGCATGCGCGTCGGCACCGACATTCTGCGCGACGACATCGCTCAGTTCGGTGGAGTGAAGCAGGGCGTCAGTCACTACAACGGCACCGGCCCGGACGCGGATGCGTACGCCATCAAGGTGCTTGCGCTGGCGGGCAAATGAGAAACGTATTCTTAGTTATTCTCTGCGCGACTGGTCTTCTGTTCGGCCAGTGTCCGCACTGTCTCTGGCGCGAGGCGCATCGATGATCTTGAGTCAAAAGCTGGTGGTGGAGGCACACCGTGTTGCTGTATGGGGTTTCCAGCTTCCCCGGATACGCACGTCAATGTCCCATGGTCGTTCTGTTGGACGCGGGTTCGAATCCCGCCAGGTCCACCAAATTGCTCCTACGGATGGCTGCGCATCAGCTAGTCAGCCAGGACTATTTCCGAGATGGGAGCAATACTGCGGGCCTGAATTGGTTTCGACAGCGGAAACGATGGTGGGAAGCTCGTGCCGAGAATGGACACCTCGTATAAAAGTGTACCAAACCATAAAAGCCAACTCTATTTTGGCTAAGGTGTCGAGCTGGGTTAAGGGCTTGTTCGAGCCGTCGTTCGGTCTCGAATCGGCTGTTTCCCTGGCTTAGCGCCGGGCGGGGCTGTCCAAAAGATGGCCCCGCATCAAATCACAGGAGGTAAACATGGCGAAGAAAGTCGGAAAGAAAAAGTCGAAAAAGGCAAAGAAATCCAAGAAACCGAAGGCAAAGTCGGTACCGATAATCGCGCCTGCGCCGCCCGAAATGTACGAACCGGAATTTGAGGACGAGGTAGAAGAACCGTTCTATGACGACCCGGACTTCGAGCAGTAGTTGACAACCTCCGGCAATCGTGCTACATTGTTCGAAGCCGATAGAACCACCTAGCCAAGAGCATGCTGCGGCAACGTAAAAGCGTTGGCGGCAACAGGGCGAAAGCCCCTCGCGGTGGGAGGCAGTTTCATCGGGTCGCCGCCTGGACCACCAGGACCGTACCCGAATCAAGACGCGGCCACGGCTGAGCGGGGAAATAGGTCAACCAGCGCGGAGGTTATCAGTGGGTTAAACCACTACCCCGAGCGGCTGCTCACCTTGCCCTGGAGTCGCCTGCTTGCTTTGAGTCTGGCCAATGTCCTATGCAAGACAAAAAGCGCCAAGGACAAGTTCCTTGAGCTGGCTCTGGGAGCAAAAGCATGATCGGAAATGACCGAGGACCAGAGCCAGACCCGCGACTGGCGAAAGCTCTTGACGACCTGGCCGTAATGGAGAAGGACCGCGACCGCTGGCGCAGGGCGCTGAACGATTGCACTGTGGGCGGGAGCGAATTCGCTGGAGACCCGAAAGCGTGCGTCGAATACGTACGCAAGAAGGTGGATTCTCTGTGGGAATCGAACAAGCGTCTGGTGCTGCGAGACCGGCGACTCGAAGTAGTCCTGGAGAACGCCAAGAAAGCTCTGCACATGATGCGCGACGGCGGCGAATCGCCGGAGCTGAAAACGCTGGCACGCGATGTCATCCTTCAAATACAGGAGCAACTCGCAAAATGACGACGCACGCAAAAATTTCCTACGCCAAAAGCGTGGTTCGGATTGTCGGATACTTTGGGCTTTGGGGCTATCTTCCAGCTGGCGTTACACTCCTAATCCTGGCCGAGGTTCTTGGCATCATCGAGGAATTCGGCCTGTGAATCAGGTGTTCGAGTTTTTCTTCTGTCCAATTCACGGTATCTTCAGCCCGGCAAACTGGGGCTGGATGATGCCAATGTTGCAACACTTCTGGCTACGCTGGAGAACGAAATGAAAATTGCGGTCAAGAAACACGACGTAGTGGCTGCGGATGAAGTGTACCCGACTCTGCCACTGCGGCCAGAGATAATCGGCTGGACGCCCGTTTGCGTCGGCACCCGCCCGGTTTACACAACGAATGGCTGGCAGCACATGCTGCTATACCAATGGGTCCCGGTTTGGAGAGGGATTTGATTACCATTTACGTTCGCGAAAACGCCCGCGTTCTCATCGTCGAAGACAACCAAGAAAGGATCGAATGGTTTCAGGAGAAGCTGGGCGACAAAATCGTCTGCTTGACCGATAAGCCGGAGGAGGCCATTGAGCGCTTGCACACCGACTGCGACCCGAACACGCTTGACGCTTTGTTTCTGGACTTTGATCTTGGGCACACCGAAGTGATGAATGACCCGGAGCACCCAGTACAAACAACGTCCGCGCCCATCGTGGAGGACCTGATGTTTCACCACGCTGTCCGCCTGTGGGACCGAAACGTTGTGATTCACAGTCAGAATCGTCCCGGCGCAGCATGGATTAAAGCGCGCTTGACCAGAGCTGCTGTCGCGCCGTTCGGAAGTTTCGACATCAAGGAGAATTAAAATGGCGTATCCTAAAGTACTCGGGACCTGTGACAAAAGTGAAATTCTGCATTACCCAGATTTCAGTTGCCTAAACTGGTGGCCTGCCGGACACTCGGAACCAGCGCCAGTCAAAGCGAAGCCGCTGCATGCGGTCGGCGTATCTGTCTTGCTGATCGAACAAGGACACGTTCTGCTCGGCAAACGCGGACCCGCGACCGGGGCGGCACAAGGTTGGTACAGCACACCAGGCGGGCGTCTCGAAGTCGACGAGAGCTTCGAGGACTGCGCCGTGCGCGAATTCAAAGAGGAGACCGGCGCGTCCTTGTATGGCGAGCTAAAGGTTATCGGCTTCCGCAAGCATTTCCGGTTCGGGCAGAACTACATCATGTTCTACGTATTCGCTCACGACCACGTCGGGCTAATCACTAATCCCGAAGGAACGCTGAAGTGCGAAGGCTGGAACTGGTTTTCGCAGCATCAACTTCATGATGAGGACGGCGCGCTTCGCGACGACATTACTGAGCCGAAAGATATCTTGTACGAAGCCTTTGCGGAGGCAGAACGGAGGAAAGCATGATTTTTAATTTGAACAAGCTGTGGAAGACGAATCGCCGCGCTTCAGTCAGGGCCACGCTCGATCTGGTGGTGCGAGAGCTGAATAAAGGCGACGAGGCAAGCAGCGAGCTGTGGGACATTCTTTCGGCTTTGCGCGGCCCGGATGCATCCGGTTGCGCCGGGATTAAATACGGAACAACGGCACGACTTCGCGCAATCATCGGTCTCGAACATCAGGATTACGCAAACACCGACAACGGGCCTATCGAAGATTTGACCGACAGAGACGTGCAACGAGCTGGAGCACACTTTGCGCAGCATATCGACAACGCCAAATATGCGCTCGCATATCTGGGCTACATCAAGAGCCGCGACCAGCTCGTCGATGACGCAATCGCTACGCTAAATAAACTTTAGGAGGCAACATGGAGAACATCAAGAAGGCCCTGAATCTCTTTAGTCAGGTGCATTACAATCACGTGAACGGCCAGGCGTACCCGAGCTACACGGACGGAGACCGCATCATCGCCGAAGCGCAACGAGAATTCGACGCTTTGGAGAAGAGTGGCATCGTCGTCAAGCGCGTCGAGACGTACACGGTTCAAAAACCCGCTGTGCGTCGCCGGGCAGCGAAGAAAGCTTAGTGTCTCAATTTGAGACACGAATAGGAGGCAACATGAAACGTAAGAAGATCGCAGCAGATAACGCAAATGTCGGAACGCCAATTGCACCCGCCGAGGGTGTGATCGATCTGGACCCCGCATCCGCGCCGACCGAAGGCTTCGTCGCCGAAGTTGTAGCTGAAGAACGGAAGCGCCGAACTCGCAAGGTGCGTGTAGCCCGGCCCGAGAAGCCGTTGGTAAACGCGGACCTGATTTACGAGAAAGCGGTCGAAGCTTTCCGGGCCTACTTCAACGACGAGCAATCGCAGGAAATTTTCGAAGCGCGCATCGCCGACCTGAAACAGTTGCAGGTTCTTGCTGAAAAAGTGAACGCGAAATAAGCTACCCCTTGACAAGCTTTTCGTT
>VFSW01011391.1_pt1 | contig 12513 bp, 12 predicted proteins | sample 5358111 | NCBI WGS metagenome assembly VFSW01 (sample SAMN11554181, study PRJNA540505) | mine drainage metagenome | isolation source: sediment from site ElyBrook_90M | place: USA: Ely Copper Mine, Vershire, VT | collected 2017
GTTACCTACCCCGGCGCTCCGTTCGAGTGGAACGCCTATGTGAGCGCCGCCAACACTGTGACGGTAAATGTCTGTACGAATCTTGCCGCCGGGGGTACACCAACAGCGAGCGCCTACAACGTGAGAGTCCTCCCATAACTTGTGACGACAGCACGCGATGCAAAGGAACACGCGGGCGGGTGTGGAGGGGTGCAGTGCCATGGACACGATCGACCAGCCGCGACGGAGTCTAGCGCTGGACCAGGAAGAACTGATGCGCCTCGGGCGGATTCTGGACCAGCGCCCGGCCAGTCTTGGGGGCGCGAGCGTGGCCATGGCTCTGGCCGCGCGCCTGTTGCGGGTACGAGCGCGCGGCGGGGCGACGGCTGCCCTGCGGCCCAACGCAGCGCAGCGCGCCTTTGAGCAGCGGCGCGGGCAGCGCAACATTGTTCTCAAGGCGCGGCAGATGGGTCTGACCACATGGGCTGCCGCGCGCTTCTTTCTGAAGACCATCACCCAATCCGGTACGCTGACGCTGGAAGTGGCGCACACGCAGGAGGCCGCCGAAGAGATCTTTCGCATCGTGCATCGCTTTTTAGGTTGTCTTCCTGCTGCGCTGCGCGCAGGGCCGCTGAAGACTTCGCGCGCCAACGTGCGGCAGATCACCTTTCCACGTATCGACTCACAGTATCTAGTTGTCTCAGCGGGCGACCGCAATGCGGGTCGCGGGCTCACGGTACAGAACCTTCACTGCAGCGAGCTCGCCCGTTGGCCCGGGGACCCTGCGGAGACACTGGCCGGATTGCGCGCAGCGCTTGTGCCTGGCGGCGAAATGATTATCGAGTCCACGCCCGACGGCATGGGCGGCTGTTTTCACGAAGAGTGGCAGAAGGCCGCGGAGACCGGTACGGTGCGGCATTTTCTGCCGTGGTGGCTGGAGCCAAGCTATCGCACCGGTGCCGTGGACGCGGCTACGCTGACCGAAGAAGAACGCAGGTTGCACGAACACGAAGGGCTGGACCTGACCCAGATCGGCTTCCGCCGCCAGGTGCGCGTCAGCTTTCGCGGCCTGGCGCGCCAGGAGTACGCAGAGGACAGCGAGAGCTGCTTCCGCGCGAGCGGCGAATCCGTCTTTGAACTCGCGGCCATTGAAGCGCGCCTGAAGACGGCGCCGCCCGCGGCCGAAACGCGACGCAACGGCGAGTTGGAGGTCTGGCTGCCGCCGGTGAAGGGCAAGCAGTATCTTGCCGCCGTGGACCCGGCCGGCGGCGGAAGCGAAGGCGACTACTCGGCTGCACAGGTCGTCGAGATGGAGACCGGGCTGCAGTGTGCGGAGTTTGCCGGGCATGTCGGCGGACTTGAATTGGCGCGCCTGGTGACGGATCTTGCCCGCGAATACAACCAGGCTACGCTCGTGGTCGAGCGCAATAACCACGGCAGCGGCGTGCTGGCCCTGGCGCAGACAGCATGCAGCTACACGCGAGTCTATGCGCAGCGCGGGCAGCCCGGCTGGCTGACAACCACGGTGACGCGCCCCGCCGTGCTGGGGCAACTGGATGCCGCGCTGGTTGAGAGCCCGGATCGCTTCATGAGCCGCAAGCTGCTGGCTGAATGCCGCAGCTTTGTGCGTCTGCCCGACGGCCGCACCGGAGCCCGCGCGGGCATGCACGATGATCGCGTGATGGCCATGGCGATTGCTCTTGGCGCGCGGGCTGAGCTGATGGGGAGGGCCAGAGACCAGGAACCGGTCTCTGGCCGCTGCTTCGGTTCCGTCCCGTAAAATGCAGTAAGCAATTCACGCGGTCGGGGAGAGGGCTTTGGCGGTTCTGGCGGTGCAGCATATCCGGCGGATGCGGGGCGGTGCGCAGGGCCAGTTGATGCTGGGCGCGGACGGCCACGCCTACGTCGTCAAGTTTCAGAACAACCCGCAGCATATGCGCGTGCTGGCCAATGAGCTGCTGGCTTCACGGCTAGCCGTGGCCGCGGGGCTCACCGCGCCGCAGGCCGAACTGGTCGAGGTTTCCCATTGGCTCATTGAAAATACTCCGGAACTGGAGATCGACCTGGGGCGCAGGCGCGAGCGGTGCCAGGCCGGCCTGCAGTTCGGTTCACGCTTTGTGGGCGGGCTGATGCCCGGCCAGCTGGTGGACTACCTGCCCGCGGAGCAGCTTGGCGAGGTGCGGAACCTGGGTGAGTTTGCCGGCATTCTGGCGCTCGACAAGTGGACCGGCAATGCCAACGGACGTCAGGCGGTCTTTGCGCGCAAGCAGCGCGAGCGCCGCTATCGGGCCGTCTTTATTGACTACGGCTACTGCTTTCACGCCGGCGACTGGAAGTTCGAGGACATTCCGTTGCGCGGCGTTTACTATCGCAACGACGTATATCGCGAGATTACCGGCTGGGAGTCTTTCGAGCCGTGGCTCACGCGCATGGAGACAATGACAGCCGAAACGATATGGGCCGCGGCCAACGAGGTTCCACCGGAGTGGTATGGCGGTGATCTCAGCGAGATGGAAGCGCTGGTGGAGAAGCTGCTGGCGCGGCGCGCGCGCATCCGCGATCTGATTCAGGCGTTTGGGAACTCGGACCGGAAGCCATTCCCCAATTGGGGCGGGCGGGAAGAATTGCCTGCGGCAGAGTGGCAAACGGCACGCTGGGGCGCTAGCATCGTCGGCAGGGTGAATTAGAGTCAAGCGGAATGACAGTCGGAGCGAATGAGAAAGGAGCAGCAGATGCCGGAAAGCAAAGGCGAACGCGGTCGGCGAAGCTGTGAGTTTCAGCTGCTCCGGTATGTGCCGGACGCGGTGCGGAATGAGTATGTGCACATCGGTGTCATCCTGCGAGAGGTTTCTGGCGCGACGGGCGATGCGGGCACCGCGCAGATGGAAGTCCGCTTTACCCGCGACTGGCGCCGCGTGCGCTGCCTCGATCCCGACGCCGACACGGCGCTGCTGGAGGGCATGGAGACCGAGCTGCGCCGCAAGCTGGATCAGGACGCCGACGGCAAGCTGCGGCGCATTCTCGACGAATCGCTCTCGCTCAATGTCCAGATGACGGCGCCCAAGGCCTATCTCGCTGAGAGCCTGCCTGCAGGTGTGGAAGAGCTCATGCGCCTGTACGTAGACCCTCCGCCACGCGAGCGCACCCAGCGGCTCAGCGGCCGCGCGGCAATCCACCAGAAGATGCGTGCGGAGTTCGAACGCGCAGGTGTCTGGGATCTGCTGCGCAAACGCATTGCAGCCTCCGACTACACGCGCCCCGGCGATCCTCTGCGCATCGATGCCGGGTACAGGCTCGACGGGAGTCCCCGGCAGCAGGTCCAGGCTGCCGAGATGAAGAACGGAATCATCCGCATGTTTCACGCCGTCTCGCTCGAACCTGGCGTGGAGATGGCCAAGGTGCTGGCTTTCTCCGCAGCGGGCTTGCGCGCGGGTGTGGAGCGGGTCGAAAAGGCTGCACTGGAGTTGACGGCGATCATCGAGCCTGCCGCAAAGCTGGGCGCGACCGGCGACGAACCGGAGCGTCTGGCGATGTATCGCTTTGGCGTCGAGACCATGGAGGAGCACCGGATCCGCGTTCTGACCACAACGGACTTGGAGCGCGTGGCCGAGACCGCGCGTCGCGAGCTGCGGGTGTAAGAGAGGCAGAGATCAAGGACAGAGATGAGGCTGTCGCTCCTCTTGTCCAGCGATTTTCTTTGGGCTTCCCGTTTGAGTTACAGCTAACGTATTTGTACGAAGCAACTTATCGCTGCAAAGTTTTTCTTCTAACTTTGCAGATCATTTCTGCCGTTCGCGTAGGATGGATTTTGTTGAGAGAAAGAGCGCTCGGAACAAGTTACTTTATGCTAGGACAATGATTTTGGTCACGGATCTCTGATCTCTGACCCCTGGTCGACGAAACGTCAAGGGCATGGTTCTCACTCTGAGACCGTGCCCTTTTTGTTTATCACAAAGGAAGGTGCGCGTGAAGGTTCGAGAGCAGTTGCGGGAGATCTGGCGGAAGGCGACGGGGCTGCCTGCCGGGCGCAGGACAGACGTAGAGGCCGGCGCCGCCGACGCCGAGGCGGAGCGCAAGACGCTGGCGCTGCCGGCCATCCTGAGCCCGGCGCAGTTTCCGGGTCGATTGTTGCCCAAGCCGACGCCCATCAATCTGCGTCGATTTGCGGAGACGCCGGTGGTGCGCCGCGCGATGAACGTCATCAAGGATCTTATCGCAGCCATGGACTGGCAGGTGCGCGTACGCCGCGGCGTCTTACCCGGCGTGGTCTCGGACGCGCCCGACAAGCTGCGCGCGTTGAGGCGCGCTCTCGAAGAGCCCAACGCAGTGGACAGTTTCCGCACCCTTATCGAGCAGGTGATTGAGGACGCGCTCACCGGCGGCTACGGCGCCATCGAGATGGAGCCCACCGGGGACAACGAGCGCCCGGCGATGCTCTGGCCCGTCGATGGAGCGTCGATTCGCATCAATGCACGGTGGGACGGCCAGATGGACACGCCGCGCTATGCGCAGGCCATGCCCGGCCAGCTGGACGGCATCGATCTGCGCGACGATCAACTGATCTACATCCGCATGAATCCGCGCAGCTTCACGCCCTTCGGTCTGGGCCCGCTGGAGGTCGCTTTCGAAACTGTGAATCAGTTTCTCAGCGCGCATCGCTTCGCGGGCAAGCTCGCGGCCAACTCTGTGGCGCAGTATGCGCTGTGGCTCAACGAGGCCACCCCCGCGCAGCATGACCGGCTGATCCGCTGGTGGCAGGACGAGATTGAAGGCACGGGCCGCGTGCCCCTTATCTCCACCGAGCAGAAGCCCGAGGTGCTGCGCTTTGCGCAGGGCACCGATGCCGATCTGCGGCTGGAGTGGCAGCAGTTTCTGATTCGCATGGTGGCGAATGCATTCGGCCTGCCGCCGATGCTGCTGGGCCTCGAGGGCGATGTGAACCGCGCCACCGCGGCGGAGCTGGCCGATGAGGCTTTCCGCGGCGCCATATTGCCGCTGGCGCAATTGCTGGCCGACCACATCACGCGCGATCTCTTCGCGAAGTGTATCGGATGGCGCGAATTTGAGTTTGTCTTCAACGATCTGAACGCGAGAGACGAGGAGACGGAGCTGGCCGTACAGGTGCAGTTGCTGCGGGCCGGTGTGCTGACGGTGGACGAGGTGCGCGCCATGCGCGGATTAGAGCCGCTGGGACAGGGTCGTATTGCGCAACTGGCGGACGAGGCAGCGCAGAAACAGCAAGGCGAGTAAGAGCGCAAACCGCCGCGCGGAGGAAGGCGCGGTGGACGGAGCGCAAATCCAGATGGGCGGAGAGCGCATGCGATTTGAAGCAATGGCGGTAAACATTCCCCATGTCGATGGACACCCCAACCGGGTGGCCTTCGAAGGGGTTCTGACAGTGGTAAACGCAGCCAGCGACAAGGCCCCATCCGGAGCCCGTGGGCATCGTGTGGTGCTCATGCGCGAGGCGGCGCAAAAGGCACTTCCGTCTCTACTGGGCATGGCGGTGGATTACAGGCCGGGCTGGGACGGACACGATGCAAGGCGCAAGATCGGCCTGCTGACTGAGGCCAATATTGCCGGAAACAAATTAGTGGTGCGCGGCTATCTGTACGCGCGCGATTTTCCTGAGGTCGCCAGGGCGATCCAGGCGCAGGCTCCCGAAGCGCTCGGCATGAGTTACGAGTTGGCCGATGCGCGGGTGGAAGATATGCGGGCCGAAATATGGAAGCTGACCCGCGTGACCTTTACCGGAGCGGCCATCCTGCTGCGGGATAAAGCAGCCTACCGGGCCACAAGCTTCCACATGGCAAGTTAACCAACCGGGATGCAAGTCCGTGAGAAGAGTGCTCCGCTTTGCGGGGCCTTTGCCCTCTGCGGACTTGCTCGATTTTCCCAACCTTGAGAAAGGAATGGTATGGAAGAGAAGCAATTGCAAACCGAACAACGGCTGGAGGCCGCTGCAGCGCTGCTGGAGCGCACACTCAGCCTGCTGGAAGAGCGGCAGAGCGCGATCAACGGCGAGGTAGAGCGCATCTCGGCCACCGTAGAGCAGAGCCGCCGCGAGGCGGAACTGGCCGAAAAGCTAGCCGCGGTGGAGCGCGAACTGGCCGAGGTGAAAGCCGCCGCCGCACAGAATGTGCTGAACCCCTTGCGCAAGACTGTGCCCGCGGCCACCACCGAAATGCTGGCCAAGCACGGCATCGGCGAGGGACCTGTGGAGGTGCGCACCCTGGACGCGGCCCTCAGCGGGCTGAGCCTGGAGCAGCGCATCGCGGTCAAAAGCCAGTTGCTACGCGCCGGCGCCATCGCCTGAGACCTAATGAGCGTTGTTGAACCATGAACCATGGCCCCATGGAGGGGGCAAAAGAGCCTATGAGCGCAACCTTTGCAGACATTCACGCGGCAGCCGATTTCATCGGGCCAGGCGCCATTGAAGTTCCCTTGTACCAGACCGAGATCTTCGACATCTGCCGCCGGTCGAGTCCCTTCGGCCAGCGCATTAAGCAGGTTCCTGCAACCGGTCACCCCTCGCGTTTTTTCGAGGAGACGGCAATTCCCAATCCCGGTGCGGCCGGATTTGTGAATCCGCGCAGCATCACCGCGCCGGTGGTGAGCCCCACGCGCGTCGAGCGCAGCGTGCCGCTCAAGGCGATCGTTTCGCAGATCAACTACAACCTCTTCGATATCGAGCTCGGCAATCAGCAGCAGCAGTTCGCCTACCTGCAGGCCAAGGACCTGGTGGACACAGTCAGTGGCGTGATGGTCACCCACGATGTGGCGTTGTGGAACGGCAACGATACCAGTCTCAGCTCGCCGACCACCACGCAGTACATGGGCGCCATCAGCCAGATTGCGGCCGGAGGCAACACCACCACCATCGGTACCACGGCGTCGATTGTGGACGGCCTGAAGTCCGCAGTGGCGCAGATGGTGGCCAACAACGGCTACCAGGTGCGGCCCACGGCCATCTACGCCAATCCGGTGCTGCTGGACCTGATTGACCGCGAGATGAAGACCGACTTCAACGTGGTGCTGAGTACCGATCAGATCACCGGCGGCTTCCGCGTGAAGATGCTCTCCACGCAGGCGGGCGATCTGCCGCTGATTCCCGACTGGAGCCTCAGTTACACGGGCACGCCGGGCTCTGGCACCGCGGTGTTGCCGGCCTACATCGTTACGGAGGACCTGATCGAATACCACTGGCTCGGCGATCCCACGCCGCGCATCTTCCAGCTTGGCTTGCCCGGGTCACTCGCTTACCAGTATGTCGCCATCAAGTTTGGAGGCGTGGTGGTGAAGGGCGCGAACTACGCACATTACCAGGTGCTGGTAGACCGGTAAACCAAGGCGGGGATCAGAGATCAGGGACCAGACTGGAACGGCCTGATCTCTGCTCTCTGATCTCTGTTCCCTATGCACTGATTGCGAAAGGACACATCATGGCATATCTGCAGCCAGCGGATTACCAGAATTATGGGTTGCCGGCTGGAACCTCGGCGGACTGGATCACGGCAGCCACCGCATTGATTAACAGCTTCTGCAGGCGGCCGGACCTGAACGTGATCCAGTACACGGAGCGTCAGCGCGTGGTGACCGGGTCGCAGGCGGTACGGCTGAGCTATCTGCCGCTGGTTCCGCTGGGCGCGGCCACATCGCCGCTGATCTCTCTCGAGGGCCGCTATACCAAGCCGCGGCGCGGCGAGATTCTGAGCGACCCGGTCTTTGAGATTGTGTGGGCATTCTCTTTGCCCGGGCAGTGGACCGCAATCGATCCCGGCTCGGTGGACTTTGACGCTAACACCGGAGAATTGACGCTGCCCTGGAATGTGCTGGGTCTGCCCTACAACGAGGTTGCAGCGACGTACACAGCTGGGCTCACGACGATTGGCGACGATGTGAAATCGGCCTGCGCGCAGATAGTGCGCAATGCCCAATCCACGCCCGCGTTGAATGCGAGCCGGTCGCGGATGGACACGATGTGGATGGAGTACTTCTCAAGTTCGCTGCTGGACGAAACCGTGCAGGCATGGCTCCGCCCTTACGTTGCGAACAGGCTGGGGTGAGCGATGAGCGATACAGCGCCGCGTAATCCCGTAGGTGCGCCACAGATGCTGGCCGATGCGCTGCTGCGGAGCGTTGCAGGAGCCTCGGCCATGCTGCGCGTGACCGGAGCGAACGCGCCCAACAGCCAGTCTGAAGTGGGGCTGGTGGCGACAATTTTCTCTGACGTGGTCGTAAGTCCCGTGGTGATGCGCAAGGTGCGGCCAACGTGGAAGAGCGATGGGCAGCCGCAGTGGGAGATGTTTCTCTCGGCCACGTCCGTGGAGCAGCAGGTGAGCACGCTCGATCTTGGCTCGGCACAAGCGCTGTTTGCGGCCACGCTGGCTGTGACCGTGGCCGGGCAGGACTACCTGATCGAGTCGATGACCGCCAACGAAGCCTTCGGGCAGGTGTATCTCTACCGGCTGCTGGTGCGCGAGGCGCGCCAGCAGCCGGTGTAACGCGGCCGCCGCGACGAGGCTGGGCTGCGCATCAGGAGTGCGATTCAATGCAAAATGCAAAGGACTCTTTCTATATGGCTCTGCGCACGCGGCTTGCTGCGATCAATCCGAATCGCACCGTTCTGCTGCGTGGCGCGCTGCGGCCCGGCATTCTGGTGGAGGAAGCGGAAGCGCCTTATGCGCAGTTGCCCAATGACGTGTTTGTGCTGCGCTGGCTGGCGATGGGTATGGAGATGAAACTGCCAGCAACCATGGCTGCACAGGAGTGCGAGGTCATCTACCAGACCTGCGGCACAGAGGCCTTCGGCGGTCTGGACCGCGGCCGTCTGTTGAGTGAGATGGATGAAGAGCTGGTGGCGATGATACAGCCTTTTCAGACGCCGAAGATGAACTATGCGTTGCAGCCGGCGGCGCCAATGCTGACGCAGCTCTTCTGGGATGAGCCAGCGTTTACACCGGTGGTGGTGCTGCGCGACAGGCTTACTCGCACGGCAAAGATGGTGATCTACAGCTACCAGGAGCAGGGGGAATAGATGGCCGCGAACTGGTTTCAAGCACCCGCGCCGGTTACTCGCCGTGTGCGCGCCTATTTTGCGCCCGTGAATCGTGCAACCCAGACGCCGGTGCTGTTCGATGCAGCTTCGCAGGGCGGGTTTGATCTGAGCACAGCGCCGGCGCCATGGATTGATCTGGGATGGATCCAGAACTTTGCGCGCAAGCCGCTGGGCAAGTCCGTGCCGTTGATGACGGGCATTCCCGCGGCTGCGCTCGATCAGGTGCGCGAGACGCTGGAGGCGCAGGTGAGCTTCGAGTTCCTAAGTTGGACGAAGCTCACGATGGCGCTGGCCACGGGCTCGCAGCACATGAATCTGCTGGCACCGGCAACGGGCGCAGCACCGGCCGCCGATGGCGCAATAGCCGCGCCGGCCGTGACGGTGCAGAACGGGTCCACATCAACAAACGTGGCACTGGCCGGAAGCGACGCGGCAAAGTTCGCCGCCGGCGCAATCGTGGCCCTGGATGCCGATTACACGGGGCAGACGGGCTTTCTAGGCGCGCCGGTCTCGGGCGCGTATCTGCGCCAGGCGCTGACGGATGTGGACTATATTCGGCGCGTGACGTTCAACGTGGCGCTGGTTTCCGCAGTGAGCGCAACGGGGCTGACGCTGGCGCAGCCGCTACTGGGCGGCGCACCGGCAGCGGGGCTCAAGCTACAGGAAGTGACGGGCTTTGTGGATCGCGAGGGCGGCAGCTTTTATCAGGAGTGGTCGGCTCTGTTTCTTATGCATTGCGGTCAGGGCGAGCGCATCTTCTTCCACTATCCCAGGCTGCAGGCGATGGCGGGCGCAGAGGAACTGGACGCCCCGCTGGACGCGAAGAACAATCCGGGCCTGCAGCGCGTGCTGCTGAAGGCGCAGTTCCTGGCAATGCCGGTGACGGATTCACTGGATGGCGAGCGCGTGCTGTGCTATCGGAGCTATCTGCCGGCAGCGAATGCGCTGGTGTGAGCGAGCCGGTGAGCAAGTCGGCGTGGCGCCCGCGGCAACGAAGGTGAGGGTAGAGGATCACGATGAAGATTTCAATCCAGGGACTGGACTATACGGCAGCGCTTGACGCCGCGCAACCGCTGACGATTGCGCGCACACTGAATGAGCCTTCTGTGTGCAGGCTGTGGCTGAGCCTTCCTGCGGATGGATCCCTGCCCGAGCCAGTGCGCTTGCAGACGCTGGCCGTGAGCGGGGATGACGGGACGAGTTACTTCACTGGCTACATTGTTGTAAGCCCTCTGCCGGAGTATGCAGGTGTGGGCCTGCGCGGCCCGCGGTATCGCATCGCGATTGAGGCGGTCAGCGATGAATTATTGCTCGATCAGCTGACAGTGGCGCCGAGCAAAACGGCCGCGGGCGTAACCGTGGGCGGGCTGCTGACGGCTCTGGTGGCGCACACGGGCGAGGCGGATCTGATGACTGCGGGGCTGACCCTGTCTGCGCCGGTAACGAGCTTTGCGCCGGAACCGGGCGCCCAGTGGAGCAAGAGCGCGGGATTGGCGGCGGCAGGCGCGCGCGCAGCGTATCGCGCCGTGAATGGCGCGCTGACGATGACCGCGATGCAATCCACCGTGCATCCGTTGAACGAGACCGACGGCAGCCTGACGCTGGCGGGGCTGACCCTGAACGGCAGCGTGAAGCGCGCGCTGGCCAACGACCTGACGGTGTGCGGCGCGGCCGAGCCGCAGGCCTATGTGACGGAGTACTTTCTGGGCGATGGCGTGACGACGCAGTTCCTTCTGGCCGAGGACCCGTACTTTCCGCCGTCGTCAAAAGCAATCCTGATTCACGAGCTGTTCAACGAACCGGCGATTGATGCGCGCATCTGGACGAACTCCGGCGGGACGGGCTACTTGACGCTGGGAGCTGGCGGTCTTGCGATGCAGGGAGGCAACGGCATTGATGGCGACACGATGCTGACATGGATGGACCCGATTGAGATGGCGGGGACGCTGCTGCTGGAAGCGACGGGCGTGACGCTGGCGGCGGGTAGCACAGGGATGCTGGCAGGCATGTTTACAGGTACTGAAACGGTGGCCGGATGCACGGCTGGTTTTCAGGCGACGGCGGCGACAGGGACGGGCGCGGTGACGCTGCAGCCGGTGGTGCAGGGCGTGGCCACGGGCACAACGTACGCGGTGAATCCGGCCAACCAGTATGCTTTGCGCGTGCGTCTACACTGCCCTGAGAATGTGCGCGGCGGCCAGGTGTACACAAGCTATGACGACAACGGCGTGGTGACGTATGGCGGGCAGTGGAACCTGGCGCCGGGCAAGCTGCTGTTTGAACTGCAGGAGTTTGTGAACGGCGTGGGCGGCATGCCGGTGATCTTGTACGACGGTGCGGTGGCCAACCTGCCGGGCACGTGCGTGGTCGCGGCGGTGAGCAGCATCAATCTGCAAGGGTCGATGCGTGAGCTGAACCTCTCAAATCTGGGCTCGGGATGGGTGGTGTGCACGCCGTCGGGCGGCACGGCGTACACGCGGCGGGTGGGTTCAACGGCGCAGGCAGGCGAGTGCCACCTGCTGCGCACGGGCAAACTGGTCTTCTACACAGGCTTTGCGCCGCCGGTGGGCGAGCAGATTGCGGTAAGCTATCGCACGGTGGGCCGGGCGGTGGGGCGCGCGGCGAACACGGCGAGCCAGCAGGCGCTGGCCGCGGCGGGGCTGCCGCCGGTGGCCGCATGGATGGGCTCAGTGACGAATCCCGTGGCGCGCTGCTCGCTGGACTGCCGCAATGCGGCGCAGGCCATGGCGCAGGCGGCGGCCAGCGTAAGCGCGCTGTGGAGCGGCACCTACAAGGGCGCTCGCGCGAGCTTTGCCGCGGATGTGTGGCCCGGCGATGCCCTGCTGCTGAACGCACCCTCAACGAACCTGGATGCGCAGGTGGTGGTGCGCACGGTGAAGGTGAGTTTCAAGGCAAGTGACCCGGAGTATGTGGAATACGCGATTACGTTTGCGAACGACTGGGCGGATGATCTGGCCATCAAGACGAATGCAACCGTACCGCCGGAAACGTGGCTGCCGGCGCTGGTCAATCCCACATTTGCCGCGAACCTGAGCGGGCTGGCAGTGACGGCGATGAGCGGCAGCACGGTGACAATTGCGACCGGCAAGACGGCGCCAACCGGTGGCGGATTTGAGATTCGGCGGCGGGACTGGTGCTTCCAACCCGGCGAAGACACGGACCTGGTGATGCGCGGCTCGCAATCGACGCTCACGTTTACGCGGGTGTCGGCAAGCGATCGGTTTTATATCAGGATGTATGACGGAGCGACGCCCCCGAATTACTCAGAGTTTTCGGCGGCCTTGTTCATCAACTTGCCGCTGGCATGAGGTTCGGCAGGGCGGGATCCCAGTGCCAGCGGGTGGTTTACCGGGAGCAGCGGGACGAAATGGAGTTCGGCGGATGCGGATGATGAATGAATTCGAGGCGCAGGTGCTGAGCGACTTGTGTGTGCTGAAGACGCAGATGAACGGGCT
>VFSW01011392.1_pt1 | contig 12511 bp, 11 predicted proteins | sample 5358111 | NCBI WGS metagenome assembly VFSW01 (sample SAMN11554181, study PRJNA540505) | mine drainage metagenome | isolation source: sediment from site ElyBrook_90M | place: USA: Ely Copper Mine, Vershire, VT | collected 2017
TCTCTCAGGGACGAACTCTGTCCCTGGCACTTCTTATGTGACACCTTCTTCGATCCCCTGATGGCGAGCGGATCCAGCGAAAGGCTGTTCTTACCATGGAAGCAAAACCTGAAAGACTACAAAAGATTCTGGCTGCGGCGGGACTGGCTTCGCGGCGCAAGGCCGAGGAGTTAATCGCCGCAGGCCTGGTTTCAGTGAACGGTCACACCATCACCGAGCCCGGCACAAAGGCAGATCCGCGTCTGGACGAGATTCGCGTCGAAGGCAAACTGCTGCGCGGCCCTGAGCGCCACGTTTATCTTGCGGTGTACAAGCCCAAGGGGCACATGACCACGGTCAGCGATCCGGAGGGCCGTCCCACCGTGATGGATCTGCTCAAGGGCGTGGAGGAGCGTGTCTTTCCCGTGGGCCGGCTCGACTATATGAGCGAAGGGCTGTTGCTGCTCACCAACGACGGCGATCTGATGGCGCAACTCACGCGCGCCGGCTCACATGTCGCAAAGACCTACATGGTGAAGGTCAGCGGCAAGCCCGCTGAAGCAGAGATAGACAAGCTTCGCAACGGAATCATGCTGCCCCCCGAGCCCGGCCTCACCGGCGCGCGCGGCAAAAAGCAGCCCGGTGTGGAGCGCCGCTCGTTCGCCATACTTACCCAGCCCGCCGACATTCAGCTTGCCGTAGACCAGGAAAATCCCTGGTACGAAGTTACCCTCACCGAAGGACGTAACCGCCAGATCCGCCGCATGTTCGAGCAGATTGGCTACCACATCGAAAAGATCAAGCGTGTTCGCTATGGCTCGCTGACCCTGGATATTGAGCCCGGCGAATTCCGCCATCTCACGCCCAAAGAGGTCAACCAGCTTCGCAAATCGCTGGACACTCCTTTCAAGCCCAAGCCCATCAAGGTCAAGCGCAAGGACGAGCGTCCCGAACGCAAGCCCCGCACCGATTCGGCACGCTTCGTTAAGGGCCGTCGCGGGAAGCCCAGCGTGGACGCAGCACCGGCGCCTATCTCACGCACTGCCAGCGCCAGTTCGACGCGCAGCAGTGCCGGTTCCGGATACAGTGCAACCCCGCAGCGCCGCGAATTCACAGCCCGCGAGGACCGTGGCGAGCGCAGCAGCTTCGCCCGTCCCCGTGGTCCGGAGTTCGGACAAGGCGAGCGACGCGACGCTGGCTTCGCCGCCAAGCGCCCTTACACGCGCAAGCCCGAAGGCGAGTTCAGCGGGAAACCCACAGGTGATTTCAAGGAACGTCCCAAGCGCAGCTACACCTCAAAGCCCGCAGGCAGCTACGACCGCAAACCTGAACGCAGCTTCGATCGCAAGGCCAGCAGTTCTGATCGCAAGCCTGCAGGTGATTTTGCTCGCCGCGAAGGTGGATACACCAAACGCGAAGGTGGTTATGCCAAGCGCGAAGGCGGCTTCGATGGCGCGGAGAAGAAGCGCGGCGGCACAACCGGCGGCTTCGGATTCAGCAAGTTCTCGCAGCCTAAGTTCGTCAAGCCCAGTAAGCACCGCGACCTGGGCAGCGACAAGACGGATAATTTTGAGCGCAAGGCTTTCACCTCCGACCGCCCCTATTCCAAGGATCGCCCCACTGATCGAGGCTTCGCCAAGAAACCAGGCGGATTCTCCGGCGACCGCAAGTATTCGAAGGGCCCCGGTAAGCCTGGCGGTAGCGCCGCGCGCAGCGGCGATTTCAAACGAAGTTGCAGTAGCGATTTCAAACGTCCGGGTGGAGAGTTCAAGCGTAGCGGTGGCAGTGACTTCAAGCGCAGCGGCGAAGGTCGTCCAGCGGGTCGCACAGGAAGCTTCGGCAAGACCTCTGGCGCGGGCCGTCCACGAACTTCCACTGGAAGCGCGGGTGGCAAATCGCCGGGATTCGGCGGCAAGCGCAGCGGCTTTGCTCCATCCCGCGGCTCCGCTGGCGGCGCGCGCCGTCCCTCGGGTCCGCCTCGCGGAGGTTCCGCCCCGCGCCGTCCGTCGGGTCCGCCCCGCCGCCGTCCCGACGAAGAGTCATAGAACCAGGAGAGGCAATTATGGGCAAGTTTGCGGAGATGGTACCGGAGCGCGTTCGCGCTCTGGCAAACTACATTCCCGGTAAGCCGATTCACCAGGCAGAAGCTGAATCCGGCTTGAAGATGATCAAGCTCGGCTCCAACGAGAATCCATTTGGCCCTGCTCCCGCCGCAATCCGTGCCATGGAGTCGGCTGTCCGCGGGGTTCACCTGTATCCGGACAATGACATGATGGCGCTGCGCGAGCGTCTTGCCGTGCATCACGGCATTTCGCCAAACCAGTTAATCGTTACCGCCGGATCCAGCAATCTGTTGGACATTCTCGCGCGCACGCTGCTTGCCCCCGGACTCAATGCGGTGACGAGTGAGCGCTCCTTCATCGTCTACCCAATTGTCACTCACTCGGCGGGCGCGGAGTTGCGCCAGGTTCCGTGCCGCAACGACGGCTACGATCTCGACGCCATCTCCGACGCCATCGACTCCGAAACACGAATCGTTTATATTGCCAATCCCAACAATCCCACCGGGAGCATGATTGGGGCCAAGGAGATAGATCGCTTCCTCGATCGCCTCCCGGAAAAGGTTGTGGTCGCGCTTGATGAGGCTTATTTCGAATACGCCGATTGGCTGGCCCGCGAACGTGGCGTGGACTACTCGCACGCTCTCGACTACGTGCGCCAAGAACGCAGCGTCCTGGTGCTGCGCACCTTCTCCAAAGTCTACGGATTGGCGGGCGCTCGCGTCGGTTACGGCATGGGCCCAGCCGAACTCATCGACTACCTGGCGCGCCTCAAGAGCGCGTTCATTGTCAACAGCGTCGGAGAGGCTGGAGCGCTGGCCGCACTCGATGACCGCGAACACTACGAAAAATCGATGCGCAACAACTCCTCGCAACTTGCAGTCCTCACCCGGCAATTGCGCGAACTGGGCTTTGCGCCGGTCGAAAGCTGGGGAAATTTTATCTATTTCGAGACCGGGGAAGATGCCAGTGCCCTGGGACGCCGCCTGCAGATGAGCGGCGTCATCGTCCGTCCCCTTACTGGAAGTTGGGGTGCGCGCACCGCGATCCGCGTCAGCGTCGGCTCGCCCGAGGAGAATCGCACATTTATCGACGCGCTCAAGCGAGTCACCAACGGGGTCACCGCCGGGTAGGGAGTCTGTTTTGTAGAGGCCACCGGCTCCCGGTGGTCTTTGCTCATACTTTGCTCGTTACCGCCGCTTGGCTCATCGGCAATCGTGCCGCACCGTAGAGTCCGCCGTCGCCACCCAGCATTGCTGGCGTGATTCGCGTCGTGCGCTGTCTCCCGCCCACTCCCATGCCATCCCGCGAGGTTGTCCCGGCATAAACGAAAGAGCGTTGCCGCACTTCGTCGAATAATGCCGGCGAGAATGCATCCCAGGCGCTCGATACGCCGCCGCCAATCACATAGAGCGGAAGGTTCAGGGTGTTCACCATGTCTGCAATGGCCAGACCCAGGGCTCGCCCCACGCGTTCGAAAACCTGTTTTGCCACTATATCTCCGCGCATCGCGCACTCATACACAATGCGGGCGGTCAGCTCCTCATCGGCGTTTGTGCGCACCTGGGTGTCGGCTCCGGTTGCCAGAGCTTCGCGCGCCATGCGCACCACTGCCGTGGCCGAGGCATACTGCTCCAGGCAGCCGTGGCTTCCGCAATTGCACGGATGGCCGTCGGGCTCCACATTGCAGTGCCCCAACTCGCCGGCCATGCCGTTCCACCCGCGCCATATCTTGCCATTCAGGACCAGTCCTCCACCTACTCCGGTGCCGAGCGTGTACATGCACATGCTCTCGACGTTGCGTCCTGCGCCCAGCCACTGCTCGCCCAAGGCTGCCGCATTGGCATCGTTTTCCAGAATCACCGACGTGCCAAGCCGCCGCTCGATATCGCCCTTCACGTCGTAGTTGCTCCAGCCAGGCAGGTTCGGCGACTCCAGCAGCCGTCCGCTCTCGCTGTCGATCAGTCCCGGCACGCCTACACCAATGCCGCACAACTCGGCCACGCCCTCGTACTTGGCTTTCATCGCCTCGGTTGCACGGCAGAGATCGTCGATTACGTGCTCACGGCCCAGCGCAACCCCAGTTTCCAGTTCGGTCTTCGAGAGCAGCTTGCCGCTCTCGTCCACGGCGGCGATGCGCAGGTTCGTTCCCCCCAGATCCACTCCTATGGCGTAGTAGCCCATATCTGTTCGCATTCCTTTCCTCATTACTGCGTCAGCCGTTAGCGTTGGCAGGTTGGACAATAGTGGCTGCTGCGCCCGGCGATTACCACCCGTTTGATGCCCGTGCCGCACATCAGGCAGGGCTTGCCCGTGCGCTGGTAGACACGGTGTTGTAGCTGGAATAATCCTCTGCCGCCGCTCGCATCTACATAATCGGAGATCGACGATCCTCCCGCGCTGATGGCCTCGGCCAGCACCTGCTGAATGGCATCGTAGAGTCTTAGGAGCTCGGCGCGGGTCAGCGAAGCGGCCCTTCGGCGCGGCCGCACTCCGGCGCTGAAGAGGCTCTCGTCCGCGTAGATGTTGCCGATGCCGGAGAGCAGAGACTGGTTGAGCAGCGCGCTCTTAATCGGTGTCTTTCGCCCCTTGAATAGCTCGATGAAGCGCTCGCGGCCGACAGCAATGGGCTCGGCGCCGGGGGCGGCGAATTTGCTGCCTTCGAGCACCTGCAGCTTGCCAAAGCGCCGTGGATCGATAAATCGCAACTCGCGCCCCGAGGCCATGGTTGCAATCAGATGCGTGTGTTTTGCGTGCTCCACCGCAGGTTCGCAGACCAGGCAGCGGCCCGTCATGCCAAGATGGATCACCCACTGCGCCGGACCGTATTTCGAGGCCAACTCCGCGACGATGTGCTTACCGACGCGGCGGAAGCCCTCGATGCGCGATCCGCGCAGTACGCGGGCAATTTCCTTGGCCGGCGATTTCAGCAGGTTGGATTGATCGCCGATCCAAACCTCCTCGATCCGGTCTCCCGCAAGCCGATTGTGCAGGCCGCGTGCGATGGTTTCCACCTCGGGCAGCTCGGGCATGGCACAGTGTAACCCACACGCACAAGCATATGAACAGCCAGTTAATCCCTTTAGCTGACGAAATTCTTGGTGCGCTTTCCGGCGGATTTCTGCGCAGAGGCTTGTGCCATTCCCGTGTTTGCGGCGTATTCTTGAGCAGAAATGGTGTTTTGTCGCCACTGCGGAAAGTTGGTCGAAGGCGGGCGCTTTTGTTCCGCCTGCGGTGGACCCATCGCGCCCGACGCCGTGGATGCGATGTCCACGAAATTCAAACGCTACCGCAATGAGATGCTCCTCATTGCGGTAGCGCTTGGCCTGGTCTTCGCAGTCACCGTGGGTCTAATCGTCAGCCGTGTGATGCGCACAGAACGGGCAGCCCGTGGTTCGCTCCCTGACGAGACCTCCGCTCCGGTGACACGACAGCAGCAACCGCTTCTCATCCCACCCGCCGCCGCCCAAACTCCGCCTGGTCAGCCGCAGCAGCAACCGCCGCAGGCAATTGTTTCCGAGGAAAACAACCCGGTGAGCCGCCCGTCCACGGGTAGCGTCAACCCGAAGGCTGTGCAGAACGCGTTCACCACCCTGACCCAGAGCGGAAATCAGAGAGAGCTATCGTTGCAACAACCGCCTGCGGCGTCTGCCGTGTCGACCGGGTCCGACCGTTATCCCGGTTCGGAGCCGATCGAGGTCAATGCAAACCTTCCAGACATAGGCGTCCCAGTTACCAGCGAGGTCTACACCACTCCGGACCCTCTCTCAACTGTCGTCGCCTACTACGCGCAGCGCTACTCCGACGCCGAAATAATGGAAGTAAACGGGCAGAAGATCATCGCTGTCAACCGCCCGGGAACCAGCAAGGTCATCGCCATCGGCACAACCGGTGAGGAGACGCGAATCTCAATCGTTAAGCAGGCCAATTGAAGTTCATCCTGAATTGACGATTGCGGCCGAGTCACGGGCAATCCGGAAACTGACCTACCACCTTTTTCACTGACCACTTTGCGCTACGCGGCGAATACGTTAAAATTTCGTGTACACGGCCTGATCAGGATTCCTTCCGGCTACTCCGCCTGAGACTTTTACACCGACGCCTGTGTGCGACTTTTACGCAGCCGGTCTGCGTGTGTTTGGAGATAAGAGTGAGCAAAGCAAAGACTGCGGTGGTTCTCGGCGCCCAGTGGGGCGATGAGGGCAAGGGCAAGATTGTCGATGTGCTCTCAGACAGTTTCGAAGTTGTTGCGCGCTATGCCGGCGGACACAATGCGGGGCATACGGTCACCATTTCCGGCAAGAAGTTCGTGCTGCAATTGGTTCCATGCGGCATTCTGCGCCAGGAATCCGTTGCGGTTATCGGCAACGGGGTCGTCCTCGATCCCTTCGCCCTGATGAAGGAAGTCGACTCGCTGCGCAATGCGGGGCTTGCGGTCTGGGGGCCGGGAGATCGCGGCGCCGATGCCAATCTGTTTGTGAGCAACCGCGCCCACGTTATTCTTCCGTACCACCGCATGATCGAACTTGGGGCGGAAAACGCTCCTGGACGCGTCAAGATTGGAACCACCTCGCGCGGCATCGGCCCCACGTATGAGGACAAGATGGCGCGCCGCGGTCTCCGCGTGGCAGACCTGCTGGACAAGCAGCTCCTCAAAAAGCACATCCAGAATGCCTGCCAGGAAAAGAACGCCATCGCCCGCGCCCTGTTTAATGGCGAAGGCATCAATCCCGACGAGATGTACGAGCAGTATGCTGCCATTGCCGATCGGATTGCGCCCTTTGCCGCCGACACCGCTCTGCTGCTGAATAAGGCGATCCAGGCCGGCAAGACTGTGATGTTTGAAGGCGCGCAGGGCACCATGCTGGACATTGACCACGGCACCTATCCCTTTGTCACCTCATCGAGCGCAACTTCGGGAGGCGCATCGATCGGCACCGGCGTTCCGCCGACCTCGATTGGGACCGTCATTGGCGTAACCAAAGCGTACTGCACCCGCGTCGGCGAAGGCCCGTTCCCCTCGGAAATTCACGGCGAACTCGGCGAGGCCGTGCGCAAGAAGGGGAACGAATACGGCGCAGTGACGGGACGGCCACGCCGCTGCGGATGGATGGACCTGCCGCTGCTGCGCTACTCCAACATGATCAATGGGAGCGAATGGCTGGTCGTCACCAAGCTCGATGTGCTTGACGAACTTGCGGAGATCCCCGTCGTGGTTGGATACAAAATCGACGGCAAGTGCGTGGAGGAGATCCCTGCGCAGGATTCGGGCTATCGCAAAATCGAGCCCGTCATTAAAACCTATCCGGGCTGGCAGGAGGTCACATTCGGGATCACCGAATACGACAGGCTTCCGAAGAAAGCGCAGGAGTATCTGCGCTTCATTCAGAAGGAGTCGGGCGCGCGGATCGGCATGGTTTCCACCGGTACCGACCGCGACCACACCATCTTCGTGGATGAGTTCTCCGCTATCCTGAAAAAATAGCAGCTGCCCATGATCGTGCTGATCGTACGCATGACGGTGAAGCCGGGCACCGAAGAAGAGTGCATCCGGCTCTGCCGCGAGATGACGGAGGAGAGCCGCAAGGAGCCTGGTTGCGTGCAGTACGTAGTGCATCAGTCCAGGGAGAATCCGCGCTGCTTCGCCTTCTATGAGAGTTATGTGGATGAAGCGGCCTTGGACTTACATCGCGCCTCTCCGCACTTTGGGCGATTGATCCGAGGCGGAGTCGATGCGCTGGTCGAAAGCCGCACTCGCGAACTCTTTGTGCCACTCAGCTAAACGTGTCACGCAGAGAATAGAGAACCGCAGGGCAGGAATTAAGATAACGCAATAGGAAAGGTGCAGGAGATTCCTGCACCTTTCCTATCTCTTATGGCAAAAACTACTTCGCCAGCTCGTATCCCGAGAAGAAGAAGCTGAGTTCAAACCGCGCCGTGTCTTCCGCATCGGAGCCGTGTACCGCGTTGCGCTCGATGTTTTCGGCGTGCTTCTTGCGGATGGTGCCGTCTTCAGCGTTGGCTGGATTGGTCGCGCCCATCAGTTTGCGCCAGTCGGCAATCGCATTCGACTTTTCCAGCGCCAACACAACTACCGGGCCGGAGGTCATGAAAGCAGCCAGCGAATCGAAAAAAGGTTTGCCCACGTGAACCGCATAGAACGCGGTGGCCTGAGCCTTCTTCAGGTGAAGCATCTTCATTCCGATAATGCGGAAGCCATTGTTCTCGATGGAGGCGATGATATCGCCGGCTGCGCCCTTGGCTACGGCGTCGGGCTTGACGATGGCAAGCGTACGTTGCAAAGTTTCCATAATGGTCGTCCTGACTTGTGTGATTACAGTGCGAAGGGCTGCCAAACTGGCCAGCCGCACGGCTGATACCAGCTTAACAGCTTCGCATCAGCTTTTCGCGCCCAGAGCTTCCATCATGGTTTCGCCGAGCAGAGCCGGAGACTTGACGATGTGTACGCCAGCGGCATTCAGCGCCTTGAACTTTTCTGCCGCCGTTCCCGTGCCGCCGCTGATGATCGCCCCGGCGTGACCCATGCGGCGCTCCGGAGGCGCGGTTTGACCGGCGATAAAGCTCACCACCGGTTTCCGGACGTGGAGCTTGATGTACTCTGCCGCCGTCTCTTCGGCAGTGCCGCCGATCTCGCCGATCAAGATGATCGCCTCGGTCTCCGGATCGGCATTGAACATGGCCAGCACTTCAACGAAGCTGGTGCCGATAATAGGATCGCCGCCGATTCCAATTGCGGTGGATTGTCCCAAGCCGAGTTGCGAGAGCTGGTGTACGGCCTCGTATGTCAGCGTGCCCGAGCGCGATATGATTCCGATGTGACCTGGAAGATGAATGTTTGCCGGCATAATGCCGATCTTGCACTTGCCTGGCGAGATAACGCCAGGGCAGTTAGGCCCAATCAGCCGTGACTTGCCGCCTTCCATGTAGCGCATCACGCTCACCATGTCGCGTGTCGGAATGCCTTCCGTGATGCAGATAATCAGCGGCACTTCGGCATCGGCTGCTTCCATGATGGCATCGGCGGCAAAGGGTGGAGGCACGAAGATTACGCTGGCGTTGGCACCGGTCTCGCGCACCGCATCCTCGACAGTGTTGAATACCGGCCAGCCCTCATGCCTGGTCCCACCCTTGTCAGGCGTCACTCCGCCGACAACGTGTGTGCCATAAGCAGCGCAAGCCTTGGCGTGGAAGGTTCCTTCTCGACCGGTGAGGCCCTGCACGATCAATCGAGTGTTCTCATCGACAAGAATGCTCATCGTCTATCTCCCTGGCGCCGCGCGGCAACAACCTTCTCCGCCGAGTTTTTCGCCGCGGCAACAACCTTCTCCGCCGCGTCTTTCATGGTTTGCGCCACAATAAAGTTCAAGCCGCTGGCTTGCAGAATCTCGCGTCCCTCATCCACGTTGGTGCCTTCCAGACGCAGCACGACCGGCAGTTGAATGTTGGTCTTGCGCGCCGCCTCCACCACGCCGTTGGCCAGCGTATCCACCCGCAGAATCCCACCGAAGATATTAATGAGCACAGCCTTCACGCTGGTATCGGCCAGCAGAATTTCAAATGCGCGCGTTATCTGATCGGCGCTCGCTCCGCCGCCCACATCCAGGAAATTTGCAGGCTCGCCGCCGGCAAACTTGATGATGTCCATCGTCGCCATGGCCAGTCCCGCGCCATTCACCATGCAGCCCACGTTGCCGTTCAGTTTGACGTAGTTCAGGTTGTACTTGCTGGCTTCCACCTCCAGCGGCTCTTCCTCGGCGAGATCGCGCAACTCCTTACACTCCGGATGGCGGTACAGGGCGTTGTCGTCGATGTTCACCTTGGCGTCGAGCGCAAACACGCGCCCATCGGTGGTGGTGATGAAAGGATTGATTTCAATCAGAGAAGAGTCCAACTCCTCGTAAGCCTTGTAGAGCGCCAGCATAAAATGTACCGCGGGTGAGATGAACCTTTTAACCAGCCCTAGCTTGAAGGCGATCTTGCGCGCCTGAAAGGGTTGGAAGCCAATCGCGGGATCGATGTACTCCTTGATAACCGCTTCCGGGTTCTTGGCCGCAACCTCCTCGATCTCCATCCCGCCTGCCTTGGAGGCCATGAATACCGGCCGCGACGCCTCGCGATCCAGCAGGATGCCTAAATACATTTCGCCGGCAATTGGCAGCATCTCTTCGACAAGCAGCCGACGCACTTTTCGGCCCTCGCGACACGTCTGGTGTGTCACCAGTTGCATTCCAAGCATATTCTCCGCCAGTTCGCCGGCCTGCGTGTCGATCATGGCCAGTTTCACGCCGCCGCCCATACCGCGGCCTCCGGCATGGATCTGCGCCTTCACTACCACCCCGGTAGCTCCTGCGCTCATCAGGTCTTTGGCGGCGCGCTCTGCTTCTTCGCGCGATTCAACCATCCTCCCGCGCGGCACCGACACCCCATATTTCGAGAGAATGGCTTTGGCTTGGTACTCGTGAATGTTCATAGGTGGTTTCTCATTAAGTTTACGTGCCTTCCGCTCGCGATTCTACATGGGCGAACGCCGCCCATCGTATGTCCCGCTTGCTTTTTGCCCGGCATTTCTTAGAAGAGCCGGGCAGCATTTCCCCTGACCGTGGCTAAACCCGCAATTATACTTAGCCGACGTGCAATCCTCAATGAGGGTTCACACAGCGGTCGGCTGAGGGTTTCAGTACGATAATGTTCCTATTCCTGCGCGGCAGATGCGGCGACCGTGAAATGCAAATTCGTCAAGACAGCAATTCCAGACATTCGATCTCCTCCCGGTAAGCGTTCAGCGTTGGGTGATGGTGACCTGATCGCTGCCAAGGATCGCCGTGTCCACGCGGGACGGAAGGTGAAAGGTGGAGTCCAGGCCGACGGCATTGCCGTACTTGGGGCGGAGATAGCGGTCGGCGAAGTACTCCAGGGCAAGGCGCGGAATCGTGACGCCATCGAACATGACCGACTCGACATGCACGCTGCCGACTCCGTTGGCGGCAGACGCCTGGGCGGTGATTGTGACATGGTGCGTGCCAGTGAAGAGCGCCAAGAGGGGATTGCCGCGGGTACGATTGGCGGTGAGGCGATCAAAATCAACGTCGGCGCTGCCATTGGCGAAGGTAGGCTGGCTGGAAATGCGAATATTGGTTAGCCCCTCGGGCAATTTCACGCCGCCTTGGTTGAGATAGGCGTTCCATTCTTCGGCGGTCAGCACGGTGGGGCGGGGGGAGGGATTTGGAGCGTGTCCATTTTCGCCGAGCCAGGCGAACTTGCGTTCGGCGCTGGCAAAGGCCGGGGAATTCGCGTTCTGAGCGTAGGACGCAGTGAAAAGGATGGCGCCCAAGGCAAGGGCTGCAAGCGTGGGGCGAGAAGGTTTCATCTGCGCCGGGCTTGAGTGGGTTGCGGCGCTGGCGTGCTCATTTGCGCCGTGCTCAGCTGCGGCTTAAGAAGCGTTCCTGCCAGCTTCCAGACAGTGCCCTTCTCCTGGGTAAGATCCAAGGCGAGAACAGAGTCGCGCGACACCGTTCCACTCAATTGATAGATGCCGGTGGGAGTGTTCCATTGGCAGGCGGATATGGTCCACCCATCGTTATCGAGCGAGACCTTGCCTTCGCCGACCAGCACGCGCAAGAGGGCCTTGGAGTCGGGAGAGATTCGCAAATCGCCGCCGCGCCAGGTGAATTCCGTCTCGGCAACGGCGGAGCTTGCCAGAGCAGCGGCGTCCCAGCCGGACATCTTCAGCGTGTACTTAATCTCCACTGTGCCGCTGCCAACGGGGGCTTTGAGGAGTGCGCCGAGCTTTTCGGCTTGGACGCGCGTGGCGGCCCCGATGCTCTCATATTTGGGTTCCTTGCCGGTGAAGTCAATCTTCGAGTCGCTGGAGATGCCGCCACCGAGCAGGTCAGCGTGGGTGTCCTTCAGCTCCAGTACGCCGTTGGCGACGGAAAAGGCGGTCTGAAAGTCGGAGCCGACGGTTGTGCCAAGGGTGAGCCGACGAGAGGTGAGGCGTCCGGAGGCGCGAAGATTGGCTATCACGTTGCGCTCGGCCCCGGTTCCGCCAAAGAGCCCGTACCAGGGCCTCTTCTTCAGGTGCGGATTGAGCACCTCATTCCACCGTTCCGGATTGAAATCGTCGGTGCGGAGATCGAAGCTGGACTCGCAGGGCGATTCACTGTCGCAGAAGCGCGGGAAAGTGGCGCTGCCATTGAGCGAAATCTTGCCTATGGTTGCCGAGGCGTTGCGCAAGATGAAGCGATTCCGTGCGAGTTCGACGCGGGCGCCGGCGATTGCGACCGGCGCGGATATTCCGGGAACTTCGACGCGAGCGTTCTTTAGCTGCGCCGTTCCGGTAACTTCCGGTGCGGCAATTGCCGCCCAATTGCCGCCGATCACCAGATCCATTGCGGCAGTACCTGCCAGCGCGCCCAAGCGCGCGCTGGCAGGTCCTGCCGCAATCGATCTGG
>VFSW01011393.1_pt1 | contig 12509 bp, 11 predicted proteins | sample 5358111 | NCBI WGS metagenome assembly VFSW01 (sample SAMN11554181, study PRJNA540505) | mine drainage metagenome | isolation source: sediment from site ElyBrook_90M | place: USA: Ely Copper Mine, Vershire, VT | collected 2017
TGTGGGGGTTCAAGTCCCCCCTCGCCCACCACGAGAGGTCCTTTCGGACCGTCGTGCCCCCGGCGACCCGTACCGTCCCGACGCCCCCACCCGCGCGCAATCGACCGACGAATCGCCACAGGGCGCTTCGGGCACGCGAGCGGCGCGACCGCGGCGAGGCTCCGTTCCCCAGGTCCCCCTGGCTCCAAGCAGCCTCGACGACGTGGACGACGGGTCCGCCCCCGAGTCGTTAAATGCGGCGTCTGACACGCCGCGCGAGCCGTGGACCGTCGCGTCCATGACCACCCACGGGCTCTCCCTCAAGCACCAGAGCGACGCACTCGTCGCCAACATCCGCGGCCGCCACGACCGCACGCTCGAGACCGTCAGGGCACCGAAGGTCGAGCTGGCGCAGATCCTGCCGCTCACCGCGCCCGCGCCGGCCCTCGACCTCGCGCCGGTTACCCGCGCCATCGGGGTGACCGGCCGGATACGCGTCACCCTGGCGAACCAGTCGCTCGGCTCATTGTTGGGCTGGGCGCCGGGTGCGCTCGCGGTCGAGCTCCACGGCCCCTGGGTCGTACTGCGACCCGACGGGTCCAACCGGGCGCCACGGCGCAACGGCGGGCGCTGCGCCTACCTCGACGACCAGCGCCTGCGCATCACCGAGGCGGTCTGCGCCAACCTCGGGCTGCGCTTCGGTGACGAGGTGTCGCTCCTGGCGCTGCGCCACGAGCGGGCAATCGCCCTCACCAACCCCGCACGACTGCTCCTCGGTGCGCCGCTCGCGCTCGCCACGGCGAGCCCGACGCGAGAGCCGGTGGGCCGATGAGCAAGCACGACCTGCTCGGACCCATCGCGGCGCTGCTCGAGGCCCAGGGCCTCACCGTCGCCAACCTCGCCGAGTTCACCCGGAACTCCGAGGATGCCCCTTCTGCGCGCCCGACGATCCGTGAGTTCACGGCGGAGGCCCTCAAGAGCCTGAGCAAGAACTCTCAGCGCAGCTACCAGACCCACTTCGATCATCTGAACCTGGGCATCGCGCGCCAGTGCGAGTGCACCTGCCCGGCCTGCGTCCAGGAGTTCGCCCGAGCCGGCACCTGCACCTGCACCTGCGCGTCGTGCGCCGGGGCGCGGTCGTTCCCCGCTCAAGGCGACGTCGTCATCACGACGAGCGCGATCGCGTCGATCGACTTCGAGCTCATGGTCGAGCTCGTGCAGATCATGGCGGTCAAGCGCGCCAGGGGCGAGAACATCGTCCGGGCCCGCCAAGGGCTCTCCACCAAGCCCACGCACGGCCAGGGAGCCCGCGAGATGTGCGTCACGGCCCTACGCCGCCTGAAGACGCGCATGCTCGAGAAGCGACTGATCGAGCCCGACACCGAGAAAGGGCCCCAGAAGGGCAAGCGCGGTCGGCCGAAGCGCCGAGCGCTTACCGACCAGGAGCTCGCCGAGGTCTTCTCGGCCGTCGCGTCCGGCGGTGATGACCCTGTCCTCGATCTCGCACTCACGTGGTCTGAGTTCGAGCTCGCCGCGCGTCGCGGCGGCATCATGTCGCTCTCCATCGGCGAACTCGACCGTCGATCGCAGATGATCGGGCTGTTGGAGAAGGGCAACCGCTACGACGAGCAACCGTGTTCGCTCGAGCTCATCGACTTCCTGATGGCGCTCGCCGCGTCGAGGGCCGGCGGCATCTGCGTGCCGGGATCGGCCCTCTACGACCCGAACGCTCCGGTCTTCTACTTCAAGGACAGCACACCCGAACGCCCACATCCCGTCACGAGCCGGCGCTTCGATACGCTGCACCGTCGTGTCCAGTTGACGTTGCCGTGGGCGAACTCCATGAGCTACAGCGGCCACGCCCTTCGCCATACCATTGGCACGATCGTCGAACGCCAGGCCGGCTTCGAGGTGGCCAAGCGGATGCTGCGCCACGACGACTCGAGTACAACCGACACCTACGTGAAGGCCGGGCCGATCGAAGTAGCGAAAGCGATCTCCCAGATCACAGGTCGGCCGCACCCGCTCGCACGAGACGACTAGACACGGACATCCAACCGTAAGTATTTGGGCGCCGAAGAAGCCTGGCCACGGCGCACCACGCCGAGGAAATTCGGGACCGACTTCTATTATCCCAGATAGACAGCCACAAATACTTCGGTACCGAATGATGTAACGGAGCCCCGAACACGCACTAGACGGTGTCGGCTCATGGCGAGCCGCACTATTGAAAGGAAACACAAAATGGCACGAACCACAAGGAAGGCGGGAATGGTCACCGTGAGCGAGCGCACGCCGGAGGGCTGGCACCTCGTTACCGTTGCGTACGAAGACGCGACCGAGGGCCACGAACGCGCTCGAAGTCGCGACGCGATCGAAGCGCTCGCCGCTCGCCGCGGCGCGGGGTCACAGCTCCTCTACCGGGGCCGCGCTGGAATCCACCTGGCGTAGGTACCCCGCTCGCAGGAGAGATCTCGACGACCGAGCGGCGTCGAGATCTCTCTCCGCGGAACTGGCTGGGATCCCGCTGGTAGCGTTCAGCAGTTGAACATGTGGGACTCGAAACAAGCGCTCTATGTGCGCTGACGTTTCCGATACGGTTGTCTTGGCGCTGCGTTGCTCTTTCTTCGCTGCATCGCCGTCGAGCGGAACACCGGACTTGAACTCAAGCGCGGGAGCCTCACGCACCTTTTGGTCAATCAGTCGCTGGACATCGGAAAGTTCCTCAAACCGCATCTCACTATCCTGCCCCACGTCGCGTCACGCCGCGACGCCACCATGTCGTCCATGATCAATCACACCCCTGCTCGGGTGCATAAGGCTGTCGAGATGGCCAACTTCTTTGGTGGAGTGACGCTGACCTCATCATCATCGTCGTCATCGTCTTCGTGGTCATCGTTGTCGTCACCATCGTCTTCGTCATCGTCCTCTTCTTCGCCGCCGCCATCGTCGTCGTCGTCTCTATAATTGTGATCTCCGCGTTGAGTTCGCAGCAATGTGAACTCAGTTAAGTAGCAAAGCAACGAGCGGTGCAGGAACCGCCCACGTGGGATTGCTGAGGTCGAGAATCGACTTCGTCGCAAGGATGCCAGCGCCGTATTTCTTCTCCACTACCTGCGCGTCGGCGCGCCAGCCAGCATCGACCCACTTACCTTCAATAGGAACGCTGAAGCGGGTACCGGCAGCTGACGGTAAGGCTAGAGGCCCAAAGTCGACCTCCTTCGCCGAGTCGGTACGCACATAGCCAATAGTGTCGCCCGCTATCCAGCGGCCCTCGTCGAGGGTCTCGACAGCAGTTGCGAGCGCGACTCCAAGGGCGGCCTCAGTAATGGTGGTCATTTCCGGCGACCGTAAGCCCGCGCGTAGGCGGCTCGGCAGCCAAGCGAGAAGCGGGTCAGTGAGGTACATCTTTGATTGAGAACCGTGAACTGGTCGGCTGGCATCGTCGTGTTGAGGGACCCAGAGGCCGCCGTACGTCGCCACCAAGCGGTTTAGGAGGGACGTCATTGCCGTTCGCGAATTCGCGAGCGCCTCAGCCATCGCCCGGACACTCATTGGACTTGTCATGGTGGAACTGAGTTCCTCGAGTAGCAATGGCAAGGATTGCGGCGGCGAGTCCGGATCGACGTCACTCCGAAGCCAAGCGAATAGATCCTGGAGAAATGCGTCCGAGACGTCACCGTTACGCTCGTATTCGCCGACCGCCCGAGGGAAGCCGCCGCACGTTAGATACGTCTGCCATGCGAGATCGTAGGCATCGACGTCGAAAGCCAACGCCTCCAGTTCAACGGCGACTGCGGGAGACTGAAGATCAGCCGGATGGACTGCGTCGAGTCGCACGAGTTGCGGGCGGGTCGCTTCAAGGAAACTGCGGAACGTCATCGGCAACAAGATGCGAACCCGACGCTGGCCATTGGCCCCTGCACGCCCGACGAGGAGGTTCCCCTCGATGTCCTCCTCGCGTCGCCAGCGACTACCGGTGATCACCACGGAGTCGTCGCCGAACGCCGTGCCGTCTCGCGCCGCCTTCAATACTGTTGTCCAACCAGCAACGTCACTGACTTCGTCTAGTAGCCAAACGCGGCGCTGTGGGCCAGACACGTCAACGACGCGGGTTAAGTCTCGACCCAGGGTGAGGACTCGACGGAGATCACGACTAGCGAAACCGTCGCAGGGCAGATAGATCACTTGGCGGGGTTCAACATCCGGTCGTGTACAGAGTTGCTCGGCCAACTCGAGCACGGCGATGCTCTTGCCTACCCTTCGTGGGCCAGTGAGAACAACGAGGTCGTCGGCGATTGGCCGGTTGGCGAAATCGGCCAAGACCATCGAGCGGTAGCCGAGATCGTAGGCCATCCGGTCGCGGAGCAATCGGTTGTCTCGCGTCCATGCGGTCGGGTCGGTTCCCGAAGCCGCAGCCCGCCACCATGGGTTGTTATCGGTGAGTATCCGACGTAGTTCGTCATCTCGCATGTTCCCAGAATACCAGATGAAAGGGGTGATTTACAATTATGAAAGCCAAAAGGGGGGGGTATTTGGCATGATGGAGAGTCAAAAAGTGGGGGTATTTGGCATGATGGAGAGCCACGGTCAGGGCCGACATCTATGTTGAGCGGCTCACCGCCGCTCAACGAATTCTTCGCCGGTGTCGCAAGAAAGCGAACTCACCCCGCGAACCAACGTCACGCCACAGCGCTACCATGTCGCCCATGACCAACCACACCCCTAACCGGGTGCGGGTTAGTCGGAAGGTGGTCGAGGGGTCCGAAAGGACCTTTGCGGGACCTCAAGTCCCCCCTCGCCCACCACGTGAGGTCCGTTGCGGCTCCGACGCTCCGATTACCGGGGGCTCCGGAAGGCACGGACTCACGGTCCCGTACCTTCGGCGACGACCTTCCAGCCGGTCGACAGCCGCGCCACGGTCACGAAATTCGTTGGTGACTCCGTGACCGGATAGGGCTTGTGCGTCGCCTCGACCATGACCGCCGCGGTCGCGGTCGCGGGCACCGAACCGACGTAACCGCTCTTGGACCCGTCGGGGTTCTGGCAGTAGTGCACGCCCGTTGACTGCTGCACCACGTTGAGGACCCACTCCTGGTCGTTATGGAACGTCACCGGCCCCAAGTGCTTCGCCACGTAGTACTGGGTCACCACCGATCGCACCGCCGGCGCCAACGCGACGATCGGCGAGGCGTCGAGCGACCAGCAGGCCGACGACACCGCGAGTGGCGTTACCGCGTTGGAGGCCCTCGAGGCGGGACCGGTCCCGACAGCGTTCTCCGCCACCACCGTGAACGTGTACGCGGTTCCGTTCCTCAAGGCCTTCACGATGCACGAGGTCGCCGTCGTCGTGCACCGACGGGCGTCTGGTCGCGAGACCACCGTGTAGTGCTCGACGCCAGCACCCCCGTCGGTCGGCGGGGGTGACCAGCGCAACGTCGCAGTCCCGTCGCCCGCGATGGCGTGCACCCGCTGCGGTGCTGACGGGACCGACGCGGTCGTTCGAAGGGCGAGGAACAGAACCCCCGCGATCACCACCACCGCTACCAGCGCCACGACTATCGATCCTGAGTGTCGCACGGTCCACTTCTCCACGGCCCGCCTCCTTCTTTCGCGGCCCCACGTCGTTGTCCTAGCAGTCGTTGAAACGGTCGAAAGTCCTTTCTGGTCTCGCTCGGAGAGAGTCACTCGCAACTCGTGAGGAGGGGTGGCCAAGAAGTGGCGGCGCCGTCGACCATCGATGGCGGGACCTAGGTCGCCGTACTGCGAGTGGTTCCGTCAGGACGTCAGAGCGAGGACCCGACGGGGGGGTTCGCGAGCCGACTGAGCCCGCTCGCCAATCACTGGTCACCGCGACTGACGTCCGTTCGCCGGCGTGGACTCTGACGTTCGCTCTAGCGTGGTGAGGACCCGCTCTCATGCAGTGGCCAGCCGCGGACGAAGGGAGAGATGTCGTGGGACAGAGCGCGCCGCGCGATCGATGGTGGCCGCGGCCCGATCGGGTGGTGTTCGCGTGAGTACCGACCCCATCCTCGAAGCCCGTCAGTTGGTCAAGCGGTTCGGAGACTTCACCGCCGTCGACGGCGTCAGTTTCGCCATCGAGCGTGGTGAGAGCTTCGGCTTCCTCGGTCCCAACGGCGCCGGCAAGACCAGCACGATGCGTATGATCTCGGCCGTCTCCCAGCCCAGTTCGGGCACGATCAGCATCTTCGGGCTCGATCCGCGGACCGACGGCCCGTCGATCCGCGGCCGGATCGGCGTCGTGCCCCAAGAGGACACCCTGGAGCTCGAGCTCTCGGTACGACTCAACCTCGAGATGTTCGGACGCTACTTCGACCTGCCGCGCGCGACCCTACGCGAGCGCGCGACCGAGCTCCTCGAGTTCGCCCAGCTGTCCGATCGGGCCAACGACCGCGTCGACGACCTCTCGGGCGGCCTGAAACGCCGCCTCACCATCGCGAGGGCCTTGATCAACCGGCCCGAACTGCTGATCCTCGACGAACCGACCACGGGACTGGACCCCCAGGCCCGCCACCTGCTCTGGGAGCGGCTCTACCGGTTGAAGCGCGAGGGCGTCACGTTGATCATCACGACCCACTACATGGACGAGGCTGAACAGCTCTGCGACCGGCTGGTCGTCATGGACCACGGCGCCATCGTCGCCGAAGGAACCCCGCGCGATCTCATCACGCACCACTCCACCCGCGAGGTGGTCGAGCTGCGATTCGACGCCGACTCCCACGACCAGATGCACGGCCGTCTCGAGCCCTTCGCCCGACGCGTCGAGGTCCTGCCGGACCGCGTGCTGCTCTACGTCGACGACGGTGACGACACCCTTCGCGAGGTGCACGCCGCCGGCGTCACGCCGACGAGTGCGCTGGTGCGGCGCAGCTCGCTCGAGGACGTCTTCTTGCGCCTCACCGGTCGAACGCTCGTGGACTAGTCGTGTCGACCTCGATCGAACCCCGACTCGGCTGGCCGCGGTGGCGGCGCAGCTGGTGGTTCCACGCCACCTACTACGCCCAGACCTGGCGGGGCTCGGTGGCGAGCACCGTGCTCTTTCCGGTGTTCTTCCTGGCCGCCCTCGGGGTCGGCGTCGGCCACCTCGTCAGCGCCCACACCGGCTTGGTCGACGGGCAGACCTACCTGCACTTCATCGCCCCGAGCCTGCTCGCCACGACGACGATGCAGTTGGGAGAGAGCGAGTCCCTCTGGCCGGTGCTCGCGTCGGTGAAGTGGATCCGCTCGTACCACGCGGCGGCGGCCACGCCGCTCGAGCCCGAGGACATCCTCTGGGGCAAGCTGTCGTGGGTCGTCACCCGGGCCTTCGCGACGGGGGTCGTCTACACCGTCGTCATCGGCTGCTTCGGAGCCCTGCAGTCATGGTGGAGCCTGACGCTTCCCCTGATCGGAACGTTAGTCACGTTGGCCTTCGCCGCCCCGCTGGTCGCCTACGCCGCCCGGGTCGAGTCCGACGCCTCCTTCACCACGATCTACCGGTTCGCCTTCGTGCCGATGTTCCTCTTTTCCGCGACGTTCTACCCGGTGTCGGCCTACCCGGGCTACCTTCGCCCGGTCGTTCAGTTCGTCCCCCTCTACCACGGCGTCGCCCTGGCGCGCGCGGCGGCCTACGGACACGGGTCCCTCGCCCCCGTGGTCGGCCACCTCGGCGTACTCGGCGCGATGGCGGTACTGGGCGTTCTCTGGGGCCGGCGCACGCTGCGGCGGCGGCTGATCGGCTGATGCTGACCCGCACGCTCCCTCGCTTCGGCTCTCGCCGGTCGCTACGCATCTTCGAGCGCAACTTCATGGTGTACCGGTCGCAGTGGCTGATGCTGGTCTCGGGCTTCTTCGAGCCGCTCTTCTACCTGCTCAGCATCGGCTTGGGCCTCAACCATCTGGTCGGGAACCTCACCGTCGGCGGACGGACCGTCAGCTACGCGACGTTCGTCGCGCCCGGCATGCTCGCGACCTCGGCGATGAACGGCGCGATGATCGACTCGATCTTCAACACCTTCTTCCGTCTCAAGATCTCGCACGCCTACGACGCCGTGCTGGCCACCCCCCTCGACGTCACCGACGTCGCCCTCGGCGAGGTCTGGTGGGCGCTCGCGAGGGCCAGCGTCTACGGCGCATCGTTCATCGTCTGCATGGTGCTGCTCGGCGACGCCGGCGGCTACGGGGTCATCCTCTGCTGGCCGGCGGCGATCCTCACGAGCCTGGCGTTCAGCAGCGTCGGGCTCGCGGCGTGCACCTACATCCGCTCGTGGCAGGACTTCGACCTCGTGACGCTCGTCCAACTGCCGATCTTCCTCTTCTCGGCCACCTTCTTCCCCATCTCGCTCTACCCGCGCTGGCTGGGAGCGGTCATCTCGCTGTCGCCGCTGTACCAGTCCGCGACGCTGCTGCGGGGCCTGGACCTCGGCCAGTTCGGCGGCGTCATGGTGCTGCGCGCCGGGTACCTGGCGGCCATCGCCGTGGCCGGGCTGTGGCTCGCCGCACGGCGGTTTCGCCGCATCCTCGTACCGTGACGGCGCTACCGCGACGGACTGAGCGGCTCGAGGTCGCCCAACGAGCGCAACGGCACCGATCGGGGCCGGCCGTTCAGCCCTTCGACACCTGACCACTCAACAGGCTGCGTCGCGTCGTGTAGTCCTCGGCGTCGATGTCGCCGCGGGCGAAACGCTCGTCGAGCACGCGCAGGGCCTCCGAGCCGGCGCCCGCGTAGCCCGCAACCGGGTGACCGGCGACGGGCCAGCGACGGCGCGACGAGACCGACAAGATCAGGGCGACCACGGCGATGACCAGCAACACGACGAGGAACGCCACGAAGAGAGCGCCCCGGAGGCCGATCGCGTGGTGCATCCCGGGCCCCCAGAACTGGTTGCCGAAGCGCGGCTGTTGGAACTCTGGTGGCATGACTCGACACCGTCCTTTCTGCTGCTGCGCCACCGTAGGTGGCGATCACCATCTCCATCATCGCGCCCGAGGTCGCGCACGGTGACGTTTCTTACGGGATTCTTCGGATCGGACCGGCCGGTGGCGGGCGCCGCCGGCCGGCCCGATGGCTCACGCGCGCGAGACGGGGATGCGTCGGGTGGCGTCGCCGGACGTCGCCGCCGGCACGACTAGGCGGACCTCGAGGATCCCGTCCTTGTACGTGGCGCTCACCGAGCGCTCGTCGACGCCCTTGGGCAGCGGCACGCTGCGGGTCAGGGACCCGTAGCGGAACTCACTGCGGTGCACGTGGTCGCTGTTGTGCTCGTGGGACTCGGACTTCTCGGCCGAGATGACCAGTGCCCCGTCGAGCAACTCGATCACGACGTCCTTGTCGGGGTCGACGCCCGGCAGCTCGGCCCGCACCACCATGGTGTCGCCCTCGTAGAACTCCTCGATAGCGAACATGGGCCGGCGCATCGCCTCGGGCAGGAAGTCCTCGAACCAGTCGCGCGACGTCCACGGGAAGAGGGACGAAACCCGGTTCATCGAGTCTCCGCGTTGATTCACAATCTTGGTGTCAGCCATGGAACCCTCCGTTTCACGGAGCGCTCACCGCCCCGCCCTGGGGCGGTGGCACAACCTCCATACCGACCGTACGACGACGCCCTTGCCGTGTCCAATTACCGCGTTGATCAAGGACGATGAAAGTCGCGTCGCTCGAGGGACTAGGACTACGGGTGGTATGCGACGACGCCGGACGGAGACGAGTACGACGATTGCGTCCGCCGCACTGGCCACCGCCGAGCTCACCAGCGTGCTGCGCGTCCACGGCGCTGAGGCCGGTCACTACTCGGTCCTGGGACCCGACCCCTGGAAGGTGATCTGGAACGACGACCGATCCGGCTTCGTCGCGTTCCTCGAGGCCCGCCACTGCGTACTCAGCTGGCGATCCCCGGTCGCGGCCGGCCCCGATCAGCCGGCGTTGCTGGCGAGGCTCCTCGACTACGCCGTCGCCGTTCGAAAGCAGTTGATCGCCGTTCCGGTGAGCGCTGCCGTCGCCGAGGCCGCCGAAGGACTCGGCATGCGATCGACCTGGATCGGCACCGAGTGCCTGATTGACCTCGCGACGTGGTCGCTCGCGGGAGGCCGGCGCCAGAAGGTGCGGTGGGCGAGGAGTCACGCGGTCAAGCTGGGCTTGACGTGGCGCGAGGCGTTCCCCCTGCGGTCGTCCGACGACTTCGACGGGCTCCAGCGGATCGAGGAGCGCTGGAAGCAGCAGCGCCGAGAGCGGCGAACTGATTCGTTCCTGCGCAACGAGTTCACCGAACTCGCCCACCTGCGCCGGTACTTCGTGTGCGAGGGTCCCTCGGGCATCGTCGCCTCGATCACCTGCACGCCGATGAACGATGTCTCGTGGTACCTCCAGGACCCGGTGCGAGACCCCGACGCCCCGCGGGGTGCACTGGAGGGCGCGATGGCCCTCGCGCTCGACGTGTTGCGCGACGACGGGTACGCCTGGGCGTCCAACGGCCCGCTCCCCTTCTGGCGGCCGGAGGGAGGTCGCGGCCACTCACACCCCCTCGGGCCGCTCGGCGACCGGGTGCTGGCCTACTTCGACCGGCGCTACCGCTTCGCGCGCATCAACCGCTTCCGATCGAAGTTCGTCCCCGACGTCATGAACCCGGTCTACGTGATCCGCTCGCACCGCGTCGTGACCCCCGGCGTGGTCACGTCGCTCATCGGTCTGCTCACCCGCGCCGGTTGAACGAGCTCGGGTGACCCGAGACGCCGACCCGTCGACGGCCGCGTGGTGGGCGCGACCGGTGCCGTCGCCCAGCCAGCGCGACTGAAACGTCAGCGCGATGGCGAAGCGGCCGACGTCGCGGCGGGGTCCGAGCGAGCGAACGTCGACCGGTAGGATTGAGAGGCTATGGGAGGACGCAACGACGCAGTGGTCAACCGGACGGTGTCCGCCGACCGCTCGGCCTCGGTCGGCTAGGACGTGAGTGCGCCACCGTACCGCGCCCGACGCGATTTCTCCCTGGACCGAGGGATCGCCGTGCGGTTGCTGCTCGCCGCACTCTTCTGCGCCGTAGCGCTGGCCGTGCCCGCGCTCGCCTCGACGCCGGCGGGAGCGACCCCCGGCCCGGCGTGGCAGGTGACCTGGACCGCGCCGATGGACCTCGCCCTCAGTCCGACGTACGACTCCACGGTCCGTGACGTAGCGGTCGTCGCGGTCGCCGGGCGACTGCTGGAGCTGACGTTCTCCAACCTCTGGAGCCCCACCCCGACGACGTTCGCCGCGGTGACGGTCGGTGTCTCGCAGGGTGGCCCGTCGGTCGTGGCGGGCTCGTTCGTCCCCGTGACCTTCAACCACGGTCAACGGTTCGTCACCATCCCCGCCAACGGCCAGGTGACCAGCGACCCCGTTCGCCTGTCGGTGCGGGCCAACGAGCGGCTCTCGGTCTCGATCGCCGTCTCGGGCTGGGCGAACGTCAGCGTCCACTACTGCTGCGTCGGCAACATCGACACCTGGGCCACCAGCAACGGGGTGGGCGATCACACGCTCGACCCGACGGGCAACAGCTTCAACCACCAGCTGACCGGTGCGTACATTCGCTGGCTGTCGGGCATCGCCGTCGCCGGTTCCTCCGCGCGGGGTTCGATCGTCGCCTTCGGCGATTCGATCACCGACGGTTACGGGTACGAGAACAACGGCTTCAGCTGGGTGAACGCGCTCCAACAGCGGATCGACCGGTTGCCGGCGGCCGACCGGATGTCGGTCGTGAACGAGGGGATCGCCGGCAATACCCTCACCGTCTTCCCACCGCGCACCACCTACGAGTTCACCTCCGGGGGCCTGCCCGGGGTGACCAGGTTGGCCACCGACGCCCTCGCCTGGCCCGGCGTGAAGGACGTCGTCGTGCTGCTCGGCACCAACGACATCTGGTTCGGCGCCGGCGGCGTGGCCGGCAAACCCATACCCCCGTACGGCACGGCGGCCTCGCTCGAGGCCGGCTTGCGAACGCAGATCGCCCAGGTCCACGCCCGCGGGCGCCAGCTCTTCGGGATCACCCTGCTGCCGCGCGCGACGTCGACGAACGCCGACCACGACACGGCCGAGTACTGGGGACCGTCCGAGCAGGCCGTGCTGAGCGCCGTGAACGCGTGGATGCTCTCGGGTCAGTCCGGCTTCGACGGGGTGCTCAACCTCAACCCGGTGATGGCGGACGTCTACGACGGCGACTGCAATCCCACGATCCCCTACCCGCCGTACTTCAACCCCGACCACCTCCACCCGAACGTGGCCGGTGAGACGGTGATGGCCAACGCCATCTCGACCTCGTTGTTCGGCATGGCCCAGGCGCCGCTCAGCGCGCCCGTCGTGAGTGCCACCCCGACGCCCGGCTGCGCGGCGGCCAGCGAAGCCGCGTCGATCCTGGCCGAGGCGGCCCCGACGACGACCACGACGACCACGACGGTTCCTCCGACGACGACCACCACGGCTCCCGCGCCCCCGCTGCGCCGGTTCCGCTCCCTGGCCACCGCCCTGCTCGCGGTGCTGCTCGTCGTGGCGCTGACCCTCGCGG
>VFSW01011394.1_pt1 | contig 12509 bp, 12 predicted proteins | sample 5358111 | NCBI WGS metagenome assembly VFSW01 (sample SAMN11554181, study PRJNA540505) | mine drainage metagenome | isolation source: sediment from site ElyBrook_90M | place: USA: Ely Copper Mine, Vershire, VT | collected 2017
GCATATATCCATCTGGATGACCGCCTGCACCAAAAAGATCGTGAACAGGCTCTAATGCCATACTCATCTCCCCGTAGTGTGCCGGGAGCGCAAGAGTCTACCCTGTTCCGAGGAATGCTCTCGATTGACCGCCAACCTAGCGTGTCAAGCCCCCAACCCCTCAGTATTTCCAATAACTTCATCAATACCAGTAACTTACCCATACAAAACAGTTGGCATACTAGTTATGCCCAACCTGCTATCCTTTAACTAGATCGGAAAGTAAGCAACGCCCCGGTCTTTCCGTAGAGATATTTGTTTTCTTATATTTAGCGCCTAACTCGTTTAGATGTAATACTTTGTAGCTAAATTCCTGCAACTCTATGCATTCAGATATTTTACCGCATGGGGGGGGGGGTACCCCCAAGGAGAACCGATGAACGCCCGACTCTGCTCGCACACCAAGTCCAATGGAGCCCCGTGCCGCGCCGTCGCCCTCGCCGGCTACGCTCGTTGCTTCGCCCACCAGCGGCAATACCGGCGGCAGAAGGCCCGCAGGCCCCCCGCCATCCGCCTCGGTCCCCTCGCAGATCCTCGCTCCATCCTGCGCGCCTTCAACCGCGTCTTCCAGGCCACCGCCTCTGGGTCACTCCCGCTCGTGCGCACATCCGCCCTCCTCGAACGAATCCGGCTCGCCGTGGAGGCTTCGCGCCGGGCGTGAGCCGGTCGCCCCCTCTCAACTGCCGCCTCCACTCAACGAAATCGAGCGGCCCAAACTTGATCCCACACGCGCGCGACTCTACAATCAATCAACCCCGGCGCTTGACTCCATCCCGCGCAGCCGTCGGACAGAACGGAAAAAATGATTCCCTCCCCAATCCCCGAAGCGCTCACCTTCGACGATGTCCTGCTCGTCCCCGCATACAGCGAGGTCGTCCCTAACCAGGTCAGCACACAGACCCAGCTCTCCCGCAACATCACCCTCTATACCCCGCTCATCTCGGCCGCCATGGACACCGTCACCGAGTCGCGCCTGGCCATCGCCATGGCACAGCAGGGCGGCATCGGCGTCATCCACCGCAACCTCACCATCGAGCAGCAGGCGGGCGAGATCGACAAGGTCAAGCGATCCGAGAGCGGCATGATCGTCGACCCGGTCACCATCGCCCCGGAGCAGCCCATCGCCGACGCGCTCGACCTGATGCGCCGTTTCAAGATCTCCGGCGTCCCGGTCACGCGCAAGGGCAAGCTGGTTGGAATCCTCACCAACCGCGACCTGCGCTTCGTCTCCCGCACAGACATCCCCATCGACGACGTGATGACCAAGGCCAACCTCATCACCGTGCCCGTAGGCACCACCCTGGAGCAGGCCGAGGAGATCCTCCACCAGCACCGTGTCGAAAAACTCCTCGTCGTCAACGACGATTTCGAACTCAAGGGCCTCATCACCGTCAAGGACATCCAGAAGAAGCTGAAGTACCCCAACTCATCCAAGGACAGCAAGGGCCGCCTGCGGGTCGCCGGGGCCATCGGCGCCACCGGGGACTTCCTCGAACGCGCCGCGGCCCTCATCGAAATGCGCGTCGATGCGCTCGCCATCGACAGCGCGCACGGCCACTCCTCGCGCGTCCTGCAGGCCATCGCCGCCGTCAAAAAACGCTTCCCGGACACCGACCTGCTGGCCGGAAACGTCGCCACCTACGACGGCGCAATGGCCCTCATCGACGCCGGCGCCGACGCCGTCAAGGTCGGCATCGGCCCCGGCTCCATCTGCACCACGCGCATGGTCACCGGAGCGGGTATGCCCCAGATCACCGCCATCGCCGAGGCCACCCGCGCCGCCAACAAGCACGGAATCCCCATCATCGCCGACGGCGGAGTCAAGTACTCCGGCGACGTCACAAAGGCCATCGCCGCCGGTGCCAACGTCGTCATGATCGGCTCGCTGTTTGCCGGCGTGGACGAATCGCCCGGAGAGACCATCCTCTATCAGGGCCGCAGCTTCAAGGCCTATCGCGGCATGGGATCGCTCTCCGCCATGGCACAAGGCTCCGGCGAACGCTACTTCCAGAGCGCCGAAGACATGAACGAGGCCGCCAACGCCGAGCGCAGTTCCATCACCGCGCGAGAGAGCACTGGAGGCAACCGCCTCGCCAAGTTCGTCCCCGAGGGTATCGAAGGCCGTGTCCCACACCGAGGCCCGCTCGAAGCCATGGTCTACCAGCTCGTCGGTGGCCTGCGCTCAGGCATGGGGTACCTCGGCTGCGCAACCGTCCCAGAACTCCAGGCCAACGCACGCTTCATCCGGATCTCCAACGCAGGCCTGCGCGAGAGCCACGTCCACGACGTCATCATCACCCGAGAGGCACCCAACTACCACGCGGAATAGTCCATCCTCTCCGAACCGGTTTATAAACTGCTTACGCACCTGAAATTTACAAATTGTCACTCTGACCTCGAGCGTAGCAAATGGGGAAGGATCCCCGCATTTCGTCGTTGCCTGTCTCCTCCTTCAAGTTCGGGGCCCACAGTTTTTAAAACAGGTTCTTCGAGTTGCATCGGCTTCCCTTCGGCCGCGCAATCTCCGCACGCATAAGGGTTGCAACTTTGGTCCCCCCCCATGACAGAGGCCTGCGCCGCAGACAACTAAATAGGAGCGGCCTGACATCTTACCTAAATCTGGCGTTTGCCAGCAACGATCACAATTCAGATTGGAGACTCATATAGGTGTCTACTTCCCAGTTGATGCTGAACCCCTTTAACACATCGCGACGCCGTGTGCGCAGTATGAAAGACGCATGGTTGCCCGTCCTCTTCAGCCTTATCTTCGTGCGTTGCACTTCGACCAGTTTCATGAGCGGTTCGCATACTCAGGTCTTGGTCAATACCGTCTGGAAGGCTGTTCTAGGCAGGTGGCATTTCGAGTTGACCAGCTACTTCAACGTGCTCGTCCGCAAGGTCGGTCACTTCTTCGGCTACGGAACGATCGGACTCTTGTTCCACAGGGCATGGTATTGTTCCGCGCGGGCAATCGCCTGGCTTAGGACAAGTTGGCTGGTGCCTTTCGCTGCGCTGCTCGCTGTTTCCTCCACTTTTTCTGTGGCGTGCATCGACGAGTGGCACCAGAGGTTCCTGCCCGGCCGCGTCGGATGTCTGCGCGATGTACTGATCGATACCGCAGGTGCAGTCTTCCTCAACGTCCTGTTTTGGACAGCCCGCACCAGCCACTACAGGAACTTGTTGGACCGGCGTCAACTGGCGGGTGAGTCGTACGCCGCGGGTCCGCTGGCCCGTTTTTAACGTTGAGACCACATCGGAATCGCTGGCTGATACCGTAGCTGGCTGATACCGTAGGTAGATGCATCCAGTCTTTTTCTACCAGCCAGCGCCGCCTTCGCCCCGCGCCAAAGCGGGCTGGCGTTGGTGGTGCAACGTGTGGACTCCCGCCGCTATCGCCGTCGCAATCATCTGCGCAGAGTCCACAGACACCTTTTCCGCAAACAACACCAGCAGTTGGCTCAGGCCCATCGTACAGCAACTGATCGGCCCCATGCAGGACAGCACCTGGGCTCTCTTCCACCACTACCTGCGCAAGACCGGACACTTCGTCGGCTACGCCGGCGTTGCCTTCACCTTCCTCCGCGCATGGCTGTACACGCTCGAACGGCGCGTGCCGCGGTCGCTCTTCGCATGGCGTCGCAACTCCACCCTGCTCGCCATCGCCTCGACCGCGCTGGTCGCCAGTTGCGACGAGTATCACCAGACCTTCATCCCCAGCCGCACAGGCACGCCCCTCGATGTCCTGCTCGATACCGTCGGTGCCTCTGTGCTCTGCCTCCTGGTCTGGCTCCTCTGCTGGAGCAGGCAACCGCGAGCGGAAAATTGCCCGGGCTTGCCCTCCAATGCAAACTGATTCCGGCAAACCCCGGCTCTCGGCGTCAAGCCTTAGAACCTGCTGAATTGATTGGTGTCCCCAACGGGACTCGAACCCGTGTTACCGCCGTGAAAGGGCGATGTCCTAACCGCTGAACGATGGGGACCGGTGCCGGTGAACGGCCAGAATGGCACTCCAGCCCAACCTCCAACCTACCAATATAGCCGGCGGGAGTCAAAGCTGGCCGCGCTGCGGCAGTGAACCGTTCGAGGGAGCGGGCATTGCCTCGGGGACTGGGCAAGAATCGGACTGGAACACTCCGAGGCGGAAACTGCCGCAGAGTATTACATCGTGATACGATATATTTAATGACCGCGCGCAACGCACAACTGGACCGGACCGCCCTGCTCCAGGCGCTTGCGGAGTTCCGATACCGGCTGCGCCGTTTTATGCAGTTCAGTGAGCAGGCCGCGCAGGGCCATCGGCTGCACCCCCGGCAGCACCAGCTCCTGTTACAGATCGCGGGCATCCGCAAAGGCGGCGTGGCCACCATTAACTTTCTCGCCGAGCGGCTGGGGGTGCGCCAGAACAGCGGGGTCGAGCGGGCGGACCGCAGCGGCGCCGAGGGCCTGGTGCGGCGGGCGGAAGACGCTGCCGACCACCGCCGGGTGGTGCTGTCGCTCACCGCCAAGGGCAAGCGCGCGCTCAATTCTCTTTCGGCGAGCCATGCGCGGGAACTGGACGAGTTCGGCCCGCGCCTGGTACGCGCGCTCAAGCAGATCAAGCATGCGCACAGCGGGCGGGACCGTGGCGCAACAACCGGGCGAGTGGACGCCGCATCGCGTTCTGGCGCTGCTGCGGCGCGCGGGAAGAGACTGCGGAGGCCGGATTGAACAGACACGCTTCCGCGTTGCGCGACTTCACAGTCGACCGCCGCGTCTGGATGCTCTCCGCGGTTGCAATAGTGATTGGCGCGTGCGGCGCGGTGCTCGCGGTGGTCCTGTTGAAGGCCATCTCGCTGGCCACCAACATCTTTTACTACCACCGTCTCAGCCTCGCGCCGGTGCGTCCGTCGGGCAGCCCGCTGGGGTACTGGATGCTGCTGGTGCCCATTGCCGGCGGCCTGATCGTAGGCCTGATGGCGCGCTTCGGCTCGGACAAGATCCGCGGCCACGGCATCCCGGAGGCCATCGAGGCGATCCTGCTGAATGGCGCGAAGATCGAGCCGAGCATTGCATTGCTGAAGCCCATCTCGGCGGCGATTGCGATCGGCTCTGGCGGCCCGTTCGGTGCCGAGGGCCCGATCATCATGACGGGCGGAGCCTTCGGGTCGCTGGTGGCGCAATGGATGCACCTGAGCGATGCGGAACGCACCACGCTGCTGGTCGCGGGTGCCGCGGCCGGCATGTCGGCCACCTTCGCCGCGCCCCTTGCGTCGATTCTGCTCGCCGTCGAACTCTTGCTCTTCGAGTGGCGGCCGCGCAGCCTGGTCCCAGTCGCCTGCGCCAGCATCACGGCGGAGATTATGCGCATCCTGTGGCTCGGCCCCGGCCCGCTCTTCGCCATGCCAGATATGGCCTACCGGCAGAGCGCACCGATTGCGGTTGCGGCGGTCGCGCTGGGTCTGGCGGTGGGCTTTGCCGCGGCTGGACTGAGCAAGCTGATGTACGGCTTCGAGGACATCTTCGAGCGACTTCCCGTGCACTGGATGTGGTGGCCGGCCATCGGCGGCATCGGCATCGGGATTGGCGGGCTGTTCTTCCCCCGCGGACTGGGCGTAGGGTACGACAACATCGCGGAGCTGCTGCGCGGCAATGCTCCGCTCGGTCTGCTTGCCGGTCTGGTGCTCGCAAAGTCGCTGATGTGGGCGTCCTCCCTGGGTTCGGGGACCTCCGGAGGCGTGCTCGCACCGCTACTGATGATCGGCGGTGCGATGGGCGAGCTGGCCGCGCATCTGGTTCGCGCGGATGCGCCGCAACAGGCGCTGTGGGCCGCGGTTGGCATGGCAGCGATGCTCTCGGGGTCGCTTGGCGTGCCGCTGACGGCGATCGTCTTCTGCCTGGAGATCACGCACTGCCTGCCCGCGCTGCTGCCGGTGATGCTGGGTTCGGTGGCCGCATACGCGGTCACCTCGCTCATCATGCCGCGCTCCATCCTGACCGAGAAGCTCAGCCGCAGGGGAACGCACCTGACGCGAGAATACGGGACAGACCCGTTGGAGACCGTCGGCCTCATGGAGGTGATCTCCGAGCCGGGCTGGCTGGCCCACGGTGGGCCGGGGCTGGATGCGCCGCTGCCGGAGGTCTTCGCCTATACCGACGAGACCTCACGCGCCGCCGTTGAAAAGATGGCCGTCGCGGGCATCAATTCGCTGCCGGTCGTCGACCGTGCCAGCAACACCGTCTGCGGGACCGTGCGCCTACAGGACCTTCTGCTCGGCCGCCGCAGGTCGGTGCAGCGGGAACGCGATCGCCTGCGCATCTTCACGCGCGACCGCTAACCCGTCGTCGGCTTTGTGCGCTATGCTTGAATGCACCGCAGCTCCAGTGCGCTGCGCATCGGAGGAACCGCCATGCGAACCATGAACTGGGCTCCTGCAGTCTCCGCTTCCGTCTTCTGTCTCTTCGCGCTCACACTCTCCGCCGGTGCGGCCCAGGCCCAGAGCGCGGCCTCTGCGACGTACAAACACAGTCTTGTCGTTCCCATCAAGACATCCACCGGCGCGGACGCCGGGAGCGCGACGTTCAATGAGAGCAAGGACGGCAAGCAACTTACGATCGTGCTGAGGCTGAAGGGTCTGCCCTCCGGCGAGCACGCCGTCCACATCCACCAGAACCCGCTGTGCGATGCTCCCGCCTTCACCACTGCCGGAGGACACTTCAACCCCGACAGCAAGCAGCACGGGATGCTGAACCCCATGGGACACCACGCCGGCGACATGCCCAGGAACATCTCTATCGGTTCATACAACACCGGCGAGATCACCTACAAGGTGGACTACCTGACGCTCGATCCCGGCGCGCCGAACTCCGTACTGGGGCACTCGGTCATGGTGCATGAGAAGGCTGACGACATGATGACCGACCCAACCGGAAACGCCGGCAGCCGCATCGCGTGCGGGATGATCCCAGCGCCTGCGGCGAAATAGCTAACCAACAGCAATCGGTATCGATCGGGAGAGGCACTCGGCATGTTCTTTCGCGCCAGGCGAGCACTGGGACGGGCGTGGTTCGACTTAAACTGCCGCGCCCTGCTGCGCACCGCGCCCATCCATACGAGCGACGACCGGCTGACGCTGGTCTCCATGCTCTGCCATGGAGAAGTGACGATGTACCTGCTGGCGGCCAAGAGCTTCTGCGCGCAGCTCGGTCGCTGTCCGAAGGTTGTGATTCTCGACGACGGAACCCTGACCAAATCCGATGCCGCCACTCTTCATGCGCACATACCCAGCGCGCGCATCGTTCCCATCGCCGAGGTCGCCGCGGACCGTTGTCCCACGGGAAGCTGTTGGGAGAGACTGCTGCTCATCGCCGACCTGGTGCAGGAGAGCTACGTCCTGCAACTCGACGCCGACACGCTCACCGCGAACTCCATCGCCGAGGTCGCGCGCTGCATCGACCAGGATCGCAGCTTCACCCTGCTCGGCGACGGATCTTATCCGCGGATCGAACCGATGGAGAGTGCATGCGCGCGGTCGAAGACAAACCGGGGTACCATGGTGCAGGCCGTCTGCGAACGGTCCTTCGACCAACTGCCGGAGTGCGCTGCGCTCAACTATGTTCGCGGCAATGCCGGGTTCACGGGATTTGCGCGGGGGTCGATCGACCGCGAGAAGATTGCCTGGTTCTCCGACCGGATGCGCAGCATTGCGCACAACAAATGGGATCAGTGGGGCAGCGAACAGGTGACGTCGAACCTGCTGATCGCAAACTCGCCGGACGCGCAGGTGCTGCCGTTTCCCAAGTACCTCTCCTACTGGGCGCACGACGGCGTCCCCTACGAAAAGGCCTCATTCATACACTTCATCGGGCCCCACCGCTTCTCCAACGGCTTCTATCTTGGGCGCGCCGCAAAAGCCATTGCAACCCTGCAACCGCTTCCTTAGCACGGCGTTGAGGTTGACGGTGCCGTTCTGCAAAGCCTCTTCGATGATATGGCTCGCCTCTGTGTGGTCGAAGGTCTCCAGCAGGGGAAACGCCTTAGCGGCTGCCGGAGCTACGCTGTTTCTTGCCTGAACTGGATGCAGAGGGCGCGGCGGGTGCGGGCGCAACTGTTGTGCCCGGCGCGCTGGCGGTTGCGGCGGGCGTTGAGTCCTTGCCCGATGAGCCAGACCCTTCAGTGGACGACCCGGTCGAAGCGCCTGAGTCGTCTTTGCTTTTACTCTCGCTCTCCCCGGAGGACTTTGGCTTGGCGCTACCGTACCCGTCCTTGAACCATCCGCCTCCCTTGAAGGAGATGGCTGCAGCAGAGACGACACGCTCCAGCGTGCCGCCGCAGTGCGGACATTCGGTGATCTCCGCATCGGAGAACTTCTGGATCTTTTCCGTGTGCTTCTTGCACTTTTTGCACTCGTACTCGTAGAGCGGCATGGCTGGTTCCTTCACGACAATGGCGCTGAACCGGTCGAGTTCCGGTTATTGAAGCGCTGGCCGATTCAAATCGGAAGTGCTGTAACAGCAAAATAAATTGTTGAAATCCGAGGAAAGATGCAACATCCAGGATTGCTTATACGGGCAGACTACAGTTCTCCCAGATCGACCAGGCGCACGCTGACGATGGCCTCGACCTTGCGCAGCGCTTCGATAGCAGTATTGGCGTCGCCTGGGTTCTGCAAGTCGATCTGGACCAGGGCCAACGCCTGTCCCTGCGGGATGCGCTGCGAGCGGACGGAACGGCCCAGCGCGAAGTTCGCAATGTTCAGTGAGTGCTCGCCCAGGATGGTCCCGATGCGGCCGATGACTCCTGGGACGTCGTGGTTGCGGAAGACCAGAAGCGTTCCTTGCAGTGCAGCTTCGATGTCGATGCCATCGTAGGTGAGCAGGCGGGGCGAGTTGCCGTGCAGCACGGTTGCCGACGCGCTGGCGTTGCCATCGGACCAATGCAGCACCAGCTTCAGCGTGCTTCCCGCGCCGCCGCTGGCGACCTCCTTCTTCTCCTCCTGGATGCGGATACCGCGCTCCTCGGCGAGCGCCGCGGCGTTGATGCGGTTGGCACCGATGCCCTGCTCGGAGTCGCCCTCGGTGTTGGCCAGGATGCCGCAGAGGGCGGCGTTGCGGATGAGGTCGGTCTTGCCCTGCGCGAGGCGTCCCGCATAGACGATCTGGATGCTCTCCAGATTGCCGGGCGTGGCGTGCGAGAGGAAGAGGCCGAGCCGCTCGGCCATCTCGATGTAGGGCGCGATCTCGACGTACTCCTCGTGCGTGAGCGAGGGCAGGTTGACGGCGTTCTGCACCACGCCAAGCTTGAGGTAGTCGCGCACCTGCTTGGCGAGCTGGATTCCGATGGCCTCCTGCGCCTCGTCGGTGGAGCCTGCGATGTGCGGCGACAGAAGCACATTGTCCAGACCGAAGAACGGCGAATCCTTGAGCGGCTCCTTGCGGAAGACATCGAGCGCGGCACCGGAAACGTGGCCGGAGCGGATGGCCTCGGCGAGTGCCTCTTCGACGACCAGCTCTCCTCGTGCGCAGTTGACGATGCGGATTCCGGGCTTCATCAGTTGGATCGACGATGCGTTGATCATGCCCTCGGTCTGCGAGGTGAGGCCGACGTGCAGTGTGAGATAGTCGGACTGCTTGAATATCTCGTCGAGAGGCAACAGCTTGACCTGGTTCTCGCGTGCGATGACTGGTGCGATGAAGGGGTCGTAGCCGATCAGCTCCATGCCGAAGCTGCGCGCGCGGCGCGCAACCTCCAGGCCGACGCGTCCCAGCCCGACGATGCCCAGCGTCTTGCCGCGCAGTTCGGTGCCCTGCAGCGACTTCTTCTCCCACTTGGCGTCGTGCGTAGTGGAGTTGGCGCGCGGGATGCTGCGCGCCATGGAGATCATCAGGCCGAGGGTGATCTCGGCCACCGCGACCGCATTGGCGCCGGGCGTGTTCATCACCACGATGCCGGAGTGCGTGGCCGCGTCGATGTCGATGTTGTCGACGCCCACGCCGGCGCGACCGATGGCGCGCAGCTTGGGCGCGGACTCCAGCAGCTTGGCGTTCACCTTCACGGCGGAGCGGACAACCAGCGCGTCGGCATCGGCGAGTTCGACTTCCAGTCCACCGGGGCCGAGCTTGGCGATTGCATCTGCGGTGACGACATTCCAGCCGGGTTCTTCTTTCAAGACGGCGAGGGTTGCGGGCGAGACCTTTTCTGCGAGAACGATCTTCATAAACACCCTTCTCCCGGCGCTTGTGTTGCGGCGGGCACTGCACGATCTGCGTGGGTTTGCGATCCCAAAATGAAGTCGCTCGGGCACTCAACCGGAGTGCGCCCAGGCGAAGTAAGAAATCCGATCCGGTTGCGCAGGCGCTCCGGCGAGTGAAGCGTTACTTCGCTTGCTTGCGCACACAGCAACAGGAGTCTTCCGCGGCGGTCGGTGAGCGCTCGGCGTAGACCTTCTGCGCGGCGATGAGGCCGTTGCCAAAGGCGAAGCTGGGCGACGGGAACGACTTTGCGATCACCTGCTCCAGCGCGCCGATCAGCGCGATGCAGTCCATGTAGTCGAAGAAGCCGAGATGCGCGATGCGGAAGATCTTTCCCTTCATCTCTCCCTGTCCGTTGGCGATGATGGAGCCGAAGCGCGACTTCAACTCCTTGACGACGATGCTGGAATCGACGCCATCGGGCGCGATCACGGCGGTTGCGGCGGACGCGGGACAGGTCGGCGAGAAGAGCTCCATGCCCAACGCAGCGACGGCGGCGCGGGTCATCGCGGCGATCGTCTCGGCGTTCTCGATCAGCTTCTTGCGTCCCGCGACGAGCTCTCCGGCGGGGTTCTCCGGCGTTGCCGCCTGATGCGCGATGTAGTCGAAGGCCGCGCCCAGCGCGGCGATCAGCGCCACGGCGGGCGTGTATGCGCTCTCGCCGTTCTTCGCGTTCTTGCGCTCCTTGCGCAGGTCGAAGTAGTAGCGCGGGTTGTAGCTCGACTCCATGCGGTCCCATGCGCGCTGGCTGATGGCCAGGTAGCTCAGTCCCGGCGGGATCATCACCGCCTTCTGCGAGCCGCCGATGAGCACGTCGATGCCCAGCTTATCCATGTCGATGTGCGTAGTGCCCAGGCCGGTGATCGCGTCCACAATCAGCAGCGCCTCGGAGTTGGCCTCCTTCAGCAGCCGGGCAACGCCGCCGATGCAGTGGCGCGCGCCGGTCGAGGTCTCGGTCGCCTGCATGAAGACGGCGCGCGTCTCCAGCTTCAGCGCGGCCTTCACCGCCTCCAGCGAGAAGGTCTCGCCGTAGGGCGCGCTGACGAGATCGACCTCGCAGCCGAAGGCCTTGGCGAGCCCGGCCCAGCGCTCGCCGAACTTTCCGGCGCTGAGCACAAGCACGCGATCCCCGGGCGAGGTCAGATTCGAGACCGCGGCCTCCATCGCTCCGGTGCCGGAGCTGGAGAGGATAATGACGTCGTTTTTTGTCCCGACGAACTCCTTCAGTTGCGCAAGCACGCGGCTGTAGATGGCGCGGAACTCGGGGGTGCGGTGGTGAATATCGGCCGCGGCCATGGCAAACTGGGCGGCAGGAAGCAGGGGCGTCGGCCCCGGAGTGAAGAGGCGTGTCTTATGGATCATGTCTCTATTGTAATTGAGCGTTGCGGCCCGCACCTGTGCCGCTTGTCACGCAAGCGGGGCCGTAACGGCAAGACGTTGCAGTGCGGCTACTTTGCCAGCTCGGCCTTGACCAGTTCGGAGACGAGCTTGCCGTCGGCGCGCAGGCCGGTGGCCTGAATCTGCTGCTGCGCCAGCTTCATGGCGGCGCCCATATCGCGCGGCGTGGGCTTTTGGCCGGTGGACCCGGCGAGCTGGGCGACGGCGGCCTGCACGATGGCGCGAAGCTCCTCTTCCCCGGCGGCCTGCGGCATGTAGGCCTCGATCATGACGATCTCGGCCTGCTCCTTGGCGGCCAGTTCGGGGCGATTGCCCTTGGTGAAGCTCTCGACCGACTCGCGGCGCTGCTTCAGCAGGGTGCTAAGTATCTGAGTCTGCTCGGCATCGGTCAGCGGCTGGCGCTTGTCGATCTCCTTCGACCGCAGCGCGGACTTGACCATGCGCAGGGTGGTGAGGCGGTGCTCGTCGCGGGCCTTCATGGCGGTGACAATGTCGGCGTTGATCGCTTCGCTGATCGTCATTCGAGTCTCCAGTGCTTTTGGAAGTCGATTGTATATCGCTTATCGACCAACAATAAATTGTCATTCTGACCCTCGAACGCAGTGAAGGGAAAGAATCCCCGCATTTCGCCCTTGTCGTTGTTCGTCCTTCTCTTGCCATTTATGTTGATAACTTCTGGGACACCACACTAGACGGCACCTTCTAGTTGGGGCATCAAGTCTGCCTTGTTTCGGGTACAAGCGTGCGGGTTCCGATCTCACAGGCCGTCGCGGAGGGCGCGCCAGCCGATGTCGCGGCGGAATTGCATTCCCTCGAAGGAGATTCCGTCGAGTGCGCCGTAGGCC
>VFSW01011395.1_pt1 | contig 12507 bp, 12 predicted proteins | sample 5358111 | NCBI WGS metagenome assembly VFSW01 (sample SAMN11554181, study PRJNA540505) | mine drainage metagenome | isolation source: sediment from site ElyBrook_90M | place: USA: Ely Copper Mine, Vershire, VT | collected 2017
GTTATAGAGTCCTCCATTGCTGCGGCATATAAAAGAGAGTACGGAACGCGCGGCGAAGAGATCAAATGTAAGCTTGATGAGAAGACCGGTGAGTTGAAGTTCTGGCAGGTGAAGACGGTGGTGGATGAGACCACGGTGCGGTTCGTAAGTGAAACGGAAGAAGCGGAGGAGCGGGAGAAAGAAGAGCGGGAAGCGCAGGAAGCAAAGAAGCGGGGGCGGGGTGCAAGGCAGGAACCGGCGCTTACGCCAGAATTGAACGAGGGCGGCGAGGAGAAACTTCCGCGTTTCAATGCGGAGCGGCATATCACCATGGAGGATGCAAAGAAGATCGCGAAAGGTGCAAAGGTGGGGGATGAGATAACGTTTGAACTTGAGATGCACGACGAGTTCGGCCGCATTGCGGCACAGACGGCGAAGCAGGTGATCTTACAGAAACTGCGCGAGTCGGAGCGTGATTCCATCCTTGGCGAATGGCGCGGGAAGGAGGGGCAGATTGTGAGCGGCGCGATCCAACGGTTTGAGCGTGGCAACGTGTTCGTGGACCTGGGACGCACGATCGGTGTGATGTTCGCGAACGAATCCATTCCGGGCGAACACTACCGGACGGGCGAGCGGCTGCGGTTCCTGGTGCTCGCAGTGCAGGAGGACACGCGCCTGCCGGGTATCATCCTTTCCCGTTCACACCCTAAATTCGTGATAGAGCTTTTCCGCATGGAGGTGCCGGAACTTGCGGAAGGCGCCATAGAGATCAAAGCGATCGCGCGCGAGCCGGGCAACCGGACTAAAGTGGCCGTGGCGTCCAGCCAGGAAGGCATTGATCCGGTGGGCGCGCTTGTGGGCCAGCGGGGGACGCGCGTGATGGCGGTGAACAATGAACTCGGCAATGAGAAGATAGACATTGCGGAGTGGGCGGACGATCCGGAGAAATTCATTGCAAACGCACTTTCACCGGCAAAGGCAGAGAAAGTGGAGATCTTCCCGCGGCGCGAGGCGCGCGCATATGTGCCGGAGAGCCAGCTGAGCTTGGCGATTGGCAAGGGCGGGCAGAACGTTCGGCTGGCAGCGAAGCTCACGGGATGGAAGATAGACGTGCGTTCGCAATCCAATCCGGACGAGGCGCAGGAGGGCGGCATTGCGGGCACGGTGGAACTTGATACGGGACAGGTGGCGGTGCCGGAAGAGGACGAAGATGAAAAGGAGACCATCCTGTAAATTCGTAAAAAAAGTTTAAAAATAAAATTATAAAAACATGTCGGCTATAACGTTTGCGTTGGGGAGCGGGGTGCTCGCGATCGTATGCGCGGCGGCGCTTATTGGGAAGATAAGCAAGGCGTCCGCGGGGAATGAAAAGATGCAGGAGATCGCGCACGCAATCCAGGTGGGCGCAAAGGCATACTTGAACCGCCAGTACAAAACAGTTGCTGTTGTAGCTGTGGTGGTGGCGATTCTGATCGGCTACTTCCTTAACCTGACTACCATGGCCGGCTTCATCATCGGCGCGTTTGCATCCGCGCTTGCGGGCTACATCGGCATGAACATGTCCGTGCGCGCGAACGTGAAGACCGCGGAAGCGGCAAAGTCCGGATTGAAGCAGGCGCTTGGCCTTGCGTTTGAAGGCGGTGCGGTCACGGGACTGCTTGTGGTGGGCCTTGCGCTCCTTGCGGTATCCGGCTTTTATGCAATCACACACAACGTTACGGCGCTCATCGGCTTGGGCTTTGGCGGAAGCTTGATCTCCGTCTTTGCGCGTTTGGGCGGCGGCATTTTTACGAAGGGCGCGGATGTGGGCGCGGACCTTGTGGGCAAAGTTGAGGCGGGTATTCCGGAGGATGATCCGCGCAACCCCGCGGTTATTGCGGACAACGTAGGGGACAACGTTGGCGATTGCGCCGGCATGGCGGCCGATCTTTTTGAAACCTATGCGGTGACGGCGGTCGCCGCGATGATCCTGGGCAACCTGATGTTCCCGGGTTCAAGCGCGGCGGTGCTCCTGCCGCTCGTGATCGGCGGTATCTCCATTATCAGTTCCGTGATCGGCGTATTCTTTGTACGGCTTGGCAAGAACCAGTCCATCATGGGTGCGCTCTATAAAGGATTGATCGCAGCGAGCGTGCTTTCGCTCATTGGTTTCTGGTTCCTGGCGCAGGGCTATGCGGCGGCAACGGGCGCGGGTGCGGTGGCAGGTGCGGCAGTGATGGGCGCCGGGCTTTCATTCGCACAACTTTTTTATCCGATGCTCATCGGCATTGTGGTGACGGGACTCCTTGTGCTTATCACGGAATATTACACATCCAAGAAATTCCGGCCGGTACGTTCCATCGCACAATCATCTACTACGGGGCATGGTACAAATATCATCACGGGACTTTCTGTGGGAATGGAAGCAACGGCGCTGCCGGTTATTGTGATCGTGGCGGGAATCCTCTCTGCATATACGGTGGTCGGCCCTCTGTATGGATTGTACGGCGTGGCACTTGCCACCATGAGCATGCTCTCCATGGCCGGGATCATTGTGGCAATAGATGCATTCGGTCCGATCACGGATAACGCCGGCGGCATTGCGGAGATGGCGGGTTTGCCGCACGAAGTGCGCGTGGTGACGGACGCGCTGGACGCGGTAGGCAACACTACAAAGGCAATTACGAAGGGTTACGCGATCGGCTCGGCAGGACTTGCGTCGGTGGTGCTCTTTGCTTCCTACGTACAGGATCTGCAGGCAAAGCATGGCGGTGGCGCGATCTCCTTTGACCTGAGCGACCCGCGCATCATCGTGGGGCTTCTGCTTGGCGGCATGATCCCGTATCTTTTTGCATCCATTTCCATGCGCGCGGTAAGTAAGGCGGCAGGAAGCGTGGTTGAAGAAGTGCGCCGCCAGTTCCGCGAAATCCCGGGTATCATGGAGGGCACCGCAAAGCCGGATTATGCAAAGAGCGTGGACATTGTGACCTCCGCGGCGATCAAAGAGATGATCGTGCCGGCGCTTCTGCCTGTGCTCGTGCCCGTGCTCGTGGCATTCCTTCTTGGCCCCGTGGCGCTCGGCGGATTGCTCGTAGGTTCCATCGTTACCGGAATTTTTGTGGCGGTCTCCATGACCTCCGGCGGTGCGGCATGGGACAATGCAAAGAAATATATAGAAGAGGGACACCTTGGCGGCAAAGGTTCGGAAGCGCACAAGGCGGCGGTGACAGGGGACACGGTGGGCGACCCGTACAAAGACACGGCGGGCCCGGCGATCAACCCGGTCATCAAGATCATCAACATTATTGCCCTCTTGCTCGTACCATTCTTATAGAACGAAGTTTACCGCTGTGCTGCAGGGTTTTGCGGTCATATGAGGGACGAATGCCCACAAAACCCCGCAGGACAGCTGCATTCCGGTTTAATAGGAATGTTGGAGCAATGTGCGCAAAGTAGTAATATATAAAAAACATGGACGAATCAAACCAATACTTGATACCGACGGTCATAGAGAAGTCGCAGAATGGCGAGCGCGCGTACGACATCTATTCGCGCCTCCTTAAGGAACGCATCATTTTCCTGGGCGGGCCGATCAATGACGCGGTGGCGAACACCGTGATTGCGCAGCTGCTTTTCCTGGATCACGAGGATCAGAAGAAAGACATTGAGCTCTATATCAACAGCCCCGGCGGGTCCGTCACAGCGGGCATGGCGATCTATGACACCATGCAATATGTGAAGGCGAACGTCTCCACCATGTGTGTTGGCATTGCGGCGTCAATGGGGGCGTTTCTGCTTGCATCCGGAAAGAAGGGAAAGCGGTTCGCGCTGCCGAATTCGCAGATCCTGCTCCACCAGGTGATGGGCGGCGCGGAAGGCCAGGCAATAGACGTGGAGATCACGGCAAAGCAGATCGTAAAGACCAAGGACCGGCTGAACCAGATCCTTTCCCGGCACACCGGCCAACCGCTCGCAAAAATTGAAAAGGACACCGACCGCGACTTCTGGCTTTCTGCCGATGAGGCGAAGGCGTACGGGGTGATAGATGAGATCATCAAGAACTCCAAGTAGGCGCACGTTTGCGTGACGTTCGCGGGCGCCAGAATAAAATCCCTCCAGCGGGGATTTTTTCTTGTTTTTGTGATAAAGTTGTTCTAATGAATGGTGATGCGGATAAGAAAATAGAGGAACTGCTTACGCGCAATGTGGAGGAGGTGATAGAGCGCGACCATCTGCGGGCGGCGCTTGCGTCAGGGAAAAAACTGCGGGTGAAGTTCGGGATAGATCCCACCTCGCCGGATTTGCATCTTGGCCACGCGGTCGTTTTGCGGAAGCTGCGCGCATTCCAGGAGCTTGGACACCGGGCGGTGCTTATTATCGGGGATTTTACGGCGCAGGTGGGCGATCCATCCGGCCGTTCGCAGACGCGTAAGATGTTGTCTGCAGGTGAGGTGAAGCAAAACGAAAAAGAATACCTGCGGCATGCGGGAAAAGTAATAGACCTGAAAAAAGCGGACATTTTTCATAATAATGAATGGTTTGGCCATGCGGGACTCGCGGAGGTTATGCAGCTTGCAGCGGTGGCAAGCATGCAGCAGATCCTCCGCCGTGCCGATTTCAAAAAACGGCTGTCCCAGAATGTAGACGTAACTTTGCTTGAGATGCTCTATCCGTTATTACAGGGATACGATTCCGTACAGGTAAAGGCGGATGTGGAGCTTGGCGGCACGGACCAGTTGTTCAACTTGCTCATGGGGCGGCAGGTGCAAAAGCGTTTTGGCCAGCCGGAGCAGGACGTATTGACCGTTCCTCTGCTCGAAGGTCTTGATGGCGAACGGAAGATGTCCAAGAGCTATGGAAACTACATTGGTTTGGACGATGAGCCGGCGGATATGTTCGGGAAGGTCATGTCATTGCCTGATGCGCTCATGGAAAAATATTTCATGCTGTGCACGGAGTTGCCAAAAGAGGAGATTGCAAAACTGAAACGATCGTTAAAACCGAAGCCGCTCAAAGAACGGCTTGGGTTTGAGATTGTAAAATTGTATCACGGAGAGAAAAAAGCGGGCGCCGCGCAGGAGGAATTCGAAAAACTTTTTTCAAAAAAGGAAATCCCGGAGGATGCGCCGGAGCTGCGCCTTGCTGCCGCCGCAATGTCCGCGCTGGATATTGTGATGGCATCCGGTACGGCAAAGAGCAAGAGCGAAGCGCGCCGCCTCATTGAACAAGGAGGGTTTGAGTTCTCTGGAAAAGTTGTGGATAACCCTGTGGAAGAGCTGGCTATAGAGGGCGGAGAGCTAGTAAAAGTGGGCAAAAAAATGTTTTTCAAGGTTATCCACAAGTAGGGTTTGACGGTGCATGGGGAAGCGGTATAGTTATATCAGCAGCTTGACGTGAATAACTCCAAAACAAGCAGCGCCAAGCTGCTCACTGGTCGGCAATCGACCATTCGCACTCATTAGAGTGCACGCAGTCAGAACCGAGGCCTAGCGAAATTTGCTAGGCCTTACTCTTGCTTAAGATATAAGGATATGCTAATATATTTATATAAGCAAAAACATGAGCGATCTATGTGAGGAGATCAATAAGTTTGGGAAAGCAGTGGGGAATGCGTCCCGTTACCGTATTGTGGAAGCGCTTCTGCGGGGCAGGAAAACGGTGGGCGAACTTGTGCGGATTGTAAAACTTTCCCAGCCGGCGGTATCACAGCACTTGAAAGTGCTTAAGGCGAGCCATTTGGTGATAGACGAGCGCCGCGGGCAGGAAGTCTTTTATTCGGTGGATACGGAACATACGCTCGCGCTGTTAAAAAGTTTGGTGAGTGATATACAGCGGAAAAATGTCGCAAAATAAAAAAAACATATGAACAAACCAAAAATATTGGTTATCTTGGGGAGTATCCGTGAGGGGCGGGCGGGAGAAAAGATCGCAAAATGGTTTATGGATGCTATAAAAACCGTGGATTCTGCGGAGTTTGAGCTTGTTGACCTGAAGGACTGGCCGCTGCCGATGTTCGCCGACGCGCAAACGCCGAGCACGCGCACATGGGCGCATCCAAACCCTCTGGTGCAGAAATGGCTGGAAAAGGTGGCGGGTGCGGATGGCTATATCATTATTACGCCGGAATACAATCATAGCTATCCGGCGGCGCTCAAGAACGTTTTGGATTATCCGTACAAAGAGTGGAACAACAAGGTGATCGGCTTTGTGGGATACGGGGGATTCGCCGGCGGTTCGCGCGCGGTGGAGCATCTGCGGCAGATCGCGGCGGAACTCCAGATGTACGATGTGCGGGAGCAGGTTCTGATCCCCGTGGTGTGGCAGGCGTTTGATCAGGCCGGGAATCTTTTGAACGCGGAGATGCACGGGAAGAATGCACGCGCCGTTGCGGAGAAGGTAGCGAAGGTGGCGGGGGAGATGAGCGGGTAGGGGGAGTCGGACCCCCGTCATCAGCTTGGAAAGCTGAGGTAATGCCGTTATACGATACCCGCAAACTTCGCAACTGAAAGTGCCGGGAAAACGCAGTATTACCATAGCATTCCGCCTTGCATTTATCAATTTTTTTGGATAGAATCTATGGTAACCAAATGTGGAACTCTCGCCGGACAAAATACGTTCTCATTTTTGTGGCGGTCGTTGCGGTGGGCTATGGCATCGTCCGGTTTGTGCAGGGGAGTAATGCCGTACCGCAGGATTTCACTAACGCCAGGATGCAGGGCGCGATCATCGCGCAGAACATTGTAAACCTTTCCAACCAGTCCACGGCTACATTGGAGCAGATTGATAGGCTGGATCAGGAGCATGATTATACGCAGGCGCTCGCGCTCACCACAAGCCTTGTGGCGCAGAGCCAGGGCATCCGCGACCAGGCGGTCCAGCTTTCGGGGCAGATCCAGCAGATGACGGAGTCGCTCTCCGGCGTTTCCGACGTGAACGCCCAGCAAGCGGCCCTGGAATCCATTTCCAACCGGCTCGCGCTTGTGAACCAACTCATCAATTACAGCGGCGATCTTGGGAAGCTGCTCAACGTCCTGCAGGACCGCTTTACCGGGAAGGGCGGGACGAACGCAGAGGTGACGGCGCTTGTGAATCAGGTCAACACGGATGTGAACGCCATCAATAACTTCAACGCGCAGGCCGGCCAGGCCATGGACCGGTTTGATGGTATAGTAGGGAAGTAGTTCATCGGGCGCCCGTAGCTCAATGGCAGAGCAATCGTCTTATACACGATCGGTTGTAGGTCCGACTCCTACCGGGCGCACCGCACAAAATTATTGACTTTTTCATACAAAGCATGTAGGATTTTTTGAGGTGCTTATCATCAAAATCTGAATTCTGGAGGGCGCATGGAGACGGGATGGAAGAGGGCGGGGCAGAATGTGCTGCTCGCTATAGTAGCGGCAGTGACGGTGATAATCGGGTGGCTGATGCTTTCAACTCTTAAAAGCAGCGTACCGGAAAAATGGGGAAAGGATTGTATATTCCTTTCCGTTGTTGCGGCATTCGTTGTTGCAATCATCCGGAACGTTTCAAAAAGGACAAAGAAGAAGCAGGTCGCAGATCCTTGTGCGGGCCCAGCCACGGGCGGCGCGGACGGACTGTTGAACCGGCAATAGTCCATCTTGTTTCTTATCGCCATGGGCGCAGGTTCTTCCTGCGCCCTTCATTTTTCATTTTCCCGCCCGCGCATGGTAAAACTAATAAGCATGATCATGGTATTTACCGGTAACGGGAAGGGGAAGACCACGGCATCGCTGGGGCAGATGCTGCGCGTGATGGGGCGGGGGAAATCAGCGCTCATGATCCAGTTTATTAAAGGGCCGTGGGTTTCCGGGGAGGACGAGTTCGCAAAAACATTCAACGTCCCGGGAGAAAAATTTGAGATAAGGAAGAGAGGGCTTGGGTTTGTGGGCATTCTGGGCGACCGGAAGCCGTTTCGCGAGCACAAGGAGGCCGCGCGCCGCGCGCTTGAAGAATTCGTTATAGAAAAAAATTCGGGAAAATGGCATCTTATGATTCTGGACGAAGTAAATGTGGCACTCTCCTTGGGGCTTCTTGCGGCGGAGGACGTGCTCGCGGCAGTGAAGGACTTCCCGGAGAACAGGATTTTGATATTGAGCGGACGTGGGGCGCCTCAGGAGATTATTGATGCGGCCGACCTTGCAACGGAGATGCGGGAGATCAAGCATCCCTTTCAAAAAAAAGAACGCGCAAAATTCACGGTGGAGTTCTGACCTATCAGCCGGAGCAAATGAAAAATCGCCCGCTGGGTTGTTATCCCAACGGGCGATTCAAAACGAACAAAACGGTTTACTGAATTTCTTTCCTGGCTTTGTCATGTAGGGCTGCCAACCCGGCAAGAAGCGTAAGTTGCTGGGCGGGATTATCCACGTTGTGATCACTGAAATCGTATCCTCGTCCCGTCTGAATTCCTGCGTGGTGGGGATTGAGCCCGCACGCATTGCCAGGACAGGAAACGTTCAACCAACCATTCCCCGAATCAACGGAGGCGCGGAACTCAAGCTCGGGAAAATTGATGTGATCGTTGGTCATCATCTGGTAATACGCGGTCCGCATCGCATCCGTCATTTCCGGGATGTTGCTGTAGAGAGGCATGTCGCTGAGCCATTTGACGAACGGAATGCTGTAGGTACCGCCGATGCCGAACACTACCTCCCCACGCTCACGGAAACTCGACGCAAGCTGCACTTCCATGAGCTGCTTGTGAGGAGAGGATGTTTCATGCTCGGGAAATGCGAGCAGCATGAACAATATGGCTAGGCTGACCGAGACCGGATAGAGTTTCTCCCAGTCGCACTGGTATTCGTGGCCCGTGCCGTTGCAATGGAAACATTTTTCGTCCTCATCGCGTTCCTTGGCAGAGCCGCCACACATCGGGCATGGCTTTTCTGTATAGTTTTTCACCCTGGGGAGCGTGGCGCGGAATTCAATAAACTCTTTGTATTCGCCGACGAACGTCAGGGCTTTATTGAATCCAAAGTCGCAGTACAGGCTTCCCTGGAATGAACCTAGGCCATTGCTGCCAAGATATGAAGCCACGATCGGGGCGTCCTGGTCGACGGGCCACATGTGCTTCAGATAATCCTGATGGATACGGAGTAGGATGGTCGGGATGATCTGCTGATTGGTGCGCGTAGGCAACCATGACAGCTCATACCAACACGGCATGAGGTCACGTTTCAACATCTTTATCGATCCCATAAGGCAACCTCCTTAGTTAAGTTGTGAGGGTGTTATTCCTACCAGGGATTATAGGTATATCAATACCGCTTAGCAAGCTAAACAGGTTCTCACATTCTCCAGCCGCCGGAGCGGAGAAACAAAAAGGCCCACCGCAAGCATTCACGATGAGCCAACTTCCTGAAGAGGAAGATCGTCGATCTCTCGCCGTACCGCTTCGGCATAGCGAAAGAAATCTGTCACGTAGGGATGCGTTTCAGCGAAGTGACAATCGGCATCCTCAAAGAGCGGGAGCCATTCCCTCCACTTTTCAGACGACATAGATGGATCGTCAATCAGATCGAGGAAAAGTTTTCCCATATCGCAGTAGTAGTAGGTAGCCGCCAGCGCGCGCCGATTCCCCTGTTCGCTCTTGTATAAGAAAATCGCTATGGTGATTGCGGCCACGACGGTCGGAAGGTAGGAATCCATCACGCCTCCTCGCGAGAGATTACGTATCTATCTTAGGATATTAGACACCATTTTATAAAAATTTACAAAACGGCCCCTTTGGGGAGCCGTTTTGTAACAACAAACAATGCGCGTGACGCTTACATTGCGCCGCCGCCGCACATTCTGCAGTTCTTCTTATGCGTGAAGATCTCCCAGAGTGCGGAGAGACCCACCAAGAAGTAGATGGCGTTCGCCACCGTTCCCATCCCGAAGATCGCGGAAACAAGGTTCCAGCCAAAGGCAACGAGAAGCCAGTTGAGACCGCCGATCACGAGCAGAACGAATGCAATAATATGGATTGCTTTCATGAAGATAGGTGTCTTCTTATCCTTCCCGACCTTTTCCCATCCCTTTTATTATATCAAACGGAGGGGCAGGCCCGCGGGCAGCTTTTGAGCCATCCTAGGCCGCGACCGGCTTGATCTTGAAGGGCTTCAGGAGGTCGTAGAACTCCTCCTGTTCCAGCGTTTCCTTCTGCATCAGCGTGTCGGCAACCTTTTTGAGCGCCGGTTTGTGCGATTTGAGGATCTTTTCCGCGGCCTCGTACGCGCGCGCGATGAACCCGTGCACCGCCGCGTCTATTTCCGCCGCGACCTTCTCCGAATAGTTCTTCTCCGTGGAAATTTCGCGGCCAAGAAAGATCATTTCCTCCGTTTTGCCGAAGGTGACCGGCCCCAGTTCGCTCATGCCGTATTTGGTGACCAGGCGCCGCGCAAGTTCGGACGCTTCCTTGAGGTCGTTGGATGCGCCGGTGGAGACGTCGCCGAACGTGAGCTTCTCCGACGCATAACCGCCCATCATCATGGCAAGGTCGGCAAGGAATTGGTTGCGTGTCTTGAGATGCTGGTCCTCCGTGGGAAGCTTCATGGTATAACCGCCGGCGAACCCGCGGCTGATGATGGAGACCTTCTGCACCGGGTCCGCGTTCTTCACTGCCGCCGCCACCAACGCGTGGCCGCCTTCATGGTACGCAGTGATCTCTTTCTCTTTTTGCGAAATGACGCGGCTGCGGCGTTCGGGGCCAAGGATCACTTTCTCCGCGGCTTCAAAAAGATCTTCCTGGGCAATTGCCTTCTTGCCGAGCCGCGCGGCGATGATGGCGGATTCGTTCATGAGATTCGCCAGGTCCGCGCCGGAGAAGCCAGGCGTGCGGACGGCGACCTTCCGGAAATCGATGCCCGGGGCAAATGTTTTGCCCTGGCCGTGGATCTTGAGGATCGCCTCGCGGTCGTTCAGGTCCGGGAGGTCAAGGATCACGCGGCGGTCAAAGCGGCCAGGACGGAGGAGGGCGGGGTCCAGGATGTCCGGCCGGTTCGTGGCGGCCAGGACTATGACGCGCGTATCGCGGTCAAAACCGTCCATCTCCACCAGGATCTGGTTCAGGGTCTGTTCGCGCTCATCATTCCCGCCCCCAAGGCCCGCGCCGCGCTGGCGGCCCACGGCGTCTATCTCGTCAATGAAAAGGATGGCAGGCGATGCGCGCTTGGCGGTCATGAAGGCGTCGCGCGTGCGGGAAGCGCCCACGCCCACAAACATTTCCACGAATTCCGATGCGGAAATGTAAAAGAACGGCACGCCGCTTTCTCCCGCCACGGCGCGGGCCACGAGCGTTTTGCCGGTCCCCGGCGGGCCCATGAGCAGTATCCCGCGGGGTATCCGCGCGCCAAAGTCAAGAAACTTTTTAGGATTTTTTAAGAAATCCACCACCTCTATAAGCTCTTCCTTTGCCTCTTTGAGGCCGGCAACGTCGCGGAACATCACTTTGTCTTTGAATGTGGAAAGGCGGAGATTGGAACGGCCAAAACTGAACGCCTGGTTCACGCCCGAGCGCGCCTGCCGGAAGAGAAGCCAGAAAATGAACCCTATGGCGAGCAATTCAAGGATGGTGGGACCAAGGAGACCCGCCCAGAACTGCCAACCGGATTGACTCTGCACTTCAAGGTCAACGCTTTGGAGCTGTTGTGTGTTTACGCCGAGGTTCTTGAGTGTTTCCGAAACCCCCGATTCGGCCTCTTTTTGCGAAACGGCGGAAGAACCGTCCTTCAGGGTGATTGCAAGATCATTGCCATTCACCACTATTTTGGTTACCTGTCCGGCGTCTATCTTGTCCACAAGCTGGTTCAGGCTCAATGTTTGCGGCGAGGAGGACGGTGCCGTAAAGAAGGAGAACAGGAGCGCGACCACAATGATAGTGAGGATTGCCCAAAGGATGTTTTTTGTGAGGTTTGACATGGTTAAATCATTATACGAACGAAACGGCAAGATGGTCAAACGGAGCGGCGTTCGCCGTCATGCTCTTTTGAGTTTTTTTCCTCCAGCAAGCGTCCGATGATCTTTGCAATAAAGTAATCAAGAACAAGGAAAAGTATGAGGCCGGCAAAGAGCGAGAGCTGAAGTTCCTTGAATAGGGAAACCGCGCCGAGCGGGGAGAGGCCCGCCACAAGCCCGTAGGCCAGGCCGATGAGGATGGGCAGCCAGAGCGCAATGGAGAGGAGCGACGTGCGGATGAACCGTTTGAATCCCATACGGCTCCAGCCCGCAGAAAAGATCACAGGAAACGCCGCGGCATAGATGAACTTGGAAAAGACGATCCAGCGTCCGCCGTTGTTCTGGAACGCATGCTCTACTTTTTCATGCCATTCGGGCCGGCGCCTCCGTATCCATGCGCCGAGCGCGGTGTTGTGCGTGGTCCGCCCAAGCGTGTACCAGAGGAGGTCGCCGCTCACATCTGCAAGGAAGATGGTGAGGATGAGGAGCGGGACGCCCCACGCGCCAAAGTACCCTTGGAACACTATCCAGAAGCTTACGAACGCGGAGATGTTACCGAGGAAGATAATGGAAATATAGATAATAAAA